>JAESGJ010000095.1_pt1 | contig 161925 bp, 145 predicted proteins | sample 9266241 | NCBI WGS metagenome assembly JAESGJ01 (sample SAMN14514841, study PRJNA621669) | algae metagenome | isolation source: Brasilonema octagenarum HA4186-MV1 and co-occurring heterotrophs from wet... | place: USA: Manoa Valley, Hawaii | collected 2009-07-20 | reverse complement strand
ACGGCATAAGCCGTCCAGCCACTGCGCAGGGAAGGCCGAGTGATCGGCGACACCTGTATGCTGCTGTGCGGTTCTTCCTGCGTGTGCATTTTCGCGCAGCGGACCGCGGGTGCCAGCCGGCACCCGGTCTTCCCTGCGCCCTCTTGGATTGGAGGGTGAAGCGATCAAGCAAAGCTCGGGCGAAACGCGCCGCGGGAACGAGAAGGCGTGTCTGCCAACACCTATTCACTGTCATCGCGGCGCTGCAGAGCCGGGCCCATCACGCCGCGTGCCGGGCCGCCAGGGTTCCGGCCCAGCGCAGCAACGCTTCGCGCTGCAGCGCGTCCGGGACACACGGAGAGAAGTCGGTCCTCAACCAGGTCAGGCCCCCTGACCATCTTTTGGCGTTGCAGTTGCGGCTATTTCTCGTCTAGAAACAGGCCAGTGAGCGCTCTGGCAACCAACCGTCAACGGTTTTGGCCGAGGATTTGGGGCTCAAAAGGGTCTGGCAATGCTGATTCGCGGCCAAATCGATGGGATTTCGGGGGAGGTGGCTCTGGCCGCCGCCACGATCCCGGCCGCGCTGCTGCCCACCCTCCTGATTGGCGGGCTTCTTCTTACTTGCCCCTGAGGGCCGGCTGGGCGCCACGCGCCTGGGCGCTCAGGGGTTGGTCGAGATCACCGGACACCTCAAGCGCCTCAGGGACTGACGGCGCGAAAGCTCAAAAGGAATTCTTCAATGGCCACCGCGAACAAGTCCGATAAGGACCGCGTCATCATTTTCGACACCACGCTGCGCGACGGCGAGCAGTGCCCCGGCGCCACCATGACCTTCGAGGAGAAACTCGAGGTCGCGGAGCTGCTGGATGATATGGGCGTCGACGTGATCGAGGCCGGCTTCCCGATCACCTCCGAGGGCGACTTCCAGGCAGTGAGCGAGATCGCCCGCCGCTCCAAGAACGCCGTGATCGCCGGTCTGTCCCGCGCCCATCCGGCCGATATCGACCGCTGCGCCGAGGCCGTGAAATTGGCCAAGCGTGGCCGCGTTCACACCGTGATCGCGACTTCGCCGCTGCATATGCGGGTGAAGCTGAACAAGACCCCGGAGCAGGTGCTCGAGACTTCGGTTGCCATGGTCGCGCGCGCCCGCAACCAGATCGACGATGTCGAATGGTCGGCCGAGGACGGCACCCGCAGCGAGATGGACTATCTGTGCCGGATCGTCGAAGCCGTCATCAAGGCCGGCGCCACCACGGTCAACATTCCCGACACCGTCGGCTACACGGTGCCCGAGGAATACACCCACTTCATGAGGACGCTGATCGAGCGCGTGCCGAACTCGGACAAGGCGGTGTTCTCCGTGCATTGCCACAACGACCTCGGCATGGCCGTGGCGAACTCGCTGGCCGGCATCATGGGCGGCGCGCGCCAGGTCGAGTGCACCGTCAACGGCATCGGCGAACGCGCCGGCAACGCCGCGCTCGAAGAGATCGTCATGGCGATCAACGTCCGCAACGACAAATTCCCCTACTGGAACAAGATCGACACCACGCAGCTGACCCGTGCCTCGAAGGTCGTGTCGGCGGCGACCTCGTTCCCCGTACAGTACAACAAGGCCATCGTCGGCCGGAACGCATTCGCGCATGAGAGCGGCATCCATCAGGACGGCGTGCTGAAGGATGCCTCGACCTACGAGATCATGCGTCCCGAGATGGTCGGCCTGAAGCAGTCCTCGCTGGTGCTCGGCAAGCATTCCGGCCGCCACGCCTTCGTGCACAAGCTGGAGGAGATGGGCTACAAGCTCGGCCCGAACCAGCTGGAAGATGCGTTCACGCGGATGAAGGCCTTGGCCGACCGCAAGAAGGACATCTACGACGAGGACATCGAGGCGCTGGTCGACGAGGAGATGGCGGCTTCGCACGACCGCATCAAGCTGACCTCGCTGACGGTGATCGCCGGCACCCATGGCCCGCAGCGCGCGACCATGAAGCTCGACGTCGAAGGCCAGATCAAGATCGAGGAAGCCGAGGGCAACGGTCCGGTGGACGCGGTGTTCAACTGCATCAAGCGCCTGGTGCCGCACGAGGCCAAGCTCGAACTGTATCAGGTCCACGCCGTCACCCAGGGCACCGACGCGCAAGCCGAGGTCTCGGTGCGGCTGTCGCATGACGGGCGGTCGATGACGGCGCGCGCGGCAGATCCCGATACGCTGGTGGCCTCGGCCAAGGCCTATCTCGGCGCGCTCAACAAGATCGTCATGAAGCGCCAGCGCGACACCGTGACGACGGCGGCTGCGAGCTGACGTTCGCCGGCGGCTGGTTGAATGCGTCTCTCCCGCAAGCAAGCGGGAGAGGGAGCGCACCGGCGCTCATCTTGTATAGCTGCCCTGCTAACGACCAATAGCGACTCCGCCGTCCAGCCGCTATTGATGCAGCCGGCTTGAGGATCGGCCGCCCGCACGCCGGGCGGCCCAAAGAACATCAGGGAGAGATTATGCGCACCTTCGCGATCGCCGCATCCATCGCGGCATTGGCACTCGGGCTTGCCGGGCCGGCATCGGCTCAATCGCCGATCATCATCAAGTTCAGCCACGTCGTCGCCACCGAGACGCCGAAGGGCAAGGCGGCGGAGAAGTTCAAGGAACTCGCCGAGAAGTACACCGCCGGCAAGGTCAAGGTCGAGGTCTACCCGAACTCGACGCTGTACAAGGACAAGGAAGAGCTCGAGGCGCTCCAGCTCGGCAGCGTGCAGATGCTGGCGCCGTCCAATTCCAAGTTCGGGCCGCTCGGCATCCGCGAGTTCGAGGTCTTCGATCTGCCCTACATCCTGCCCGACCTGAAAACGCTGCGGAAGGTGACGGAAGGACCGCTGGGCGCGCGGCTGCTCAAGCTGCTGGATGCCAAGGGCATCACCGGCCTTGCCTATTGGGACAACGGCTTCAAGCAGATGAGCGCCAACAAGAAGCTGGTGACGCCGGCCGACTATCAGGGCGTCAAGTTCCGCATCCAGTCCTCGCGCGTGCTGCAGGCCCAGTTCAAGGCGCTCAGCTCTCTGCCGCAGGTGATGGCGTTCTCGGAAGTCTACCAGGCACTGCAGACCGGCGTGGTCGACGGCCAGGAGAACACCTGGTCGAACATCTATACCCAGAAGATGCACGAGGTGCAGAAGTACATCACCGAGACCAATCACGGCTACATCGGCTACGTCGTGATCGTGAACAAGAAGTTCTGGGACGACCTGCCGGCCGACATCCGCGACCAGCTCACCAAGGCGATGAAGGAAGCGACCGACTTCGGCAACACGCAGTCGCAGAAGGAAAACGACGACGCGCTCGCCGAGATCAAGAAGAGCGGCAAGAGCGAGATCGTCAAGCTCACCGCGGAGCAAAGCGAAGCGATGCGCAAGGCGATGGAGCCGGTCTACAAGGACGCCGCAGGCCGCATCGGCCAGCCGCTGATCGACGAATTCCTTAAAGAGGCCAAGAGCACGACGAATTGAGCACGACGAACTGATCGTTTCGAACGATGAACCAGGGCTTCCGTGCCGTCTGCACGGAAGCCTTTTTGTTGCGAATGATTTCCGGTCGCGGCTGGAGGTAAAATCGCGCGTTACATCTTCGTAAGGACGTGCTCCCTGTCCAAGTTGTAAGTTGCGTGTCAGCCGCGGCGCGCCCATCTTGATGGGCATCCTTCCAGAGGAGGTCCGGATGAAGAAGTTCACCATCGCCGCCATCGCCGTGCTCAGCATTGCCGGCTCGGGCGCGGTCTATGCCCAGTATCATCGCCCGTGGATGGAGCACATGCGCCACCACATCCGCATCAACCCCGAGGACCGCGCCGCCCTCGTCGACGCGCGGATCGCCGCCGTCCATGCCGGCTTGAAGCTCAATGCCGACCAGGAGAAGCTGTGGCCGCCGGTCGAGGCCGCCGTGCGCGATTTCGCCAAGCTGCGCATCGACCGCGCCAATGCGCGGATGAATGCCGGGCCCGGCGATGCCGGCAGGAATGCCGACAGGGACGCCGACAGGCCGGAGGATCCGGTCGCCCGGCTGCGCCAGCGCGCCGAGGACATGGGCGCGACGTCGGCGGCCCTGAAGAAGATCGCCGATGCCGCCGACCCGCTCTACAAGACCCTCGACGAGGGCCAGAAGCGGCGCCTCGCCGTGCTGACCCGCCACCGCGGGCCGTTCGGAGGCGGCGAAGACGGTCCCCACCGCCACTTCATGGAGCGCGGCATGGACCGCATGATGGAGCGCAACATGGAGCACTTCCATCGTGACCGCTCCGACCGCGACGGCGGCCCCGACCGGGACCGCGAGGGTCGGCTCTGAACGGGGCTGCATTTCGCGACGATTGACCCTGAGAAGCCGCTGGAATCCAGCGGCTTTTCGCTTTCTGGGGACTTTGGAAAAACCTTCCTTGCATCGCTTGCCATACCCGGATCGCTTTGCTAAACGACCGACCTCGCAAGGCATTGACCGCCTTTCGGGCGCATAGCTCAGTTGGTAGAGCAGCTGACTCTTAATCAGCGGGTCCCAGGTTCGAGCCCTGGTGCGCCCACCATATAAATCAAGCACTTAGCATTGATCGCGATACAGCAGGTGGCCTCATTTCACAGGCCATTCAGCACGTCTGCTCGCACTTCGCGCTTCATGGCCGCCGCCTCTGCGAGCTTGATCTCGCGACCATGGCAATGCGCATCGAGACGTGGCTCGACGTCCTTCAAAAAGTGACCGGTCACGGCATCGATCTGCAGCACGCTTGCGCCGGCGATCGCGAGGCGAGCCGCCGCCTTATCTGCCCGGGTCGTAAAACGTAAGGTTGCCGACGCCAGCTCGCTCGCATGCGCTTGACCACGACGCCCTGAAGCCGTCGGGCGCCTATGGCCGCCGAGCGCGTTCGTCGGGATGGCCCGGCTACGACGCAAGTTGTGTCGAGGTTGGCGAGGATGTCGCGGTCCCTTGCAAGCACATGATGCGGGCAAGCGCGGTCCAGGCGAGATCAGCCTGGCGTGGTGTGCCGGCGTATCCACGGGGCTCGATGCAGCCAGCCATCTCCCAGCTGCCAACATGCTGGACGATCGACAGGAGGCTCAATAGTTTAACGTCGCGTGTATCGATTTGGACCGACGAGTCTTTCGCCCAAAGAAGGTCTTGATAGTGACTGCGATTGCTGTTGTTGGCATCGGCTGCAGACTACCGGGATATATCGACTCCCCGGAATCCTTGTGGGGCGCGCTGCTGGCAGGCACCGACCTCGTTGGCGAGATTCCGCAGCAGCGCTGGAATGCCGACGATTACTACGAGCCCGTAGCGGGTGTAGCGGGTCGCTCGGTTTCGCGCTGGGGCGCCTTCCTGGAAGACCCATCAGGCTTTGATCATCGCTTTTTCGGTATCGGTGAACCCGAGGCCATCGCCATGGACCCTCAGCACCGGCTGTTGCTCGAGGTTGCTTGGGAGGCCGCCGAACATTCCGGCCGCGATCCGCGCTGCCTGTTCGGGACCGAGGCCGGCGTGTTCTTCGGCCTTTCTCACCAGGACTACATGCAGGTCACGCGTGACGCAGATGCGATGGGCCAGGCCTACGCTTTCACCGGAACGCCCTTTAGCATGGCCTCTGGGCGGGTTGCGCATGCAATGGGCCTTACCGGGCCTGCCATCACCATGGACACGGCCTGCTCGTCCAGCCTCGTCGCCGTGCATGCGGCTCGGCGAAGCCTGCTTGCGCGCGAATGCAACGTTGCGTTTGCCGGCGGGGCCATGTTGATGTTCTCGCCCGCGAGCTTCGCTTCGGCCTCGGGTCTCGGCATGTTGTCGCCGACAGGGCGGTGTCATGCGTTTGACGAGCGCGCCGATGGTTTTGTTCGCGCCGAGGGCTGCGGCGTGGTGATGCTCAAGCTGCTGAGCGACGCCCTGTGCGACAACGACCGCGTGCTCGCCGTCATCCGCGGGAGCGCCGTCAACCAGGATGGGCGCACGCACAACATTCTCGCACCTTCCCGCGCGGCTCAAGTCGCGGTGATCGATCGCGCGCTTGCCGAGGCACAGGTTGATCCCTCATCCGTCGGCATGATCGAGGCGCACGGGACTGGTACGCCGGTGGGCGACACGGAGGAGTTCCATAGTCTCTCAACGCAGTATGGACGACAGTCGCCCTGCGCCCTCGGCTCGCTCAAAAGCAACCTTGGCCATGCGGAATCGGCAGCGGGCGTCCTTGGCCTGATCAAGGCGACGCTCGCGCTGGCACATGGCGTCGTACCGCGATCACTTCACTTCCGTCGGCTGCCTGCGCATCTCCAGCCAATCGAGACGCGGCTTTTCATCCCGACCGACACCGTGCCCTGGCCTTCGACTGGTCCCGACGGCGTTCGCCGCGCAGCCGTATCGTCTTACGGCATGTCCGGCACGAACGCGCACGTCGTGCTCGAACAGGCCCCTCAGGCACCCGCCACATCTTATCGACTGAAAGCTGCGAGAACTCAGGAGCAGCCGTGGCTGTTTCCAATTTCCGCCTCCTCGCCGGAGGCGCTTCGCGTAACCGCTGCGCGCCTCGCGGATTGGCTGGACGGCAGCGCCGCCGGCCATCACCCCGGTGACGTCGCGCGGACCCTGGCCTGCAGGCGTGGGCACCGGCCAGTCCGGCAGGCGCTCATTGCGAAAACGCTTGGCGACCTGACGGCGCAGTTGCGCGAACTCGCAGCCGGTCAGTTGATCGATGCGGACTGGGCCGAGCATGATAGCCGGGCTCCCGTCTTCGTCTTCTCCGGACAGGGCTCGCAGTGGGACTCGATGGGCGCGGAGCTGCTCGATACCGACCCGGTCTTCGCCGGGGTGGTTGCCGCCATCGAGCCCCTGATCCAGGCGATCGGCGCCTTCTCGGTGACCGATACCCTGCGTCGCCCCGCGCAACTCGAAGGCATCGAGCGTATCCAGCCGGCGATTTTCACATTTCAGGTCGCGTTGGCGGCGTCGCTGAAGGCGCGGGGTGTAGCGCCTTCGGCAGTGATCGGCCATTCGATGGGCGAGGTGTCGGCGGCAGTCGTGGCCGGTGCACTCTCGCTGGAAGATGGCGTGCGCGTGATCTGTCATCGCGCCATGCTGTGCCAAACGCTCGCTGGATCCGGCGCGATGGCAGCCGTCGGGATGGCACCGGCGGCGGTTCGCGAGGATCTGGCGCGCCGACGGATTGACGATGTCGAGATTGCCGTGCTGGCTGCGCCGACCTCAACGGTCGTCGGGGGCTCCGTCGAGGCCGTGCAAAGTCTCGTGGCTGCGTGGCAGGCCGAAGGCCTCTTCGCTCGCGAGGTCGCGGTGGATGTGGCCTCGCACACGTCGCAAGTCGAACCAATCCTCGCGCAGTTGTCGGAGCGCCTCGCGGAGGTGACTGCGCACGATCCGCGCATACCGATGTACTCCACCGTACTGCTTGATCCGCGTGAACCCCCGGTCTGCGACGGCGCCTACTGGATCGACAACCTTCGGCAGTCGGTTCGCTTCCGTCCAGCCGTGCAGGCGGCGCTCGAAGACGGACACCGCGTATTCGTCGAGCTTTCGCCGCACCCGATCGTGACCCGCGCGGTGCTGGAAAATGCTGCCGCGACGGACTTCGCCGTCCGCGCGCTTCCGTCGATGACGCGCGGCGAGCCCATGCGCAACGGGCTTGTCAACTTGATCGGCGCCATCCATGACGCGGGAGCCTCGATCGATTTCAATGTCCTGTATCCGGACGGCCAGCTGCTTGATCTCCCGTTGCCGGCCTGGACGCACGATCCCCTGTTCCTTGCGCCGGCGGCGCCGCCCGCAGGCGCGCATCACGTCCCGTCGACGCACCCGCTGTTGAACGTCCACCGTGTCCTGCACGAAGAGCCGGAACGCCACATCTGGGCATGCGAGGTTGGCCTTGATGCCCACCCCTGGCTTGCGGACCATCGGGTCAATGGAACGCCGCTTTTCCCGGGGGCTGGCTTCTGCGAAATGGCGCTTGCCGCGGCGCGCACAGCCCTCGGCACATCGCTCGTCGAGGTGCAGACGATCACGTTCGACCACGCGCTGCGGTTGGAGCCATCGATGCCGATCGTCTGCACGGCAGTGCTGGACCGACCGGGCGAGTTGAATTTCAGGCTGGAGAGCCAGGCGAACCGCGAGGCACAGGTGCATGCAAGCGCCCGGCTTGCTGGCGCTCCCTCTGCAAAGCCACCGGCCGCACACGACTTAGCCGCGCTGCGCGCCGTTCACGCGACGCCCGTTGCTGCGGAGCAGGTGTGGCGGTGGTTCGACTCGCAGGGCATCCAGCACGGGCCATCATTTCGCGCACTGGCCTCGGACTTGGCGATGTCCGCGGACTGTACTTCGCTCCTTGCGGATCTTCGGCTCCCGAGCTCGCTCCGAACGGGCGGGCGTGGCTACACGGTGCATCCCGTGCTGCTTGACGCGTGCTTCCAATCCGTCGGCGCGTTCGCCCGGGTCGTATCGGAGACAAACGGGCGCCTGCTGCTGCCGCGCTCGGTACGAAGCCTTCGGCTCCACCGCACAGACGCTGACGTCGCCCACTGCATGACCCGCTTGGTCGCCGTCGACGCGCTACACGTCGAGGCGGATATTGAATTGCTCGACGCCTCCGGTCGCGTGCTGCTCAGTGTCGATGGCCTGGCCATGGGAAGCGGGGCGTCCGAATGGCATCCTGACGCCGTCGCCTGCAACGCGCGCCTGCTCGACATGGTTTGGCAGCCCTGGAATATTCCTCGCGCCAAGGTCAGGCCGGACGACGGCGCCTGGCTGCTGCTCGATGCCGATGATGCGGCGCACCGCTTGATGCTGGATCTGGAAGGAAGCCTGCGCGATCAAGGGTTCAAGTCTCGGATCATCAGCTGCGCCGGGGTGGGGAAGGGGGACGCATGGCGCGAGCAGATTGAAGACGCTCTGCGTCTGCATCGCCCTGGAGCCGTGGTGGTGGTCTTGCCACGCGGCCATGAGCCGGCGGGTCCCGACGCATCTCGGGCGAACATCAGCAGCCTGCTCCACCTGACCAATGCAATGAGGCAATGCGAGCGGCGGCCCCGGCTCTTCGTGGTCACATGTATGGCCCAACGCGTCCTGCCTGACGACACGGTTTGGCTCGCGCATGCCGGTGTGCGGGGATGGCTGCGAGCCGTCGGTGCCGAATGTCCCGCGCTCCATCCCACCCAGATCGACGTGAGTCAGCAGCCTGACGTGACATTGCTTCGGTCTCAACTGCTGAGCGGCTCGGACGAAGACGAAACGGCGCTGCGCGGAGCGAGCGCGTATGTCGCACGCATGCAGCGAAGTCCTCTTGGTCACGCTGATCGTCGCATCGTGGACCACGACGCGGATCGCGATGGTCTTCGCCTGGAAATCCGCGTGCCCGGTGATCTGCAGAGCCTGGAGCTGACGGCGTTCGAGCGTCGTGCGCCGGGTGCGGGCGAGGTGGAAGTGGCCGTCCAGGCCACAAGTGTCAATTTCGCCGATGTGCTCGTTGCCCTGGGCCGCTATCCTTCATTCGATGGCCGTGCGCAGAGGCTAGGCCTGGACTTCGCGGGCATTGTCACCGCAGTCGGGCCCGGCGTTTCGGCAGTTCGCGTGGGCGACCGCGTGGCCGGGCTCTGCGGCGGGGGCGCGTGGGGCTCCTATCTGACTTGCGATGCGCGCCTGCTCGTCACGATACCCCGCACGCTGACGGATGCCGAAGCGGCCGCCATCCTTACGACAACTGCCACGGCCATCCATGGCCTCGAGGATCTGGCTCGGATCGGGCCCGGCGACAAGGTGCTCATCCACTCGGCGACCGGCGGCGTGGGGCACGCGGCTGTGGCCATTGCCCGCGCGGCTGGTGCGGAGATATTCGCAACAGCGGGCTCGGAGGCACGACGCGAGCTGCTGCGCGCCGACGGCATCCGCCACTTGTACGATTCCCGAACCCCGGTATTCGCCGAGCAAATCCGGCAGGACACGGCGGGCTACGGCGTGGACGTCGTCCTCAACTCGCTCACGGGCGTGGCGCAGCGCGCCGGCTTGGAACTCCTTGCGCCGGGCGGACGGTTCGTCGAAATCGGCAAGAAGGATATCTATGGCGGCACGTGGCTGGGGCTGTCTCCGTTCAAGCGCAACCTCTCGTTCTTCGCCGTCGATCTTGCGCAGATGTGCATGACGGCTCCGGCCCGCGCGCAGGCGCTGCTGTCGCGGGTCATGCGTCTTGCCGGGGAGGAGCGGCTGCGCCTGCCGGACATCACGAGCTACCCCCTCTCCGAAGCGGCTTGCGCCATCCGACTTGTTGGCGGCGCCGGTCACACCGGCAAGCTCGTGCTCACCATTCCAAAAACCGGCTGCTACCGGGTACCAACGACGCCGGAGCGCTTCACGCCGTTCAGGCGCGATGGTGCATACATCGTCACAGGCGGCCTTGGCGGGCTCGGCCTGTTCCTGGCGGACGCGATGTCCGCTGCCGGAGCGGGGCGCGTCATCGTTAACGCGCGCTCCAGGCCCACCGGCGCCGCGGCGAGTGTGCTCGTCGCGATGAAAGCACGCGGCACCGAGGTCAGGGTGATCAGTGCGGATATCGCGGAACCATCGACCTCGCGACGTCTTGTCGAAGCTGCCACGGCGACGGGCCTGCCGTTGCGCGGTGTCCTGCACGGTGCAGCCGTGATCGAGGACGGCATCCTTCCCTCAGTCACAGAGGAGAGGCTGCATCGCAACTGGGCAGCCAAAGTGGAGGGCGCCTGGCATCTGCATGCGGCAACGCTGGGGCGGCGACTCGACTGGTTCTGCTGTTTTTCTTCGGTCGCCGCGCTCTTTGGTTCGCCCGGACAGTCCGCATACGCAGCCGCCAACAGCTGGCTCGATACGTTCACGCAGTGGCGGCGCGCCCAGGGGCTGCCGTCGTCGGCCATCGCCTGGGCGGCGTGGGCGGATATCGGTGCCGGCGCGCATCTCTCGGCCCGCGGCGATGCGCGAATGATCGAGCCACGCGACGGTGCTTACGCATTCGAGACGCTGCTGCGGCACGACCGGGGGTATGCCGCCTATGTCCATCTCGACGGCGCCCCATGGCTGACGGCGCTCGCCGTGCGCAGCCCATTCGCGGCGGCGCTGTCGCAGGCACCGGAGGCCGCGGGTGAGCCGGCGCGCCAGCGGCGCGTGGAACTGAGGCGCGCGCCGTCCGAACAACGGCCGGCCCTGTTGCGGCGCCTGATCATCGAGCATCTCGGTGTCATCCTGCGCCGCACCGTGAATCCAGACCGCTCGTTTTTCGACTACGGCCTCGACTCACTCGGGACGCTCCAGTTGCTGATCGCGCTCGAGGCCGACACAGGCATTCGGTTGCGTTCCGTGAACGTAACGACCGTGCGCGCACTCGCCGACACGCTGAATGACGCGATGCAGGAATTGCAGTCCGCTGGAGCAGATGCCCGTGACTGATCTGCGTCCCTTGCACGACTGGTCAGGGCCTCCTGCGATGCTGACGCTCTGGCGTCCGTCTGCGGCATCGATCGAACGTGCGAAGCGCGCACCGGTGTCTGCCGTATTGCCGAGCTACGAACAGGAACAGCATCTGCACGCCTTCCGCGCCTGTGAGCAGCGTCACGAGGCAATGGCGCGGCTGCTTGTCGTCGTGTGGGAGGAACCCGGGCGGTGTGATCCCAGAGCCATGACACATGTGGTGACCGCACATCTGCGCAGGCACGACACGTATCGCAGCTGGTTCGAACAGCGTGACGGGGCCATCGTACGGCATGTGCTCGCAGATCCCGCGGCCATCCAGATGGAGCCTGTGGCGCTTGGCGAGGTTAGCGCGGAGCATTGGCAGAAACACATCATGGCAACTCCTGCACCGTTTGCGTGGGATTGCTTTCGATTTGGCGTCCTGCAGCGCGCGACTGGGTTCACGTTCTTTGCAAGCATCGACCATTTGCATGCCGATGCAACCGTCATCGCGTTCCTGATGACGGAGATCCGCGCAGCCTATCGCGCCGTAGTCGACGGCGAGGGGCCGCTTCAGCTTGGACCTCCGGGAAGCTATCTGGATTACTGCAGCAATCAGCGCCAGCGGGCTGCCGCGACGACGCTGGCGGATCCTGAGGTGAAGCGATGGATCGCATTCCTGCACCGCAACAGCGGGCGGATGCCCGCTTTCGCTCTCCCGATCGGCGTGCTGGAGGATCGCTATCACGCGGAGTACATGCATGTAGACATCCTCGATGATGCCGTCATGGACGCGTTCGAGGCCGCATGCCACGCGGCCGGCGCGCGAGCGATCGGAGGTCTATTGGCCTGCGCGGCGCTGACCGAACGGGAATTGGCAGGTCGCTCGCGCTACAGTGTCGTCACGCCCACGACGACGCGAAGAACGCCACAGGCTTTCCGGACGACGGGCTGGTGCGTCGGCGTGGTGCCGATCGATTTCGACGTGCAACAACGGACGTTTCCTGAACTTGCCTTGACTGCCCAGCGCAATTTTGACGAACGCCTAAGCCTTGCCGATGTACCGATCGAGCTCGTGCTCGAACTCGCAGCCGGGCTGCCGACGGTCGGGCCCGTCGCCACGGGCGGCGTCATGCTATCCTATATGGATGCAAACGTTGCTCCGCTCAGTGCAGACATTGCGCGCGAATGGCATCAGGCGAACGGCCGGGTCTATATCAACCAGGGCATCGCCGCGCAGGTTGCGATCTGGCTGTTTCGTACCCAACGCGGTCTCTCGCTCACGGCGGCTTATCCGGCAAACGAGACAGCCCGCGCATCGATGCACCGCTATGTCGAAGCATTTGCGGGCGCATGCCGCGTGGCCGCCGACGCATTGCTGCCGATGTGCTCCGATGTTGGTCGTGAACGATGATGCAGCCGATGGCGTACCCAGCGAACGCGTCGGATAGGCCGCCGGCATTCTTGTCCTTTGCGGATCAGGCCATGTATCTCGCGCATGTCTCGCTCGGGCAGCACGCGGTCATTCAGGTGCTATGGCGCTATCTGCGGCCTGTCGACATCGACGCGCTCACACGCTTCCGTGACAATCTTGCGCATGGCCATCTGGCGCGGCTGATCCGGCCGGCGCTGCTACCGTTCGGGCGACATCATTGGACCAGCGCGCCGCCGCCGTCGGCGGCTCTGACGTCCTCTGAAGCGCCGCTTGCCCCTGAATCCATGCAGACATGGGCCGATGCGCAGGTGGAGATTCCATTGGACCCCGTGCGCGGACCTGCATGGACCCTGACGAGCCAGACCTTCACCGACGGCTCTACGGTGGTCTCCCTTGTGTTGTCGCACTGCATCGCAGACGGACTGACGACCGCTATCGCCGTGAGCGAAGCCGTGCGTGGAGAGCGCCGGCTTCCGATCCATCCTGCGGTCCGCTCGGCACACGGCGCGGTGACGGTGCTGGCTGCCGAACTCCAGCGCATGGTGCGCGACGCACCAGCAACACTTCGAGCGCTCCGACAGCTGGCCCATGCCGCGTGCACCTCGCGCGGCACGCCGAAGACACCCGCCGCATCACGGGTCGTGCCAACTGCAGATGACCGGACGGTTGTGTTTCCGTCGGCTTTCATAAGCGTGCCGATGTCGGTCTGGGACGCCAGAGCACGGAGCCGCGGTGCGAGCCGTCTCACGTTCCTGACCGCGATGACCGCAGCGTTCGCCGAGGCCCTCGGACGCGTTCGTGACGACGATGTGACCCTGCTGATTCCCGTGAATCAGCGCGAGGGTCTATCGCACACTGGTGGGAACGACGTCTCGCTTGCCACATTGAAAGTGCGCATCGACGAACCGCGCGGGCGCTTGCATGCGTTGCAGCGGCGTCTGCGGGCAACGCTGCTGCAGACAAGACGGGAGCCCAATCGACTTGCTGCGCTGCTGCCCCTGGTGCCCTTCGTGCCCAAGCGCGCATTTTCGGCCGCCAGCCTTCTGGCGCTCGGCGCGCTCGCCGACCTGCCGGTCACGTGTTCGAATGTGGGCGACTTGCCCAAGGACATGCTCCAGATCGATGGCAACGCGGCGGATCGAATTTGCTTTCGCGGCATCGACCGCCCGGTCGCGCGCCGCGCGATCGAGGCGCGCCAGGGCGTGGCGACGCTCTTCGCCGGCGTCATATCCGGAAATGTCTTTCTAAGCTTCGTTGCCTACCAGCCTGGCGTAGTAACGGAGCCTCGGCATCTTCGAGCGCTGGTCGAACGTCTCTTGGCTGATTACGAATTGGCTGCCGAGTTCTTCGATGCTTGAGACGGATACGACCGGCGCCTCCAAAGCCACTCGGCACCGCCTCGCCTGGCTCGACCAGCTGGCCTATGAATTGTTCAGGGTCACCGGCCGGAGCCAGCTGATGCAATGCCTCTGGCTCTACGATCGTGAGGTAAATAGCGCCGCGCTGGTGCAAACCTATGAACGACTCATCTCACTGTCGTTTAATCGGCTCATCGAGCCGTCATCCTTGCCATGGGGCAGGCCTCGCTGGGTGGCCGGGACGTCCGCTCCGTTCGATCAAAGTTCGGATCCGCTGCCGCGATCGCAGCTGCTGCAGTGGGCGAACCAGCAGGCGCGCGCGCCGGTAGACCCTGTCGTCGGTCCGGCCGGGCGAATGGCCATCCAGCCATTCGACGACGGCAGCACAGCCGTGAGCATCGTCGGATCGCATCTGGTGCTCGACGGAATAGGAGCTTTGCGCGTCATCGCCGCTGCCGTGAACGGAACCGGCGTCCCGAACCCGTACTTGCCTCACGCAGCTCGCAGGCGACTGTCCGGCTGCCTGTCGGATGCGTGGCAGATCATCGCCGATGCCCCGCAGACGATTGCCGCACTCGCTCGGATTGCACAGGCGGGTTGGTCTCGACCCGTCGCTCCCGAGCAAAGACCGGCCGTTCCAGCAGCAGACGCAATCCACGACCCAACAACGATCGTGGAGCTTCCCTCTGTTGTGGTGAGTGTTGAATCGCGTCTCTGGCTCGCGTGCGAGAAACGGCTTGGTGGCGGTATGAGCACGCTGCTGCCGGGCTTCGTGGCCTCGCTGGCATCGCGTCTGGGCCGCCGCCGTGTGTCGGATGGCGCGATCAGCCTGCTTGTCCCAAGAAGCCGAAGGCGTGGGCTGGCCGACGAACGCGCGCTGGCGATGGAATTCCATATGATGAACGTCGCTCCCGAAGGCCTGACCGAGAGCCTGGAGCCCGTGAATGCCGCAAGGGCCCTGCTCCGTGGCGCGAGGAAAAGCCAGACCGATGTACTGACCTCGTTGCTTCCTGCCATCGCTTTGATGCCCCGCACCGTCGCAAGCACGCTTGTGAACCGGTTGTTCGATTATGCCGACGATCTTCCGGTAAGCTGTTCCGACCTTGGAATGCTGCCGGAAGGGCTCGCGCGGATCGACGGCACGCCGTGCCGGCACTTGCTGACACGAGCCGTCGATGTCAACGTCACGCGCCAGGACCTGGAGCGGTCCCACGGTCATCTCGTCGTCGTGGCTTCCCGCTACGACAAGACCGTTTCTCTCTGCATCGAGGCCTGCCAGTTGCGACCCGCAGCAACGACGGTCGACGAACTTCGTTTGCTGGTCTCTCAAACACTCACCGACTTTGGGCTTGAGGCACTCATCGACGCCTGATCCCGGCGCGTGACTGAAGCCGGTGAATGCAAGTGAATTTCGAATCAATGGGAGATGAATCCTTGATGGGCAGTGGTCATATCGTGCAGCAGGACGACAGGGGAGCTTGACCGTTGAGCTCGTCTGCCAACGAACGGCCTGACGGACGCAACCCCGAGGTCAGGGCGGACGATGTCCTGTGCTATATGGACCAGGCCTCATTCGTCGGATTGCGGGCGCTCGGACGCGAGCCGGCGATGCAACTCACCTGGCTCTATCCTCACGCGATCGATGAGGCGGCCGTGACGCAATTCAGCGAGCGGCTCGCACACGGATTGCTCGGACGCCTGCTGCAGCGTTCACCATTGCCATGGGGGCGGCACCGCTGGGTGGCGAACCCCGTGCCGGGCCCGGTGGCGTGGTTCCGCGACCCGCTCCCCCGCGAGCGTTTGCCCGAGCTGCGGCGTCTGCTGCTCGATCTCCCGGTGGATCCCGAGCGCGGACCTGGCTGGCGCCTGGCCGTCCAGGCGCTGGAGGGCGGTGGCTGCGTGCTGACATTGCTGGTGTCGCACACGATCGCTGACATGCGTGCCGCCAGTCTGGCCATCGCCGACGCGGTGGCCGGTCGACCTCTCGATCACGGGTTTCCGGCCCCGTCATGGCGCTGGTCCCCAGTGATGCTGGCGCGCGACAGTCTCGAGAGCCTGCGCGCCCTGCCTGACGTCTGGTCCGCTCTGGCGGCTCTCGTGCGGCGGTCGCGCAGGGCAGGGTTACCCGCTTCGAGCCCCCGCATGCGAGGCGGACGGGACCGCTTCGAGCCGGCCGTGGACGCGCCGGTCGTGCCGGTTGTCATGGACGCGGGGGCGTGCCGGCAGCGTGCGTCCGATCTCGGCGTTGCAAGCAGCACGCTGATCATGGCATTCGTGGCACGACTCGCGTTTCGGGTCGGCCGCGTGGACGCCTCGGGGCGGGTGAAGCTGGTGCTGCCGGTCAGCGACCGTCGTCCCGGCGACCGGCGAGGCAACGCGCTGCGGTCGATCACGGTGATGGTGGACCCTGAAGCCTGCCGCAGCGATCCGCGCGCGTTGCAGCAAGATTTCAAGGCTGCGCTGGCCTCGCTGAATCGGCACGGCGATGTTCTGTCGCCATTATTTCCACTGATTCCGTATGTGCCGCTGTGGCTTGTGCGGCATCTGGAGCAGGGGGTGCTCGGGGCTGGCCTGCCGGTTGGATGCAGCCTGGTCGGCGAATTGCCGCCCGACGTGAACCGTCCCTGTGGCGAGGCCTTGCTCCTGCAGGCTGCGCCCCTGCAGCGCTATACGGCCTCGGAGCTCGCGCGGCTCGGTGGCGTCCTCTTCCTCGCGTGCTGTCGTGTCGGCGAGCAGCTGTCCTGCACCGTGTGCGGCTACGTGCCGGACCGCGTCACGTCCCACGCCGAGCTGATGCCGTTCGTGCGCGATGCGCTCGCGGACATGGGCCTGTGCGGGACGATCGGCTGACGATCAGCGATCGACAGGGTGCAACGCCCGCCGGGCGTTCAAGCGACCCGCAGGGCGTCCACGATCTTCATGCGGGCAGCCCGCACGGCCGGCAGGAATCCGCCGAGAAAGCCCATTATGAGGGCGAAGACGAGCGACCGCAGCACGATCCCGGGCGTCAGCACAAACCGAAATGCGAGCTCGGAGAGTGATGTCCAGTTGAGCGTCGTGATCTTGACCTGCGTCATCAGTGACGCAAGCAGGATTGCAACGGCCCAGCCGATCAGTGCAAGCAGCAGCGCCTCGACGAGGAACGCGATCAGGATCCGCGAACGCCGAAACCCGAGCGCACGCAGCACTCCTACCTCCATCATGCGGCTGGCCACGGCCGCGTACATCGTAATCGTGGCGCCAATGACCGCGCCGAGCGAGAACATCCCCGAAAGCGTGAGCCCGAGCATTTGAATGAACCCGGAGAGCAGGCGTGACTGCTCCTCATAGAAGGTGCGCTCGCGCTTGGCCTCGATGGTGAGGCGGGGATCCGCTTCGAGGCGCGCCTTGAGGGCATCAAAGCCGGAACGATCGGCGAGCCGTACCGTGATCGACGAGAAAAAGTCCCGGCGGAACGATTGCATCAGCTGCTCGCTGTCGCCCCAGATCTCGGAATCGAACCCGCTGCCGCCCGCGTCGAACCGGCCTACGATCCTCCAATCCCGCTGGGCAAACCGGAGGCTCGATCCGATCTCGACGTCTTCGAAGCGTCCGGCGAGGGCGCGCCCAATGACGATCTCGTTGGATCCCTGGCGAAACATGCGCCCCTCGGCGATCCGCACTTGCGGGCGCACGGCCAGAGCGGCCGGACCGACCCCGCGGATCAGGAGGTTGCTCGCCTGCCTGGACTTGCGTTTTTGCTGCGAGATCAGAACCGCCACCTCCTTCGATATGAGCGGCGCGCCTTCGGCTCCAATCATGATTTCGGGCTGGCTTTCGATGATCCTCGCCTGACGGCGGTCGATCATGCTCTGGATCTCGACTTCCGCGGAGCGGCGCACAAGGATGATGTTCGTATCTTCGCCGGTCGCGACGAGCGTTTGCTTGAGTCCGGAATCGAGCATGAGCACGGCGGCATAGACGAACACGACGAGGGCCATGCCCGTCGCGGTGAGGAAATTGGTGAGCTTGCGCTCCTGCAGGTTTCGCAAGCTGTAGGAAAGCAGCAACGGCATGGTCAGCCCAACGCCCGGAGACCGTTGACGATGCTGACGCGGGCTGCCCTGCGCATCGGCAGGGCTGCGGCGAGGATTCCGACCACCACCGCCGCAAGGGCCTGCAGCATGACGGTATTGACGCTCACGATCAGGGTCGGGAACAGCGTGGCGGAGAGCTCGGCCAGGTGCGCGGCGACCGGGGGCGTGAGCCCGATGCCGATGGCACCTCCGATCGAGGCGATCAAGACGGATTCAGCGAGGATCAATCGCGCCACGTAGCCGGGGCTGAAGCCGATGGCTTTCAAGGTGGCATACTCGCGGAGCCGCTCGCGGGCCGTCATCGCCATGGTGTTCGCCATGACCGCCAGGATGATGAAGATCACCACGAAGGAGACGACACGAATGGAGATGAGGATCGCCTCGGTCTGCTTGACGAAGCCGATCTGGAACGCGCGCTCGGTCTCGGTCAGCGTCTCGGCAAGCGAGTTTCGAAATATTTCGTCGATAGCCTGGCTGACGTCTGCGACGCTATCCAGGCTGGCGACGTCCACGGCGAACACGCCCACCTGGTCGGCCTGCGCCTTGGAGCGCAAACGCAATGTCTCGTTGAGGTAGTCCCAGCGGAAGAAGAGTTGCGACGTGTCGGTCTTCGGATCCCGGCCGTCGAAGACGCCGCAGATCAAGAATTCCCAATTGCCGGGGAAGATAGTCCCGCGCAGCTGGATCACGTCGCCCGGTTTGAAGCCGTAGCGTTTGGCAAGCTTGCGCCCGACAATCGCGCCGCGGCGCTCGCGCAGGAAGGCGTGCCGCACCTCGTCCGGGACCAGGATCTCGGGGAACATGTCGAGATAGGTCGCGGCATCGATGGCAAACTGGGGAAAGAAGTTCTTCGAATCCTTGTAGACGCCGCCGAACCAACTCAGGTGGGTGACGCGCCGCACGCCTTCGACGGCGCTGATGCGCTTCTGATAGGATTTCGGCAGCGGCAGCGCGAAGGAGATGGCGTTTCGGGTCAAAAGCCGCGAAGGGACAGCGCCATCCACCCCCGCATACCACGTTTTGACGACGGTCTGGAGCACGCCGAAGGCGAGGATCGCGACGATGAGCCCGACCAGCGTCAGGGACGTGCGGAGCCGATGGCGCAGCACGTTGCGTGCCACGAGCGTGAGCCACTGGCTCATGACCGGCACTCACTCAAGCCGCTGCTCCACCAGATAGGAGAGATCGCCTTTCTCCAGACTCATGATGCGTTTCGCATGCGCAGCGGCGCGGTGATCATGCGTGACCATCACGATCGTCTTGCCCATGTCGCGGTTGAGCCGCTGCATGATCTCGAGCACCTCCTTCGCTGACTGCCGGTCAAGGTCGCCCGTCGGCTCGTCGGCCACAAGCACCGTCGGGTCGGTTACGATCGCCCGCGCGATGGCCACGCGCTGCTGCTGTCCGCCCGAGAGTTCCGAGGGCAAATGCTTGACGCGATCGCTGAGGCCGACCAGGCTGAGCGCAAGTTGCGCCCGATCCCTGCGCTCGCGCCGCCCCAGGCTCGTGAGCGTGAGAGGCAGCTCGACGTTCTCGAGGGCCGTGAGCACGGGCATCAGATTGTAGAACTGGAAGATGAAGCCGACGTTCGCCGCGCGCCAGTCGGCCAGTTCGGCTTCCGGAAGCAGCGTGATGTCCTCGCCTCCCACCCTGATCGAGCCCTTGTCCGGACTATCGATGCCGGCGATCAGGTTGAGCATGGTCGATTTGCCCGACCCCGACGGGCCCATCAGGGCGAGGAACTCCTTGCGGCGGATGTCGAATGTGAGTTTGGCAAGGACCGGGACGATCTGCGCGCCGCGCCGGTAGCTCTTGCTGACGTCGCTCAGCGCGATCAGAACGTCCTCTCCGGTCCGCGCCTCGGAGATGTGAACCACGGTCACTTCGTGGCCTGCTTCACTGCGCGCCCGTCGACCAGATCGTCGAGCGGCCTGACCACGACGCGCGTGCCGGCTTTGACGTCGCGGACCTCGATCTGATCACCCACCTTTGCTCCGAGATCCACGCTCCGCAGACGGGCCTTGCCATCCTCGACAACATAGAGATGCTGTTTCCCATCGAACTCGAAGACGGCCGCCATCGGCACCGCAAGAACGGGCTTGCGCTCCGATTCGGACACTTCACGTTCGAGGAAAGCCACCTTGGCGCTCATGTCCGGAAGCATTCTCGGGTCGCGCTTCACGAACCGGGCTTTGACGAGGGTCGACGCCTTGGCGCGATCCACGGTCGGCACCATCCGGCTGACCACGCCCTCGAAACGCTCGCCGGGGATCGCGTCGAGCTGGATCTCGACCGGTTGTCCGACATGGATGCTGAGATACGACGACTCCGCGACGTCGGCTTCCACTTCCAGCGAGTCCATGTCGGCAATGGTGACGACCGCGCCCTTCGTGTCGACCGCCTGTGAGAACGGCGTGATCGTGTCGCCCACGTTGGCGTGCCGCGTCAGGACGACGCCGTCGAACGGCGCCCGGATCTGGGTCTGTCCGACGGCTACTTCGGAGGCGCGGAGATTGGCCTGCGCCGCGGCGATGGCGGCCCCGTACCCGGCAAACGCAGCGCGCGCCTTGGCAAGGCGTGCCTCGGCGGTTTCGCGCGTCGAGTCGCTGATGATGTTCTTCTCGCCGAGGGCCTCGGAGCGCTTGAACGCGATTTCCGCTTGCGTGAGCTCCGCCCGTCCCTGGGCGAGGTTGGCCTCCGCAACCTGCACGTTGGCGGCTGCCTGGTCGCGCATCGCCGCCGTGTCGCTGCTCTCGATCCGGGCGATCAGCTCACCCTCGTGCACTTTGCTGCCTTCGAGCACACCGAGCCATTCGAGACGGCCTGTCGCCTTCGAGGCGACGGACGCCTTGCGTTGCGCTACGACGTACCCTGTCGCGTTCAGCAGCGTCAGCGCCTGCGACGGATAGACGGAGTAGACGACCGCCGTTTCGACGACGATCTGCGTATGCCGCCGCCACATCCAGATTGCGCCGGCGATGCCGACGAGCAGCGCGACGAGAAGGACCCGTCCCAGGAGCCGGCGGAATTGCCTGCGGCGCCGCGAGCCAGCGCTACGATCGATGGCAAGCGCGGACAGATCGGGGGCGTCGGGTGCGCCGTCGTTCAAGGCCTGGGGCAAAGTCATGGTCTGATCATGGACTTTCGAACAAAACAGCGCAGACTTTGAGAAAATGTCTAATTGGGCAAGCCGTAAGCCATGCGCTTGACCACTGTCAATTAGCAGAAAGCGCCGCGCTTGACATCCATGAGTTCGCGCTCTCCAAATCTTCTCATGGTGTCAGACATGGCCGGTGGCACCCGCGCCGCGCGATTGCCATCCTCGACACTTCGACCCCCCGAGGGACCATCCAGTCTGCCATCGCGGTCCAAGGGATCCGAGGCGACGTCGCGCCTGCGGCTAAGGCCGGTTGACATGCCGGGTCGCGGCAGAGCCGTACAAGGCTCGCTCCTTGGGTCGGGAAGCGCGGTGCCTAGGTGATCGCGACCCCGATCATGGCCAGACACGTCAGGAGCCCCAGGATCGGCACCCAGATCGGAATCCGAACGTGCCGTTCGACCGAATGGACATGGCGCGCGCGAATGCAGAGCAGTGACAAGTTCACCATCGCAAACGTCGCAAGCGTGGCGACCGAGGTGCCGGTGGCCAGTCGTTCGATCGGAAATACGAGCGCGAGGGCGATCACGGAAATCATGACCAGGCCGGTCGCGATCACGGGTGTGCCGGTGCTCGCGTGGACGCGAGATAACAGGCGTGGCAGGTCGCCCTGCCGCGACATTCCGTAAATGACGCGCGCGGCCATGGTCATCTGGGCGAGGACGGTGTTCAGCGTCGCGACGACGGCAATCACGTTGAGCGGCACCGGCTCCATGCCCGTTACGGTGCGGAATACCAGGCTGAGCGGAGCAGGCGAGGCGGCCAGGCGATCCGTCGGCACGGCTGTAATCGATATCGCGGCGATGAGAATGTACAGGACCGATGTTATCAGGAGGGTGAGGGCCATGGCGCGCGGAATGTCCCTGTGCGGAATCCTGGCCTCTTCGACCACGTTTGCCAGGTCCTCGAATCCGACAAAGGCGAAGAACGCGAGCAGGGACGCATAGGCAATTCCCGAGAGGGCTGCTGCGTCGATCGGTGGAAAGGCGACGAGCGCCGAGGGGAATGATGGCATATGCCAAATGGCCGCGAGAATGATCCATGCGAGCCCTCCGGCTTCGATGACCGTAAACACACCCGCCAACACGACGGACTCGAGAATCCCCCAGGCTGCGATCGCTCCCAGCGACATGACGACCGCGACGACGATGACTGGCGTGGGTAGATCGACGAATTGCCTGATATAGCCGACACTGCCCAGAGTGACCGCGCTGGCTGCGACCACACCCGTGCACAGTGTCAGGAGCCCGACGATCGTCGAGAGTAGCCGGGAATCGAATGCAGCTCGCACATAGGCTGCTTCACCGGCGCTCACCGGATATCTCGTCGCCATCTCCGCGTAGGATGCCACCGTGAGCCCCATGACCAAGGCTGCCAGCAGGAACGACCATACGGAATATGGGCCGGCGTGCCCGGCCACGGCGCCGATCAGAACATAGATGCCAGCGCCGATCGTGATGCCGGTCCCGTAGAGGACAAGCAAGGGAAGGCCGAGCCGGCGGCGCAGATTGCCTGAAATGTCGGCGGATGAATCGGTCATTTGAAGAGAAGCGATCGCTTGCTTGACCGGATGTCAGTAACTGACCGTCCTCAGGGCCGCTTGATTTGCGTCAACGGGATAGCCGGGAAACGCGAGATAAAGAGGTGATCCGAGCAAAGGAGCAGCGCGATGTCTCTTGCCAGCGTCATGGTTTACGTCGATTCCCAGCAGCAGGACGAGGGGCAGATCGCCGTCGCTGAAGGCGTCGCGAACAGCTTTGGGGCGGCCCTGCTCGGCGTCTCGGCCATCGCAGTGGAGCCTCCGTTCGTCGCCGAAGGCGTGATCATAGAGCAGACGACCGCCGACGATCTCGCGCGCATGCGCGCGACTCTTTCGGCGAAGGAGGCATGGTTCAGGCGCATTGTTCGCCTGCCGAGCGAAAAGGTGGAATGGCGTTGGGCGATTGGCTTTCCGACGGAATTCCTGGTCGAGCAGTCCAGGGCGGCGGACCTTGTCGTGGTGCGGCGCAGCCGGCTGAAGTCCAAATCCACTCACTATCTCGATGCGGCCGGAGCCATGTTGCGGCTGGGCCGTCCGATCCTCGCGGTGCCGGACGGCGTCACCGCATTATCGGGTGATCGGATCGTGGTCGGCTGGAAAGATGCCCGGGAGGCGCGACTGGCCGTTCGCGACGCACTGCCGTTTCTGACGCGGGCTTCGCAAGTCACGATCGCCGAAATCTGCACGTCGAGCGAACAGGATGCCGCGCGTGATCGGGTGCGAGACGTTGCCAGGTATCTTCAGCGGCACGGCGTCAATTGCCAGCACGAGGTGCGCGTGCATACGGCGGAACCCGACGCAGGCTATCTCGTTCGGCTGGCCGCCGACGTCGGCGCCGACCTCGTCGTGACCGGCGGGTATGGACATAGCCGACTGGGAGAATGGATTTTCGGCGGCATGACGCAGAGCCTGCTGCAGCAGGCTCCGACCTGCCTGCTGATGTCGCATTGACGCCAACACGCCAAACCGATTCCCTAGTTTCAGTCGCGCGAATGTGAGAGGGGCGCGGTGTTGAGCTGAATCAAGCAGAGACCTCCCTTTCGTCATTACCATTCAAGCTGCTGATGGCGGATGGGAGAGCAGGTTGGAATCCGATCAAGGTTCACGGAAGCCGGGCCTCGCGATGGCGGCCATTCTGGCCGGTGGCTTGCTGCTCGTCGTGCTGCAGTTCGGCCTCGCTGCGTACAGTTCGATCGAAACCATTCCCTACAGCCAGTTCGAGCAGTTGCTCGCCCAGGACAAGATCGCGGAGGTGTCCGTCGGCTCTGATACGATCCAGGGGAAATTGAAAGAGCCGCTTCCGGGCGGCAAATCCGCGTTCATCACCGCCCGGGTCGATATGGCCTTGGCCGAAAAGCTCGCAGCGAAGGGCGTGAGCGTCACCGGCGTTCCCGGTGGTGGAGCGTTGCAGACATTGCTGTCCTGGATCTTTCCGGTCATCGGGTTCTTCCTGATCTGGTTCTGGATGGGTCGCGGGATCGGTGGCGCCCAGGGCCTGGGCGGGCTGATGTCGATCGGCAAGTCCCGCGCAAAGGTCTACGTCGAGAAGGACATCAAGGTCACCTTCGCCGATGTCGCCGGGGTGGACGAGGCGAAGTTCGAGCTGCAGGAAGTGGTCTCGTTTCTGAGGGATCCCAAGAGCTATGGTCGCTTGGGAGCGCACGTCCCCAAGGGCATCCTGCTCGTCGGACCGCCGGGGACGGGAAAGACATTGCTGGCCCGCGCGGTGGCGGGAGAGGCCGGCGTCCCGTTCTTCTCGATCTCGGGCTCGGAATTCGTGGAGATGTTCGTCGGCGTCGGCGCCGCCCGGGTTCGGGATCTGTTCGAGCAGGCCCGCAAGGCGGCGCCATGCATCATCTTCGTCGATGAGCTCGATGCGCTGGGACGCAGCCGCGGGCCGCAGTCGTTCGGCGGCTACGACGAGAAGGAACAGACCCTCAATCAGCTCCTGTCCGAACTCGACGGCTTCGACCCGAGCGGCGGCGTCATTCTGCTGGCGGCCACCAACCGGCCCGAGGTGCTGGATCCGGCCCTGCTGCGCGCGGGCCGGTTCGACCGCCAGGTGCTGGTTGATCGGCCGGACAAGATCGGGCGCGTCGCGATCCTGAAGGTGCACGCCCCCAAGATCCACATCAGCAAGGAGGTCGATCTCGACAAGGTGGCTGGTCTCACGACCGGCTTCACTGGGGCCGACCTTGCAAACCTCATCAACGAAGCCGCGATCGCGGCGACCAGACGGAGCGCCGCGGAGGTCACGTTCGATGATTTCGTCACGGCGATCGAGCGGATCGTCGCCGGCATCGAGAAGAAGAGCAGGGTGCTGAGCAAGGGCGAACGGCGCAGGGTCGCGTATCACGAGATGGGCCATGCGCTCGTTGCGGCCAGCCTGCCCGGCGTCGATCCCGTGCAGAAGGTGTCCATCGTCCCGCGCGGAATCGGCGCGCTCGGATACACCATTCAGCGTCCGACCGATGACAGGTTTCTGTTGACGGTCGAGGAACTGAAGAACCGCATCGCGGTGCTGATGGGAGGACGCGCGTCGGAGCATTTGACCTTCGACGGGGCGATCTCGACCGGTGCAGCCGATGACCTTCAACGTGCGACCGAAATCGCGATCGAAATGGTCACGAAGTACGGGATGGACGAGACGGTCGGGCAACGCACCTATGCGCCGAAGCCGCAGGCCTTTCTCGTGGCGGTGCAGGACAAGATCGTTGCGGCCGCCGAGGCAACCGGCCGCGAGATCGATCTCGCCGTGCGCAATTTGATCGAGGAGGGAGACCGCCGCGCCCGGGAGATCCTGCAGTGCCGGCGGGCTGATCTCGATGCCGGCGCCGAACTGCTGATCGCAAATGAGACCCTGACGTCCGAGCAGTTTGCGCCGTTACTAGGTCAGCGTAGCGGCGAAAGCGGGTCGGTTGCCGCGTGATGGCACGGGGCTGAGGGACCCGACGTCGCGTTGCTTGTTGCCAATGCCCGTTCAGCCTGTCGGAAAAATCAAAGACCGCGCGAGCTGATCTTCTTTCGCATGCGATGACACGAATCCTCCAGGAGCGTTTGAAGATTCACGATGTTCACCAACAGCTCATCGGCTTGTCGCCGTTCGAGCGATCCGAAGGCAAAGCCGTCGCGCAGCTTCGTGACTTGGTCCACGCGCTTACGCCCGGCTGCGGTTCGACTTTCGGCAAACTCGAGCTGCTCCAGATCGTGTCCGAGCCCGTCCTCTTCGCAAATCAGCATTTTGGTGACCGCGCTCCGGCGGTCGGGCGCAAGGTCGGCGCCGTTCAGCAGCGCGATGTAGTGGTCGACATTCGCCCGCGCGATGTATCGATGCATGGCGTATTCCCCCGTAACTCGACGGTTACGTGCACCCCGTACATATTACCGCCACGGCGGAGGCTGGCGAGGATGCTGTCCCCCGGATCGCAGTGGCGGTCCGGTGTCATGGTAGCGCAAAGGTGCAGCGAGCGCCATGGGGATGCCGGCGCGAGCCTGCATCCTGATCAAGGCGCTGCAGCCTGCTTGATCCGCATCAAGCCCAAACTCCGTTGATCCCTTAATATGTCAGTTGCGTAACCCGATCGACGGTTACGCTCCCAGATGGCCGCCGAGGTCAATCCCCCATCTCGGCGGCTCCTTTTTTCAGAATCACGATTTCAACAGGGCGGCGCAGAAGCCGCCAGAATGGGTCCATGCAAACTTACTATTTCGACATCAAGGACGGCGTGCCGCTCCGGGACAGGTCCGGATTGGAGCTTGTGAGTGACGGGGCCGCCATCGCGCACAGCAAGAGCTTGGCCGACCAGGTTCGCAGAGAAAAGCCGAAAGGCCATCCCGACCTGCGGGTCGTCGTTATCGATGAGAACGGCCGGGAAGTCCACCGCGAGCGAATTTATCCAGACGCCACCTGATCACTGGCCCGCCGCCGCGCAAGCCGGGCCGCGATCGTTCGGCCCGGCCGCATTATTTCTTCTTGCCGCTGGCTGCTGGCGAAAAGATCTGATTGGCGGGCGGTTGTCCCCCGGTCGGAACGGCGATCGCGATGAAGCCGCGTCCCATCGAGGTGTGACAGGCGTTACAGCCGTCGGTCAACCCGCGCATCGAAACGGCGAACTTGCGATTGTCTCCCGCCGCGATCGCGTCGGCGATCGAGAGCAGCGGCTCCTTCATCGTGGTCACGTTGCTGATCGGAATTGCCGGGTAGAAGAGGGCCGCTTCTGCCAAGCTATTGGTCAATTGGCGCAGCTCATACGCGGCGAGGTCCCAGTTACCCGCCTTGCCTGCATGCCACAACTTGAGATGCTGAAGTTGGACCATGCTCATGACCTCGACGAGGCGAGGCGCTTCCTGCTTGCTGTTCGCGGAGGGCGGAAAGTCGGACTGGGCAATTGCGGATGAGACCGCGCCCGCCGAAATCACCAGAACCGCGCACCAATTCTTCAGCGTCATCCGACCATTCCTTGCTGATTGAAGGCCTGAATATCAGGACCACGCTCCGGGCTCTTGCGGTGAATCAATCCTGCTGCCGCTCCGCGGCGGACGAAAACCACGAGGTGCGCCGCGCGGTGCGGATCATCCGACAGCAGCTCGACGATGCGCACGTCGATCGCAGTGCCCGGCGGTGCCGCTAATGCCGACGACGACGCCTTGCCACCCACTGATGTCAAGATCGGTGCAACTATGGGCGCGCCGGACAGGCCGACGCTTGCCCGCATCGCACGGGGCTCGTGTTGCCAAGCGGTGCCAGGTGCTCAGAAATTCGTCGCCAGTGCGGCCAGACGTCGATGGGCCCTATTCCGCGCAGCCTCGATCGGCTGCTGCGGTCCCGTGGTTGGCCCGATCGGCACGAAACGGACATTGTCGATACCGATGAAGCGCAGGATGTCGCGCAGGTAAGGCGTCGCCATGTCGATGCGGCCGCGGTTCATGCCGGTGGCGAAGTCGCTGCCGCTGGCGAGAATCACCAGCGTCGGCCGGTCCTTGAGCAGCGGCAGATAGCCCTGCGATGGGTCAAACCGAAACGTCAGCCCGGGCTGAACGATGATGTCGAACCATTGCTTGAGCTTGTAGGGAATGCCGAAGTTCCACATCGGCGTCGAGATCAGCACGCGATCGGCCAAAGAAAACCGCAGCGCCATCCGCTCGGCCTCTGCAAAGCAGGCGCGCTGCGCGTCGTTGAATGCCTGCCCGGTCAGCCGGGCGTATTTGGCCTCGACGATTGGGCCCAAGAGTTCCGGCATCCGCTCCCGCCAGAGGTCCATGACGTCGAGGTCCCAGTCGGGCCGCGCCTGGCGAAATCCGTCGAGAAAGACGCGCGCGCCGGCGGTCGACTCGGAGTCGGCGCGGGGTGAGCAGGAGATGTGCAGGAGCTTTGCCACCGCTCATCTCAGCGCGTTGATAACGGCGTCCGCTCTCGTGACGATGGCAACGTTCTGCATGGCGAAGTTGATCGAGGCATTGTGCCAGTCGGCGTTCATGGTCGAGCAGCAATCTTCAGGCACGATCATGAAGTAACCCTTGTCGGCCCCGGTGCGGGCGGTGTGCTCGACCGACATGTTGGTCCAGGCACCGGTGTTGATGATCATGTCGCGCCCGGTCGCCTTGAGGATGGTTTCCAGCCGCGTGCCTTCCCACGCGCTCATCCGCATTTTCTCGACGACGAAATCGCCCGGCCGCGGTTCGAGCCCGGAAACGGGCGCCGCGCCCCAGCTGCCGCGCACCATCGCCTTGCTGTCGACCAAGCCCTCGAACAGCGGTGCGTTCAGCGTCACGCCGGGTGCGCCCGGCTCAACCACGAACCAGACGTGGATGATGGCGACGCCACGGGTCCGCGCGGTCTCGGCGAGGCGGCGGACATTCTCGACGACGTGCTGCTGCTTCGCATGCCCGGGCGCGCCCGACTCGGCGAAAGCTCCGCCATCCATGATGACGTCGTTCTGGAGATCCTGGATGATCATGGCACAGCGCTGCGGATCGAGCCGCATGTCGCCGTCGGCGAGGGCCGGCGCCGACGGCGAGGCGCTTGCCGTCTGGCCGCCGCCGCTTCTCCGGCCAGCCATGTAGGGCTCATGCCGCGGGCCGACCTTGGTCGGAATGGCGTAGACCGAATGCGTCGAGGTTAGATACAGCGTACGGAAATCCGGTCCGCCCCAGGCGAGGTTCGCGACCATCTCCGGCACGCGGACCTTGCCGAGCAACTCACCGCGTCGCGAATAGACCCAGACGCCGCCGGGCGCGGTGACCCAGACATTGCCATGCTGGTCGCATTTCATGCCGTCGGGCAGGCCGGCCTCCAGCTCGGAGCGGATGCCGCTTGCGAACACCCGCGCATTCGACAGCGAGCCGTCGGCATTGACGTCGAAGACGCGGATCAGCGCCTGCACGGTGTCGTTGACATAGAGCAGCGCCTCGTCCGGCGAAAAGCACAGCCCGTTCGGCTGGTCGAACAAATTGCGCTCGACCACGAGCTTCGGCTCGCCCCCGGGCACGACGCGATAGACGCCCTGAAAGCCGAGCTGGCGCGGCCGCTCGACGCCATAGACCGGCATGCGGCCATACCAGGGGTCCGAGAAATAGATCGCGCCGGAGGAGTGCACGCAGACGTCGTTCGGGCTGTTCAGCTCCTGGCCCTGGAAATGCGAAGCCAGCACCTCGCGCCGCCCGTCCGGCCGTTCGCGGATCAGCGACGAGGTCGCATGCTCGCAGACGATCAGGTTGAGTTCGGCATCATAGGTCATGCCGTTGCACTTGTTCGAGGGACGCTTGACCTCGGCCACACCGCGCCGCGGGTCCCAGCGACGGCGTACGTCGCCCGGCATGTCCGAGAACAGCAGATAGTGGTCGACCGGGTGCCAGATCGGCCCCTCCGTGAAGTCGAATCCGGTGCCGACCTGCGCGACCGGCGCGTAGGGGTCGACCAGCGTTTCGAATTCGTTTCGCAAGGTGACGTGCGTCATCGGTCGATCCCTCAGATCATCTCAGGCGGGGAACCAGTTGCGCGCGGGCAGGGACTGCACGATCGGTCCGGGGACCTGATCGTGCAGGCGCCCGACGACGTTGCCGCCTTCGATCTTGGCGGGGCGGTCGTGCACCGGCAGCAGATAGCGCGAATTGCTCAGCAGCTTCTTGATCGAGGCCTTCTCGGCGCGTTTGCTGGTGCCATGGTTGCCTGTCGTGCGCGGCTCCCAATCGTTGATCTCGTTGAAGGGCGTCACGATCTGATCGTTGAAGTCGTAGATCACGTCGCCGCAGATCGTCGCGATGCCGTCGGCGGTCTCGACGATGACGTTCATCGAGCCCTCGGTGTGCGCGTTGGCAGCGTCGCAATAGACGCCGGGCATCAGCTCGATCGGGCCGGTGATCTCCAAATCGAGGAAGCGCAGCGCGCTCTTGGTGTGCAGGCGGTCGATCAGGTGCTTGATGTCGGGCGCCGGATATTGCGGATGCATCAGGCCGGAGACGGAATATTCGAGCTCCTTGCGGTTGAGCACGACGGTTGTGTTCATCGGAAACAGATCATCCTTGCCGGCATGGTCGATGTGCAGATGGGTGTGGCAGACGAAGCGGACGTCGCCCATGCGCACGCCGTGGCGTGCGAGCTGGTTTTCGATCATGTTCTCGTGGTACTGCAGCCCGCGCATGCCCAGCGTCTCCATGATCTGGTTGGAGCGGTAGCCGGTGTCGACCACGACCGGATATTTGCCCCCGAGGATCAGGAAGCCGAGGGTGAGGACGCGGCGGGTGCGACCGCAGTCGCGGCCAAGCACCAGAAAGCTCGATTCCAGTTCGATATCGCCATAGTCCAGGATCTTGATTTCCAGCGCCATTCGTTGCCCTCCCTGTCTGTTTCTTGTTTGTCAAAGCCGGTAGACTCGCGTCGCGGTCGTCCTGAAGATGGCGTCCTGCTGCTCCGCGCTGAACGGCGCGGCCGCCGCGCGAAAGGCGCCGACGAGCTCGCGATAGCTGGTCCACAATTTCTCGATCGGAAAATTGGAGCCGAACAGGCAGCGCTCGGCGCCGAAGATGGCGACGGTGTCGGTGAGCACGGCGGCAATGTGCGCCGGGTCGTTGCGATGGATGAAGGTGCCGAGCCCGGACAATTTCGATACGATGTTCGGGCAGGCGGCGAGCCGGGCCATCCCGCTGCGCCAGGCGGCGCGGCCGGAAGGCGATAGATCCTCCAGCATGCCGGCATGTTGGAGGATGAAGGTCACGTCGGGGCAGGCTTCGGCCAGCGCGGCGGCGTCCGGCATCTGCGGGGTGAAGACCTGCAGGTCAAAGCTCCAGCCATAGTCGGCGAGACGCGCGACGTTGCGGCGGATCATCGGATCGGCGCAGAGATCCGCCCGGGCTGCAAAGCGGTACAACGGGTTCTCATGCCAGTGCAGCTGCATGCGCACGCCGCGCGCCAGCGGATAGCGCTTCAGGCGATCGAGCTGTGGGCGCACATCGTCCACGGCAAAATCGGCATATGCCACGATCGCGTGTGGCCAATCGTGCTCGTCCGCGGTCTGTTGCACCCAGGCCGTCTCGTCCTCGAAGCGGTCGTTGGCCCAGTTGGTCTGCACATAGACCGATCGCGTGACGCCGGTGCCCTTGAGGTCATCGAGATATTCCTGGATCGGATAGTCGCGCCGGATCGGCTCATACGGGCCGAAGATGCGGGGCTGCATGGGGCCGGTCAGCCAGGGCAGGTCGGCCTGCCGCCAGATGTGATGATGGCCGTCGACAATCCCGGTCACGCCGCTCTCCTTCGTCCCAATGCCAGAATGTGGGCGACGATCGATGCACTCGAACCGCTATCCACGAGGTCGTCGACGAAGCGCTCGATTGCGACGAGCGCTTCGGTCTGCGGGCGAAAACCGGGACTCGTCGCCAGCGGCGTCAGCCAGCTCAGGCGCCAGGCCCGCCGCGACAGCTTCGCGACGGCGTCGCGAAGTGCGTCGGGCTCGCCCCGCTCGAGACCATCGGAGACGATCACCACGGCGGCGCCGCGCGCATAGCCGCCGAAGCGCGGCACGCCGAGGAATGCTTGCAGCGCATCGCCGATGCGGGTGCCGCCGTCCCAGTCGCTGACGAGATGCGCGGCGGCGTTCATCGCCTGCTCGCGGCGCTTCAGCCGCAGCGGGCGGGTGATGCGGGTCAGCCGCGTGCCGAAGGTGAAGACCTCGACACTGGGGGCCGCCTGCACCAGCGCATGTGCGAGCTTCAGGTTCTCCTCGGTGCGGCTCTTCATCGAGCCGGAGACGTCGATCAGCAGCAGCATCTTGCGCGGGCGCTGGCGCCGCTTCATGTGACCGAGCCGCAGGATCTCGCCGTCGCTGCGGACGCTGTCGCGCAAGGTGCGGCGGAGATCGGCAAACGGCCCGCGGCGGGCGCGCATGCGGCGATGGCCGCGCCGCCGCGGCAGCCGGCGTGGCGCTTCGCGAGCCATGCGGCGCAATGCATCAGTGCTCGATGTCGCCCCGAAGCGGCGCTCGACCAGCGCCTCGCTTCGGGTTGCAGCGAGACCGGACTCGTTGGCGTCGTCGGCGAGCAGCGGTTCCTCATCACCGCGGCCCTCCTCCTGAAGCCGGACGGTCTCGTCGTCTTCGCCGTCCTGGGGCCGCTCGATGGCCTCGCTACCGCGGAAATGCAGGTCGAACAGTCGGTCGAAGGTCGAGCGGCGTTCGGGCGGGGGAGCCAGTGTCGCCAGCGCGGCTTGCCTGATGTGCTCGATGCTGCGCGGGCCGAGCAGCTCGATCGCGGCCAGGAATGTGGTGGTCTGTTCCGGCGCGACGGCAAAGCCGTTCACGCGCAGCAGCGGGACAAAGGCGACGAAGATGCGCGCGGCGCGCGGGAGCTGCGGCTCGGCGGTCATGCGGTCACCTCTGCAAGCATCGCATCGAGCCGCGGCGAGATGAAATGCAGATCCTCTTCGTCCTTCAGCGCCACGCCGATCGAGCGTTTGAACGCCTCCGGCCAGCGCGCGCCGCCCCGATGCAGCAGCGTCGCCGCCTCGGCCCAGTCGACGGCCTCGGCAATGCCGGGCGCCTTGCTCAGGGGCTCACGCCGCAGTTTCTCGACGGCCGCGACGACGGCGCGGGCGGTGGCCTCGGCGACGCTGGAAGCGCGCATCATGATGATTCGCGCCTCGCGCTCCGCGGTCGGATAGTCGATCCAGTGATAGACGCAGCGACGGCGCAACGCTTCGTGCAGATCGCGCGTCCGGTTCGAGGTCAGCACGACCACGGGACGTTCGGTTGCGCGCACCGTGCCGCGCTCGGGAATCGAGATCTGGAAGTCGGAGAGGAACTCCAGCAGGAAGGCCTCGAACTCCTGATCGGCGCGGTCGATTTCGTCGATCAGCAGCACGGTGGAATCGGGCGCGCGGAGCGTGGCCAGCATGGGACGCTCGATCAGGAAAGTCTCGCCATAGATGTCGATGCTCTCGTCACCGGCCTGGCGGATCGCCAGCATCTGGCGCGGGTAGTTCCACTCATAGAGCGCGGCAGAGGCGTCGATCCCCTCGTAGCATTGCAGGCGGATCAGGCGCCGGCCGAGCACGGCAGCGATCGCTTTGGCCGCCTCCGTCTTGCCGACACCGGGTGCGCCTTCGAGCAGCAGGGGCTTGCCGAGCGCGAGGCCGAGATAGGCCGATGTCGCAAGGCCCTCGTCGGCAAGGTAATAGGCCGCGCGCAGCGCCTTCTCCAGGGCCTCGGGACTGTCGATGCCGACGATGTTGCTGCGAACCGCCACGGCCGATCCCCTAGCGCCGCGCCTGCGGCCGCGCGCCGCCCTGGGCCTTGATTGCGCGCAGCACCTTTTCGGGCGTGATCGGCAGGTCGTCGATGCGCACCCCGACGGCGTTGAAGATTGCGTTGGCAACGGCCGGCAGCACCGGATTGGCGCACATCTCGCCGGGACCTTTGGCGCCGAACGGACCATCGGGGGCGGGGCGCTCCAGCACCGCGATATCGTGCGGGCAGATGTCGCCGGGGCCGGGCATCAGATATTCGACGAAGTCGCGGGGGCCGTGAACGGGATCGGGATAATAAGGCTCCGGAGTTTCGTAAAGCGCGTGGCTGACACCCATCCAGGCGCCGCCGACCAGCTGTTGCTCGACCAGACGCGGGTTGAGCGCGCGCCCGAGCTCGTAAGCCGAGTCCATCCGCACCATCGCGACCTCGCCGGTCTCGTCGTCGACATCGACCTCGGCGACCAGGCAGGCATGGGCGTAACAGGTCGCCGGCGACATCTCGCCGGTCTCCGGGTTCACTTCGGAGAGCGGAACGAGAAAGATGCCGCGACCCGAAATGGTCTTGCCCTGCTTGAACTGCGCGGCAATCGCGACATCCTTGGTCGAGATCGAGCGATGCGGGGCGCCCTTGACGTGGATGTTGCCGCGGCCGTCGGTTTCGAGATCGGCAGCGTTGACCTCGAGCTCCTCGGCTGCAGCCTCCATCATGACACCGCGCGCTTCGCGGGCCGCCGCCATCACGGCATTGCCGACGCGATGGGTGCCGCGCGAGGCGAACGAGCCCATGCAATGCGGGCCGGTGTCGGAATCCGCCGTGTCGACATAGACGTCCTCAACCGGCACGCCCAGCGTCTCGGCGCAGATCTGCCGCGTCACTGATTTCATACCCTGACCAAGGTCGATCGACGAGAGCGCCACCGTGAACTTGCCGCTGGGATTGGAGTGAACCAGGGCCTGGCTTGGATCGCCGCCAAGGTTCATGCCGATGGGATAGTTGATCGACGCCATGCCGCGTCCGCGATGCCGGGTCATGTCAGCGTCTCCTGGTGCCGAACACCGACGAGAACCGCGTCGCGCCGTGGGATGGCGCGGGCGGACGCGGCGGGGGAGGCGGCGGTGTCGGTGGGGGCGGATCACGCGGTGGCTCGCGCGTTGCAGTCACCGGCGCGCGGTCATAGCTCGTGCGTTGCTGTGCAGGCGCAGCCGGACGGCTACGCGGCTCCGTCGGCGTCGGTGGGATCGCCGCGCGGCTGCCGCCGCCGTCCTTGCGCGAGGAGGCGCGCTTGAACTCGTCGCGGATCGGCCATTTGGCCTTTTCGGCGGCCACCTGGACGCATTCGATCAGCGCGGTGTTCTTGGCCTCGCGCCGGTGCGCCTTCATGTCGCCGTCGCGATAGGCGTTGAGAATGCGGAACTCCATCGGGTCCATCCCGACGAGGTTCGCGAGCTTGTCCATCTGGCACTCGATCGCGAAGTCCATCGCGGTGACGCCGAAGCCGCGCATGGCGGTCGCGGGCGTACGGTTGGTGAAGACGCAGTAGACGTCGCCATAGACGTTCGGGATGGTGTAGGGGCCCGGCAGGTGGGCTGCGCACTTCACGGCGGCGTAGCTCGACAGCCGCGTATAGGCGCCGCTATCGAAATAGGCGTGGATCTTGCGGGCGACGATGCGGCCGTCGCGCATCACGCCGTCCTTGATGTAGATGCGTTCGGCTCCGCGCGGCGGCCCATACTGCATCTCCTCCTCGCGCCCGAACACGTAGCGCACGGGGCGGCCCGTCAGCATCGCGCCGAGGATGGCGAGCGGCTCGGTCAAGGTGTCGACCTTGCCGCCGAAGCCGCCCCCGACGGTGCCGCCGATGAAGTGGAAGGTGTTGGAGGGCACGTCCAGGATCTTCGCGCAGGTGTCGACCGAGAAGAACAGCGCCTGGGTCGAGGTGTAGACGACGTAACGGCCATTGGTGTCTGGCGCGGCAATGGCGCCGTTGGTCTCGGTCGGCGCGTGCTCGATCGGCGACATCTGATAGCGTTGCTCCAGCACGTGGTCGGCGGTCGCGAGCGCCGCGTCGGCATCGCCGAAGCGCAGGCGCTGATGGTCGTAGGCGTCGTGATAGATGAACGCGTTTTTCGGATAGGTCTCGTTGACCACGGGCGCGCCGGGTTTGAGCGCATCCTCGACGTCGAACACGGTCGGCAGGGGCTCGTAATCGACCTTGACCTTTGCGATGGCCTCGAACGCCTCGCGCTCGCTGTCGGCGACGATGGCGAGGATCGGCTCGCCCTTGTAACGGACCTTGTCGACCGCGAGCGACGGCTCGTCGTCCTTGCCGAAGTTGATCAGGCTGAGCAGGGTGTTGAGATTGACCGGCACGTCGGTGCCACGGATGATGCGACGCACGCCGGCCGAACGTTCGGCCTCGGCCGTATCGATGCGGCGGATCCTTGCATGCGCCTGTGTCGAGCGCACCACCTTCAGGTGCAGCATGCCCTGCAGCTTGTGGTCGTTGAAGTAGCTCGACGTCCCCGTGACATGGCCGAGCATGTCCTGGCGCTGGGTGCCCTTGCCGATTTCATTGAGATTATCGTCGCGCTCGTCGGCGAAGATGTCCTTGCGAAGTTCCAGCATGGTTGACCTCAGGCGCTGACCCGGCCGCTCGCGGCGGCCAGGATGGCGTTGATGATCGGCTCGTAGCCGGTGCAGCGGCAGATATTGCCGGAGATGGCCTCGACGACTTCGTCGCGGCTCGGCGAGGGATTGCGGTCGAGCAGCGCCTTTGCCGCCATCAGCATCCCCGGCGTGCAATAGCCGCACTGGGCCGCGAAATGGTCGGCGAAGGCGCGCTGCAGCGGGTGCAAATGCGGGCCTTGCTTCATGCCGTCGAGCGTCTCGATCGAACGGCCGCCCACGGTCTCCGCCAGCGTCAGGCAGGAGAGATGAAGCTCGCCGTCGATCAGAACGCTGCAGGTGCCGCAGCCGCCCTGGCCGCAGCCGAATTTCGGCGTCATGTCGCCGATCAACTCGCGGAGCGCGACCAGCAGATTGGTGCCGCCATCGACGAAAATCGCGACGTCGCGGCCGTTGTGACGAAATTGCAGGGGGATCTTGGACATGGGCTCTATTCCTGTCCCGACAGCAGACGTCGCAGATGGACGCCGACGATCTCGCGGCGATACCAGGCGCTGCCGAGCGCATTGTCGGATGGCGATGTTCCCTCGGCTGCGGCGGATGCGGCCGCCGCAATGGTCGTGGCATCCAGCGAGCGGCCCTCGAGTGCACGCTCGGCGGCACGGGCGCGAATCTGGGTCGGCGCCATCGATCCCAGCGCAATCCGGGCGCCCGCAATTCGCCCGCTACTGATCGGCAGATGCGCCGCCAGCGTGATCACCGAGCCGCCCTTCGGCTTGATGCGGGCGATTTTGCGATAGCGGAATGCATCGCTGCTCGCCGGCCGGGTGCAGGAGACAGAGAGGACCAAGGTTCCAGCCTGCCGGTCGCGCGCCTGCAAGAATTCTTCGATCGCGATGTCGCGTGACCCAAAGCCACCCGCGACCGCCACGGTGGCATCGAGCGCCAGCAGCGCCACGGTGAAATCGCCATAGGGACTGGGTGCGAAGAGATTGCCGCCGACCGTGCCCATGTTGCGGACGGCCGGGCCGCCGATCGAGCGGGCGGGCGCGTGCAGGAAGCCGAGGTCGCGCTCGGCAAGGACGCGCGCGAAGGTCACGCCGGCGCCGAGCGTGACGCGCGGGCCCGAGGCATCGATCCGGGTCAGCGCCTGGTCCTGGGCGCGGATGACCGTCGCGATCGCCACATCGCCCTCGTTCAGCGCGCGCATCACCAGCGTGCCGCCGCCGAGATAGCGCGCGCTGCGGTCCGAGGACAACGCCCCGGCCGCTTCGCTTACGCTTGCAAACGTCTTCACTATCACGGCCATGATTATGCGGCCTCCTTCAGATGGCGGCGGATCGCCTCGAACCCGGCCTGGTAAATGTCTTCGGCGACCATATGCGTGATCCGGTCGCGATCTTCCGGCTTGGTGGTGAAGCGGGACTCCCAGTGCCAGAAGGTGCGGTCGCCGTCGGTGACCGGCAGCAGACGGACATGGGCGACGTAGTTGAACATCGGCATCGGCGTATCTAGCAGGCAATAGCTGAAAGACTGCTCAAGGTCCGACAGCGCCAGCAACTGCTCGCGCAGCTCGGAGCCGTCGTTGAGCTTGAACCGCCTGATGCAGCCGATCCTGTCGGAGGACTGCGCGCGCTCGATCGAGGACGTCGCGACAACCGGGTGCCAGCGATCGTGCCCGTTGAAATCGCGCAGAACGGTCCACACCGCATCGGTCGGCGCGTCCAGTATCGTGCTCTTGACGACATGCGGCACGGCTAGCCTCCGAACACGCGCTTGAGCGCATCGAAACCGCCCTGGAACACGCCGCCGCCGATGTTGCCGACGAGTTCGGCCTCGCGCTCCGGCGCGCAGTCGAATTCGGCGGTCCATTCCATGAAGGTCTGGTCTCCGTCGGTGACGGGCGTCAGCCGCAGGGTTGCGACGTAGTTCTCGACACCCATCGGAGATTCCAGGATCGAATAGGTGCAGAACATGTCGTAGTCGGAGAGGCCGAGCAGCTTCTCGCGGATGCGGTCGCCGTTGCGCAGGCGGAAATCCCGTACGCAACCGATCTTGTCCGAGGGCTCGCCGCCCTCGATACGGCTTTCGGCGATCGCCGGATGCCAGTTCGGCAGGCCGTTGAAATCGCGCACCCGCGCCCAGACGCGGTCGTTGCGGGCATTGACGACGGTGGAGACGTAAACGCGAGCCATGGCGACCTCAGCTCTTCTTCTTGGGCCCGGCCGGCGGCTCGCCACCTTCGGCCGAGGGGGCAGGCGGGGCGCCCGGCTTGTCGCCGCCCCCTCCGCCTCCGCCGCCCTTGCGCGCGGATTCCTTGATGCCTTGCATGTCACGCGCTTCGCGGATCAGGCCCGGCATCTTGGACAGGCTGCCGCCTTCGACACCGATGTCGGCTAGGATCGAATCGATCAACGGCGCCTGGACGCGGTAGCGCAGGGCGGAATCGATGACCTCGTCGGTGGCGCTGCGGCCGCCACTGCCACTATTCCCATGGCCGTTGAGGCCGTCGACCTGGAGGATGCGGATGCCCTCGATCTTCTCCATCGGCTTGACGCTCTCGCGCACGATGCCCTCGATGCGGTCAAGCAGCTTGCGGCGGAACAGCGAGTAGCGGGCCTGATCGGTCAGCACGTTCTCGGCCTCGTTCAGCAGCCGCTGCGCTTCCGCCTCGACGGCGGCGCGGACGCGCTCGGCCTCGGCGGCGATACGGGTCTCCTCGGCCTGCGTCTCGGCGAGCAGCACCTCGACCGTCTTGCGCCGCTTGGCGATCTCGCTCTCGCGCGCCGTGATGACGCGCTCGGTGGCTTCGGTCGCGCGCATCCGCGCTTCCTCGGCCGACGCCTTGGCGGCGGACTCTTCCAGGGATTTCGTGTGGATCGCAATGGCCTTCTCCATCAGGACGGTCTCGACCTCCTTTTCGCGATTCACCTCGAGCTTGCGCAGCTCGCGCTCGCGGCCGACGCGGGCCTCGTCGAGGCCCCGATCGGATGCGATGCGGGCGCGTTCGACCTCCTCGCGTGAGGCGATTTCGGCCTCTTGCAAGGATTGAACGCGGGCGACCTCCAGCTGCTCGATCGAGCGGCGGCGCTCGATGCGAGCCGCCTCCAGCGCCTGCTCGCGCGAGACGTCCGTGGTCTCGATTTCCTTGCGCGCCACGATTTCGGCCTGCCGGACTTGGCGGTCGGCATCGATCCGCTCGGACTTCTTGGTCGACAGCGCGATGACGCGGTCCTCGTCGGCGATCTCGATCGCCTTCTTCTGCTCGATGTTGAGCACCTCGCGCTTCTTGGATGAGTTGATGCGTTCGGCCTCCAGCGCCAGATCGACGGTGATGCGCTGGCGCTCGATGGCGTCGCGCCGCTTCAGCTCGGCTGCCTCCAGCACGCCGGTGCGCTCGATTTCGAGCGAACGGGTGTCGCGCTCGGCCTGGATGCGCTCGGCCGCAACGGCCTTCTCCTGGGCGATGCGGGCCGCCTCGATCGCCTCGCGCGAGGCGATGTCGGCTTCCTCCACGGCGCGGTTGCGGGCGATCTCCAGCGAGCGCACGCGCTCCTCCTGGGCAATGCGTGAGGTCTCCGTGGTCTCGCGCGCGGCGATGCCGGCGACGTCGAGCGCCTGGTTGCGCTCGATCTCCAACTGGCGCGTGCTCTGCTCGGCGGCGATGCGCTCCGCGGAGAGCGTCCGCTCTCGGGCGATGCGGGCGGCCTCCACCGCGCGCTGCGCCTCGATCTCGGCCTCCTGGATGGTACGCACCTGCTGGATTTCCAGCGCGCGGGTCCTCTCATCCGAGGAGATGCGCTCGACATTGACGATCAGCGTCTGGGCGATGCGGGCCTTCTCGGTCGCCTCGCGCGCGGCGATCTCGGCCTCGTCGACGGCGCGGGTGCGCTCGATCTCACGGCGGCGTGTTTCCTCCTCGTTGGCGATGCGGGCGTCGGTGACGACGCGATCCTGCTGGATCCTTGCTTTTTCGATCGCTTCGCGCGCCGCGATCTCGGCTTCCTCGACCGTGCGCATCCGCTCGATCTCGCGCTGGCGCACCTCGCGCTCGGAGGCGATCCGGGTGGTATCGATCGAGCGCTGGTTGGCGATCCGGGTCTTCTCGATCTCCTCGCGCGCCAGCAGTTCCTTCTCCTCGATGGTGCGGGTCCGCTCGATCTCCTTCTGGCGCGTCTCGCGCTCGGAGGCGATGCGGGCTTCCGCGATCGCCTGGTCATTGGCGATGCGGGCGCGCTCGATCGCCTCGCGCGCGGAGATCTGCGCCTGCTCGGCCTCGGTCTCGCGGAGCGCCCGTTCACGGGCGACTTCCGTGCGCTGCAGCGCGCGGCGCATCTCGATGTCGCGTTCCTGCTCCAGGCGCGCGGTCTCGCTCTCGCGCTCGATCTCCAGCGCCTGGCGCTCGGCCTCCAGATTGCGGGTGCGGATCTTGATCATCGAGTCCTGCTCGATGTCGTTGCGCAGCTTCCGCTTGGCCTCGATGTCCTGCATCAGCTGGGTCAGGCCTTCGGCGTCGAACCGGTTCGAGGGGTTGAAGAATTCGAGGTCAGTCTGGTCGAGATCGGTAATCGCGACCGATTCCAGTTCGAGACCGTTCTGGGCGAGGGCCTCCGTCGCATTGGCCTTGAGGCGGGCGACATACTCGCCACGCTGCTCGTGCATCTGCTCCAGCGTCATTTCGGACGCAACCGAGCGGATCGCCGAGATGAACTTGCCGGCGAGGAGGGCGTGGAGCTGCTCGGGCTCCATGGTGCGGCGGCCGAGCGTGGCGGCTGCGATCGACACGGCCTCGCGGGTCGCCTGCACGCGGACATAGAAGTCAGCCTCGATGTCGACGCGCATGCGGTCGCGGGTGATCACGGCGTCCTGCTTGGAACGCACGATGCCCATCGGCAGCACGTTCATGTTGACCGGTGTGTAATCGTGGATGAAGGGCATCACGAAGGCGCCGCCGTTGATCACCACGCGTTCGCCGAGGAAACCGGTACGGACGAACGAGGTCTCCTTGGATGAACGGTGATACAGCCAATTCACGATGTAGACGCCGACCACGATGACGACGATCGCGACGATCAGCCAGAGGATCAATTCACCGACCAGATTGCCTGACATCTTTCCCTCCCTCGTACCTTCGGCGTTATCGCGCGCCGATCGCCTTGAATTGACGCACCTGCTCCGTCAGCGCCCGTTCCACCGGCAGCCGCTCCATCGAGGAGGCGCCGTAGAAGCCGTGGCAATGGCGGGTGTTCTTCATGATGAAATCGGCGTCGGCGGGATCCGCGATCGGGCCGCCATGTGCCAGCACCAGGATTTCGGGATTGACGCTGAGCGCGGCCGACGCCCAGGTGTCGATCCGCGCCGGGCAATCCTTCAGCTTCGGTGCCGTCTGCGCGCCGATCGAGCCGCCGGTCGTCAGCCCCATGTGGCAGACGACGATATCGGCGCCGGCGATTGCCATCGCAGCCGCTTCCTTCTCGCTGAACACATAGGGTGTCGTCAGCATGTCCTTGTCGTGCGCCTTGGCGATCATGTCGATCTCGAGCGCGTAGGACATCCCGGTCTCTTCGAGATTGGCGCGGAAGGTGCCGTCGATCAGGCCGACGGTCGGAAAGTTCTGGACGCCGGCGAAGCCAAGCGCCTTCAGCTGGTCGAGGAAGACGTCCATGTCACGGAACGGATCGGTGCCGTTGACCCCTGCGAGCACCGGCGTCCTCGTGACCACGGGCAGCACCTCGCCGGCCATCTCCAGCACGATGGCGTTGGCATCGCCGTAAGCCATCAGCCCAGCAAGCGAGCCGCGGCCCGCCATCCGATAACGTCCGGAATTGTAGATCACGATGAGATCGACCCCGCCGGCCTCCTCGCATTTGGCCGATAGGCCGGTGCCGGCACCGCCGCCGACGATCGGCTCGCCGCGCTTCGCCATCTCGCGAAATCTCTTCAGCAGTGCTGCGCGTTCAAACCTGGCCATCTCTCACCTCGCTAGTCTCCGCCGCGCGCCGGGTCGCCCGAACAAGGTTCGGAACGCACCAACGATGGCGGCGGCGAAGTCGGGATCGTTGATGTTCTTCGGCATGCGAATGAGCTGGCGATGACCCGTCTGCCGCACGGTCCGCTCCAGCGCGCGGAACAGCGCGGCGTCCGCATCGGGGTCCCAGAACGGCTGGCCGCGGGCATCGAGCGCGGAGACGCCGCCCTCGGGCAGGAAGAAACGAACCGGTCCGTCCATCTGGTTGAGCCGTTCGCCGATCCAGCGGCCGATGCGCTCGTTCTCTTCCACCGTCGTCCGCATCAACGTCACCTGCGGATTGTGGACATGGAATTTGCGGCCGCGGTAGCGCTCGGGAATGGTGTCGGGCGCGCCGAAATTGACCATGTCGAGTGCGCCGACCGAGCCGATATATGGGACGCGCGTCCGGATGATCGCGCCGAAGCGGTCATCGGTGGCGGGAAACACGCCGCCCATCAGGAGATCGCAGACCTCCGTCGTGGTGAGGTCGATCACGCCGGCGAGCTGGCCGGACTCGACGAGTTTCTCCATGGAGCGGCCGCCGACGCCGGTGGCATGGAAGACCAGGCATTCGAAATCCTCGCGCAGCTCGGCCGCGATCTTCTGCACCGCCGGCGTCGTCACACCGAACATGGTGATGCCGACCGAGGGCAGGGCGGCAGCTGGGCGCGCCGCGCGCTGATCGAGCCGCGCCTTGACCATGCCTGCGAGGGCATTTGCGGCGTTGGCCAGCACCGCGCGCGAGATCGAGTTGAGCCCCTGCACGTCGGTGACGGAGTACATCATGGTGATGTCGGCGGGGCCGACATAAGGCCCGACATCGCCGGAGGCGACGGAGGAGACGATCAGCTTGGGCACGCCAATCGGAAGCGCGCGCATGCCGGGGGCAACCAGCGAGGCCGCGCCCGAGCCGCCAGCCGAGATCACCCCGGCGACATTACCCTGGCGCCGCAGCCAGCTGGCAAACGCATCGGCCATTGCCGTTACGGCCGCGCCGCGGTCGGGGCCGAATACGGCGGAGCCGCCGCGGCCGTGGTTCAGTGCGATCTCCTGCGCCGAGACATCGCAGCTGGAATGCTTGCCGCTGGTCGAGACGTCGACCAGCCGCGTGCGCAGGCCGGTCTCGGCGATGATGTCGCGGATGAAGCGTAGTTCGAGACCTTTGGTGTCGAGCGTGCCGACCACCAGCACGACGGGCGGACCGGCGGTCTGCGCCGCCGCCGGTTCGCGCCTGCGCCGCGCGGTGTCGTCGAGTCGCGCGACCTGTGTCGAGAGCGTGCGCGCTGCAGCCTCGATGCGGGCGATTGGCACCGGTTGCGACCACCGCGTCGGAGGCGTCGGGTTGGAGATGTAGATCCGGACCGGACCGTCGCGGCGCGGCGCCGTTGCCGGGGCCGCTTTAGCCTCCGGGCCGGATGCGGGGATGTCGAGATCGGGCTCGAGTTCGGCGTGAAGCCCGACCCCGAGCAGACGCTGCTGCAAGTTGCGGTCGGCGGCGAGCCGTGCGGAGTCGATGATGCGGTTGATGCGGCCGTTGACCATGATCGCGACGTTGCGCGAGACCGCGGTGGCGACGCCGATATTCTGCTCGATCACGAGCACGGACATGTCGCCGTCCTCGCCGAGCCGCAGCAGCATCTCCTCGACCTGCGCCACGATGACCGGCGCGAGGCCTTCGGTCGGCTCGTCCATGATGAGCAGGTGTGGATTGGTGAGAAGCGCGCGCGAGATCGCCAGCATCTGCTGCTCGCCGCCGGAGAGCTGGCCGCCGCCGTGGCCTTTGCGCTCGGCAAGGCGAGGGAATGTGTCGTAGATGCGCTCGATCGTCCAGGCGCCGGACCGCAGCCCGCCTGCGAGCCGCAGATGCTCGTCGACGCTGAGCGAACGCCACAGGCGGCGGCCCTGCGGCACATAGCCGACACCAAGCCGCGCGATGTTGGCGGGAGGCCGCCGCGTGATGTCTTCCCCGCGGATCCGGATCGACCCGCCGCTGACGGCGACCAGGCCCATGATGGCCTTACAAAGGGTGGTCTTGCCCATGCCGTTGCGGCCAACAACGGAGAACACGCCGCTCTCCAGTGTGAGGTCGACGCCTTGCAGGGCGTGGGAGTGACCGTAATAGACGTCAAGGCCACGGACCTCGAGTGCGGGCGCAGCGCGGCGGGCCTCATTCATGGCCGCCTCCGAGATAAAGCTCCTGCACTTCGGGGTCGGATTGGATCTCTTCCGGCAGGCCCTCCTTGAAGATGCGGCCGTTGTGCATCATCGTGACGCTCTCGACGACGCGCAGCGCCACGTCCATGTCGTGCTCGATGATGATGTAGCCGATATGGGGCGGCAGCGAGGTCAGGATCTCGATCAGCTCGGCACGCTCGGTCGGCGACAGGCCCGCGGCCGGCTCGTCGAACAGCACGAAGCGGGGCGCGCCGGCGAGCGCGAGCGCGATCTCGAGCTGGCGCTGCTGGCCGTGCGCGAGTTCGGCGACTCGCTGATCCTTCACGGCGGATAGATGCACGGCCTGGACGAGATTGTCGGCCGCGTGCATCAGAGCATCGTTCTGTCCCGGACGCAGGAACGAGAAGCGCCCCCGCGAGACTCCGCGGCAGGCGAGATAGACATTGTCCTGCACGGTGAGGCCGGGAAACAGCGCGGAGATCTGGTAGGTCCGGCGCAGCCCGCGGCGGATGCGTTCATAGGGCGGGAAATGCGTGACGTCCTCGCCGAAGAAGCGGATCGTACCGGAGGAGGGCGGGAAGTCGCCGGTGATGCAGTTGAACAGCGTGGTCTTGCCGGCGCCGTTGGAGCCGAGCACTGCGCGGCGTTCGCCCGGACGCACGGTGATGGTGACGTCGGTGAGCGCGGCGAGCGCGCCGAACAGCCTCGTTACGCCGCGCAGCTCCAGCGCGGCGCCGGCGCCGACGGCCGAGAGGCGCTGGGCGACGCTATCCATGGCGACGCCCTCCACCGGAACGGTCGGCGCCGCGGCGCTGGCGCCAGCGCTGCCACAGCCCGATGACGCCGTCCGAGGACCAGAACACGATGGCGAGGAAGCCGAGCCCGATCAGCAGCCGGAACCGGTTGCCGTCGAGGCCGATCCTGACCAGGAAATCGAGCGCGAAGGTGCGCAGCAGCACAAAGATCAGCGCGCCGATGAAGGGGCCGATCGGGCGCGTGATGCCGCCGACGACGGCAATGATCAGCACATCGATGCAGGCGCCGACGCTGACGGAGCCCGGCGAGATCTGGCGGTAGTTCCAGACCTGGAGGACGCCGGCGAGCGCTGCGATGAACGAGGCGAAGGCGTAGGCTGCGACGCGGTGCGCATTGACGTTGAAGCCCAGCGCCGCCATGCGCCGGGGATTGTCGCGCACGCCCTGCAGCGCGAGCCCGAACGGGGCGCGCGAGAGATATTCGACCGCGAAATAGCAGAGCGCTGCGACCGCGAGCACGATGTAATAGAAGGGAATGTCGGCGCGCCAGTTGACGCCCCAGAAGTGCGGCGTGGCGACGGTGTTGATGCCGGTATGGCCGTTGAAGATCGCCCAGTTCTGGTTGGTGAAATAGTAGAAGGCGGCTCCGATCGCGAGCGTGATCATGATGGTGTAGATGCCTTCGGTACGCACCGCGAGCGCTCCGCCGAGCGTGCCGAAGGCGGTCGCCAGCGCCAGCGCCATCGGAACCGCAAGCCACCATGGCCAGCCCAGGCTGATATTGGCGTTGCCGCTGATGCCGAACACGGCGACCATGTAGGCCGAGAAGCCCGCGATGGTGAGCTGCATCAGGCTGACCATGCCGCCGTAGCCTGCGAGGAACATCAGGCTTAGCGCCATGGTGCCGAGGATCAAGGTGGACGCGAAGATCTCGATCAGGAAGAAGCCGTTGGCGATCAGCGGCATGATCACGAGAATGGCCGCGACGATCCAGGCCGCGGGTTGGTTGATCTCAGGCCAGATGCGCGCCGGGCGCTGCGCCAATGCGGCGGGCCGTACGGTGATGCGGCTATCGTGGGCGAGCGACATCTCAGCGCCTCGCCAATAGGCCTTGCGGCCGGATCGCCAGCACCAGCACCATGATCAGGAAGGTCACGACGATGGCATAGGTCGGGATGTAGACCGAGCCGAGCTGCTCGGCGAGGCCGATGATCAGCGCGCCGAGCGCCGCACCGGGAATCGAGCCCATGCCGCCCACGATCACGACGACGAGCGAGGCGAGCAGGAAGCGGATGTCCTCGCCCGGCGACAGGGACTGGAAGGTGCCGCCGACCACGCCGGCGACGCCGGCAAGCCCCGCGCCGAACGCGAACACGGCGACGAAAACAAGCTGGATGCGCACCCCGGTCGCCGCGAGGATATCGCGATCGTCGACGCCGGCGCGGACGATCATGCCGATCCGGGTGCGGTTGAGAGCAAGCCACATCGCGACGCCGATGACCACGGAAGCGGCGAAGATCACCAGCCGGACCATGGGATATCGGAGATACACCGGTTCGCCCGAGGACTTGATCGCCGTGACCAGCGGCAGGTCCACCGGCCCGATCAGCCAGTTCGGCGTCTGGATCTGGTAGAAGTCGCCGCCGCAGGCCCACAGCATGAGATCGGCGAACACGATCGACAGGCCGATCGTCACCATGGTCTGCCTGAGATCCTGTCCCTCCATCCTCCGGAATACGATCAGCTGCAGCAGGACGCCGACCAGGGCGGTGAGGATGAACGCGACGATGAAGCTGAGGATCCAGGAGCCGGTCGCCGTGCTGACGGCGTAGCCGACATAGCCGCCGAACAGATAGAGCGAGCCGTGCGCGAGGTTGACGTTGCGCATCAGGCCGAAGATCAGCGTGAAGCCGCTGGCAACGAGAAAGTAGAGGCCTCCGAGCGTGATGCCGTTGAAGACCGCGTTGAGGAAGACGCGCTTGCGGCCGATGGCTTCTTCGAGGCCCGGCGGCCAGATCGCGAACACCAGCCACAGCATCACGGCAATGGCGATGATCGAGATCAGCGCCCAGGCCGGATGGCGTTCGACAAAGCGGCTCATGGCTTCACCTCGCCCCGCCTGCGGGGAAAGGTCGCGCCGAAGGCCTTACCCCAACCCTCTCCCCGCAGGCGGGCAGAGGGGGCAGGCAGACCGTCACCGGCCGCTAGCCTCACCATGAACGCGCGCTCCCTTCGGTCGCGACCCTCTTTCGGGATCGCGTTGCCCGCATCCTAACGGGGCTGCGAGGGCGACGTTTGATCGTGAGTATCTTTTCGTGGCCCGCTTAGGCGCGCAAAATCTTGGCTGCGCGACGATAATCGGTCGGCGCCATCCCGACATTGGCAGCGAAGAAGCGGGTGAAGCCGCTCTGCGAGGAGAAGCCGAGATCGAAGCCGATATCGGCGATCGGCGCCTCGCTCGCTACCAGCGCTTCGAGCGCCTGTTCCATGATCAGCGTGTTGAGATAGAGGTTCGGCGTCACGCCGGTCTGGACGCGAAACAACCGGTAGAAATGTGGCCGCGACAGGCCGGATTCCCGCGCGATCGCGTCGAGCTCGATCTCGGCGCCTGGGCTTTCCGACATCATCTTGATGCACTTGCGCACGCGAAAATCGGTGACGGAGCCTTTTGCGCGAGGATCGCGCGCGATCTCGGCCTGCTGCCAGCTTTCGTCGTAGCAGACGTCGATCAGCCGCCGCAGCTCGGAATCCAGGCTGGACAGCGATGGTGCGCCGCACACGAGCGCGGCGGTCCGCCTGATATGCTTGTCGAGCGCCGGCGTGCGCCGGATCTGGGTGCGCCCGAAACGCATCCGGTGAGTGCCGGATGGATCGGGTGCAAACCATTCTGCGTTGACATAGAGCACGAAGAAGATTGCGCCGCCATCGAGGTCGGTCGGCAGGAAATTGTGCGGCTCCCACGGATTGACCGCGACCACGGACGTCTCGTCGAGATCGTGGTGTCCGTCGGAGACGTCGATGCATGCGGGCATGCCGCCGACATGGAAGATCAGATGACCTTCACGATGGGCGTGAATGTTGAAAGGGCGGTTCAACTGATAAACCGTCGCCCGGCCAAACCGGCCATGGAAGACGGCGAGCGCACGGCTCATGCCTTCCCCTCCCGAATGTTCTTGTCTTTTCGCTCAGCGTTCAACAACGCCGGCGAGATTGCAAGAGCGGAGAGCGACCGCGTCAGCGAGTCGCTCCCCGGTTGTGCATCGCAGGAGTGATGCGTCAGTACTTCTTACATTCCGGAATGGTGCGGCTCGGCAACCCGATCTTGGAGAAGACCGCCGGGTCGTAGCCGAGCGTCTGGTTGACGTTCGGGATCACCTTCACGACCTTGCTGAATAGCGCGCCCTTGCCGTCGTCGACGACTTCGGTGACGAAGTTGGTGCCGATCGCCTGGCGGTTGGCATCGAGCTTGATCTTGCCGTTTGGCGCATCGATCTCGATCTTGGCGAGCGCTTCCTTGTACTTGGCCTGGTTGTTGGAGAGATCGCCATTGACCGCACGCAGCGCCAGGATCAACGCCATGGTCGAGCCGTAATAATTGGTGGCGAGCAGCGACGGACTCGGGAATCGCTTGTTCGGCGGGAAGGCGTCCTGATAGGCCTTCACGAATTTCTGCCAGCCCGGATCCTCCCAGGTGTCCGCCTGGCCGCTCGCCGCGATGGTGCCGACAAGGGCGTTCTTGGCATTGCCTTTCGACGACAGGATGGTCTGGTCGATCATGATGGAGCCGCCCATCAGATGAGCCTTACCGCCGGCCTGCTGATACTGGTTGAGGAAGTTGACGGCGTCGGCGCCGCCGAGCCCGAGATAGATCGCATCGACGTCGTCGGGCAGTGCTGCGATGACCGAGGCGAAGTCCTTGGTGCCGAGCGGCACCCATTGCCGGTTGGTGACCTGTCCGCCGGCACCGCAGAACTCGAGCACGAGGCCGAACACCTGGGTGTAGATGAAGGAATAGTCTTCGCCGACGGTCGCGATCTTGCGATACTTCTTTTCCTCAAAGGCGTATTTGCCGAGGCCGACCTGCCACTGCGCGCCGTCCATGTTGTAGCGGAAGAAGTTCGGGGCTGGATCGACATAGGTCGTTTCCTGCGCGCCGGAGGCCGCGTTGATGAAGGTCAGCTCGGGATGGGTTTTCGCGAAGTTCTTTACCGCGATGCCCTCGTCGCCGGAGAGCGGAGAGAGCAGGATCTGCACCTTGTCCTGCTCGATCAGCTTGCGCACGGCGCGCACCGCGCTGTCCGGCGTCGCGTCGGTCGAGGCGACGATGAATTCGAGCTCCTTGTCGCCGACCTTCTTGCCCAGGACGTTCAGGGCCGTCTGGTGGCCGCGCATGCCGTCCTCACCGAGCACCGTGTAGGTGCCTTCGAGGGTTGCGGTCACGCCCACCTTGATTTTCTCCTGGGCGAAGGCCGCAGTTGAAAGAAACAAGCTGCTCAGCGCGAGCAGTCCCACACTGCATTTCGACATTGTGCTCCTCCCTGTGTGTCGCCTTTTGTCGCCGCGTGGCTCCCGAAGGGCCCGCGACTTTGACGGGAAAGCTAACCGAAACCAGATGCGGTGCATGCGCTGGCGCCTCGTTTGGTTTGACGGGCAGTCTCATTTTTGAATGGTGCGGCGCAAATAGTTCCGCGGTGCAGCAGCGCGGATGCAAGAAGCTGCTCGGCGCGAACAAGCGCCGTGGGTCCCGCCGGAGCATTGCCTGTGTCGCGCTCAGCGACTCAACACGCGACAAAATATTCCACTTTACCGAAATTCGGTTTCGGCGTATGTGTCACTCATCCCGGCTCACCCAAGAGGGGCGACGTGAAGTCGTCATGTTCGCGAGCCGGGCTTGCGGTGGACGCGGTAGCGTCTCGAGAGGCGCGGGCAGGGCGGGTAGTCTCTATGAGCCCGAGGCCACGTGCGGACGACGGCGCTGTCAGGCTTCGTACGGCTCGTAGCCGCAAGCTTGGTCTAGCAGGGGGGGTAAAGCGGCTTGTCCGCCATAGCTCGAAGAGCGACGGCGGAAGCGTGCTCACGCCTATGTTGCTCATGGAGGGAGATGGTGGGCACGGCGCTACGCGCCTTTGCCCACCCTACGCAATACGTTGGCGACGAAGCAATCCAGAACGTCTCCGCGAAGAGTCCCGGATTGCCTCCCGTACATCTCGATCAGGCGGCGGTTGACGCTTTGGCGTTGACGCCCTTGCGAAGCGCCACCGTGTTCAGCTTGGTGTTGGCGGCTTTCTCTTCGTTCAGATTGGTCGTGAGAAAGCGCACGATGTCATCGTGGCCGAGTTCTTCCGCCCAGGCGATCAGCGTGCCGTAGCGGCACATCTCGTAGTGCTCCACCGCCTGCGCGTTGGCGACGATCGCGGCGTCGAGCACGGCCTTGTCCTCGATCTCTCCGGCGGTCTCGTCGGCTTCCTTGATGATGCCGTCGATCGCAGGACATTGCGTGCCGCTGGGCTCCTTGCCGAGCTTCGCAAACACCTTGCCGAGCCGCTCCACCTGCTTGTTGGTTTCGTCCAGATGGGCTTTCAGCCCGGTGACAAGGTCCCTGTTGCTCGCCTTGTCGATCATCTTCGGCAGCGCCTTCAGGATCTGCTGCTCCGCGTAATAGATATCCTGCAGCCCGTGCAGCAGCAGGTCTTCCATTGTTTTGATGTCCTTGGTGAAGAAACCCATAAATGACACTCCTTTGGCAATGATGACACTGGAACGCTCTACGGCGGCAGCTGTTCCATTCCGTGGTGACACGAGGAGAGCCGAATGAGCGACGGAATTGATCATCTTGCGGGGCTGCTCGGGCGCGCGGCGATGGACGTGTGGGGCGATATGCCCCGCGATATCCAGGAAGCGCTGTTCGAGACCGCCATGAAGGGCCGCGCCACCGAGCGCGAAGAGCTCGCCCGCCTGCTGCACGAGCGGCACCCGCGCACGCTTCATCCGGCCCAGCCGGGCTAATGCCGTGGGTGGAACGATCATACGTCGCGCCGATTGATAATCGGGCGTCGCGCCGCCGAATGGTTCGTATCGGGCCGCGGAGGCGCAACGCTCGATCGTCGGAAAATCCAGATGAACATCGGAAAATGGTACGACCCGATCTCGCAACGGTGGATCATGCCGCGTGAGGCGCGCGCTATCGCCGGATATGGCCGGTCCAATGCCGAGAAGGCGCCGGAGGATCGCACGAAAGGCGAGCCGCAGCGGATCTGGCAACTGTTGGTGGATTGCTGCGCGAGTGAGTGATGCCGAACATCGGCAGGTTCTGTGCTGCACGATCCGGCGCGCATTCAGAACGTGATCAGGAACACCGCGAAGGCGATGACGATCGCTGGGCTCGCGACAGCGACGCTGATCAGCGTCCTGCTCCTGCTATATCAATCAAACGGATGATGCCTTCAGTTCCTGCCGGGCAGGCGTCCCATCGGCCTTGGGCGAACACCCCTGCAGCGGCCTCCGGCCTCGCCGCGGGGCAGCCCAGCGTTTCGCTGATCTCGACGAATTCCGGATTGGATCGGTATATTACCATTCCGATTGAAGGCCGACGCCGGAACAAGGATCAGATGATGGACGATACGATTGGTTTCCCCGATCCCGGTCTCGACCTCTCGGACGGCTTCAAGCCGCACACTTCGCACTGGGGCGTGTTTTCCGCCCGTCAGGGCGCGGCCGGGCTGGAGGTCAGGGCCTATGCGGGCGATCCCGATCCGAACGGCATCATCGACAATTTCCCCGGCGCGCTCCGCCACCAGGCGCGCATTGCCCAGCCGGCGATTCGCCGCGGCTGGCTCGAGCGCGGGCCAGGGCCCGACGATCGCCGTGGCCGCGACGAATTCGTCTCGGTGAGCTGGGAGAAGGCCCTCGACCTCCTCGGCGACGAACTGTCGCGCATCCGCGACACCCGTGGGCCCGGTGCCGTGTTCGGCGGGTCCTACGGCTGGTCGAGCGCCGGCCGCTTCCATCACGCCCAGAGCCAGGTGCATCGCTTCCTCAACATCGCGATGGGCGGCTATGTGCGCTCGGTCAATTCCTATTCCTCGGGCGCGTCGTCGGTGCTGCTGCCGCAGATCCTCGCGGGCTATGAGGACATCACCAAGCGCAACGTCACATGGGAGCAGATCGCCGGTCACACCGACATCGTGCTGGCGTTCGGCGGCATGGCGCTGAAGAACTCCATGGTGGCCGGCGGCTCCATCAGCAAGCACGTCGAGCGCGGCGCCATGGCAGCGGCCCGCCAGCGCGGCTGCGAGTTCATCCTGGTCAGCCCGCTTCGCGAAGACCTGCCCGTCGAGGCCGGTGCGGAGTGGATGACCTGCGTGCCGAGCACCGACACCGCCTTGATGCTTGGCCTCGTCCATACGCTGGTCAGCGAAGGCCTGCACGACCAGGCTTTCCTCGATCGCTACACCGAAGGGTGGCCCGTCTTCCTGCGCTATCTCACCGGCGAGAGCGACGGGCACGCAAAGCATGCCGAATGGGCCGCCGCGATCTCGGGCGTCGATGCCGAGACGATCCGCAAGCTCGCGCGCCGGCTGGCCGGAAGGCGTGCGCTGATCACCGTCTCGCACTCGCTGCAGCGCGCCGAGCATGGCGAGCAGCCGGTGTGGATGGGCATGGTGCTGGCGGCAGCGCTCGGCCAGATCGGCCTTCCCGGCGGTGGCTATGCCTACTCTCTCGGGGCGATCGGCTATTACGGTCGCCGCGTCAACGACGTCCCGGGGCCGACGCTTGGCCAGGGCCGCAACGGCGTCGCCGATTTCATTCCGGTGGCGCGCATCGCCGACATGCTGCTCAAGCCGGGCAGTACCTATCGCTACAACGGCGAGACGCGAACCTATCCGGACATCCGCATGGTCTACTGGGCCGGCGGCAATCCCTTCCATCACCACCAGGACATCAACCGCCTGCGCAAGGCCTTTGCGCAGCTCGATACGTTCGTCGTGCACGAGCTCGCCTGGACCGCCACTGCCCGTCATGCCGACATCGTGCTGCCTGCGACGATGACGCTCGAGCGCGAGGACATCGGCTATTCAAGCAACGACCCCTTGATGGTCGCCATGCATCAGGTCGCCGAGCCGTTTGGGCTTGCGCGCGACGACTACGATATCTTCGCCGATCTCGCCGACCGTCTCGGCGCCCGCGAACCCTTCACGGAGGGCCGCACGTCGCGGCAATGGCTGGAGCATCTCTACGAGCCGACCCGCGCCTCGCTTGCCAGGCGCGGACTGGAAGCGCCAAGCTTCGACGAGTTCTGGGCGCGCGGCAGCCTCGTCGTGCCGCAGCAGCCCGATGATGGCGGCCGGCTGCGCCGCTTCCGTGAGGATCCCGTCGATCACGCGCTGCCGACGCCCAGCGGGCGCATCGAGATATTCTCGGCCAAGATCGCCGGGCATAACGATGCGGATTGTCCGGGACATCCGGTCTGGTTCGACAAGACCGACATGCCCAGGCCGGGGGCGCCGTGCTTCCTCGTCGCCAACCAGCCCGTGACGCGGCTGCATAGCCAGCTCGATTTCGGCGGCCATTCGCTTGGCGCGAAACATCGCGGCCGTGAGGTCGCGCGGATGAACCCGGTCGATGCGAACGCGCGCGGCATCGGGGACGGCGACATCATCCGCCTGTTCAACGATCGCGGGGCGTGCCTTGCCGCGGTCCACGTCACCGATGGCATCGCGCCCGGCGTGGTCCAGCTGCCAACCGGCGCCTGGTACGATCCGATGGATCCCGAAGACGAGGCGCCGCTGTGCGTTCACGGCAATCCGAACGTGCTCACGCGCGACATCGGGACTTCGTCGTTCGCGCAAGGCTGCACCGGGCAGTTGACGGTCGTCGAGGTCGAGAAGTTCACCGGCAATCTGCCGCCGATCCGCGCGTTCGATCCGGTTTAGCCCTCTCGTTCTCCTGGGGCAGCACTATGCCGCGGCGCTGGCGATCCAACTGACCGCCGGGGAAGGACGCCGCCGCGGCGGCGCTTCGACCTCGAGCCGTTCATCCCTGCTGGCGAGGCGCCAGCGTGCCGGCGATTCACCACTGATGCGCTTGAACACGGTCGAAAAATGCGCCTGCGTGCTGAAGCCCACGGCAAGCGCGATTTCCGCCAATGGCCGCTCGGTGGTTGCGAGCAGCACCTTCGCCTGCTCGGTCCGGTAATTGAGCAGGTATTCGCGGGGACGGTAACCGGTCGCGATGCGGAATTGCGCCGCAAAGTGCATCCGCGATAGGCCGGCGACATTGGCGAGTTCGGACAGGCTGATGCAGCGGTGGAAATGATCCGCGATATATTGCTCGACACGCCGCAGTCGCCATTTCGGCAAGGCATTGACCCTGACGCGCGGCAGCTCCATCCGGGTGAGATGCATCGCCAGGGTCTGGCCGATGCACTGCGTGAAGCGCCGGTCAGCGGCATCGCTCTGCTCGATCAGCGCCTTGGCAAGCTCGGCGGCGAGTGGATCGCGCAACAGCACGAGGTCGTTGAGCCCGTCAGTCGCGACGACATGTGCCGGAAGATGATCCGTGGAGATGTGGACGTGCAGGAAGGCGCATGGCGACTGGAATTGCACGCCGAGAGATTTCGAGGGAGCGGTGACATAGAGCGTCCCCGCAGGCATCGTGCCGTCGAAAATGATCTGGCGGTCACGTGTCAGCTTCGCGCGCGTGGTCTTCAGGGCAATGCCGATGAAATAGCGATCGTCGGGTGTCGTGGTTTCGTGCGACGAGCTGCTCCGCAGGTCCTCCCATCGCGAGATGGTGACGTCCTCGGTCGTGCCGTCCGCTGCGCGATCGATCTGGCGCCATCGGCTCTCCCGGGCGATCACCTGCATCGGGCGAAGAATTTCCTGATCACGCGAGCCGGCCGGAAAATCGATCCAGGTATGCGCCGCGTGCAAATTGTTCGACATCGCTCGTCCTCTCCTGGCTTTGCCGCTGTTTGCAGTGACCGGCAAACGCGGAAACCGATGCTTTCCATGCTCGGAGGATAGGCGTGACTTGGCCAGCGCGCCCGTTAGTGGTGATTAGGATCTGTTAGATTTTGTGGGCGGTGCGACAGGCCGCCGCAGACGTTTGATTAAGTCCGATTTGTCGAAGATTTGTGCGACTGCCTCTGTTTGAGAGGGCCTCAGGGAGCATCGTGAAAATCGACGTGCCGGTGAGAACTCGGTCTCTGGACGTCGCGTCGGTGCCGGGTACAGTCCTCGCGCGTTTCAAGGAAGCCGCCGTCAAGATGAGCACGAAGTGATGTCGTCGGTGGTTTCGTCATGTATTGCTAGACGTTGAGAGCGGCCACAGCAGGCACGCCTGCGCTATTCGAAGACGGCGTCGAAGATCTCGACGTCCATCAGCACCGGCTTGGCAATCACGGTTCCATCGGGCCGCACTGTCTGCGCGCGTCGAAGTGTCGGCAGCACGATGCCGCCGAAGCTGTCATGAGCCCAGGACGAGTCTGCGACCTTCATCCCGAAGAGGTCGTGATCTGTCCGCCGCTGCAGCGCGCTCTCGTCGAAATAGAACACCTGTTCGGGCGCGAGCATCATCAGGTGAGCCGGGAATTGTGCCCGCAGCCGTCGCCAGGTTTCGGCATTCTCTTGCCAGGGCGACAACTCCTCGGTCACGACGTCGGGGTGGGCAAGCAGGAATGGAATCGTCAGAAAGCTCCAGATTGCGACGCCGCAGAAGAAGACGAGGTACAGCTCATCCGCAAGCGCTTGTGGATCGACCTCGGGAAATGCAAGGCTGGGATTAGGCCACGACCGCAGCACCTCACCGTCCAGGCTTTCGATCGTGATCGCATCCGGTTGAAATGAGCCGGAGTGCTCACCCCCGGTGATGCCAGTGAAGCGCACAGATTGCGCCCGGGTCGAGCCTTCCGCGGTGACATCCTTGAATTCCCGGGCATGGCCGGCACCGGAGAACAGCGTGCCGCCAATGGACAGGTGGAGCGTGAACCGGCTCAAGCTGTTCCAGCGGGCCATTCCGCCGCTGGCATCGATTACATCGTCAAGAAGCGCCATGTCCCGCCATATCCACCGTGAGTGTTTCCACCATGGCGGGGCCCATGCGGCTTGGCGTGTTAGAAGTTGTTAGGAGTTGCGAGCGGGCTTCATGGCGGTATCTCGTTGAAGATACTCTCAATTCAGGTTGTTCAGCAGCTCCCTGGCAGCGATCAGATCGCGGGTCTGCAAGCCTTCCTGGTAGCGCGCAACGAGGGGGGTGAGCAAAGCGCGGACGTCGGCGGGCTGGCCGGCCCGCTCCCAGATGCGGCCGAGGCTGATCGCACCGCGAAGCTCCCAGCCGACCGCGGATTGACGCCGGGACAGATCGAGCGATTTGCGCAGGATCGTCTCCGCCTCTGCAGCGTTGCCCGACCTGGCGAGGATGTCACCCTTGATCCTGAGCATCTCCGGCATGTCGAAGGATTCGCCGTGACCGGGAATCTGGGCGATCGCCTCGTTGATCGTCTGGAGGGCTTCGTCGGGCTGTTTCTGGGCGGCGAAACCCTCCGCGAGTGCCGTGGCGAACACTGTCGTCATGATGCGGTGCCGTGTCGCGTACAACGTGGCCTGGCTGCGGCGAAGGTGCTCGATACCCGCCGCGACGTCGCCGCGGCGCAGCAGCAGCTCGCCCTTTTGGCCGATGCCGACCGCGTGGTAGGGGCCGAGGAAGTGCCGTGCGGAATGATCGATCAGCCGCTCGATCAGAATTTCGGCATCGGCCCAGTCGCCGACCCAGAGGAACACGTAGATCGTCCAGATCAGGGAGATGCCGAGGGTGAGTGGTTGCTCCAGAAGCTCGGCTTCGCGAACGGTGTATCTGGCGACCTCGACCGCTCGCTCGGGCCGGCCCGTGAGCCAGAGCCCGCGCGCCAGCGCAACCAGCGCGACGATGCGGTCGTCATAACCGAGATGCCCGATGTTCAGCCGTTGCGAGCCGGGATTGTGCACCATCGCGCTTTCGCAGAACCGCACCGCCTTGTCCTGGTTGCCGATCAGATGGTGCGCGACGCCGAGCATCCAATTCACATTCAGCGCGGCCGCGGAATCATTCAGTTTGCGCGCAACGCCTTCGCCCTGTTCGCCGGTGTCGAGCGCGCCGTGAAAATCTCCGACCCTGGTCAGGTAGATGTGCAAGCCGCGCAGCAGCCAGAGCTGCCAGTGCAGGTCATCGAGCTGACGGGCGAGTTCGAGGCTGCGCGTGAAGGCCGACCGGACCGCTTCCGTATTGCCCTGCGTGAACATCACGGAGACGCCGAGCGCGGCCTGCAGGGTCATCTCCCGGCGGCTGTCGACGGCGCCCGTGTCGAGGGAGTCCAGCGCCTGCTGGGTCCACCGGTAGCATTCCGTCAGCAATGTCAGCTCGAGGAAGAACTGGGCCGCCGAGGTCGCCAGATCCACGCCGAGGGCCCGGTCGCCGCGGTCCGAAAAGCTGAAGGTCAGCGCGGCCCTGACATTGGGCAAATGGTCGGCATAGGGGAGGAAGCCGCCCGCGCTCTGCATGCCCGTGGATTTGACGGCAATGTCGTGCAGGACATTGCGGAAATATTCGGCGTGGGCGCGCGCGACGCGGTCCGCTTCGCCGTGCTCGACCAGCTTGTCCGCCATGAAAGCGCGGGTGGTGTCGAGCAGGCGATAGCGCAGCCGCCGCTCCGCCGGCGAGGTCGCGATCAGGGATTTGGAGAGCAGGTTCGAAATGGCTTCCACGCCTTCGGCCTCGCCGATGCCCTGGCAGGACGCGACCGCAAGCGCGGCTTCCAGCGTGAACGGCCCGACGAACACCGACAGGCCGCGCAGGGTCGCGCTCTCGGTCGGCAGCAGCAGATCGTAGCTCCAGGCGAGCGCGGCGCTCAGCGTCTGGTGCCGCGGAATCGCGGTGCGCCGTCCCCGCCACAGCAGCGAGAAGCGGCTATCGAGCAGTGATGCGGTGCCTGCGATGCCATAGGCGTTGACGCGCCCGGCGGCGAGCTCGATCGCCAGAGCAATGCCGTCCAGGCGCCGGCAGATTTCGGCAACGAGCGGCGCATCCTCCTCGGTGAGCTCGAATTCGCTCAGGCTCTCGGCAATGCGCTCAACGAAGAGCTGGCTTGCCGGATAGGCAAGAATGTCGGCGATGCCGAGGCCTTCACGCTGCGGCGGGCAATCCAGCGGAAACAGCCGGTGGACGCGCTCACCTTCGGTGCGAAGGGATTCGCGGCTGGTGGCCAGGATATGCAGCTGCGGCGCCTCGCGGACCATGCGCTCGGCCAGAGGGGCGAGCTCGTCGAGGATATGCTCGCAGCTGTCGAACACCAGCAGCATGCGCCGGCTGCGCAGGACTGTCAGCAGGCTCGGTATGGGATCGTCGGCATTGACGGTCAGGCCGAGTGCGGAAGCAATCGTGCCGGGAACCAGCCGGACATCCGTCAGTGCGCCGAAATCGACGAAACAAACCTGGTCGTCGAAGGCCGAGAGCTCGCGATGCGCGACGGCGAGTGCGACCGACGTCTTGCCGATACCGCCCGGGCCGACGATTGTGACGAAGCGATGCTGTGCAAGCTCGGCCACGATCTTATCGACCGCATCGTCCCGCCCGATCATCTTGGCAAGCGGCGTGGGGAGCGAGCGGGGCGGAGCGGCCGGCGGGTCGGCCCGGCTCGCCGCAGGCGCGGTCCGGAGCAGCGGGGCCGCGAAGCAATAGCCGCGGCCGGGGACGTTGATCACATAGCGGGAACCTTCGCCGGCAGTGCCCGAGGCCCTATCGTCCAAGGCCTTGCGAAGCGTCGTGATGTGGAAGCGCAGGCTTCCCTCGTCGACGTTGACGTCGGCCCAGACGCGCTTGATCAACTCTCGCTTGTCCACAACCTCGCCGGCACGTTCGGCGAGACAGATCAGGATATCGAGCGCGCGGCCGCCGAGATGATGCGGTGCGCCGTCCTTTTCGAGCAATCGCGATTTCGCGAACAAGCGGAAGGGCCCGAAGGCAATGGCCGAATCCTGCTCGTTGGTGTCTGGCACGGGCGAGTAATCCGGTGGAGTGGCTGATGTCCGCACTTTGAATTACCAGAACGCGCTGTCCAGTAAACTGGCCGAAAGTGGCGAAATCGCGTGACCGTCGGCCGATTGCATGGAGGCGGTCCCGGCAATTGCACTCAAAAGCAGCAATTTTGGGCACCGCCGGGTCGGCTGAGCAGTCCCGTCGGCAGCGATCGAGAGGGCGCTAACCGAATGACTGCGCCGCCCTTCATAACAAAATCTTGCAACGTCTAACGGGCTAAACACCTGCGATGCATCCAGTATGGCCTTCGAGTTAGATCCTATTTCAACGGGGAGGCCATGATGTCCATTATCGACGCTCGGCCGAACGACCATGTCGTTCGATCTCAATTCGTCGCCAGTCTCGATGAGCAGTCGCGTGATTGGGAACTCGTGTTGCGGGAATCCCATCATCGCATGAAGAACACGCTGACGCTGCTGGGTGCGTCAGTCCGTCGCGATTTCACGCGTGCGGGCAAAGGCGACGTGTCGCTGGCAGTGGACCGGCTCGAGCGGCGCATCGTCGCCTTCGGCAGGCTCTATCAACTTCTGTCCGATCATGACGATCTGCCGTTGATACCCGCAGCCGCCTTCTTTGAAGGTCTGTGCAAGGCGATCTCCGAGGCCGTGCTGGAGCCGGCGGGCATCCGTTGCGAGGCTGCGATCGAAAGCGGGTTGCTGCCTTCTGCGCAGTGTCATCGTCTCGCGCTGATGCTGACGGAACTGGTGACGAATGCGGCAAAGCATGCCTTCCCGAACAAGAATGGTGCGTTGATCCGCATTGGCCTCGCCAGGCGCGACGGCACTTGGCTCTGCACGGTGGCCGACAACGGCATCGGTGCCACCGGTCCGCTTCAAGGCACCGGCAGCCGGATTCTTGAAGGGCTGGCGCGCAGCATCCACGCGCATTTGCAGGGCGAGGCGGGGGAGGGCGGCACGCGGGTCACCATCGTGCTGCCGATCGCCGCGGCGTAACGACGAGGCGAGCTTTGCCTTTTTCTTACAACGGCTGGCGGACCGAACCCGCTGCTTGAAACATAGGAGTTCGACATGTCTGTGATCGAGATCAATCGCGAAGCTGAAACCAAACCCTCGAAATCTCGCGGAGTTGACGCAAAGCTCGAGGTCCTCGTGATCCCGGTGTCTGATGTCGACCGCGCCAAGGCGTTCTATGCGCGGCTCGGCTGGCGGCTGGACGCCGACTTCGCCTCCGGCGACGACTGGCGCGTGATTCAGTTCACGCCGCCGGGGTCGGCCTGTTCGGTGATCTTCGGCAAGAACGTCACGGCCGCAGTGCCCGGCTCCGCGCGAGGCCTGTATCTGGTTGTCTCCGATCTCGAAGCCGCACGACAGGATCTGCTCGACCGCGGCGTCGAGGTCAGCGCGTCATTCCATGGGGCGGGCGACGTTCACGCCGGGCCTGACGAGCCTTATCTGTTCGGCAGCGTTCGAGTCAGTGGTGCTGACCCGAAGCGCGGCAGTTATGCTTCCTTCGCCGCATTCAGCGACCCCGACGGCAATGGCTGGCTGTTCCAGGAAGTCACCACACGATTGCCCGGACGCATCGCGCCCGACAGCACGACCTTCGCCACGACGACCGATCTGGCCGCAGCGCTGCGTCGCGCGGCGCTGGCGCATGGCCAGCATGAGACACGGAGCGGCGGACACGACGAGAACTGGGCAGATTGGTACGCCGACTACATCGTCCGCGAGCAAGCCGGCCAGCCGCTGCCAACTTGAGCTGCAGCAAGATATCTCCCGACCCTGGCCGAACGGCGCGCGATGATGATCGCGCGCTGTTTCGCATTGCGCCTCTGCCGTCGCCCTCTTGCCTTGCGTGGACTCGCAACGGCTAACGCAAGCTAACAAGCCATAACGCGCAAATTGCCGGGGCCTGAGCCAATCTCCCTACACACCAAGGGACGTATCGAATTCGAATTCGGTCAGCGTCACCGACCAAATCAAGGGAGACCCAACATGACCACGCAAGCACGATCCGACAGCCTCAATCCAGACCGCCGTCAATTGATGAGCCAGGCCGCGATGACGGCGATCGCCGCCAGCGTGTCGAGCCTGTTGCCGCTGCATCCGGCCAAGGCTGCCGCCGGCGGCGCCATTCGCCCCTTCCAGATCAGCGTGCCCGAGCAGGATCTGCTCGACCTGCGCCGGCGCCTGGCCGCCACGCGCTGGCCGGATCGCGAGATCGTCACCGATCAGTCGCAAGGCGTGCAGCTGACGACGGTGCAACAGCTCGTACGTTACTGGCAGAACGACTACGACTGGCGCAAGCTGGAAGCGCGGTTGAACGCGCTGCCGCAATTCGTGACCGAGATCGACGGCGTCGACATCCACTTCATTCACGTCCGCTCGCGGCACGGGAATGCATTGCCGATGATCGTCACGCATGGCTGGCCCGGCTCGATCATCGAGCAGATGAAGATCGTCGGTCCGCTCACCGATCCGACCGCGCATGGCGCCAAGGCCGCGGACGCGTTCGACCTCGTGATTCCCTCGCTCCCCGGCCACGGCTTCTCGGGCAAGCCGACGGTGCTCGGCTGGGATCCCCAGCGCATCGCGCGGGCCTGGATCGTGCTGATGAAGCGGCTCGGCTACAACCGTTATGTCGCGCAGGGCGGCGATTGGGGTAACGCGGTCACCGAGCAGATGGCGCTGATTGCGCCGCCTGAATTGCTCGGCATCCACACCAACATGCCCGCGACCGTCCCCGACGACATCGCCAAGGCGCTGCAACCGGGCGGAACGCGCCCGGCGAACCTTTCGGCCGAAGAGCGCCTTGCCTACGACCAGCTCGACGATTTCTACAAGCACGGCCTCGGCTACGCGATCGAGATGTCAAACCGGCCGCAAACGCTCATCGGTCTCGCGGATTCGCCCGCGGGCCTGGCGTCGTGGATGCTCGACCACGATGCGCGCAGCGCCGCGATGATCGCGCGCGTGTTCGACGGCGGTACGGAAGGGCTGTCGCGCGACGATCTGGTCGACAACATCATGCTCTATTGGCTCACCAACACCGCGGTGTCGTCGGCGCGGCTGTACTGGGAGAACAAGCTGGTGTTCTTCGCCCCCAAGCACGTCAATATCCCGGTCGCCGTCAGCGTCTTTCCCGACGAAATCTACGCCGCGCCGCGGAGCTGGGCCGAGAAGGCCTATCCCAAACTGATCCACTACAACCGGCTCGACAAGGGCGGACACTTCGCGGCCTGGGAGCAGCCGGCGCTGTTCTCCGCGGAGGTGCGGACCGCATTCCGGCCGCTGCGGCAATCGATCTGAGACGCGAACCTAGACATCAGGAGTGCAAGCAATGAACCGTCCCGAACGCAATTTCACGACCGGAGACATCCGCCTCGAGCGCAGGCTGCCGACTTATTGGCGCGTCACCTTCGATATGCCGCCGGTGAACATCTTTGGCCCGAGGCATCTTCCATTGCTCAATGACGTCGTGACAGCCATCGAAACCGATCCGGACGTGAAGGTCGTCGTGTTCGACAGCGCGGTCGAAGGCTTCTTCGTCACGCATTACGACTTTCTCGCGCCGCTCGAGGAGTCACTCAAGGTCCCGCCCGGGCCGACCGGCCTGCAGTCGCTGCCTGACACGCTGGTGCGCCTCAGCCGCGCGCCGGTCGTCTCCATCGCGGCGATCCGGGGCCGCGCGACGGGCGTCGGCAGCGAGCTCGCGCTCGCGAGTGACATGCGCTTTGCCAGCCGCGAAAAGGCGATCCTGTCGCAATGGGAGGTCGGGGCGGGGCTCGTGCCGGGTGGCGGGCCGATGGCGCGATTGCCGCGCCTGATGGGCCGCGGCCGTGCGCTCGAAGTGCTACTCGGCGCCGACGACATCCGTGGCGATCTGGCCGAACGCTACGGTTACGTCAACCGGTCGTTGCCGGACGCCGAGCTGGATGGATTCGTCGAGGCGCTCGCCATGCGCATCGCGTCCTTCGACAAGGAGGCGATCGCCGAGACAAAGCGTCTCGTCGATGTCGCAAGCCTGCCGCCGGACGTCGATATCAAGCCGGAGTGGGACGCGTTCCTGGCCTCGCTCGGCCGCCCCGCGAGCCAGGCACGCATCAAGGCGCTGATGGCGCGCGGCTTCCATCGCGCCGGCGACGTCGAGAACCGGCTCGGCTTCCATGTCGGGCAGATCGGCAGCTAAGGCGTTTTCGAGCGACGTGGCAGCCGGTTCGCGTGAAGCAAACGCGTCAGAACAAGAATCAAATCTCGTTCCGATGGCATCGGAACGGGATTTGACGGAACCGCAGCGATGATCTGCCGGTTGGAGCGGCGGCGGGCGGTCACGCCGATGCCGCCTTCGATCGGTAGAGAGTGCCGGTGTGCAAGCAAACAAGGAGAAGTGAGATGATCCGCAAGGCAAAGGCAGTATGGAAGGGCACCGGCCGCGACGGCACCGGCCAGCTCTCGAGCGACTCCGGTGTCCTCGCCGAGACGCCTTATTCGTTCAAGACCCGTTTTGAGAACGAGAAGGGCACCAATCCCGAGGAGTTGATCGCGGCGGCCCATGCCGGCTGCTTCACAATGGCGCTGGCCTTTGGGCTTCAGATGGCAGGTTTCACGCCGGACGAGCTCTCGACCGAAGCTGCGGTGACGCTCGAGCCCGAAGGCAAGGGATTCAAGATCGCCAAATCGGCGCTCACCTTGCGCGCCAAGGTGCCGAACCTCGACGAGGCCGGTTTTGCCAAGATCGCCGGGGAAGCCGAGAAGAACTGCCCGGTGTCGAAGGTGCTCAACGCCGAGATCACGCTCGACGCCAAGATGGGCTAGCGGCGAGCTGTCAGTCCATGCCACTCGGCTCATGACCCGGATGGACGCAAAGAGGCATGCCCGGCTTTCGGCCGGGCAACGAAAGGAATACCATGAGGCAGATGCAGAAGCGACGGAACGGGCAATTGGGAGCGAACAGATGACGATGGAACGCGCAGTTTTGGCCGGAGGCTGCTTCTGGGGCATGCAGGATCTGATTCGCAAGCAACCAGGCGTGATCTCCACACGCGTCGGCTACACAGGCGGTGCGGTGAAAAACGCGACCTACCGCAACCACGAAGGCCACGCCGAGGCAATCGAGATCATGTTCGATCCCGCCAAGACGAGCTACCGGACCATGCTGGAATTCTTCTTCCAGATCCACGATCCGTCCACGCTCAATCGCCAGGGCAATGATCGGGGCACCAGCTATCGCTCGGCAATCTTCTATACGAGCGACGAGCAGAGGCGGATCGCCGAAGACACCATCGCCGACGTCGAAGCCTCGGGCCTGTGGCCGGGCAAGGTGGTGACCGAGGTCGCGCCCGCAGGCGAATTCTGGGAGGCCGAGCCCGAGCATCAGGATTATCTCGAACGTTATCCGGACGGCTACACCTGCCACTTCATCCGGCCGGACTGGAAGCTGCCGCGCCGCGCGATGGCCGAGGGAGGTTAGATCAAGACGCCACGCGTTGTCAGGCCTGCGATCGCGCAATCAGATCGCGAGCCATGCGCATGTCGGCGATGTCGGAGCCTTCGGCAAACGTCCCGCAGACATGGTTGAGCATCGCTCGAGCTTCCGCGCTCTGGCCGGCCGCGCTCATTGACCGCGCGAGGCTCGTCGCGCATCGAAGCTCCCAGAAGCGCGCCCCCTGCTCGACGGCGATGCCCATCGCTTCGCGGAAACGCGCCTCGGCCTGCGTCGAATGCCGCGCGCTCCTGAGCATCAATTCTCCCTTGATGCGGAGCAGCTCCGGCAGGTACCAGAGCTCCTGCCGGTCGTTGCAGCGGGTCAGGACGTCCTCGATCACGTCGAGGCCCCGGTCGACCTGGTCAGCTTCGAGAAAGCACGCGGCGAGCTCGCCGAGCAGCGGCAGGAAGCGCGGCAGGAAGCGCGCGTCGCCGGCGCGGTTGAGCTCTTCGCGCAAAAGCGGCAGGCCGGTGGCGATGTCGCCGCGCCTGGCCACGACCGCGGCGTTGAAGGCCCGTGCCCACAGGCCCCACAGCCGGATTCCGTGGCGCTCGGTGTGTTCGAGCAACTCGGTGCCGTGGCGCTCGGCGGCAGCGAAATCGCCGGACCAGAACGCGATCGGGCAAGCGGCCTGCCCCAGCACGCTGCAGAAGGTCAGCGCATGGCCGTTGGCACGGCCTTCCTCGATGTTGTTGGCGGCGAGCGCCTGGGCCTGGTCGGCGAAGCCCTGGAGCCACAGGATGCGGGCTCGAAAATATTGCGTCGATATCCTGAGATCGAGCGGGAAGATCTTCGGCTTCTCCACCAGCACATGCAGCGATGCGTTCACCCGGTCGATCCGCTGCCGCGCCTCGTTCTGGTCTCCCAGGTAATGCAAAGCCACCGCCATCAGGCGGTCGCCCAGCATGAGATCGGTGTTGTCGGGCGAGTTGGCGGCCGCGTTCGCGAAGCGCTCGGCGAGCACGCGGGCCTTGCCGAACTGCCCGTTGTTGAACTGGTCGATGCACAGGCCCCACAGCGCCCGCAGCCGGAAATCCTTGTCGTCGAGGCTCTCGGCCAGCTCCAGCGTCGTCTCGAGGATCGGGCGCGCCTCGCGCGCGCGGCCTTCGCCATACATCAGCGACCAGCCGAGTGCCGACAGCAGCTGCATGCGAACGCGGTCGTTGTCGCGATCGTCTGCGAGCGCCGCCAGTGCCGTCCTGCTGCGCTCGCGGCATTCGGCGAACAGCGATAGGCGCACCCACAGGGTGACCGCGGCCGCTGTCAGCGCGATGCCGATACTGGTGTCGCCGTCGGGCCCGAACGCCCAATCCAGCGCCGCGCGTACATTGTCAAGCTCCCCTCCATAGGTGCTGAGCCATTCGGGCAGCGGCGTCGAGGTGTCGGCCCCCGCGCGCTCGAAGAAATCGCGAAAATGCTCGGCATGACGCCGCGCGAACGGCCCGTTTTCGCCGAGCTCCTTCAGCTTCCCGAGCGCATAGGTGCGCGTGGTGTCGAGCAGGCGATAGCGCAGCGCCCGCGAGCCGGATGGCGAGATCAGCGATTTGGTGACCAGGCTGTCGATCGCCTCCAGCGTCTCCGGGGTGCTGAGGCCATCGCCGGACGCGATCGCAGCGGCCGCCTCCGGCGCAAAGGGTCCGGCGAACACCGACAATCGCCGCAAGGTGGCGCTTTCCGCCGGCGGCAGCAGGTCGTAGCTCCAGTCGAGGGCGGCGGCGAGCGTCTGGTGCCGCGGGACGGCCGTGCGCCGTCCGCGCCATTGCAGCGAGAAGCGGCTATCGAGCAGGGCGGCCGTGCCGGCAATGCCATAGGCATTGACACGGCCCGCCGCGAGTTCGATCGCCAGCGCAATGCCGTCGAGCCGCCGGCAGATGCTGGCGACAAGCGGCGCCTCTTCGGCGCTGAGCTGGAACGGCCCGGAGCTCTGCGCGATGCGTTCGACGAAGAGCTGCGCCGCGGGGTAGGCCAGAACTTCGGTGACGTCGAGGCCCTCGCGCTCGGGCGGGCAATCCAGCGGAAACAGCCGGAAGATCCGCTCGCCTTCGCTCCTGAACGACTCGCGGCTGGTGGCGAGAACACGAAGCTGCGGCGCTTCGCGAACGATGCGCTCCACGATCGGCGCCAGCGTGTCCAGCACATGCTCGCAACTGTCGAAGATCAGCAGCGCCGGTCCGGTCTTCAGAAATGTCAGGATCGCCGGTGTCGGATCCTCCGCGCTGACGGTCAGTCCGAGCACGGCGGCGATGGTGGTTGGGACATGGCTGGCGTCCCGCAGCGGACCGAAATCGACGAAGAAGACGCGGCCGTCGAAATCCGCCGAGCGCCGATGCCCGACTGTGACGGCGACGGCGGTCTTGCCGATGCCGCCAGGACCGACCAGGGTCATGAAGCGATAGAGCGTCAGGCCGTTGGAAATCTTCTCGACGACCTCCTCGCGTCCGACCATCTTTGAAAGCTGGGCGGGCAGGGAGCGGGGGAGCATGATATCGGCGGCGGCCGGCACGGTCTGCGAGGCGGCCTGGGCAAACGGGGCGACGAAGCAATAGCCGCGGCCGGGCACATTGAGGACATAACGGGCCGATTTGCCGGTGTCGCCGAGCACCTTGCGCAACGCTGCGACATGGAAGCGCAGGCTACCCTCGTCGACATTCACGTCGGCCCAGATGCGCTTGACCAGCTCTCTCTTGTCGACGACTTCGCCGGGACGCTCGGCCAGCAGGATGAGAATATCGAGTGCGCGGCCGCCGACGTGAAGCGGCACCCCTTCCTTCTCGAGGAGCCGGGACTTGGGAAGCAGCCGAAATGGCCCGAATGAAATGGCCGAGTCTTGATTGTTATTGTGAGCTGGCACGTGCCATTGCCCCCGCAACGGGAGTCAAAAGGTATCTCGTTGTGGTCTAGCAGAACGCGCCGTACAGTAAACCGGCGGAAAGCCGCATGGCTGGCAGACCTGCGCAGGTGGCCTGGGCTGGTCTTCGAGCCGCCTGAATAATGCAGGCTATGGAAGGGGTTAGGTCGCCATGGTCCGACCTGGGTCTTTTGTGACAATACGTGCCGTCAATGCGACCAGACTCATCAGCACAGCCAGCAGCCAGAAGGCCATGGGCAATCCGCCAAAACGTGCCACCAAGCCGACGCCGGCGGGGCCGACCAGGATTCCCGCGTAGCCTGCAGTCGTGATCGCCGCAACCGCAAGCCCCGTGGGCATCACCGTCTGCCGCGCCGCCCGGCGGAACAGCACCGGCACGAGATTCGACGCGCCGAGCCCGATCAGCAGGAAGCCGGCGATGGCGACCGCCGCAACGGGCGCCGTCAGCAGGACCACGAAGCCGGCGATCGCAATGAGGCTGCCCCACAGCAACGTCGCGCGGTCGCCGACGCGCGCAACGACGGCATCGCCGCCGAGCCGGCCCGCAGTCATCGCGATCGAGAACACGATATAGCCGGCTCCGCCTTGCGCCGCGGTGACGAGACCTGCGCCGATGAGGAGCAGGGCGCCCCAATCCAGCATCGCGCCTTCGACCAGGAAGGTGATGGCGCCGAGCAGCGCGAGCAGCAGCACCGATCCGTGTGGCAGCACGAACAGGGGGCCCTCCTGCACATGTACGGAACGAAGCAGGCGCGGGGAGGTCACGATCATCGCGACCAGCATCAGGACGGCGCAGATCAAGGTGCAGGCGAGCGTGCCGAATTGCAGCGAGAGCAGCGCCGTCATCAGCGCGGATCCGGCAAAGCCCCCGATGCTGAACAGCGCGTGGAAGCCGGACATCAGCGGGCGTGCCGCGGCGCGCTCCACCTCCACGGCGTGGATGTTCATGGCGACGTCGATCGAGCCGAGCGCGGCGCCGAATGCGAACAGCGCCAGCGCCAGCGTTGCGGGCGAGGCCGCAACGGCGAGCAGGGGCAGGACCAGCGCCAGGCCGAACCCGCCCGCAATGATGATCGGCCTGCTGCCGTAGCGCGCGCTCACGAGCCCGGTCACCAGCATCGCAATGACCGAGCCGATGCCGAGGCTGAGCAGCAGAAGTCCGAGCACGCCGTCGTCGACGCCGAGTCGCGTCTTCGCGAACGGCACCAGCGGCGCCCAGCACGAGATGCCGAAACCGGCGACGAGGAAGGCAAGCCGGGTCGCAAGGCGCGTCGATGGCCGGTCGGCGGAAGACATGGGAACTCCGGGAAAGCAGGCGGGGCGATCGACAAGCCCGGGAAATGCCGCGGCTTTATGTCCGGAGCGCTTGCAAATCGTCACGGGCGGCCCGCGCGAGTTGCAGGCGGACGCGCAGGCCCCTTGGCGCGTTGTCGAGCAGCTGAAGCGATCCGCCGTGCGCGGTCACGATCGTCTGCGCGATCGAGAGGCCGAGACCGAATCCGGCCCTCTCGTCCATCGTGCGCGCTTCCTCTCCGCGCACGAAGGGCTCCAGCATCGCGGCCTTCCGTTCCTCGGGAATGCCCGGCCCGTCGTCGGAGACGTCGATGACGAGCCGGTCCCCGGCCGTCGACAGCGCAACCTCGATCTGAGTTCCGAAGCGGGTTGCGTTCTCGACGAGGTTGGTGACCGCGCGGACGATCTCGTCGGGCCGCAGGATGAAGGCGGCCCGGTCCGGTCCGGAATAGGTGACGGCGAATCCGGAATCCGAAAATTGGTCGCAAACCATTTGCAGCAGCGCCGCGACGTCCACCAGCGTCGGCTCGACCGGGCTCTCGCTGCGCAGGAGGGACAGCACCGATTCGAGCATCGACTGCATCTGGTCGAGGTCGCGCACGGTCTGCGTGCGTTGCGCCGGATCTTCGATGTATTCCGAACGCAGCCGCAGACGCGTGATCGGCGTGCGCAGATCATGGCTGATGGCCGCGAGCATGCGGGTCCTATCGTTCATCAGCGTGGTGATGCGATCCCGCATCCGGTTCAGCGCCCTCGCCGCAGACTTGATCTCCTCCGGTCCGTTTTCGGGCAGCGGCGCGGAGGATCGGCTCAGGCTGAAATCCTCCGCAGCGCGCGCGAAGGCCGACAGCGGCGAAGAGAGCGCGCGGCCGGCCCAGACGCCGAGCAGCGTCAGGCTGGCCACCAGGAACAGCAGCGTCGATGTCCACAGGCCGCTGACGAAGCCCGGCATTTTGGGCGAGCCGATCGTGGCGTCGAGCACGTCGTCGCCGGGAAGGTAGAACCGGACGCGCTCGCCGTCCGCGCCGCTGCCGCGAACGAACTCGGCCCTGACGCCGAGCGCGGAAGGGATGGGCAGGGAGGTCCGCATCGACTGCGGCGTGGCGGCAGCGGAGCCGCCGTCCCGCAATTGAAGCTTGAGCGCCGGAAAAGTCCGGCTGACGCTGTTCAGGACCAGCCCACGCTCGGCTTTCGGCGCGTCGGCGATGATGCGCACGATCAGCTCGATCTGCTCCAGCGGCGTGTCCGCCAGCAGCTTCGGCTGGTTGAGGAGAAAATATCCGGCGATCAGGACGTGGATCAGGATCAGCGACCCGAGGATCAAGGCAGCGATCTGGCCGCTGATCCGCCGGAAGCTGAAGAGCGCGACGATGTCGGCGGTGCGGCTCATGCTTCCTCCACCACCGGCGTGAAGACGTAACCGCCGATGCGGACGGTCTTGATCACGGACGACTCTTCCGTCCGGTCGAGCTTGCGACGCAGCCGGCTGACCAGCACGTCGATGCTGCGGCCGAAGCTTGCTCCGGGACGGCCGCGCGTCATGCTCAACAGGTTGTCGCGGGTGAGAACACGGCCTGCCCGCTCGCAGAAGGCCTGCAGCAGATCGAACTCGGCACTGGTCAGCGGGACCTGGGCGCCTTGCGGATCGCGCAATTCCCGCAGGCGAAGGTCGATGGTCCAGCCCTGGAACTTGAGACGCGCCGCGGCGGCGCCGGTGGCGAGGCCGCTTGAACGCCGGCGCAGCACCGCGTTGATCCTGGCGAGGAGCTCGCGCGGGTTGAACGGCTTTGCCAGATAGTCGTCGGCGCCCATCTCGAGGCCGAGAATCCGGTCGAGATCCTCGCCCTTGGCGGTGAGGATGATGATCGGCGTCGTGGAGTCCGTCCGCAGGCGGCGGCAGAGGCTCAGACCGTCCTCACCCGGCAGCATCAGGTCGAGCACGATCAGATCGACCCGGTCCTTCGAGAGATAGCGGTCCATCTCCTTGCCGTTCGCGACCGCGTCGACCGAGAACCGGTGATCGCGCAGATAGCGCGAGATGAGGTCGCGGGTCGGCTTGTCGTCCTCCACGATCAGAATGTTCTGGCTGCCGTCGGTCATGATTGAAATCGCATCGGGGGCACCGATCGTTGGTCGATTTGCGGACGATTGTCTCGTCCGAAGAACTACGGTCATGGTGCAATCCTACGGTCAGTCACGGCTCAGCGCCACCACGGGGTCGAGGAACGCGGCGCGGCGGGCGGGGAAAAAGCCGAAAGCGATCCCGATTCCCGTCGAGGTCAGGAATGCCGCGCCGATTGAGAACGTCGAATAGCTGACCTGAAATCCCGGCACCGCGAGGTTGATGGCGACGCCGAGCAGGACAGCGATCAGAATGCCGGCGATGCCGCCGATCGACGAGATCAGGGTCGCTTCGACCAGGAATTGCTGCAGGATGTCGCTGCGCCTGGCGCCCACCGCCATGCGCACGCCGATCTCGCCAATCCGCTCGGAGACGGACACCAGCATGATGTTCATGACGCCGATCCCGCCGACCACCAGCGAGATCACCGCGATCGCCGCCACCAGGAACGCGAGCGTTTGCGTCGTGCTGGTGATGGTGCGGCGGATATCGTCGGTGTTGAGGATGACGAAATCCCTCGTGTTGTGCCGCTGCGTCAGCAGCGTCGTCACGGCGTCCTGCGCCAGATTGGTCGAGACCTCGTCGCTGATCCGGAGCAGGATGCTGCGCAGCGCACGGTCGCCGGTGAACTGGGCCTGCACGGTGGTGTAGGGCAGGTACACCGACAGGTTCTGATTCGAGCCGAATCCGCCCTGCTGCTGGGCGATGATTCCGACGATGCGGCAGGGCACCTTGCCGAGCCAGATGACTCGGCCGATGCCGGAGGTCTGGTCGTCGGCGAAGAAAGTCCTGCGGGTGTTGTCGTCGATGACGACCTGCCGCTCGATGTTGCGGACGGCATCGGCGTCGAACAGGCGGCCTTTCGCCAGCTTGGCCCCCTTGACCTGGAAGTAGCTCTCGCCGACGCCGTTGACGAGCACGTTGGACTCGTTGCCGCGGTATCGCACTGTCGTGCTGGTCGAGACCGTCGGCGTCACCCCGGCAATGAAGGCCTGCCGGCCGAGCGCGCGGGCATCGTCGACCACGAGCGTCTTGATCTTGCCGGCGCGCGCATCGCCGAAATCCTTGCCCGGGAAAACCTCGATAGTATTGGTGCCGAGGTTGGAGATGTCGGACAACACCTTGCGCTGGGAGGCGTTGCCGAGCGCGACGACGGACGACACCGCGGCGATGCCGATGATGATGCCGAGCATGGTCAGGAACGCGCGCAACCGGTGTGCGGCCATCGCGGCCAACGCCATGCGTGCTGCCTCGCGCAAGCGCCCGATCGTGCCGAACCAGCGGACACCGCTATCCCTTGCGGATCGGGAGACCTTGGCGGCGGGTTCTGTCGTGGCAGCGGATTCAGTGCGGCGATCGGAGGCGATCTTGCCATCGCGCAATTCGATGATGCGCTCGGCCCGCGCGGCGACATCGGCATCGTGAGTGACGATGATGATCGTCCGTCCCTCGCGATGCAGTTCCTTGAGGATCTTCAGCACCTCCTCGCCGCTGCGCCGGTCGAGCGCGCCGGTCGGTTCGTCCGCCAGGATCACCTCGGCGCCGTTGATCAAGGCTCGCGCGATCGAGACGCGTTGCTGTTGGCCGCCGGAGAGCTGGTTCGGGCGATGGCCGCCCCGGGTCGCGACGCCGAGTCGTTCCAGCAGTGCGTTTGCGCGCGTGCGGCGGTCGCGCGCATTGATGCCGGCATAGACGGCGGGGATCTCGACATTCGCAGCCGCAGAGAGGTCCCCGAGCAGATGGTAACGCTGGAAGATGAAGCCGAAATGCTCCCGTCGCAGCGCCGCCAGCGCATCGGCATCCAGCTCCAAGACGTTCTTGCCGGCGACGCGATAGGTGCCGGAGGTCGGACGGTCGAGACAGCCGAGGATGTTGAGCAGCGTCGATTTGCCCGACCCGGACGAGCCGATGATCGCGACCATTTCGCCGGGCAGGATGCATAGCGAGAGGTCATCGAGCGCGACGACCGTGTTGTCGCCGGCCGCGAATTCCCGCCGGACGTTGTCGAGCGCGATGATCGGATCGGTCATGTCAGAGACCTCCCCCTCCGGGCGGCCCGCCGCTCGGCGCACCGCGTGAGGCGGTCTGCTCGCTCGCTTCGCCGGTGATGACGCGCTCGCCTTCGTCGAGGCCGGATTTGATCTCGACGGTGGTGCGATCGTTGAGGCCGGTCCGGACCTCCCGCTCGGCGACATCGCCGGATGCGGTCAGGGTGCGCACGGTGCTGCGTCCGTCGGATTTCCGCATCACGGCCAGCGACGGAATGACCTTCACGCGCCTGGCCTCGCCGGTGATGATGTGCACCTCGGCGGTCATGTAGGTTCGGAGCGCATAGTCCTTGTTGGGGACGTTGAAGACGCCGATGTAGTAGATCGCCGTGCTGGTCGAGCTCGACGAGCTCGAACTTGAGCTGGACGTCGTGGTGGTGGAGGAGAAGCTGGCGTCGCTCTTGATCGATTCGGGAGCCGGCTCGATCTGCTCGAGCTTGGCTTCGTAGCGATGATCCTGGTCGCCGAGGATGGTGAAGTAGAGCGGTTGGCCGGGCTTTACCTTGACGATATCGGCCTCGGAGATCTCCGCCCGCACCGTCATCGTCTCGAGCTGGCCGAGCACGACGATGGTCGGCGCGGACTGCACCGCGTTGACCGTCTGCCCTTGCTGCGCCACGGTGGCCAGGACCGTGCCGTCGATCGGCGCGGTGATGCGGGTGTAGTCGAGGTTCACCTTGGCCGTCTCGACGCTGGCTTCGGCACCCACGATCAGGGCGTCGAGGGCGGCGATCTGGGCGCGGGTCTGGCGCACGGTCGCATCCGCGCTGTCGAAATCGCTGCGCGAGGTCGCGCGCTGGGCCAAGGTCGCCTGTTGGCGTGCGAGGTTCGCCTCGGCCAGCACCAGCGCGGCCTCCTTCTCGGTCTTCTGCGCGCGGTAGTTCTTCAGTGAGGCTTCCGAGCTGCGCAGGTCGTTCTGCTTGGTGACAGGGTCGATCTGGGCGATGACGTCGCCCGCCTTGACCGTATCGCCGACGCGCACGTTGAGAGCGGTGATCCGGCCCGACACCTGCGCGCCGACCGCCGTCAGTCGCGCCGGCTTCAGCGTGCCGCTCGCGAGCACCTCCTCGCGCAGATCGCTGACGGTGACCGGCGCCGTGATGTAGGACTGGGCCTTGTTCGACGTCCCTGGAAAGCGCATGGCTGCGACGACGCCAGTGGCTGTGACGGCAACGATTGCCGCGGCGATCTTCAGGCGCTTGGAGGTGATGATCCCGGTCACTTCTGCGTCTCCCGGAAGTGAGGTCCCGTGTTGCTGTCCACGATGATCGGCGTCGACACGTCGACCGGATCGGACCAGCCGCCGCCGAGCGCCTTTGCCAACGCAATGTAGTCCTTGGCCGCCGACACCTTGCTCTGGATCAGCGAATCCTCGGCCGAGTACAGCGACCGTTCGGCGTCCAGCACGTCGATGAAGCTGGCGCTGCCGGTCTCGAACAGCGATCGCGACAGCCGTGCGGCCTCGCGGTAGTTTCTGGCCGCTTCCGTCAACTTGGTCGCACGCACGCGTTCGCGCGACAGCGAGACCAGGGCGTTCTCGACGTCCTCGAACGCGGTGAGCAGGGTCGAATGAAACATCGCAAACGCCTGGTCGCGCTGCGCCTCTGCGATCCTGACCGTGGCCAGGCGCTTGCCGGCGTCGAAGACCGGCACCGTGATCGAGGGACCGACCGACCAGCTCACGCTGGAGTATTTCGCGAGATCGCCGGCGCGCAGCGCCGAGGTGCCGACCGAGCCGGTCAACGATACCGCCGGATAGCGATCGGCCTCGGCCGCGCCGATCTTGGCGGTCGTCTGGGCCAGCTTGCGTTCGGCGCTGGCCACATCCGGACGGCTCATCAGGAGATCGGCAGGCAGTCCGGTGGGGAGCGGCATGCGCGGTGCCGGCACGGGCGCAGACCGCGCCATCAATGAGGCGACGCCGTCGGGCGGCCGGCCAAGCAGGATGCCGAGCCGGTGAATGTCGGCCGCAAGCGCGGCCTGATAGGTTGGAACGTTCGCCTCAGTGCTGGCGGCCTGCGCGGTTGCCTTGGCGAGATCGACGGCGTTGCCGCTGCCGGCGTCGTATTTGCTGCGGGTGAGCTTTTCGCTGTCGCGCTGCGAGGCCGATGTGCGCTGCGCCAGCGCGATCCGGGCCTGATAGCCGCGCGCGTCGACATAATAGGCGGCGACGTCGCCGATCAGCGTGACCAGGCTGTTGCGCAGATCTTCCTCGGCAGATTGCGCGCCTCGCACGGCCGCCTCGATGTTTCGCTGCGTGCCGCCGAACAGGTCGAGCTCCCAGCTGGAATCGAAATTTCCCTGGTGCAGCGTGTAGGGCGCACCGTCGACGACGACCGAGGCGGAGCCCGAACTGGTCTTGTTATCGGTCACGGACGCCGTGCCGCTGACGGAGGGAAACAGGTCGGCGCTGGTCTGCTGGACCGTTGCTCGCGCCTCGCGCACAGCCGCTTTGGCCTTGGCGACATCGGGGTTGGCTTCGACGGCTTGTTCGATCAGCCGGTTGAGCAGGGGATCGCGCAGGCGCAACCACCAGCGATCCAGTGTGCCGGTCTGCCGTCGCGGCGCCGATCTGGTGCTCCAGTGCGCAGGCATTTCCAACTTGGGCGGCCCTTCGTAATCCGGTCCAACCGCACAGCCGGTCAACAGGCCGCCCAGCATCAGCGCGAAGCACGCTGCTCCGGCGCGCGCCTGCGTGGGCGTCGGATGATGAATCTCCTTTGCGGGTGGTACGGGGACTGCGACGAACGGATGTGACGGCATCAAATCGGCTGAGATCCATATGGCCTTGCCCCGAAGAGGGGCGCCCATGGGCCGCGGAGGGGCAGGAACAGGCTGGAACCAATAGCCGAGCGATCGTGGCCTTTCAGCAGCCCGAATGTTGCTGGATGTAAACAGGTGTTGCCGGACATTCCGGGCCAAGGGGGCGCCTGTGTCGCCCTCTGTCAACCCGCGCGCACGAAAATATTCCACTTTACCGAAATTCGGTTTCAGCGTATGTGTCGCCCATCCCGGCTCACCCAAGAGGGGCGACGTGAAGTCGTCACGTTCGCGAGCCGGGCTTGCGGTGGACGCGGCAGCGTCGGCACGGGAGGCGCGGGCAGGGCGGGTAGTCCCTGTGAGCCCGAGGCCACGTGCGGACGACGGCGCTGTCAGGCTTCGTCTCGCTCGTAAGTTTCCGGCTCCGTCGACAGGGCCGGGAATACTGCGGCGACATGGCGGGCCGTGCGTACGGCAAAACCGTGTGGTCCTGGCCGTCGTTGCCACGGTCAAGCCGTTCGGAGATGTGCGCGAGCCCAACCGGGCAGACGGCATCGTCAATTCGAACGGCGAGGGAGGCCAGAAGGAATGGTCGGCTCCCGGGAGATCACGGCATAAGCCGTCCAGCCACTGCGCAGGGAAGGCCGAGTGATCGGCGACACCTGTATGCTGCTGTGCGGTTCTTCCTGCGCGTGCATTTTCGCGCAGCGGACCGCGGGTGCCAGCCGGCACCCGGCCTTCCCTGCGCCCTCTTGGATTTGGAGGGTGGAGTGCCGAAGCAAAGCTCGGGCGAAACGCGCCGCGGGAACGAGAAGGCGTGTCTGCCAACACCTACTCACTGTCATCGCCAGGCCAGTGCGCACTTGCGCACAAGGACCGGGCGATCCAGTCCTCCGAGACGGAGGTGATTGAACCGAGAAGCCGCGGCGTACTGGATTCCCCGCCTTCGCGGGGAATGACACTGATACTTGGAAGACTAGCCGTCGCCCCGTACTCCGTCATTGCGAGCGCAGCGAAGCAATCCAGAATCTCTCGGCGGAATGACTCTGGATTGCTTCGCTGCGCTCGCAATGACGAGGGAAGAAGTTCACGTCACCACGAAATCGGAATTCGCTGTGCAAATCCGCCCAGGTCTGAATCCGGACTCAGTGGCTGTCGGTCGAGCGACCGGTTGTTGTTGCTACGTGCGAACGAGGCGCCAGGCGGGAAGGCATAATCGGTGAACTTGCGCTCGCCCGGAAGAACCTCGGTGCCGCCGTCCAGCCAAGACCGTTTGCTCACATAGATGCGCGTATGCGGGCCGGACTGATAGGACCCGTTCGGGCCGCGCGGGCCGTATTCATAGACGGCACTGTGTATCACCGGCTCTCGATGGCGCTTGCCGGCGGTCGCGGCATGCGCGGTCAGAGTCGAGAGAAGGAAGGCGGCCAGCGCCGTTCGGATCATGTCGCGCGCGCTCATCGGCAAATGTCCCATGCGAATTCCTGATGGCGCCGCCTCTCGCACCGGTCCCGGACCTTGTAAAGAAGTCACGCGTTACGGAATGTTGTCGAATATTCGCGCGGGCCGCGCCATGGCGCGACGGCTGCAAGAGTCGGCCACTCGCTGCCGCGCAGGGCCGGAGACCGCTGCTGCCCATGCGCAGATGCGGCGCGCGCAATCGATTGGGCGCACGAAATTCAACGCGCAGAAACATGCGGCAATCCCAAAGCCACACCGCGGCCACAGCGTTCCCGTCTTCAGAGCATGCGAAGCGCTGTTGAGGTGTGGAATGTCGTTCTTGCGGGCCTGGTCGATCGTCGTGGCGATGAGTGCTGTATCGATTGCGAGTTCGTTTCCGTTTGCGCTGTTGCCGCAACGGGCGGCCGCGCAGGTCGCGGAGACGATCCTGGTCGAAGGCAATCGCCGGGTGGAGGCCGAGACGGTCCGCTCCTATTTCAGGCCCGGTCCGGGCGGACGCCTCGATCAATCCGTCATCGACGACGCGCTCAAGGCGCTGATCGCGACCGGCATGTTTCAGGACGTGAAGATCAATCAGTTCGGCGGACGCATCGTGGTGTCGGTGATCGAAAATGCCGTGATCGGCCGCATCGCCTTCGAGGGCAACAAGAAGATCAAGGACGAGCAGCTTTCAGCGGAAATCCAGTCCAAGCCACGCGGGACGTTTTCCCGCGCGCTGGTTCAATCCGACACGCTGCGCATCGCCGAAATCTACCGGCGCTCCGGCCGATATGACGTGCGGGTCACCCCTGAAATCATCGAGCAGCCGAACAACCGTGTCGATCTCGTCTTCACGGTCGAGGAAGGCGCCAAGACCTCGGTGAAGTCGGTCGAGTTCATCGGCAACAGCGCCTTTTCGGCGGCACGCCTGCGCGACGTCATCAAGACGCACGAGAGCAATCTGCTCAGCTTCCTCGGCAGCAACGACATCTACGATCCCGACCGGGTCGAGGCCGACCGCGACCTGATCCGCCGCTTCTATCTCAAGAACGGCTTCGCCGACGTCCAGGTGGTGGCCGCACTCACCGAATACGATCCGGAGAAGAAGGGCTTCCTCGTCACCTTCAAGATCGAGGAAGGCGCCCAATATCGCATCGGCTCCGTCGACTTCCGCTCCAGCATCGCCAATTTCGACACGGGCACGCTCCGCGCCTATTCGCGCGTCGGGGTCGGCTCGCTCTACAACGTCGAACTGGTCGAGAAGTCGGTCGAGGAGATGCAGATCGAGGCCTCGCGCCGAGGCTATGCCTTTGCCGCGGTCCGTCCCGGCGGCGACCGGAATTTCGAGGCGCACACCGTCTCGGTCGTGTTCAACATCGACGAAGGTCCGCGCACATATATCGAGCGCATCAATTTGCGCGGCAACACCCGCACGCGCGACTATGTGATCCGGCGCGAGTTCGACCTCTCGGAAGGCGATGCCTATAACCGCGCGCTGGTCGACCGTGCCGAGCGTCGGCTGAAGAACCTCGACTACTTCAAGAGCGTCAAGATCGTCACCGAGCCGGGCTCATCCAGCGATCGCGTGGTCCTGATCGTCGAGATGGAAGAGAAATCGACCGGCGACTTCTCGATCTCGGGCGGCTACTCCACGAGCGACGGTGCACTGGCCGAAGTCTCGGTCTCCGAGCGCAACCTGCTGGGCAAGGGGCTCTATGCCAAGGCGTCCGTCAGCTACGGCCAGTATTCGCGCGGCATATCGCTGTCGTTCGTCGAGCCCTATCTGCTCGACTACCGGATGGCGCTCGGGTTCGACACCTATTGGAAGCAGCAGAAATCGAACAGCTATACGAGCTACGGCGTGACCACGCTCGGCTTCTCGCCGCGTATTGGCCTTGCATTGCGCGAGGACCTCTCGCTTCAGCTCCGCTATTCGCTCTATCAGCAGAGCATCACGCTCGCCAGCGCCTACAACAATTGCAACAACAATGCGTCCAACAGCTCGCTGGCCTTCAACCCGACGCCGTCCTACATCCAGAACGTTCTGGGTGGCGTCGATCCGACCAATTCCACGAGCTCGGGAGTCTATGGTTATGGCTGCTACGGCGACGGTGAATCGAGCCTGCCGGTCCGCAAGGAACTGGCGAACGGCGCGACCTGGACATCGGCCCTCGGCTATACGCTGAGCTACAACACGCTCGACAACACCAAGAACCCGACGGGCGGATTGCTGGTCGACTTCCGGCAGGATTTCGCAGGGGTCGGCGGCGACGTCTCCTATCTGAAGACCGTGCTGGACACCAAATACTACACGCCGCTCGTCTCCGACATCGTCAGCGTGATCCACCTCCAGGGCGGCCTCCTCAGCAAGCTCGGCAACCAGGATTTGCGCATGCTGGATCACTTCCAGATGGGTCCGAGCCTGGTGCGCGGCTTCGCCTCGAACGGCATCGGTCCGCGCGACATCACGTACTGGAGCCTCGGCGCCAGCGGCGATGCGCTCGGCGGCACGAAATACTGGGGCGCGTCCGCGGAATTGCAGATGCCGTTCTGGTTCCTGCCGAAGGAAGTCGGCCTGAAGGGGGCTGTCTACGCCGATGCCGGCTCGCTGTGGGGTTATCAGGGACCGACCTCCTGGTCGGCCACGGTTGAGGTCAACACCAAGGCGTGCCCGACCTGCGGGCTGCAATATGACGACGGCAGCACGGTGCGATCGTCGGTCGGCGTCGGCCTGATCTGGGCCTCGCCGTTCGGGCCGCTGCGCTTCGATTACGCTGTGCCGATCACGAAGGGCAGATACGACGTCGTGCAGGAGTTCAGATTCGGAGGAGGGACGTCGTTCTAACCCGCGAGAATGCGGCGGCAGGCCTCGACGTACACCTCCGCCCCGGTCACGATATCGGCGTCGGCGGTGTTCTCGGTCCAGTGATGGCTGATTCCGCCGATCGACGGCACGAACAGCATGGCCGCGGGCATGACGGTTGCCAGCATTTGCGCGTCGTGGCCGGCGCCGCTGGGCATGCGAACGGATCGTCCGCCGGCCAGCGCCTTGCTCGCGGCTTCGATCGCATCCTGAAAGCCTGGGTTCATCAGGGCGGGCGCACCGGTGCGCAGCTTCTCGACTGTAACGGTGCAGGGACCTTTCGCGCTAACCTCGTCCGCCATGGTGCGCAGCAATTGCTCCAATCGCGAGATGACGGCCGGATCGTCGTCGCGGATCTGGAACAGCATTTCGGCTCCGCCCGGAATGATGCTCGGTGCCCCCGGATCGAGCGTGATGCGGCCGGTGGTCCAGACCGTGCGCGGACCGCAGGTGGCCGGAAATCGCTCGTCAATCGCCACGCAGAATTTGGCCAGTGCCAGCCCTGCGTCCTTGCGCACGGCCATGCGCGTGGTGCCGGCGTGGTTCTGCTCGCCGGTGAAGCTGACGCGATATTGCCAGATGCCGACGATGGAGGTGACGACGCCGATCGCGAGCTTGCCGCTTTCCAGCGTGTCGCCCTGTTCGATATGCGCCTCCAGATATCCGACGTGGCGGCCCGGCTCCACGCCGACACGTGGACGGCCCGCAAGCCCCATCTCGGCGAGCGCGTCGCGCATGCTGCGGCCGCTGGTGCGGTCGCGCGCGGCGTCGATCTCGGCTTCGGTCACCTGCCCGACAAAGGAGCGCGATCCCAGGAAGCTGCCGAAATGACCTTCCTCATCGCACCAGACGGCGACTTCGACGGCACCGTTCACGGAGGGATCGGCATTAAGCACCCGCGCGGCTTCGAGGGCATAAATGACGCCGAGCGGGCCATCGAGCCAGCCTGCATAATTCTGGCTCTCCAGATGCGAGCCGGCAAGAAGCTTCGGCCCGGACTTCGCTCTGGTGCCGAAGACGTTGCCGATGCCGTCGATCGCGGAGGAGAGCCCGGCTTCGGGCAGCTTCCGTGCCAGCCAATCCAGCGATTGCTTGTGCGGCTCGGAGAAGGTCGGCTTGTGCACGCCGGTCTTGTAGGCGCCGATGGCGCGGAGTGCATTGAGGTCGGCGAGAACGCGCGCGCCGTCGGCGGAAGGACGATTGTCAGGCATGCTCGGCGACCTTCAAGGCCTCGGTACGGATTTCCTCGACCAGCCGCTCCTTGAGCTGGACGAACTCCGGCGTGGTCTTGATCTTGTAGGAGCGCGGATGCGGCAGGTCGACGGTGATCTCGGCCTTGATGCGGCCCGGCCGCGCGCTCATGACGATGACGCGGCTGCCGAGGAAGATCGCTTCCTCGATGTCGTGGGTCACGAACAGCACGGTCTTCTGGTCGCGCTCCCAGATCGCCAGCAGCATCTCCTGCATCAGGGCGCGGGTCTGGTTGTCGAGCGCGCCGAAGGGCTCGTCGAGCAGCAGGATCTTGGGGTCGTTGGCGAGCGCGCGCGCGATTGCGGTGCGCTGCTGCATGCCCCCGGAGAGCTGCTTGGGCCAATGGTTTTCGAAGCCGGACAGACCGACTTGACGGATGAACGCGTCGGCGATTCCGTGGCGCTCCGCCTCGGAGACGCCCCGCTCGCGCAGGCCGAACGCGATATTCTCGCGCACGGTGAGCCAGGGAAACAGCGTGTAGGACTGGAACACCATGCCGCGATCGGCGCCCGGACCCGTCACTTCGCGGCCGTCGAGCGTGACGCGTCCGCCGGTCGGGCGGTCGAGGCCGGCAACGATGCGCAGCAGCGTGGACTTGCCGCAGCCGGAGGGCCCGAGAATGGTGACGAAATCGTTGTTGCCGATGACGAGATCGGTCGGCTCCAGCGCCTTGGTCGGGGCGTTGCCGTGGCGTGCGGGGAAGGTGCGCGAGACCTGTTCGATCTTGAGGATCGTCATGCGAGCCTCCACGGAAACAGCCAGGCGTTGAACGCCTTGAACATGAAGTCCGAGAGCAGGCCGATCAGCCCGATCACGATGATGCCGAAGATGATCTGCCCGGTGTTGAGCAGCGCCTGGCTGTCGGTGATCATATGACCGATGCCCGAGGACGAGCCGATCAGCTCGGCAACGATGACGTAAGTCCAGGCCCAGCCCAGCACCAGCCGCAGGATCTCGGCGATCTCGGGCGCGGAGGAGGGCAGCAGCACGCGGCGGATGATGCCGCGATCGCTGGCGCCGAGCGTATAGGCCGCTTCAACCAGATCACGACGCGTGGTGCCGACCGTCACCGCGATCATCAGGATGACCTGGAAAACCGAGCCGATGAAGATGACGAGCAGCTTCTGCAGTTCGCCGATGCCGGCCCACAGGATCAGCAGCGGGATGAAAGCGGAGGCGGGCAGATAGCGCGCGAAGGAAACGAACGGTTCGAGAAAGGCTTCGACGGGCTTGTAGGCGCCCATCAGCACACCGATCGGCACTGCGATGATGGCCGCGAGCGCAAAGCCGCCGACGACGCGCCAGATGGTCATGCCGATGTCGTACAGGAAACCCTGCCTGACGATCAGATCGACGCCTTCCTGCACCATGGTCAGCGGATTGGCGAGGAACACTTTCGACACATGGCCGCCGAAGGTCGCCCATGACCAGAGGGCAACGAACACCACGAAGAACGCAAAGCCATAGGCCACACGTTGCTTCGATGTCACGGGATCCAGAGGGCGCATCAACGATCTATCCAGGCGGTGAACGGGATCGCCGGCCCCGCTGCGAGACGGAGCCGGCGGCTATCGAGGCGTTACTTGATGAAGCTGGCGTCGTAGAGGTCCTCGACCTTCGGCGCCGCCTTGATGATGCCGATCTCGAGCAGGAGCTCGGCAGCCTCCTTGTTGAAGGTCAGGAAGTCGCCCGCGAAGAACTTCTGGTTCGCGGCTTTGTCCTGCCAGCGCAGATACTTTGCCGAGTTGCCGAACTGCTCGCCGCTCTGCTTCACGTCCGCGCCCATGATCTCATAGGCCTTGGCCTGGTCCTTGGCGATCATGTCGAGCGCCTCGAAATAGCTGTCGGCGAGCGCCTTGGCGGCCTTGGGATTTTCGGTCAGGAATTTCGGCGTGCAGCCGAAGGTGTCCATGACCATCGGATAGTCCAGCGTGGTCGCGATGATCTTGCCCTTGTCGGGGGCGGCGCGCACCGTCGACAGATAAGGCTCATAGGTCATCGCGGCGTCGTTCTGGCCGGAGACGAAGGCTTGCGCGGCGGCTGCCGGCTCGAGGTTGACGACGGTGACGTCCTTTACGGTGAGGCCGTTTTTCTTGAGCATCCAGGCCAGCGCGAAATAGGGCGAGGTGCCGGGCGCGGAGGCGGCGACGGTCTTGCCCTTTAGGTCCTTGATCGCGGCCACGTCGTTGCGCACGGCCATGCCGTCGGCGCCATAGCTCTTGTCGAGCTGGAAGATCTGCTTGGTCGCAACGCCATTGGCGTTCCAGGAGATCCAGGTCTCGACCGTGGTCGCCGCGCACTGGATGTCGCCGGACGCGATCGCGAGGTGGCGGTCCTTCTGCGGAATCTTCTTGATGGTGACGTCGAGGCCGTTCTTCTTGAAGATGCCCGCTTCCTTCGCCAGCGTCAGCGGCGCGAAGCCGGTCCATCCGGAGATGCCGACGCCGACCTTGACGTCGTCGGCGAGCGCGGGAGTGGCGGCCGCGAAAGCAATGATTGTCGCAAATATCGTCGAACTACGCATGATTGTCGTCCTCTTGCCCAGATGGTTTGACGTCCTGTTGATCTCTGTCGGCCCATGTGGACCGTTGCCCGAAGCGTTGCACGATTTGTGCCGACATACCCTCTCAACCTCCCTTGAATCGCGCGACAAGGCGGTGAGAGTCACCGGGATAGAGCAGGCGCACGGCGGTGATGGTGCGCGCGCTGCGCCAGGTAAAGCGATCGATCACGAGACAGGGCGCGCCAACGGCGATCGCGAGTGCGTCCGCCGTGCGCTCGTCCGCGACGATGGCGCTGATCGTGTGCTCGGCTTCTGTCCATGGGACATGATGAAGCAGCCAGGAGCCTGGCGGCTCGCGCGCGAAATCCGCATTGGCCGCATCTGGCACCGATGACAGGTCGATCAGCCGATCCTCGACTGCGAACGGCACCTTGTCGGCGCTGTGCCGGCAGGCGATCGCGAGCACCTTGCCGGCTTTCTTCACGCCGAGACGGTCTCGGTCGGCCGCGGTCGCGGTGCGCAGCTTGCGATGGATCAACTCGTAATCGTATGCACGCCCCAGCGCGGTGATCTCGGCGCGGATGTCGGCGATCTTGAGCACCGCCGATTGATGCTGCGGTCGCCGCACGAACGAGCCCGCGCGCCGCCGCCGTTCGATCAAATCAGCCTGCGCCAGCTCCGACAGCGCCTTGTTCACGGTCATGCGCGAGCAGCCGTAGCGCGCGACCAACTCGTGCTCGAACGGAATGCGATGACCCGGCGGCCATTCGCCCGTCAGGATGCGCGTCTCGATGTCGGCGCGAATGCGCTTGTAGAGTGTCGGCTGGTCGGCCGCGTCGGTGGCGAGGCTCATGCGACGAGCCTCCGCATTGCCGCGTTGAAGCGCTCGCGGGCGGTCTGGCGCAGTCTGTGGCGTCCGCCTTCGACGACCTTGCTGCCGCCGGCCCAGACGCAATCGATCGCGCCACTGCTTGCGGCAAAGATCCAGCCGTCGATGGCGGCGTCGCCGGCACGCCCCGATAGCGACGGATGCGCCGTGTCGAGCGTGACGATGTCGGCGCGTGCGCCAGGGACGAGGCCGACCGCCGGCTGGGCCAGCGCCTGCGCGCCGCCCGCAAGAGCATGATCGAACAATGTGCGACCGGTGGAGCGGCCCGCGCCACTGGAAAGCACGTTGCGCTCGCGATGCTTCAGCCGCTGGCCATATTCGAGCTGGCGCAGTTCGTCGGCGACGCCCACCAGCACGTTGGAATCGGTCCCGACGCCGAACGTACCGCCCGCGCCGAGAAATTCACGCGCCGGGAAGATGCCGTCCCCGAGGCTCGCTTCCGTGATGGGGCAGAGACCCGCGACCGCGCCGGACTTTGCGAATACGGCGACTTCCTCATCCGTCATATGTGTCGCGTGAATGAGACACCAGCGCCGATCGACGGGAGTGTGCTCCAGCAGCCATTGCACCGGTCGTCGTCCCGACCAGGCGAGGCAGTCTTCGACTTCCTTCACCTGCTCGGCGGCATGGATATGCACCGGGCCGCCCTCGGCGAAGGGAATGATCGCTGCGAGCTCGTCCGGCGTCACCGCGCGCAGGCTGTGAGGCGCGATGCCGATATTCGCGCCGGGCAATGCGCTGATCGCCTTGCGCGACGCTGTCATCAATGTCGCGAACCGATCGACCGAGCAGATGAATCGGCGCTGGCCGTCATGCGGCGCGGCCCCCCCAAAGGAGCCATGCGCGTAGAAGCTCGGCAGCAATGTCAGGGCAATGCCGGAGGCCTCGGCAGCCTGCGCGATGCGCGCAGCCATCTCGGCGGGATCGGCATAGGGCGCGCCGTCGCGATCATGATGCAGATAATGGAATTCGCCGACACGGGTAAAACCCTGCTCCAGCATCTCGACATAGAGAAGCGTCGCAACGGCGGCGACGTCATCGGGCGTCATGGCGAGGGCGAAGCGATACATCGTCTCGCGCCAGGTCCAGAACGTGTCGGTGCTGTTGCCGCGCAGCTCGGCAAGGCCGGCCATGCCGCGCTGGACGGCATGGCTGTGCAGGCTCGCCAATCCCGGCAGCGCGATGGCGTGGCGCTCGTCGCCGGCGGCGGGCGCAACGCCCGGCGTCACCGCCGCGATCGCGCCGGCGGTGATCACCACCTGCACGTCATTGGCCCAGCCCGAAGGCAGGAGCGCGGAGGCGAAATGCAGTCGGGACATGATTGATGACACGCCGGCTGGACAGAAGAGCCTTACGATTATATGTCTAGACATATAAGTCAAGCATCCCAAGGCGTAGGGACATCCGCAAGGGACCGTTGCATGGCAGAACGCTTCGACCGGATCTGGCACAATGCCCGTCTCGCCACGATGCAGGCTGATCGGCCCGACCTCGGCGAAATCGAGCATGGCGTGATCGCCGCGCGCGGCGGCCACATCGTCTATGCGGGCGCGGCCGCGGACTTTCCTGTTGATGCCGACGCGATCGCGCGAACGGACTGCGAGGGCCGCTGGATCACGCCGGGCCTGGTCGATTGCCACACCCATCTCGTCTATGCCGGCAACCGCGCGCACGAATTCGAGCTGCGCCTGAAGGGCGCGAGCTACGAGGAGATCGCACGCGCCGGTGGCGGCATCGTCTCCACAGTGGCCGCGACGCGCAAGGCGAGCGAGGCCGAACTCGTCGCGAGCGCCCTGCCGCGGATGGATGCGTTGATCGGCGAGGGCGCAACCACCGTCGAGATCAAGTCCGGCTACGGCCTCGACACCGAGACGGAGATGCGGCAGCTCGCGGCCGCGCGCAGCCTCAGCCGTCAGCGGCCGGTCGCGATCCGCACGTCCTTCCTCGGCGCGCATGCGTTGCCGGTGGAAGCCGATGGCGACAAGGATCGCTACATAGACTTCGTCTGCAGGGAGATGCTGCCGACCATCGCAAAGGCCGGACTCGCCGATGCCGTCGATGCTTTCATGGAAGGCATCGCGTTCTCGGCCGAGCAGACGGCGCGCGTGTTCGAGACGGCGCGGGGGCTCGGGCTGCCGGTCAAGCTGCATGCCGATCAGCTCTCGAACCTCGGCGGTGCTGCGCTCGCCGCAAAATTCTCGGCGCTGTCGGCCGATCATCTCGAGCATACCGACGAAGCCGGAGCCGCTGCGATGGCAAAGGCCGGCACGGTCGCCGTGCTGTTGCCCGGCGCCTTCTACTTCATCCGCGAGACGCAGAAGCCGCCGGTCGATACGTTCCGCATGCACGGTGTTCCCATGGCGCTTGCAACCGACTGCAATCCCGGCAGCTCGCCGCTGACGTCGCTGCTGCTTGCAATGAACATGGGCGCGACGCTGTTCCGGATGAATGTCGCAGAATGCCTCGCCGGCATCACCCGTGAAGGCGCGCGAGCGCTCGGCGTGCTCGGTGAGACCGGCACCCTGGAAGCCGGGAAGTGGTGCGACCTCGCGATCTGGGACATCGAGCGTCCTGCAGAACTGGTCTATCGCATCGGCTTCAATCCGCTGCATCGCCGGGTGTGGAGGGGACAGTGACGAGCCAAGGCGCAGCGATCGTCGTCACGCCGGGAACGGTCGGCCTCGACGATCTCGCGCGCGTGCTTGAAGGCGCGCCCGTCGTCCTCGATCCAACATATTGGCCGCGGGTCGAGGCTGCCGCGGCGATCGTTGCGACAGCCGCGCGCGAGGACGCACCCGCCTACGGCATCAACACCGGTTTCGGAAAGCTGGCCTCGAAACGAATTCCGCCCGACCAGACCGCGCTGCTCCAGCGCAATCTGATCGTGTCGCATTGCTGCGGCATCGGCCCGGCGACGCCGGAACCTATCGTTCGGCTGATGATGGCGCTCAAGATCGTCTCGCTTGGGCGCGGCGCCTCGGGCGTACGTCGCGAGGTGATCGAGCAGCTGCAGGACATGTTGATGCGAGGTGTCTATCCGCTGGTGCCGCAACAGGGCTCGGTCGGCGCCTCCGGTGATCTAGCACCGCTCGCGCACATGACCGCCGTGATGATCGGCGAGGGACAGGCGTTTGTTGATGGGACACCCGTGTCCGGCAGCGAAGCGCTCGCCGCCGCCGGTCTCGCGCCGTTGACGCTCGGCCCCAAGGAGGGACTCGCGCTGATCAACGGCACGCAATTCTCGACCGCCTATGCGGTATCGGGTGTACTCCGAGCCTTCGGCCTGGCGCGTGCCGCGCTCGTGACTGGCGCCTTGTCGGTCGACGCGGCGATGGCGTCGACCGCTCCATTCCGCCCCGAAATCCAGGCCTTGCGCGGTCATCCCGGACAGATCGCCGCGGCCGCAACGCTAATGGCGCTGCTCGATGGCAGCGACATCCGCCTGTCGCATCTCGAAGGCGACGAGCGCGTGCAGGATCCCTATTGCCTGCGCTGCCAGCCGCAGGTCGCAGGCGCCGCGCTCGACCTGATCACGCAGGCCGCGCGCACGTTGACCGTCGAGGCTAACGCGGTCACCGACAATCCGCTGGTGCTGGTTGAGACCGGCGAGATCGTCTCCGGCGGCAATTTCCACGCTGAACCGGTGGCCTTCGCCGCCGATGCCATCGCGCTGGCGCTGTCGGAGATCGGAGCGATCAGCGAGCGGCGCATTGCCACCCTGGTCGATCCCGCGCTTAACTTCGGCCTGCCGCCGTTCCTGACGCCGGATCCCGGTATCAACTCGGGCTTCATGATCGCCGAGGTGACGGCCGCCGCACTGTATGCCGAGAACAAGCAGCGCGCTTCCGCCTGTTCGATCGATTCGACCCCGACCAGCGCCAACCAGGAAGACCACGTCTCGATGGCGGCCCATGCTGCGCGGCGCCTCTCCGACATGGCCGACAATCTCGCCGCCATCTTGGGCATCGAGCTTCTGGTCGCCGCCCAAGGCATCACGTTGCGCGCACCGCATGCGACCAGCGCGCCGCTCGTCGCCGTCATCGCGAAGCTTCGCGAACAGGTGCCGGCGCTCGGGGCCGACCGCTACATGGCCGGCGATCTCGCCAAAGCCACCGCGTTGATCGAGGCCGACGCGCTGCCGGCCGCAACGCTTGCCAAGCTTTCAACCGATCCGTTTCCGAGACTGAGCTGAAGAGGTGCCCGCATGAATCGCCGACTGGACAATGACCGCACCATCCGCTCGCCCCGTGGCAGCGAGATCAGCGCCAAGAGCTGGCTGACGGAAGCGCCGCTGCGCATGCTGATGAACAATCTCGACCCTGATGTTGCGGAGCGCCCGAGCGAGCTCGTCGTCTATGGCGGCATCGGCCGCGCCGCGCGCGACTGGGAGAGCTTCGACCGGATCGTCGCGGCCTTGCGCAAGCTCGAATCCGACGAGACGCTGCTGGTACAGTCCGGTAAGCCGGTCGGCGTGTTCCGCACTCATGCCGATGCGCCGCGCGTGCTGATCGCGAACTCCAACATCGTGCCGCATTGGGCGACGCTCGATCATTTCAACGAGCTCGATCGCAAGGGCCTGATGATGTACGGGCAGATGACGGCGGGCTCGTGGATCTATATCGGCAGCCAGGGCATCGTGCAGGGCACCTACGAGACGTTCGTCGAAGTCGGCCGTCGCCATTATGGCGGCAGCCTTGCCGGCAAGTGGATTCTCACTGCCGGCCTCGGCGGCATGGGCGGCGCGCAGCCGCTGGCTGCGACCATGGCGGGCGCCTCGATGCTCGCCGTCGAATGCCAGCCGAGCCGCATCGAGATGCGGCTGCGTACCGGCTATCTCGATCGGCAGGCCGCGACGCTCGACGAAGCGCTGGCGATCATGGCGGACGCCGCGACGACGAAGAAGGCCGTCTCGGTCGGCCTGCTCGGCAATGCCGCGGAAATCTTCCCGGAGCTGGTGCGCCGTGGCGTCAAGCCCGACATCGTCACCGACCAGACCAGCGCGCATGATCCGATCAACGGCTACTTGCCGAAAGGCTGGACGCTCGCCGAGTGGGAGGCCAGGCGTAGCTCCGATCCGAAGGCGGTCGAGCGCGCTTCAAAAACCTCGATGGTCGAACACGTCCAGGCCATGCTGGATTTCCATGCGCAAGGAATCCCCACGCTGGACTACGGCAACAACATCCGCCAGATGGCGCACGACATGGGCCTGAAGAACGCCTTCGATTTCCCCGGCTTCGTGCCCGCTTATATTCGCCCCCTGTTCTGCCGCGGCGTCGGGCCATTCCGCTGGGCCGCGCTCTCGGGCGATCCCGAGGACATCTACAAGACCGACGCCAAGGTCAAGGAGCTGATGCCCGACGACAAGCATCTGCACAATTGGCTCGACATGGCAAAGGCGCGCATCAAGTTTCAGGGCCTGCCGGCGCGGATCTGCTGGGTCGGGCTCGGCGATCGCCATCGCCTCGGCCTCGCCTTCAACGAGATGGTGGCGCGCGGTGAATTGAAAGCGCCGATCGTGATCGGCCGCGATCATCTCGACAGCGGCTCGGTCGCGAGCCCCAATCGCGAGACCGAGGCGATGAAGGACGGCTCGGACGCGGTGTCCGACTGGCCCTTGCTCAATGCGCTGCTCAATTGCGCCAGCGGCGCGACCTGGGTCTCGCTGCACCATGGCGGCGGCGTCGGCATCGGCTATTCCCAGCATGCCGGTATGGTGATCGTTGCCGACGGCACGCCGGAAGCCGCCAAGCGGATTGAGCGTGTGCTCTGGAACGATCCCGCCAGCGGCGTGATGCGCCATGCCGATGCCGGCTACGAGATCGCGATCGACTGTGCCCGCGACAAGGGGCTCGATCTGCCGAGCCTGGCGAAGTAGCTAGCCGCTAACCAGCAGCTTCGGCATCGTCGTCTTCGCGCCGTCCATGAAGGTTTGGACGGCGTCGCGGACGATGGCGTCGAGATCGGGCGGGATCGGCGTCTCGTAGATGAACTTGCGGATGGCGAGATAGAAGATACGGCCGTGCAGACCCCAGAACAGCTCGGTCTCGCGCTCGCTCAATGAATGCGTCTTGGCATCGGGCAGCCTGAGCTCGTGGCGCAATTCGGCCGCCGCCGGCTCGATGATCTCGCGGCGGACGATGTCGAGATAGCGGCCGGTGATGCCGAACGACTTCATGCCGGAGAAGACGAAGATCCGCACCCAATTGTACTCGAACACGCGCTCGACATAGTCGAGATAGAAGCGCGTCAGCCTTGCTTCGAGCGACAGGGAACGATCGCGGATCATCGGACCCCAATCGGGCGACCAGCGGCTGAGATAGACCTCCTGGTAGACACGCTCGATCAACGCTTCCTTGCTGGGGAAGTGGCGATAGATCGCCGAATGCGTGATGCCCATGCGCTTGGCAAGCTCGCGGGTCTGCCCCTCGAAGCCGCGCTCTGCGAAGAAGCGGACCGCCTCGTCCACGATCGCGCGCTCGCGGTCGGCCGCGCGCATGTTGCGACGCTTTGGCGCGGACTTGCTGCCTGTCGCGGTCCGCTTGCGGGCCGGTTGCTTCGCCGTTTTCTGCGCTTTTCGGGCCATCTCGTCGCTGAATCAACCTGCCGCTGTCTTCATAACCCAAGGTGCTTTTGTGACCAAATGGTCATTTCCTGTTGACCGGCCCCGAGAGGCATGTCAGGATTTTGAGACCAGATGGTTACAAATCTGGCATCCCGGCTGATGCGCCGATGGATCTCGAGGAAACGGCAGTGAAGGCGAGGGCTTTCAGCTATTTTCGTGCTGCGACGCTCGACCAGGCGCTGGATGCTCACGCTCGCGCCGGGGACGATGCGCGTTTCATCGCCGGCGGCCAGAGCCTGGTGCCGGCGCTGTCGCTGCGGTTGCAGGCGCCGCGGCTGCTGATCGACATCACCCATATCGACGAGCTGCGCGGGGTCAGGCGCGAAGGCGGGCATTTGCGCATCGGTGCGCTGACGCGCCATTGCGAGATGCTGAGCGAGCCTTTGATCGCCGAGTTCGCGCCGCTGCTGCATGCGGCGGCGCCGTTCGTGGCCCATCCCGCGATCCGCAACCGCGGCACCTTTGGCGGCAGCGTCGCGCTGGCCGATCCTGCTTCCGAATTTCCTGCGATGACCTTGGCGCTGGATGCCGAGATCGAGATCGCCGGGCCCTCAGGCCGCCGCCGCGTCAGGGCCGACGACTTCTTCATCGACCTGTTCGAGACGGCGCTACAGCCCGGTGAGCTGATCACCGCAATCTACGTTCCGCTGTTCAGGGCGGATCAACGCTTTGCGTTCGACGAGTTGGCGCGTCGTCGTGGGGACTACGCCCTGATCGGTTGCGGTATGCTCGCGACCTTCGTCGGCGAGCGCATCCACGACATCCGCATTTCGTACTTGTCAGTCGGCAATACGCCGACACGGGTGAGGGGGGCCGAGGCGACCTTGATCGGCCAGCGCCTGGATGCGGAGCGGATTGCCGCCGCGCAAGGCGCGCTCGAAGGCGATCTCGCGCCGCCCGAGAGCGACGAGGTGCCGCCCGCGATGCGGCTGCATCTCGCCCGCGTATTGCTTGGCCGCCTGCTCGGACGTCTCGGTGAGGCAGCATGAGCGGCTTCGACGATAGCGTGCTGAACGAGGCGGACGAGACGGTGCGCATTCGCTTGGTCGTCAACGGCCGCAAGGTCGTCTGCGAAGTCACGCCACGGGAGACGCTGGTCGATTGCCTGCGCGACAGGCTCGAGCTGACCGGTACGCATGCCGGCTGCGAGATGGGCGCCTGCGGTGCCTGCCTGGTGCAGCTCGACGGCCGCGCCGTGCATTCCTGCCTGATCTTTGCCGTGCAGGCCGACGGCGCCACCATCGATACCATCGAAGGACTGTCGGAGCGCGGCGCGATTGCTGACCTCCAGGCCGAATTCCATCGCCGCAATGCGCTGCAATGCGGCTTTTGCACGCCGGGCATGCTGGTCAACGCCCACGAGCTGCTCTCGCAGGTAGCGCAGCCGAGTCGCGAGGAGATTCGCGACGCGCTGTCGGGCAATTACTGCCGCTGCACCGGCTATGAGGCGATCGTCGACGCCATCGACGCGGTGGCCAAGTCGCGCGGCACGCGCAGAGGCGCAACATGACCGCGCCGCTGACGTCGCTCGATCGCCCGAATTCCTACATCGGACGCTCCGTACCGCGGCCGAATGCCAAGCGGTTGCTGGCCGGGCGAGGTCGCTATGTCAGCGATCTCCGTCTGCCCCGCATGCTCTACGCCGCGTTCCTGCGCAGTCCGCACGCGCACGCGAAGATCGTCGCGATTAAGACCGACGACGCCTGCGCGCGCGAGGGCGTGCACCTCGTGGCGACGGGCGCGGATCTCGCAAAAATCTGCACGCCGTGGACGGGAACGCTGGATCATTTCAAGGGCATGACCTCCGCGCCGCAATGGCCGTTGCCGGTGGATCGCGTGGTCTGGGCCGGGCAGGCGGTGGTTGCCGTCGTCGCCGAGAGCAGGGCGATCGCCGAAGATGCGCTGGAACTGATCGAGGTCGATTACGAGGACCTCCCTGTCGTCGTGGATCTCGGCGTCGCGCGCGAGGCCGGCGGCGCACTGGTCAACCCCGGCAGCGTCGACAACACCTGTTTCCGCAGCCAGCTCGACAACGGCACCGTCGACGATGCCTTTGCGCATGCGGCCCATGTGGTGGAGGAGCAGTTCACCTTCGGCCGCCATACCGCAGTGACGCTGGAGCCGCGTGCGATCGTCGCCGACTACGATCCGTCCGCGGGTACGCTCACCGTGCATCACGGCACCCAGACGCCGTATCAGTTTCAGGACCTCTACTCACGCCACTACAACATCCCGGAAGCCCGCGTCCGCGTGATCGCGACCGATATCGGCGGCTCGTTCGGGATGAAGCTGCATGTCTATCACGAGGACATGGCGGTGGTCGGCCTCTCGATCCTGCTCGGCCGGCCGGTGAAATACGTTGCCGATCGCATGGAGTCCTTCGTCTCCGACATTCACGCCCGCGACCATCGCGTCCGCGCCCGCATGGCACTCGACGGCAAGGGCGAGATCCTGGCGATGGACGTTGAGGACCTGACCGCGATCGGCGCCTTCTCGACCTATCCGCGCACCAGCGTGGTCGAGGGCAACCAGGTGATCCGCCTGATGGGCGCGCCCTATCGCTTCAAGAACTACCGCGCCACGCTGGAGGTGATCTTCCAGAACAAGGTGCAGACCAGCCAGTATCGCGCCGTCGGCCACCCCATCGCCTGCGCGGTGACCGAGCGTCTCGTTGACATGGCGGCCGCCAAGCTCGGCCTCGATCCCTTCGCCATCCGTGCGCAGAACGTCATCCCCGATGACGCCTATCCGCAGACGTCACCCACCGGCTATCGCTTCGAGGCGTTGTCGCATCAGGCTTGCCTGAAGCGCCTGCACGAGATCATGGACTATGACGGCTTGCGCGCGGAGCAGGCGGACTTGCGCAAGCGTGGCATCCATCGCGGCATCGGCATTGCAACCTTCGTCGAGATCACCAATCCGAGCCCGGCGTTCTACGGGGTCGGCGGCGCCCGCATCTCCTCGCAGGACGGCGCGATCCTCAGCCTGACGCCGTCAGGCGAGGTGCGTTGCCTGATCTCGGTCACTGAGCAGGGGCAGGGTACCGAGGCGATCATCAGCCAGATCGTGGCCGACCAGCTCGGCCTTGCGCAGGAGCACGTCAAGGTCATCACCGGCGATACCGAGGTGACGCCGCACGGCGGCGCGACCTGGGCCTGCCGCGGGGCCGGCATCGGCGGCGAGACCGCGCTGCAGGCGACGCGCGCGCTCAAGCGCAACATCCTGGAGATCGCGGCACTGATCCTCCAGGAACGGCCGTCGGCGCTCGATATCGTCGATGGCCAGGTGGTGGACGCGGCGACGCAGAACCAGCGGATGCCGATCTCGGAAATCGCACGCATCGCCTATTTCCGTTCCGATACGCTCCCGCCGGGGACGCAGGCCCAGCTGACCGTCAGCCATCATTTCGCGCCGCAAGGCTATCCGTTCGCCTTCACCAACGGCATCCAAGGCTGCTCGCTGGAGGTCGATGTCGAGACGGGGCTCATCAAGCTCCTGAAGCACTTCATTGTCGAGGATTGTGGCCGCGTCATCAATCCGATGCTGGTCGACGAGCAGCTGCGCGGCGGTATTGTGCAGGGGCTGGGCGCGGCGCTGTTCGAGGAATGCCGCTACAGCGACACCGGCCAACTCGTGAACGGCTCGCTCGCCGACTATCTTGTGCCGATGCCGATGGAGATGCCCGACATCGTCATTGCCCATGTCGAGACGCCGACCGCCGACACCGAGCTCGGCGCCAAGGGGGTCGGCGAGGCCGGTACGGCGGCGGCGTCCGCCTGCGTGCTCAACGCCGTCAACGACGCGCTCGCGCCGTTCGGCGCCACGATCAATTCGGTTCCGATCACGCCGATGAAAGTCCTGACAGCCCTGAAGCGTTTCTAGAAAAAAGACACTCGAAAAAGACCTTGGAGGAAATCATGCCTAAGTCCGGTTCGACCCCGAAAATAACCCGCCGCACCGCGCTCGCCGGCCTCTCGGCAGGCGCTGCCCTGCTCGCCATGCCGCGTATTGTCCGAGCCGCCGACGAGACGATCCGCATCGGCTTTCCGACGCCGCTGACCGGCCCGTTCGCGGCGGAAGCGCGCGACCAGGTCAAATGCGCCGAGCTCGCAGTCAAGCTCGTCAACGACAAGGGCGGCATCGGCGGCCGCAAGGTCGAGCTGCTGGTGCGGGACGACAAGCTCAACGCCGGCGAGGCCGCGACGCGGACGCTCGAATTGATCGAGAAGGACAAGGTTCACGCCGTGGTCGGCGCGCTCTCCAGCGCCGTGCAACTCGCGGTCAACGAGGTCACCCGCGCCCGCGGCGTGATCTACGTGTCGATCAGCCAGTCCGACACCATCAACGAGGCCAAGGACTTCAGCAAGTACACCTTCCACGAGGCGCTGAACCCGCACATGACGACGGCTGCGGTGGCGCGGCAGACCCTGAAGAAGGGCATGAAGGTCGCTCATCTGGTCGCCGACTATGCCTATGGCCATGAGATGCTGCGTGGCTTCAAGCGCGCGCAGGCCGCGATCGGCGCGGACAATGTCGGCGAGATCCTGCACCCGTTCGGTGCGGCCGATTATTCCACCTTCATGCCGCGCCTGATGTCGATGCGGCCGGACGTGCTGTGCATTTCCAATTTCGGCCGCGACCAGGCCAATGCGATCAAGCAGGCGGTCGATTTTGGCGTCAAGCAGCAGATGAAGATCGTCGTGCCGGTGATCCTGCACAACCAGCGCCTCGCGGTTGGCCCCGACGTGTTCGAGGGCGTGGTCGGCGGTGCCAATTATTATTGGGGCCTGGAGGCGCAGAGCAAGTCGGCGGCCGCGTTCAACACGGCGTTCAAGGCCGCCAACGGCGGCGCGATCCCGACCGATTACGGCGCCTACGGCTATTCCGGCGTCGGATCGTTGCTGGCCGCGATGCAGACCGCCGGCGGCACCGACACCGACAAGGTGATCGATGCGCTGGAGAAGCTGCAATATGATCTGACCAAGGGGCCGCAGCATTATCGCAAATGCGATCATCAATCGGTGCAGTCGGTGCTGGTGCTGGAGTCCAAGAAGAAGTCCGCCATGGCGGGCGACAACGACCTGTTCGCCATTCTCGCCAACGACACCGCCTCGGACGACATGCTGCGCAGCTGCAGCGAGCTCGGCCATGCGACCTAAGACTTGAGCCGATGGACCTGTCGCTGATCATCATGCAGCTCCTCTCCGGGATCGCGCTTGGCGCGGTCCTGGTGATCACTGCGCTCGGACTGACGATCGTGTTCGGCATGCTCGGGGTGGTCAATTTCGCCCATGGCGCGCTGTTCATGATCGGGGCCTATGCGGGGCTGTATCTGGCCTCGCTGACCGGAAGCTTCTGGTGGGGGCTGTTGCTCGCGCCCATCCTGATCGGCGCCTTCGGCATGCTGATCGAGCTCGTGCTGATCCGCAGGCTCTACGGACGCTCGATCGACGATCCCCTGCTGCTCACCTTCGGCCTCAGCTACATCCTGGTCGAGGGCGTTCGCATCGTGTTCGGCAGCGACGGCATTCCCTTTCCGACGCCGCCGCAGCTGATCGGCGTGCTCGATCTCGGTATCGGCTTCTTCCCGCGCTATCGCCTCTTCGTCATCGCGCTGGTGGCGGTGGTGCTGCTGGCGCTCTGGCTGACGCTGGAGAAGACCCGTGTCGGCCTGATCGTGCGTGCGGGTGCGCGCGATCCCACCATCATGCAGGTGCTCGGCGTCGACATCGGCCGGGTGTGGCTTGCCATTTTCGGGCTCGGCGTCGGGCTTGCCGCGCTCGGCGGCGTACTCGCGGGGCCGATGCGCAGCGTCAATCCGGAGATGGGCTCGCTGGTTCTGGCAGAGGCCTTTGTCGTGACCGTGATCGGCGGCCTCGGCTCGATCGTCGGCGCGGTCTTGGCCGGCCTCATGGTCGGCATTTCCATCAGCCTGGTGGCGCTGTTCGCCCCTGAAATGGCGACCATCGTGATGTTCGCGCTGATGGCGGTGGTGCTGCTGATCCGCCCGCAAGGCCTGTTCGGCGTGAGAGGGAGGACGGCGTGACGCACTCTTCGAGCGGCGAGGCTCTCGCCAAGCCTGCGCCGGGCGGGCTCGGCCGGCTTCTCGACCACCGCGTGCTGCTCTCCATCGCCGTGCTGGCGCTATTGCCCTGGCTGCTGCCGTCCAAGGCGCTGGCCGTCAACGTGCTGATCTACGGCGTCGTGGTGATGGGCTACAATCTGCTGTTTGGCTACACCGGGCTGCTGTCGTTCGGTCAGGCCGCGTTTTTCGGTGCGGGCGCCTACTTCACCGGCATTGCGATCGGCCGCTACGGCGTGCCGTGGTTCGCCGCGGTCGCGATCGCCGTGTTGCTCAGCACCTGCCTGGCAGCCGTGATCGGCATTATCTCGACGCGCACCCGCGGGATCTATTTCTCCATGGTGACGCTCGCTCTGGCGCAACTGGTCTACTACGTCGCGCTGCAGGCCTCCTCCTTCACCGGTGGCGAGAACGGCCTGCGCGGCTTCACCGTCGATCGCATCAGCCTCTTCGGCCTCCAGGTCAACTTCCTCGATCCCGTCAACAAATATTACGTGCTGATGGCCCTTGCGGCGCTGGCGATGTGGTTCCAGTCACGCATCCTGAACTCGCCGTTCGGGGCCGTCATCGAGGCGATCCGCGAGAACGAGCAACGCGCGCGGGCCTGCGGCTACGACGTCGAGCGCAGCAAGCTGGTCGTGTTCATGCTGTCCGGCGCGATCTCTTCGCTCGGCGGCTGCATGCTGGCGCTGCACCTGTCGATCGTGCCGCTCGACCTCCTGCACTACCAGACTTCGGGCATGATCGTGATGATGGTGCTGCTCGGTGGCGCCCGCAGCTTCTTCGGCCCCTTCGTCGGCGCGGCGAGCTTCCTGATCCTGGAGGACGTCATCTCGCTGTGGACGCCGCATTGGCAGATCTTCGTCGGCGCGATCTTCGTGCTGTTCGTGCTGTTCCTGCCCAAGGGCATCTGGGGCACGCTGCTCGATACCCTTGGCATCGGAAAGGCGCGGCGATGAGCGGCGAACTGCTCCGCGCCGAAGGCATCGGCAAGCGCTTCGGGGGCTTCGTGGCGCTCGAGGATATTACCCTGTCCTTTGCGGCGGGGCAGCTCACCTCGATCATCGGGCCGAACGGCGCGGGCAAGAGCACGTTCTTCAACATCCTCTCCGGTGTGTTGACGCCGACGTCGGGCAAATTGCACTTCCGCGGGCGCGAACTGAACGGCCTGCCGCAGCACCGTTTCGTGCATCAGGGCATTTCGCGCTCCTATCAGATCACGAACATCTTCCCCGACCTGTCCGTGCACGAGAACGTGCGCGTCGCAGCCCAGGCGCTGACCGTGAGCTTCGACATCTGGCGCGACCGTGCCCGGCTGACCGAATTGCATGCGCGTGCCGATGCGGCGCTGGACGCGGTCGGCCTGCTCGGCAAGCGCGGCGATCTGGCGAAATTCCTCTCGCATGGCCAGCAGCGCGCGCTGGAGATCGCGATCGCGCTGGTTTCCGAGCCGGAGTTGCTCCTGCTCGACGAGCCGACCGCCGGCATGGGTCCGGAGGAGACCAAGGACATGGTCGCGCTGCTCGAGCGGCTCGCCGACAAGCGCACCGTGCTTCTGGTGGAACACAAGATGAAGATGGTGCTGGGCTTGTCCAAGCGGGTCGTGGTGCTGCACCATGGCCGTCTGCTCGCGGACGGCGCGCCCGACGACATCAGGAGCAATCCGGACGTGCGCCGGGTCTATCTCGGACAGAGTGAGGGTTATGGCTGAGACCGCGCTGCTCGAAATCGAAGACCTCCACGCCTGGTATGGCGCGAGCCACATCCTCCACGGCATCTCGCTGCACGTGAAGGAAGGCGAGGTGGTTGCCCTCGTCGGTCGCAACGGCGCCGGCAAGACCACGACCTTGCGAGCCATGATGGGCCTGATGCCGAAGGCGACCGGCCGCGTGCGCTTTGCGGGCAGGGAGCTCCTGCCGCTGCGTGCCCATCAGCGCTTCCACCTTGGCTTGGCTTACGTACCCGAGGAGCGGCGTATCGTTCCCGGGCTGTCGGTGCGCGAGAATCTGCGCCTCGGTCTGGTCGCGGCCGGCAGCGAGATCGACGAGCGCGCGGCGATCGACGAGATCGCCGAGACCTTCCCGCGCCTGAAGGAGCGGCTGGACCAGGAAGGCGTGACGCTCTCCGGCGGCGAGCAGCAGATGCTGGCGATCGCACGCGCGCTGATCGGCAAGCCCAGGATGATCGTGCTGGACGAACCCTCGGAGGGCATCATGCCTGTGCTGGTCGAGGAGATGGGCGTGCTCTTCCGCCGCCTGCGCGACGAGGGCAAGACGCTGCTGCTGGTCGAGCAGAACGTCGAATGGGCGCTGCGGCTGGCCGATCGGGCCGTGATCATCGACCAGGGCGAGGTCGTGCATCAAAGCAGCGCTGCAGCGCTGCTCGCGGACAAGGACATCCAGGAGCGCTACTGCGCGGTCTGACGTCTGGTTCAGCTAGGCCACGACCTTGGCAGCGTCGAGGCGCTGGCGTTCGTTCGCGAGATAGTCGCCGATCGCATCGGCCGACATGGGCTTGGCGAAATAGTAACCCTGGATGAAGTCGCAGCCGAGCCGGCGCAGTGTGTCGAGCTGGGCGCGGGTCTCCACGCCTTCGACGACGCAGGCGATCTCCATGTCGTCGCAGAGGCCCGTCAGCGACTTGATGATCTTGTGACTGACCGGATTTTCATTGACGTCGGCGACGAAGCTGCGGTCGACCTTGATCTTGTCGAGCGGCAACCGGTGCACGTGGCTCAGCGAGGAATAGCCGGTGCCGAAATCGTCCAGCGAGATGCCGCAGCCCATGGCTTTCAGCGTCGCGATCGACTGCTGCGCGCGCACGAAATCGAAGGTGACGGCAGTCTCGGTGATCTCGAAATCGATCCGTCGCGGCGACAGCCCGCTCTTCTCGATGATGGAGATCAGCGGCAGGATGCCTTCGGCGGCACAGACGTCGTGAGCGGACAGGTTGAACGACAGGCGGATGTCGTCGGGCCAGGTCTTGGCCGTCGCCAGCGCCCGCGTCAGCAGGGCCTGCGTCAAGGGACGGATCAGGCCGATGCGCTCGGCGGCGGGAATGAAGTCGGCGGGGGAGACCCAGCCGAGGCGGGGGCTGTGCCAGCGCGCCAGCGTCTCGAAACCTGCGGTGTGCTCGCTCATGGCATCGACGATCGGCTGGAACACCAGCTCCATCTCGGCGCCGAAATCGGAGGTGCGCAGCAGGTTTTCGATGACGCCGCGGCTGCGGATCTCGGCTTCGAGCTCGCCCGAGAAGATCACGGTGCGTCCGCGTTGATGGCGCTTGGCGTGATAGAGCGAATAGTCGGCGCATTCATAGAGAGCTTCCGACGTCGTCGCGGAGTCCGGATACGACGCAAAGCCGATCGAGCAGGACAGGCCGGTGTGGGCGGTGTCGAGCTGGTAGGGCAGCTTCACCTGCGCACCGATGCGCTCGCCGAGCCGCGCCAAGTCGGCGTCTTCGGGATCGCCACACACGACGAGGCCGAATTCGTCACCGCCGAGCCGGGCGAACTCCACGCGCTGGGGGCCGAAGCCCTCGCAGACCTCGCGGATGCGGCGGCCCGCCTCGATCAGGACGCGGTCGCCGACGCTGTGGCCGTAATTGTCGTTGATCGGCTTGAAGCCGTCGAGGTCGATGATACCGACCGCGACGCGAACCTTTCTGCGCTCGGCATCGGCAAAGGCGTTCGACAGCTCGGCGAAGAATCGGCGGCGGTTCGGCAGCTCGGTGAGGGAATCGAGATTGGCGAGGCGGAAGTTCTCGTCCGAGAGCGCCTGGGTCGCCGTTTGCTGTGCCAGCAGCGACTTGCGGCTGGCAACGAGATCGGCGAAGTCCCGGTAGTAGATGGTCAGCACCGTCACCATCGCGCCGGTGACCAGCAAATTGTTGATCGCCATCGCTTCCAGCGTCGGCTCGCCCGTGGCGAAATAGAACACCACATAGGGTACGTCGACGACCAGGGTCACGATCAGCGCGGACGAACGCAGATGCATCAGCGAGAAGATGCAGCCGATCACGGTCACCGCCATGTAGAAGGCAACCTGGCTCTTGGCAAATGGATCTCCGTAGGGATAGAGCGCGAACGACCAGGCGGTGAAGCCCGCCGCGATCGGCGCCGCGATCCAGTTGGTGAGACGCAAACTGCGCAGGATGTCGGCATCGCTGCGTACGACTTGGCGCTGCCGCAGCCACCAGAAGGTCCGATAGCCGGCCACCGCGATCAATATGCCGGGCACGATCATGCTGAGCGAGGCAGGCGCCAGCGGCACGTAGGTATAGGCGACCGCGATCGTGTTCGTGATCAGGATGAAATAGAGCAGCGGCATCTGCTTGGAGAAGGCTTCGAACTGCGCGCGCGTCAGCTCGGGATTGTCGGCCGGGACCCGGAACCAATCCGCGACGGTGGAGAAGTGAGCCTTAAATCTGGCGACAGGCATTGCAATACGAGCCCTGGATACTTTCAAAACGCGGGCGATCTTGCACGGCTCAGGTAAAGGGGGCGTTAGATCGATCACCTCGTCGCAGGTTGCGCGTGCCGCAGATGCTCGGGGTCAGTGACTGGTGAGGCCACGTTAAGCATAAGAGGCGGCAGAACTCCGCCGATCGGCTGCAAACGCCTGCAATAGGCGACGCTACATTCCGCTAACCATATGCGTCGGCGCAACCTATTGCCGCACCGCGGATGTGCGAGCCGCTCGTCGAGATCCCCCGATAGACCGTCGCGTAGGGCGCAAGCTCACTCGGTTTGGCGAAAGGATCCGGTGCGTTGTTTGGGAATGCGGATCGCCTAGCGTCCGATCGTGACGCCGGCGGTCGAGCGCATGGCATCGCGGAGGCCCCTCGCGTTCATGTCGTCGAGGATTTCTCGCGTCAGCACGGTGGTCCGGCCGGGCGTGTCGAGGATCGTCTCGCCGCGCGAGGAGGAGAGCCGGTCCGCCTTATAGGGTGCGGCTCGATCGGTCGCGGGAGCGGCCGCGACTGCCTGACCTGGCCGCTTGCCCGCAGCAAGAGCCGGCTGGCAGACGCAGAGGGCGGCGATCACGATCAGTCGGGATAGCTTTGCAGGCATGCGATCTCCCACGTTCGGGAAACCTCAGCCTAGCACGGTGCGATGGCGCTTGCAGCGGAAAGGATCAGGCGAGAGCGGCCCGGCGTTCCCGCACCGGCTCGCGAACCCGGTCGAGCTTCTCTTGCTCGGCGAGCCGGGTGAAGTTGCGATGGCTCGTCTGCGCGGGGGCCTCGACGATGACGCCCTCGCAGACGATCTGTCCGCCGAGCATCTTGAACTCGAGCTTGTCGTAGCGCGGCATCGTCTCGCCCACTGCCGGCGGCAGCAGGCCGACGCTGCCCTGGATGTTCAGCGTGGCGTCACCGGTGCCGTGAAGGCGGGGATTCCACATCCTGATTCCGCTTTCCGCCCAGCGCTGCCGGATCAGCGCGGTGCGATCGGCAGGTTCCGCGGCTTTCGCGCGAAGTTTGGGCGCAGTGCGAATCTTTTCGACTGGAGCCGCGAGAGCCGGATCCGGCTCATCAGGAATAACCACGACTGCGTCAGCCGAAAAATTCTCCGCAGCGACGTGGGTGGGACCGGCTGCCGTGGCTGGCTCGATGGCCATCGCAGCGCCGGAGGTGGCGTCGCTGTCGAGACTGTCTTCAGCGACGGGCTTGGCCGAAAAAGCGCGATCGGCAGGCGGGACCTGGGAGCCGTCTAGAACGGGCTCGACATCCACGGCCGCATCAGTGGTGAGGCCATCAGCAACGACGAGGGCGGGAGCATCAACCGGAGCGACCTCAACGGAAGCGATCGCGACATTGGACGAGGTCTCCTCCGCCACAGCAGGCTCAACGTCAGCCGCGAGTTCGGGAGATGGATCGCTGCTGATGACGGGCTCGACCGCTTTGGCGGGCTCGTCGGCGACGTCGATGGTCGCGACCGCTTCGGCGGCGACGAGCTCGAGTGTCGTCGAAAGCTCCGCAGGCGCATCATCGCCTTCGACGGGTTCTGGACCACCGACTGGTTTGTGACCATCGACTGTCTCGCCAGCCACTTCGTCCGAAGCCAAAACCTCAGCCACAAAGACCGGCTGGAATTCAGCCGGCACCTTCTGCAAGGAATCGTCGCCGCCTCCGACATCAGCTGGTATTTCCGCGATGACAGGATGGGCAGTGTCGTTCTGGGCGACCGCGGCATCACTGCGCAGCAGTTCAGAGCTGATGCCGGTATTGAGCGTCGGAAGAGCTTCGGCGCTGTCGGCGACAATGACAGGTTGTTCCGCGACGACCGTCGCACCGTCGATGCTGCCGCCATGCGGCAACGGCCGAAGCCGGGTGAACGCCCATTTCACCGCGGGGATGCGGCGCAGCAACGATATCAGTCTCGACAGCACTGGGAGTTGTCCAAGAGGTACTCGGCGTGAGGCAATCGCTGATTCGCCAGCAATGTGAAAAACTGCCCCGGCCGTCACGCCCCTGTCAATGCACGGGAGATCAATTGCAGAACATCTGCAGCGTGGCGGTGAGGGATGATACATCAGCCATGACGGCGAGCCCGAAAAATCTTGTAGAGCCTTGACTTGGCCGGCCGATGTGACGGCGACCACAGTCCAACCGGGCCGAAATGCTGACGCTCTGCTTCGAAAGCGAAGGAGAGGAAACGTGATCCACAAGATCTGTCTGGCTGCGATCATCGCAGCGTTCGTCGGTGCCACCGCGCTTGCGGACGATCTCACTCCGAAAATCGCGGCTCACCTCATTCCGTCCAATGCTGAGATTCACATCTCCTGGACCAGCCCCGCGTCCGATCCGGACGGTCGCGCGATCGAGGTAGTCTGCGGCGAGATCACGGTTCGCAACGACAAGGGCTTTTCGACAACGTCCTTTGCGTATGTCATCGACGACGACAAGCTTTGGCAGGCCTGGAAGATCGAATGGATGAAGGAGCCGGAGCCGCAGGGCGTCCGCCGTGTGATGCGGTATTGTCCAGGTCGTTGACGAACGATGCCTATCTGCACCGAATGCAGGTTCCCCGTGTCGTTCTCTCGGGCTAGTCTGGAGCACTCGCATCTGCTGCAAGGACGAGACATGAAAAGAATAGCCGCGGTCGGAGCGGTTCTGCTCTGGTCCACCATCGCGCTCGCGCAGGACCGCACCATCACGGTCGCCTCGACCACCTCGACGGAACAATCGGGCCTGTTCGACCATCTGCTGCCGTTGTTCTCGAAGGACGAGGGCATCAGCGTGAAGGTCGTTGCCGTGGGCACCGGCCAGGCGCTCGATATCGGGCGGCGTGGTGATGCCGACGTGGTGTTCGTCCATGACCGGGTTGCCGAGGACAAGTTCATGTCCGAAGGGCAGGGCGTGAGGCGCTTCGACGTCATGTACAACGACTTCGTCATCGTCGGTCCCAAGAGCGATCCGGCGAAAATCGCGGGCGGCAAGGACGTCGCCGATGCGCTGCGCAAGATCGCGGCCGCCAAGGCGCCATTCATCTCGCGCGGCGACAAGTCCGGTACGCATGCAGCCGAGCTCCGGCTGTGGAAGGAGGCGGGCGTCGATCTCGGCGCCGGCAAGGACAGCTGGTATCGCGAGATCGGCCAGGGCATGGGCCCCGCGCTGAACATGGCGTCGTCATCGAACGCTTATGTTCTGTCGGACCGCGGCACCTGGCTGTCCTTCAAGAATCGGGGCGAGCTTGCGGTCCTGACCGAGGGCGACAAGCGGCTGTTCAACCAATACGGCGTTATGCTGGTCGACCCGGCCAAGCATGCGAACGTGAAGGCGAAGGACGGGCAGGCCTTCATCGACTGGTTGGTCTCGCCGAAGGGGCAACAGGCGATCGCCGGCTATAAGGTCGGCGGCGAGCAGCTATTTTTCCCCAACGCGTCCCACTAGCACGAAGGCGACGGTCGACACCGCCACGCTGAGCGCAAGCAGGATCAGCCCCAATCCGAGCGCCAGCGGCAGATCGCCCTTGCTGGTCTCCAGCGCGATCGCGGTCGTCATCGTCCGCGTGAAGCCGCGGATGTTGCCGCCGACGATGATGATGGCGCCGACCTCGGCGATGGCGCGCCCGAACGCCGCGAGAAAGGCCGTCAGCAGCGAGGTGCGTCCGAGCGCGAACAGCAGCGCCATGCTGCGTAACGCCGACAGCCCGTCGATCCGTGCGAGGTCGCCGTATTCCGCCCACAGCAGGCTCGCGGGCCGGTGCACCAGCGCCACCACGATCGGGGTGGCGAGCAGCGTCTGCGCGATCACCATGGCAGCCGGCGTGAACAGCAGTCCGGCCGCCCCGAGCGGGCCGGACCGCGAGAGCAGAAGATAGAGAGCGAGCCCGACCACGACCGGCGGAAGGCCGAGCAGCGCATTGGTCAGCACGATGATGACCTGACGCCCGCGGAAACGCGTGATCGCAAGCAAGGCACCGATCGGTGCACCGATCAGGAGCGCCATGACGCTCGCGGTCAGGCTGACGCGCACCGACAATGCGACGATGCCGAGCAGCTCGGCGTCGGCTTCGCCGATCAGCGAGAACGCTGCGCCAATGGATCGTGCGAAGTCGTTCATGCGGCCTGACGCGCTGGCGCCGGGCGGAATGCCTCCTGATGGTCGATATCGGGTTTTCGAAGTCTCTTCACGGACCGGTTCCTGTGAGTCTTGCTGACCGGCACAGAATACCCGGGAGGGACGGTTTGCAAACGCGATTCATTCGGAAAGACACCGTCGGGGCGAAGATCAGGATCAGCACCACGAGGATTGCGCCGGTGGCGATCGTATTGGACAGCATCGTCAGCGCGACGTTTCCGTCAGGAGCTTCGCAGTGACCCCGGAGCCGACCACCGCAGCAAAGCGGGAACGCCGTTCCGAGTTACTCGGCGAAGCCGCGCTGCGCACCGGCATCAGGTGTCGCGGTCCAGCCTGACGCTCTCGCCGTCTTCCTTGACGAATTCGCCCCGCTGCGGCGGCAGCAGATCCAGAATCAGCTCGGAGGGGCGGCAGAGCCTGACGCCTTTCGGGGTCACCACGATCGGCCTGTTGATCAGGATTGGATGCGCCATCATCGCATCGAGCAGTTGATCGTCGGTCAATGCCGGGTTGGCGAGCCCCAGTTCGGTGTAGGGGGCACCCTTCTGGCGGATCGCGTCGCGCACCGAAATCCCCATGCGCGCGATGAGTTGCTGCAGCAGGGCGCGCGACGGTGGCGTCTTCAAATATTCGATCACGTGCGGCTCGATGCCGGCATGCCGGATCATGGCGAGCGTGTTGCGCGACGTGCCGCAGTCGGGATTGTGGTAGATGATCACGTCCATGGCAGATGCCCTCGTGGTCAGCAGCAGGCCCGCGAGGTCGCCGGCGCCACCTGCGGCGCGCAGCAGGCCGACGGCGTTCTTGCGAGAGAGGCGGAGCAGAATCCGATGGAATGGGAGAGATCCCCAACGGACACGTGAACATGCAGGCGCTTCATGGTCTGTCCTCTCAGGCTAACACTTTGCTGCGCGTCTCCGCCGGTTTCGCGGGCTTTGCCGGAGCGCATGATGCTCCGCCGCAGCAGTTTTCCGTCAGGAAACCGACGAGCGCGTTCATGGTCTCGAACCGCGCCGCGTAGATCATCGAACGGCCCTCGCGCCGGACGGTCGCGAGCCCGGCCATCCGCAGGCGGTCGAAATGAAAGGTCAGCGTGTTGGGGGCGAGACCGAGCGCTTCGGCCACCGCGCCGGCAGTCAGGCCTTCGACGCCGGCCTGCACCAGCAGGCGGAAGACATCGAGACGATTGTCCTGAGCGAGCGCGGCGAGCGCTGCAACAGCGTCCGTCTTTTCCATATTTCAACGATTATTGAAATGATTGGCGGCTGTCAATCGGGATTGGCGCGTGGAGCGCCTGTCTCGACGTTCAGTTTGACGGTCGCCGATGCCGAAACTCTGGGGGAGGCGTCGATGCTTTGCTGCCAATAGCGTTCGATCCGGTCGATCAAGGCGGGCGGGAGCGGGACGTAGTTGAGTGTCTGGGCCTCTGACCTGCCGTTCTCGAGCAACCAGCGCATGAAATTGATGGCGGCTGCCGATCGTTCCGGTGATTTCGGAGTCTTCGGCATCAACACGAACGTGGTCGCCGTGATCGGGTAGGCGTCTTCGCCGGGCGCGTCGGTAAGCACGAGATGGAAATCCTTCTCCGCCTTCCAGTCCGCATGCGCTGCCGCCGCCTGAAATGATGCCGCGTCGGGCACGACATAATTGCCGGCGCTGTTCTGCACGGTCGCGAAGGAAATCCGGTCGAGCCGTTGCAGCGCATAAGTGTATTCGAGATAACCGATCGCGCCGGGAACGAGGCTGACGAGCGAAGCGACGCCGTCATTGCCTCGGCCGCCGAGGCCGAGTGGCCACTCGATGGAGGTGCCTTTGCCCACGCCGGCTTTCCATTGCGGGCTGACCTTCGAGAGGTAGTTCGACCAATTGAACGTCGTGCCGGAGCCATCGGTGCGATGAACGACCGTGATCGCAGCGTTCGGCAATCTCACGTCGGGGTTGATTGCGCCTATCGCGGGATCGTTCCAGAATTTGAGCTTGCCGAGGTAGATGTCGGCGAGCACCTGCCCGGTGAAACGGATCTGGCCGGGCTTGATGCCCTCGATATTGACCACCGGCACGACGCCTCCGATCACGATCGGGAATTGCATCAGGCCGAGCCTGTCCAGCTCCTTCGGGTCGAGCGGCATGTCGCTGGCGCCGAAATCGACCGCTTCCTTCTTGATCAGGCCGAGGCCGATGCTGGAGCCGACGGCTTGATAGCCGACGACGTTGCCGGTCGTGGCCTTGTACGCATCGGCCCATTTCGCCATCACGGGCGAAACGAAGGTTGAGCCGGCGCCTCTGGTTTCAGCAGCCACGCCTTGTGTGGCAACAAGCAGGGCGGCGAGGATGATCGATAGCTTGATGTGGTTTGTCATGTGCGCGACGCCAACAGGTGAGGCACGAAGCCGATGTGGTCGATGTCACAAGGGCGTCGCGACGCATTCGCTGGCCATTGCGCATCGACTACACCACACGGTTTGCGGTCGCCGCGTCGTCCGATTGGTGGAGATCGAGGTCCGAATCGGCTGGTTTTTGCCGTCCCCCGCTGCGCGGCGCCGGGCCAGGCGCGGGCGCAAATTCCGGGCAAACCGCCTGCCAAGGTGGCCAAATCGTACCCTTGCGCGGCCGACGGCGGCTTTATTCCCGCCATGGATGCTTTAAAGGAAGAGGCAGGATCAGGTCGCAGCCGCCCGCCGGCGGTGCCGGAGCCTGATGCAGGAACAATGGGCCGGGCCGGGACGGCTCGCCCGCAAGGATGAAGGATATGAGGCTATGATCCAGACCGTCGGCATCATCGGAGCAGGGACCATGGGGAATGGCATCGCGCAAATCTGCGCGGCGGCCGGGCTCTCGGTCGTGATGGTCGATATTTCCGATGCGGCGGTGAACCGCGGGCTGTCGACCGTCGGCGGCAGCCTCGAGCGCCTCGTCAAGAAGGAGAAGATGTCGGCGGCCGATCGCGAGGCGGTGCTCAAGCGCATTACCGGCACGACGGACCGCGCCAGGCTGACCGATTGCGATCTCGTCATCGAGGCCGCGACCGAGAACGAGGAGCTCAAGGTCAAGATCCTGAAGGATCTCTGCGCGACGTTGTCGCCGCGCACGCTGCTCGCGACCAACACCTCGTCGATCTCGATCACGAAGCTCGCCGCGGCGACCGATCGTCCCGACCGCTTCATCGGCATGCACTTCTTCAACCCGGTGCCGGTGATGGCGCTGCTGGAACTGATCCGCGGCCTGCAGACGTCCGACGACACCCACGCCAAGGCACTCGATTTCGCCAAGCGCGTCGGCAAGGTGGCGATCACCGCCAAGAACAGCCCGGGCTTCGCCGTCAACCGCATCCTGTGCCCGATGATCAACGAGGCGATCTTCGCGCTCCAGGAAGGGATCGCGACCGCGGAAGAGATCGACGCCGGCATGAAGCTTGGTTGCAATCACCCGATCGGGCCGCTGGCTCTGGCCGATCTCGTCGGGCTCGACACCATGCTTTCGGTGATGGAGGTCTTCTACAAGGGCTTCAACGACCCTAAATACCGGCCAGCACCGCTGCTCAAGGAGATGGTCGATGCAGGCCATCTCGGCCGCAAGACCGGGCAGGGGTTCTACAGCTACGGTACTTGATCGTCTGCGATTTGCGCCAGGACAAAGACGGTCTCGGCACTCCGGCCCACTATCGGAAGGCGCCTTTCCTTCGCCCCTTGTGGGAGAAGGTGGCGCGAAGCGCCGGATGAGGGGTTGTTTCCACGGGTTCCAATACGTGAGGCCAAGTGGAGAGACACCGCTCACCCGCCTCGCCGTTGCGCGGTGAGCAACCCTCTCCCACACGGGAGAGGGAAAGACCAAACGGACGAAGATAAATATGTCGGATCGATTGAAGGCCGAGCGCGAAGCGGCGGCCGCGCGGCGCAGCCTGTTGACCCAGGATGCGATCGAGCGCACCGGGATTACCGAAGAGATGATCTCCGAGCTGGTCACCCGCTTCTACGGGCGTGTGCGCGAAGATACACTGCTGGGGCCGATATTCGCCGTCGTGCAGAATTGGGACGAGCATCTCGCCAGGCTCAGGGATTTCTGGTCCTCGGTCGTGCTGATGAGCGGCCGCTATCACGGCTCGCCGATGCGGGCGCATTTGCCGCTCGGCCTGGTGGCTGATCATTTCGACCGCTGGCTCGATCTGTTCGAGCAGACCGCGCGCGAAGTCTGTCCGCCGCCGGCAGCCAGCCTGTTCATCGACAAGGCGCGGCGCATCGCCGACAGTTTCGAGATGGCATCGGCCACCCTCGCGGGTTCGATCGCCGCGCCGCGCCACGTGCTCAGATCCTGACGACGAACGGCTGCCTGCAAATCATGCAGGGGAAGTCGCGCTGCGTTTGCGCAGCGCGAAGAATAGCGCGCTGCACCAATTCCTACATCATCGGTCTGATCTGCAAAATCATCATGCCGCTCGCGCGGCGCGACGTTGATGTTGTGAAAATGCGCTGGAATGCGTTCATCGTCATTCAATCAAAGCGAGCAAAGCCATATTGATGCACTGCGGCGCCAACTCTTCGCCTTGTTTTCGGCAGAGTTCCGGCGCCTGCTTGTGAACATGTCCCGCGCATCATTCACCCCGAATTCCCCATCGTCCGAAAGCCCTGAGGAGTCCGAAGCCGACACGGGCGCCCAGCAAACGCGGCGAACGGTCCTGCTCGGCGCACTTGCCACCACCGCCTGTCTCGGTTGTTCCGCGCACGCGCGCGCGGGCGAGGACCCGCCCGGCTCCGACGAACGGCCGCAGAAGGGCGATGTGCTCGTCTTCTCCGAAGGCGACAAGGAGGGAAAGCCGATCACCGCGGCTGACCTGCCGGCCGGCGGACCACCGGTGCATGCCTGGCCGAAAGATCCCAAGACATCGGTGGTGCGCAGCGCCTCCCGGCTCAACGAGATCCTGATCATCCGGCTCGATCCGGCCGAGCTCGACGACAAGACGCGCGAGCGCGCCGTCGACGGCATCATCGCCTATTCGGCGATCTGCTCGCATGCCGGCTGTCCCGTCACCGCCTGGGTCAAGAGCGATGTCGGCGACAAGGAGGTGTTCAAGTGCATGTGCCACAACTCCGAATACGATCCCCGCGCAGGCGCGCAGGTCGTGTTCGGGCCGGCGCCGCGGCGGCTCGCGACGCTGCCGATTGCGCTTGCTGACGGCGCGGTCAGCGTGGCCGGCAATTTCATCGGAAAGGTGGGAGGCGTGCAGCCAGGATGATGGACGGTGCGGGACATGCCCGCGTTACGAGAGGCCGCATCCGCCGAGGGGCGGACGACGGACGAGCAAGAATTCAAAACAACAATTCAAAATAAGAATTCAGACGGATGAAAAAGGGGAACGTCCATGAAAGCGTCCAAAACAGCGTCGGTAATCAGGAAACAATGGCTGCTATCCGGCTTTGTTGCCTTTACGTGTTTGGCCTCGACCGCCGCGAGCGCAGGCCCGATCGAGAATTATTCTCCGGTCACCCAGCAGCGCCTCGAGAATCCGGAGCCCAGCAACTGGATGCTCTATCGGCGCACCTATGACGGACAGGGCTATAGCCCGCTCGACCAGATCAACACGTCGAACGTGAAGAATCTCACGCCGGTCTGGACGTTCGCCACCGGTGTGGTCGAGGGTCACGAGGCGCCGCCGATCGTCAACAACGGTGTGATGTTCGTGACGACCCCGATGGGACAGGTGATCGCGATCGACGCGAGGACCGGCGATGAATACTGGCGCTACAAGCGCCAGCTCCCCGATGACCTGTTCCAGCTGCATCCGACCAACCGCGGTGTCGGCCTGTGGGAGGACAAGCTCTATCTCGCCACCACGGACGACCATGTCGTCGCGCTCGACGCCAAGACCGGCAAGGTGGTGTGGGACACCAAGGTGCAGGACTACAGGAAGGGCCAGTATATGACCCTTATGCCGCTGATCGTCGAAGGCAAGGTCATCGTCGGCGGCTCCGGCGGCGAGCTCGGCGTGCGCGGCTACGTGGCCGCCTTCGATGCCAAGGACGGCAAGGAGCTGTGGCGGACGTATACCATTCCGGGCGAGGGCGAGCCCGGTCACGATACCTGGCAGGGCGACGACTGGAAGACCGGCGGTGGTTCGGCCTGGATGACCGGCAATTACGACAAGGACACCAAGACGATCTACTGGGGCACCGGCAATGCCGCACCCTGGCCTGGTGAGACGCATCCCGGTGACAATCTCTACACCTCGTCGGTGCTTGCGCTCGATCCCGGCACCGGCAAGATCAAGACCTATCACCAGTATCACCAGAACGATTCCTGGGATTGGGACGAGGTCGACGCGCCCATGCTGATCGACCTGCAACGCGATGGCCGCACCATCAAGAGCCTGGTGCATCCCGGCCGCGACGCGATCTTCTGGGTGCTTGAGCGCACCCCGACCAAGATCAATTACGTCGCCGGCTGGCCGTTCGTCGCAACCGACGTCTGGAAGGGGATCGATGCCGAAACGGGCAAGCCGATCGTCGATCCCGCGCACAAGCCGGTCATTGGCAAGCGCGTTGAGTTCTGTCCGTCATTGTGGGGCGGCAAGGATTGGCCGTCGGCAGCCTACAGCCAGAAGACCGGGCTCGTGTATGTGCCGGCCAACGAGAATTTCTGCGGCGGCTTCACCGGCGAGAAGGTCCCGCTCAAGGCGGGTGAGCTCTGGCTCGGCACCAAGCCCGAGGACATCGGCCTGAAGACAAAGCCGGGCGCCGATCATTTCGGCGAGCTCCAGGCCTGGGATCCCGCCACCGGCAAGAAAGTGTGGCAGCACAACTTCCCCAAATCGCAGTTGTTCGGTTCGGTGACGGCGACCGCAGGCGATCTCGTCTTCGTCGGCGGCACAAACGACCGCAACTTCCGCGCCTTCAACGCCAAGACCGGCGAATTGCTGTGGGAGCAGAAGACCAACTCCGGCATCATGGGCATGCCGGTGTCCTACGAAATCGACGGCACCCAGTACATCGCGATCCAGTCGGGATGGGGTGTCGACGCGCAACGCATCCAGGATGCGCTGGTGACCAACAACATCGGCATCGAAGCCAATGTGCCGCAGGGCGGCGTCGTCTGGGTGTTCGCGCTGAAGAAGTAGCTCCGCGGGCGGATCGAAAGTAGCGGAGCAGCAGGGGGGCAAATGCGGCGGACGGCAACGTCCGCCGCATTCTTGTGTGTTCCTACTTCCCCGTCCGCTCGACCTTGTCCTTTTCCTTCTGGTTCATTTCCTGAACCTTGGGATCCGGAGTGTGCTGTCCGGTGGTCTGTGTGGTCGAGGCGGGCGGAGCGTTGGCGTTGGGCAGCGAGTTCTGGTCCGGCGCGGAGGGGCGCGTCGCGGTGGCTGGTGGCGTCGTGGTGCCTTGGGCGAATGCGCCGGAGGCCGTCAAAAGAAAAGCGCTCGACAGCAATGAGACTGCGAGCGCCTTTGGGATGTTGGTCATCGATCTGCTCCTGTCAGATCGATGGAAACGGCGCGAGACGGCTTGTGTTCCGTCTCGCGCTGCTGTTTAGGCTCACGCCTCCAATTGCTTGCCGAGCGGCAGGCTGCGGATGCGTTTTCCCGTCGCGGCGAAGATCGCGTTCATCAGTGCCGGCGCAAACGGCGGGACGCCGGGCTCGCCGACGCCGCTTGGCGGCGTATCCGGTCCGGGCGGCACGATGTAGACATTGGTCACCGCAGGCGACTCGTCGATCCTGACGACCTGGAAGTCGTCAAAATTCTTCTGCTGCACCTTGCCGTCCTTGAAGGAGATCTCGCCATATTTGGCGATGCTCAGCCCCATGATCGCCGCGCCCTCGATCTGGGAGGCAATGCGTTCGGGATTGACATAGGTGCCGCAATCGATGGCGGTGTCGACCCGCGGCACCGTCAGTTTGCCCTTGTCGTCGACCGCGACCTCGACGATCGTTGCGATGTAACTGACGAAGCTGCGGTGCACGGCGATGCCCAGACCGTGGCCCTTCGGGACCTGACGGCCCCATTCACCCTTCTCGGCCACCAGCTCGACCACCTTGCGCAGGCGCGCGGTGTCGATCGGGTAACTGTCCTGGGGCTCGCCGTAGTTCCACATGTCCTTCACCGCGGGCTTGACGATCCGCGGGCTGCCGATCAGCGCGAGCAGCGTTTCCTTCTGGTCGCGCCCGGTTGCAGCTGCGATCTCGCCGACCATCGATTGCACTGCAAACGCACGCGGAATGTTCGAAACCGAGCGGAACCAGCCGATGCGGGTGAATGCCGCGGCCTCCGGGTTCTCGCAGGAGATGTTGGCGATTTCGAACGGCATGTCGACGAGGCCCATGCCGAGCTCGAAGGGCGCCGCATGCTTGGCGCCGGCCGCGAAGGTCGAGGCGATGGTCGGCGCGACGCTGCGATGGCGCCACGCGATCACCTTGCCGCTCTTGTCCAGGCCCGCCTCGATGCGCTCCACCGAGACGGTGTGCAGGAAGTCGTGGTGCACGTCGTCCTCGCGCGTCCACTGCACCTTCACGGGCGCCCCGAGCTCCTTCGACAGCAGCGCGGCCTCGAGCGCGAAGTCGCATTTCGACTTGCGGCCGAAACCGCCGCCGAGCAGCGTCACGTTGACGGTGACATTGCCCTCGGGGATACCGAGCGTCTTGGCGACGTCCTCGCGGGTGCCGCCGGGGCTCTGCACCGGCGCCCAGATCTCCGCCTTGTTGCCCTTGACGTCGGCAACCGCGACCGGCGGCTCCATGCTGACATGGGCGAGGTGGGGCAGGTAATATTCGCCGACGACGACCTTGTCGGCGGTCTTGAGCGCGGCGTCGGCATCACCTTCGGCGCGCACGACGAGACCGGGCTTGCGCGAGGCTTCCTCGAGGTCCTTGCGATAGGCGACCGAGTCGTATTTGCCGTTGGCGCCGTCGTCCCATGTCAGCTTCAGGGCGTCGCGGCCCTTGATCGCAGCGCCGGTGTTGCGGGCGATCACCGCGACTCCGCCGAGCGGCTGGAACTTCGACGGCCAGGGCCAGCCCTGAACCTTCATCACCTTCTCGACGCCGGGAATCTTCAGCGCCGCATCGGGATCGAAGGAAACTAGCGTGCCCCCTGTGACCGGCGGACGCGCGATCACGGCATATTTCATGCCGGGCAACCGCACATCGGCGCCGTAAAGCGCCTTGCCGGTGGTGATGTCGTGGAGATCGACGATGCCGACCTGGCCCTTGCCGAGATAGCGGAAATCCTTGGGATTCTTCAGCTTGAGGCCTTCGATGCTGGGCATCGACTCCTTGGCGGCATCGGCGGCGAGTTCGCCGAAACCGAGCTTGCGCCCGCTGGCGCTGTGGACGACCTCGTGATTGACAGCCTTCACTTCGGTCGCCGGAACGCCCCAGCGCTTCGCCGCGGCCTGCTCCAGCATGGTGCGGGCGGCGGCGCCGATCTGGCGCATCGGAATCAGATAATGCCGCGTGCTGCGCGAGCCGTCGGTGTCCTGATTGCCGAACTTGACCTCGTCGCCATGGGCCTGCTTCACCTTGACCCTTGACCAATCGGCTTCCATTTCCTCGGCCACGATCAGCGGCAGGCTGGTGCGGACGCCTGTGCCCATCTCGGAACGGTGGGCGAGGATGGTGACGATGCCGTCGGGCCCGACCGCGACGAACACGCGCGGGTCGACCACGACGCCATGCGGCATCTTGCCCGCGCCGGTCTCATAGGCAAACGCCTGGCGCGACATCACAGGTGCCGCCAGCACGAAGCCGCCGGTGATCCCGAGGCCCTTCAGGATGCTGCGGCGCGAGACCTTCTCGATCTTGATGTTCTTTTCGAAGGCATTTTTTTCGAAGACATGGAGCTTGCCGGGATTGTCGATGAAATTCATGTCAAACCCCCGTCGATGCGAGATGGACCGCGTTCTCGATGCGCTGGTAGCAGCCGCAGCGGCAGATGTTGCCGGACATCGCTTCGCGGATCTGGTCATGCGAAGGCTTCGGATTGTCCATCAGAAGCGCGGCGGCCTGCATGATTTGGCCGGCCTGGCAGAAGCCGCATTGCGGCACGTTGACCTGGCGCCAAGCCTTCTGCACCGGATGATCGCCATTCGGATGCAGCCCCTCGATCGTGGTGACCTCGCGTCCGGCGACGTCGTTGATCGACGTAATGCAAGACCGCACCGCTTCCTTGTCGACGATGACGGTGCAACTGCCGCACAGCGCCTGGCCGCAGCCGTACTTGGTGCCGGTGAGCCCGGCTTCGTCACGCAGGAACCAGAGTAGCGGAAGATCCGGGTCGCCGTCCCAGCTCTGTTCCTGGCCGTTGATCTTCACCTTGATCATGATCGTCCCTCGCTTTTCATAAGCATGCCAAATTCAAAATTCGCCGCTGGTCAGCGACGGTTGATGCCTCGTCTCGCCAGATCCGGCCATCGTCCCGCACGGGCAAATCCCGGAGGGAGACAGCAATGCCGATGGCGATGTCTGGATGTGCTCGATACCTCCCGTTTTTGTTCTTGATTGTTGAACGTCTTGCGGCATCGTGACGGCGCGACCATAGCAGAGATCACGCAGACCCGGCGTTCACAGCCGGGTGTTCTCACCGGGAAAAGATTGCATCGAGGATTTGTCAAAAGCAGGGCGCGTCATCGCGCCGCGTAGAACGCGCGTTCGCAAACAGGGGTTGCGGTGAAAAAAGCTTCGTCCGCCAGAAAGACTGTGCGGACGAAGCAAGGTGCCTCAGTCGAGGGAGGGAGAAACGCAGGGACCGGGAACTTCAAGACGGAAGTTGAGGTGCTGCGCAGTCATTCAGAGACCAGGACTGAGGGAGCCGATCGCCCTCGCATACGCGTAACTTGCAGCGGCGGCGGCCTCGCCGCGATCGTTTTGGGGCAAGGCCCGTCCGGCTCGCTGGGCCTGATCGAGGCCAGCGAGCCGATGGGTAGAGAATAGCGACGCCTTGCGCAGGCGGGGATTTACTCAGGCGGCTTTGGCTTTGGCGACGTGAGTCGCGATCGCGTCCATCAGCGCCGGTGACAGGCAATCATACGGCTCGAGCCCGATCTCCTTCAGCCGCGAACGGATGCCGGCCATCTGCTCCGGCTTCACGCCCGCTTCGATCACCGAGGAGACGAACGCGGCGAATTGCGGCGCCTGCGAACCCTGCTCCTGGAACAGCTCGGGATGGATGAAGTCGAGGCCGTAGAACGGATGGTTCTTGTTCTCGATGCGACCGTACATGTGGGTGCCGCAAGCCTTGCAGGCGTGGCGCTGGATCACCGCGGAGGGATCGACGATCTGGAGCTTGTCGCCGTTTTCGAGCACGGTGACGTTCTGACGCGGCACGACGGCGACGACAGAGAACGTCGCGCCTTGCGGCTTCCAGCATTTGGTGCAGCCGCAGGCGTGATTGTGAGCGACGTCGCCCTTGACGGCGACCTTGACCTGGTGGTCCTTGCATTTGCAGACCAGCGTGCCGCCGGCGAAGCTGCCGCTGCCTTGTTTGAGGCCGTTGTCGATCGAGGGATGGAGAGCAACAGTCATGGGTCGATCCTCCTTGGGGTGACGCTTTCGAGTTAGTACACGACGACTGAACGGATGGATTTTCCCTCGTGCATGAGGTCAAAACCCTTGTTGATCTCCTCGAGCTTGAGCACATGGGTGATCATCGGATCGATCTGGATCTTTCCGTTCATGTACCAGTCGACGATCTTCGGCACGTCGGTACGACCGCGCGCGCCGCCGAAAGCGGTGCCGCGCCAGTTGCGCCCGGTGACGAGCTGGAACGGGCGGGTGGCGATCTCCTTGCCGGATTCGGCAACGCCGATGATGATCGAGGTGCCCCAGCCGCGATGGCAGGCTTCCAGCGCCTGGCGCATCACAGTCGTGTTGCCGGTGCAATCGAAAGTGTAGTCCGCGCCGCCGTCGGTGAGCCCGACGAGATGCTGGACGATGTCGCCGGTGATCTTCTTGGGATTGACGAACTCGGTCATGCCGAACCGGCGGCCCCATTCCTCCTTGGAGTCGTTGATGTCGACACCGATGATCTTGTCGGCGCCGGCCATCTTGGCGCCCTGGATCACGTTGAGGCCGATGCCGCCGAGGCCGAACACGACCACGTTGGAGCCCGGCGTGACCTTCGCGGTGTTGACGACGGCGCCGACGCCGGTGGTGACGCCGCAGCCGATGTAGCAGCTCTTGTCGAAGGGGGCGTCCTCGCGGATCTTGGCGACCGCGATCTCCGGCAGCACGGTGAAGTTCGAGAAGGTCGAGCAGCCCATGTAGTGGTAGACCGGCTTGCCCTTGTAGGAAAAGCGGCTGGTGCCGTCGGGCATCACGCCCTTGCCTTGCGTCGCACGGATCGCGGTGCAGAGGTTGGTCTTCTGGCTGAGACAGCTTTTGCACTGCCGGCATTCCGGCGTGTAGAGCGGGATGACGTGGTCGCCCGGCTTCACCGAGGTCACGCCGGGGCCGATCTCGCGGATGATGCCGGCGCCCTCATGGCCCAGGACCGACGGGAAGATTCCCTCGCTGTCGAAGCCGTCGAGCGTATAGGCGTCGGTATGGCAGATGCCCGTCGCCTTGATCTCGACCAGGACCTCGCCGGCCTTGGGGCCTTCCAGATCGAGTTCGACGATTTCGAGCGGCTTCTTGGCTTCGAAAGCGACGGCGGCACGTGTCTTCATTGGTAGCTCCTCAAATTCTCACAGGATGCCCAGAAGTAGTCTCGGCAATCCTCGTAACGTTCACTTGTGGCCCATGCAGGCGTCTTCCGCCTTGGTGTAGACCTCGTTCTTCTCGTCCTTCTTGGCGGGACGCTGCCGGCCCCACGCTTCGGCGGAGCGGGCGCGCAGATAGACGTAGAGATCGTCCATGTAGCAGGCGACGTTCGGGTTGTCGCCGAAGGCCGGCATGACGTTCTCCTGCGCGGTCGAGACGTTCTTGCGACCGGAGGCGACCACGCCGAGAAAGTCGCCATAGCTCATGGTCTTCACGGAATCCTTGAGCGCCGGCGCGTAGGTGGAGCCCATGCCGTCGGGACCGTGGCAGACGTGGCAGTCGGAGTGATAGCGGCGGTATCCGGAATAGGTGAACCAGTCCACGGTGCCGTCAGCCGAAATCTTGTAGGTCGGAATTCCGTCCTTATCGAGCCACTTTCCGTCGTCTTCCTTCTTCACGGCAGTCGGATCGCCCGGACCTTCCGCGACCGCAAGGCCTCCGGACGCAACCAAGATCGTCGCAGCAATGACAGAGCAGATTTTACGCAAGAGATTCATCCTTGCAGGCATCAGGGGGAGACGAGCCGGCGCGTGGAGTTGATTCCACGCGCCGGAGCGATGCTGATGGGCCTAGTTCGGCAGCGAGAACACGGTCAGCGTACCGCCGAGTGCGGTATAGTTGCTGAGGGCCGCGTAGCCACCGACCGCGCCGAGACCTGCGGTCGGATCGGTCAAGCCTGCCGCCAGACCGATGCCGGCCCAGCCGCCGACGCCGGAGAGCACCGCGACATACTGCTTGCCGCCGTTCTCATAGGTGGTGACGTTGCCGATGATGCCGGAAGGAGTCTTGAACTTGTAGAGCTCCTTTCCGGTCTTGGCGTCGACCGCCTTCAGGTAGCCTTCGAGCGTGCCGTAGAACACCACGCCGCCGGCGGTTGCGAGCGCACCCGACCAGACCGAGAACTGCTCCTTGTTCGACCAGACGATCTTGCCGGTCTTGCCGTCCCAGGCGATGAAGTTACCCATGTGGGTTTCGCCCGCCGGCGGATACATCGAGAGGGTCGCGCCCACATAGGGCTGGCCCGCGGTGTAGCTCACCTTGAACGGTTCGTAGTCCATGCAGACGTGGTTGGTCGGAACGTAGAACAGCTGCGTGTCCGGCGAGTAGGCTGCCGGCTGCTCGTCCTTGGTGCCGAGCGCGGCCGGGCAGATGCCCTTCACGTTGACGTCCTCGCCCGCCTTGTCGGTCGAAGCTGCGTCGAGCACCTTCGGACGGCCGTAGGTCGGCGAGTTCTTGTCCATGTCGACGCCGGAGGTCCAGTTCACCTTTGGGTCGTACTTTTCGGCGACCAGCAGTTCGCCGTTGGAGCGGTCCATGGTGTAGGCGAGGCCGTTACGGTCGAAGTGCGTCAGCAGCTTGCGCGGCTGGCCGTTGATCGACTGGTCCGAGAGGATCATCTCGTTGACGCCGTCATAGTCCCACTCGTCGTGGGGCGTCATCTGATAGACCCACTTGGCCATGCCGGTATCCGGGTTACGTGCCCAGATCGTCATCGACCATTTGTTGTCGCCGGGACGCTGCTTCGGATTCCAGGTCGAGGGATTGCCCGATCCGTAGTAGACGAGGTTCAGTTCGGGATCGTAGGAGATCCAGCCCCAGGTGGCACCGCCACCGATCTTCCACTGATCGCCTTGCCAGGTCTTGAGGCTGGAGTCCTTGCCGATCGGCTTGCCGAGCGCGGTGGTCTTCTCGGCATCGACCAGGAGCTGGTTGTCCGGCCCTTCCGAATAGCCACGCCAAGCCAGCTTGCCGGTCTTGATGTCGTAGGCGCTCATATGCGCCTGAACGCCGAACTCGCCGCCGGAGATACCGATCAGCACCTTGTCCTTGACGACGAGCGGCGCCGAGGTGCCGGTCTCGCCCTTGCCGGGATCGCCATTCTTCGCGGTCCACGCCACCTGGCCGGTCTTGGCATCGAGCGCGACCAGAGTGGTGTCGGCCTGATGCAGGAATATCTTGCCGTCTCCATAGGCGACGCCACGGTTGACCGTGTCGCAGCACATCACCGGAATGACGTTCGGATCCTGTTTGGGTTCGTACTTCCAGACGATCTTGTTCTCGTTCGAAAGGTCAATAGCGTAGACCTTGTTCGGGAACGGCGTGTGGACGTACATCATGTTACCGACGATCAGCGGGCCGCCTTCATGGCCGCGCAGCACACCGGTCGAGAAGGTCCAGGCGACCTGGAGCTTGCCGACGTTCTGTGCGTTGATCTGATTCAGCTTGGAATAGCGGGTGTTGGCATAGTCGCCCGCCGGCATCACCCAGTCTTTCGGGTTCTGCGACATCTTGTTCAGCTCGTCATTGGCTGAAGCGCCACCGACGGCGAGAGCCGCCGCGGAGCCAAGAAGGGTCGCCAGTAGCACCTTGCGCATAGTCATTCCTCCGTTGGTATCGTTTATTGTTTCCGAAGCAAAAATGATTCACCGGGCTTCTCGTCCGGCGTCTGCTCGTGCAGGGCGGTCGCGATTGGGACCAGAAACGATGCTGGGGGTGTTTCCTCCTCCTGATGAAAGCTACGGGTCCACGTGCAGGAGCGGCCCGTTCTTATTGTTCCTGCCGCAATCCCTAACGACTTCGCTGTTCGGAAACTTGCCCAAGAGAGAAGCCAGTTTGCTCGACAGCGCACGGAGGAAAAGAAATTGATTTTGCAGTAGCGAATTCAGCGGCTTCCGCAGGGCTTTGCGACACTCTCAACGTTCAGGTTCCCCTTGACGGCGCTGCAACTAAGGCGGAGGATTAAGTTTCAAGGGTGGCAATGGACCGATGGCGCTCGTGCCAAAAGACCGCTCAAATTCGAGGTAAACGTCACGCAATCACGGCTGAGGGCTCCAGCAGCGCTGGTCGCGATTCGCGTCTCTCCGGATCAAACCAGTGGCTGGATTAATGTCCGACACCATTCACACGCTCTCGACGACCGGCATGACGCCGAAGCGCCAGATCCAGAGCTGGGTCGACGGGCTGACCAGCCTGTGCGGGCATTTCGACGTCGATCCGCTGGAGGCGTCCTCGCTTGAGGGCCGCATCGACTACACCAGCGTCTCGCGCCTGAAGCTCTGCCAGATCGAAGTGAGTCAGCATCGCATCGCCCATACGCTGGCGCGCGCCAAGGCGAACGAGCATCCGTACATCAAGATTCACTTCCAGACCTACGGCGTGTCTTATTTCGAACAGGAAGGCCGCCACATCGAAATCAATCCGGGCGACATCATCGCCTATGACGTCTCCTGCCCGCATTCGATCATCAGCCCCGCCTTCACGCGTCACGACGTCGTGATCGTGCCGAAGGCGCTGCTGCGCGATCGTGGATTCCCGTCGCAGCGGATGCCCGCTTGCAAGCTGTCGTCGAAGACGGGAACGGGGCGGATCGCCCACGATTTCGTTCATGCGACCTTCGACGAGGCGGCAAAACTGTCGGCAAACAGCGCGGTCGGCGTCGCCGATTCGCTGATCGACCTGCTGCTGCTGCCGCTGCGCGAAGCCGACACGATGTTCGACCGTGTCGGGCCCGAAGCGATGTATGTGCGCGCGCAATTCTTCATCCGCGAGCATTTGCGCGATCCGGATCTTTGCATCGACCAGATCTCGACCGAGCTGGGCTGCTCCAAGCGCTATCTGCACATGCTGTTCTCGGAGCGCGGCACCACGGTGAGCGATTACATCTGGCAGGCGCGCCTGCAGAACTGCCGGCAGGAGCTCGAGGCCCACGCCGGCAAGACGATCACCGACGTGGCGTTCTCCTGGGGCTTCTCCAGCTCATCGCATTTCAGCCGCGTGTTCCGGAAATATTTCGGCGTGGTGCCGTCGTCGATTCACAAGGCCCAGCAGGCCACCGCGAGTTCGGGCGAGCACTAGGCTTGCAAGCGCAGGCCGCGATGGTCGGGCCTGTCGCTGGGAGATTTCACGCGGACGCGGCAATGTAGGGAATGCCGGCCAGCAGCGCGACGAGCAGGACCGCATTGGCCAGCATGCCGCTCCAATGCAGCCGCCGCAGCCGACGCGGCGCATCGGCATCGCCGGCGTCCCTCGCGCTGAGTTGGTCGTCGACCCTTCGCATGAACCAGCGGCGTCCCCAGATCGCGAGCACTGCGAGCAGGCCAACGCCCAGCGCGGCAAGCAGGCGGCCGTCGATGAGGAGGGCCACGGCTCCGATGACGGCGGCGACGCGCATCACCAGAAAATGGGCGTTGAACATTCCCCGCAGCAACTGGGCGACGGGCTGAATATCGAGTCTCACCAGCAGGAAGGCCGGCGAGGCCAGCGTGAAATAGCCCATCGGAAAGAGCAGGATGATCATAACGGCGACAGCGACTGCATCCGGTGTCATGCGATCGGCCCCTTCTGGTCGGCAGCGGCACGCAATCATAGCGGGAAAACGCGCGTCCGACACTAGGCTTTGGTCGGACTCCGGGCGGGAAGGGGCATCCAGCGCGCCGACCCCGGCTCGAAGCCTAGGCCGGCTCGAGGCCGAGTGACTTCGCGCTCTCGAGCCAAATCGGCAATTCGCGCTGATACAGGGCGTTGCTCTCCTTGAAGCCGATGGCGGGTTCGAGCACGAAGGTCGCGAGAACCTCCTTCACTTTCGGATCGTTGTTGGCGGCCACGCACAGCTCCGCCAGTCGGTCGACCACCGCCTGCGGCGTCGCCTTCGGCACCGCCCATCCGGAGAAGCCGCTCACGGTGAAGAATTTCGACGTCGCGCCCTGCTCCGGGAGGGTCTTGATGGCGGGGATCGCGTCGACCTTCTTCGAATGCACCGCGAACACGGTGCCGCGGTCGCTTTGCAGGACCGACTGCGCTGCCGTGTAGCTGCCCATTGCGGCATCCAGCGTGCCTTCGAGCATCCCAGTCCACATCGGGGCCTCGCCGCGGTAATGGACCGGCTCGATCGACAGGCCATACTGCTTGTTAAGCTCGTTGACCGTCATGTGCGGGGCCGAACCCGCGCTGTAGGTGCCGAAGTTCACCTTGCCGCTCTTTCGTGCGAAGGCGACGAAATCCTCCAGCGTCTTGACCCCGGTCTTGGGATTGGCGACCAGCAGAAGGCCGGCGCCCGGAATGACGCTGACCAGCGTCAAATCCTTGTCCATGTCGTAGCCGGGATTTTTCATCACCACCCGGTTCATGATGTAGGTGGTCGAGATCGAGCACAGCATGGTGTGGCCGTCGGGCTCGGCGCGGGCCACCTCGGCGGTGCCGATGGCGCCGGAGGCGCCGGGCTTGTTCTCGACGACGACGGTCTTGCCGACCTGCTTGGAGATGAATTCCCCGTAGGCGCGCGCGAGCAGGTCGGTTTGCCCGCCGGCCGGATAGCTGCAGATCATGCGAATCTGCCGCGTCGGCCACGTGCCTTGCGCCGATGCGCTGCGCGACACGAAAGGCATCGCAAGTGCGGTACTACCAGCGGCGACGAAGTGGCGGCGATTGATTGTCTTGGACATGATTCTCTCCCGGTTCCCTGCAGGGTACTGCACCGGGCCGGCCCTGCCATCGGCATCAGGCGAGACAGATTGGCGCATTCCGTCTGATCACATGGGGCCATGCTGGGCGAAGGTCGTGCCCCGGACGCGGCGCAGCGCTCCTGGCGGTGCGCTGCAGAGCCCGGGCCCATGCCGCCGCAAGTGCTGGCCCGCCAAGTCCCGGCTCTGCGCAGCAACGCTCGCGCGTTGCAGCGCGTCTGGGACATGAGAACCTCACCGCTGGATGATCTTCATCCAGACATCGCCCAGGATCGCCGGCTCGCGCGGCGGCAGATAGGTGAGCCCGGCCTGCTTGCCGAATTCGGCGATCTTGCCCTCGGCGGCGAGCCCGGTCAGCGCCTTGTTGACGGCGTCGATCAGCGCGCCGTCGCTGGCCAGTCCGACATAGCCGCGATTGGCGCCGATCGGATAGTAATAGCCCGACGCCGTGATCGCTGTGTCCGGGTGCGCGGCGCGATGAGCGTCGAAGCGGGCAAGATCGATTAGCGTCGCGTCATGCTCGCCGCGCTGGAGCGTGCCCAGCAGATCGTCGCGGCCGGGGACGAGATGGGTGATGGTGTCGATCAGCCGCCCCTTGTCGAAGCTCATCAGGATGGCGTCGCCGAGCGAGCCGCTATCGATGACGAGACGAAGCCCGGCGAGATCGCCGATGTCGCCGATCTTGCGGCCGCTTGCCTTTGGTCCGAGCACCACCGTCATCGGCGAATAGACGTAAGGCTGGCTCGGCGCGAGCACGCCGAGTGCAACGCGGCGTCGCCGATCGTCGCGTGTGGCCCCGGCAAAATCAGGCAAGCGCGCCGTCTTCATCCCGGGGACGACGAGCGAATCCTGCGTCAGCGCATAGCCGCCGACGAGCGAGCAGCGGCCATCCGAGAGCAGCGCATTGGCCTCGAGCTGGGGGCTGGAATCCTCGTCCAGCCTGCTCTCGAACCACTGGATCGCCAGCTTCCGTCCGAGCCGCTCCGCGATCGCCTTCGCCAGCAGCACGTCAAAGCCGGCATCCGGCTTGCCGCGCTGGTGCATCGAGAGCGGCGGCCGGTCCTCGTCGAGGCAGATCTTTAGGGGATCGTCGGCCGCAAGCGCGACCGACGCCACCGTCGACAACAAGGCCGCAAGACTCCATGCGGCACGCCGGCTCCTCATGGCTTCCTCCGGCTGGAGATGAAGGCCCAGAGAGAGCCGATCTCCTCGTCGTTGAGGATATCGCCCCAGGGCGGCATCCTGTTGTTCTTGCCGTTCTTCACCGTGGTGATGAAGCGGGTCTTGTCGTCGGGGAAGGCGCGCAGGTCCGGCGTGATGGTGCCGGAGTTCATCAGATTGGGGCCATGGCAGTGCGAGCATTTCGAAGCATAGGTCGACTTGCCGTGGTCGATCTGTGCCTGCATGGGATTGCCGGTTGCGTCGTCCGCGGCTCTGACGGTCGCCGCAAGCGCGACCGTCAGCCCCGCGACGGCGGCGAGGATCGCCGCCGTCTTGTGAGAGAGCCTTCTCAGCATCATGCCGTGGATTACTGCTTGACCGCAAAGACCCACAGCGAGCCGCCGGGCGGCACTTTGGCAAGCCGCTCGTCGCCCGAGAACAGCGAGTAGACGCCGCCATAGCCTGATGTCACCGCGACATATTGCACGCCGTCCTGCTGCCAGGTCACAGGCTGGCCCTCGATGCCGGAGCCGGTCTGGAACTGCCAGAGCTTCTTGCCAGTGTCGGCGTCGAAGGCTTCGAACTCGCCGGTCAGCGCGCCCGAGAACACGACGCCGCCCGCGGTCGACAGCACGCCCGAGAAGCGCGGAATGTCGCTCGGTGCTTCCCATTTCGACTTGCCCGTCATGGGATCGATCGCCTTCAGGTGACCGCGCGGCCCATCCCCGAATTCCCAGGGATCGGTCAGGTCCATGCCGAGATACCATTCACCCTGCTTGAAGGTGACGGGCTCGGCCTTGTACTTGCCGCCGAAGTTGAGCGTGTTGGCATAGGCGAGGCCGGTCTGCGGGTTGAACGACATCGGCTCCCAGTTCTTGCCGCCGAGGATCGACGGATAGACCGTGACCTTCTTGCCCTCGCGCGCATCCTTGGCGACGTCGGTCTCGATCGGCTTGCCGGTCTTCATGTCGACGCCGGTTGCCCAATTGACCTTCACGTAAGGATTGGCCGCGAGCAGCTTCCCGTTGGTGCGGTCGAGCACGTAGAAGAAGCCGTTGCGGTTGGCATTCATCAGCGCCTTGGTCGGCTTGCCCTCGACGTTCACATCCGCGAGCACCATCTCGGCGACGGCGTCGTAGTCGAACGGATTGTTCGGCGAGAACTGGTAATGCCACTTGATCTTGCCGGTCTTGGGATCCATCGCCAGCACGGAACAGGTGTAGAGATTGTCGCCGGGACGCACCGCCGAATTGAACGGGCCGGGATTGCCGATGCCCCAATACACGGTGTTCAGCTCGGGATCGTAGGAGCCCGTGATCCAGGTCGAGCCTCCGCCGAGCTTCCAGGTATCGCCCTTCCAGGTGTCGCCGCCGGGCTCGTCCGGCGAGGGGATCGAATGGGTGCGCCACAGATGCTTGCCCGTCGCCGGATCCCAGCCGTCGATGAAGCCGCGCGTGCCGAATTCGGCGCCGGAGATGCCGGTGATGACGACACCGTCGGCGACCAGCGGGGCCACCGTCATCGAATAGCCTTCCTTGATGTCGGCGGCCTTCTGACGCCACAGCTCCTTGCCGTTCTTGGCGTCAATCGCAATCACGTTGGCATCGAGCGTCGTGCGAAACAATTTGCCTTCGTGGATTGCGACGCCGCGATTGATGATGCCGCAGCAGACGATTCGGGGCGTCTCGGCCGGATATTCGACCTTGCTCTTCCAGATCTGCTTGCCGGTTTTGGCGTCGACCGCCATGGTCGCATTGTGCGAGGTCACATAGATCACGCCCTGATAGACGATGGGCTGGGATTCCTCGCTACGATCGTCGTTGAAGGAGTAGTTCCAGACCGGGACGAGGTTCTTGACGCTGTCCTTGTTGATCTGGTTCAGCGTCGAGAAGCGCTGCAGATTATAGCCCATCCCGTAATTGAGAACGTTCGATGTATCAGTCGCGCCCTTGACCAGTTGCTCGGTGGTCTGTGCGCTTGCACAAGTCGATGCAAGCATGACGAGGCTCGCGGCCATCGCAAAGCGTTTCATCCGTTCCTCCCAATATGCGCGCCTTTTGACGCTGCAGGAGCAACACTCCGTCGGAAAACAAAACGCGTCAATACGAAAGTCGTAAGTGTCGTATCGATATCGTCGAAGGCAGGTGCCGGTCACCTTACGGAAGCCTGACGGCGGCGGCTCTCACTTGCGTGGAGACGCTGCAAAATTCCGCGACGCGAAGCAGCTCCGGTCGGACGGTGGTGCCAGGGTTCCAGGTTGTCGCGCGCGCAAGTTGCAATTCCGGGCTTGAACCGGGGGCCGCTTGCGGATTTATGGTGTGTATCGCGCCCAAACCGGGCTCTTCCTCTGGGAGGTCTTGATGATTTCGTGTCGCTCAGTTGCGCTCGCGCTCACCATTGCAGTGCTGTCCGGTCCGGCATGGTCGGCTTCCGGCAACGCGGTCAAGTTGTTCGACACCGACAATGACGGCACGCTCGATCTTGCCGAGGTGAAGAAGGCGGCCACCGCAACCTTCGCAAAGCTCGATCCCGATCACGACGGCACGCTCGACGCGCGCGAATTGCGCGGGCGGTTGTCGACGAAAGAACTCACTGCGGCCGATCCGGATCGCGACGGGACGCTGACGCTCGACGAATATCTGTCCGTGGTCGAGCAGCGCTTCAACGCAGCCAATCCCGACAAGGACGGAACGTTGGATGCGAAGGAGCTGAACTCGCGCGCCGGCCGGAGCCTGGTGCGATTGTTGCGGTGAGCGGAACAGGCCTGACACGGCGGTGTTGCAAGCATTTCACTTCGACATTCGGAACATCGGGCATCTCGGCCTGTTCTCCTCGCGATGTCGGGCCTGCGTCGGGGCAGCGCGGCAGGACAAGAGGAGATGCAGATGAACACGAAACGTTCCGTTCTCGCCGCCTGTGCGATCCTGACGTTGAGCGCAGGTGTTGCCGTCGCCGGCCCATGCAACACCGGGAGCGTCAGCCCTGACAAGGATGCCGGTTCTGGTCCGGTCACCGTAGGCTCGGCGCAATCGAACGCGTCAAGCTCGGCGAGCGACCCCGGCCAGCATCCGCCGACCAGCACGATGAACCGTGCAAGCGGTGAAACTGCGGCGTCGTCCGAAGACGCACAGCGGCAAATGCAGAGCCAGCCGACGGCGGCTCAGCGGGCCGATGGAGCCAAGCCGAACGCCGCAGCGGCCGACAAAGGTTGCTGACAGCGCGGGTCCCGTTTGGAGTCGATTCGACGGGCGGTGCGTCGCACAAGCAGCATCTCGCAAGGCGTGATTGACCAAGAGAGAACTGGCTTTGTCCGAGAGTGAAGTGCGGCCGCGAAGAATCGACACGGACGCGCGTGGTCGTCGAATCGAGGCTTGAACTGCGACTGACGCAGCCCTAGGTTTTGCGCCGCGCGATGTCGCGCTCAATACCTTGGGGAGACCCCGAATGGCTTGGAAAGCTCCGAAGATCGTGGAAGTGCCGGTCGGCATGGAAATCAACATGTACGCCTGCGCTGCGCGCAAGTAAGACTAACGACCTGCCGCGGCCTCGACGACGAACGCCGTCGAAGCCGTGGCAGTGTCGGATCTCGAGCCTGGCATCGTCATGCCCTGTGCTTTGTCATCGACGCGATGACGCATGTGCGCAGGCTTCAATCATCTCCATCAAAATCTCGACCACGCTCTCGTGGTAGTGTGTTACGCTGATGCCCGGTCAGCGCTGCTGCCGCATCACAGCGGCATGCGCCATCGGGGCAGGGGATGCGCGGCAGGACTCTCAGATGTCTGATGGTGATGGTCTGCGCGGTCGCGCTGTCACCGATGCGTGGGCACGCCGAGGAGGGCTTCGACACCGAGCACATTTTCGGCTTCATGATTGGGAGCGACGTCGGCAATCGCGGCGAGCGCGAGTTCCAGAGCCAGACTACGGGGCGCTTCGGCAAGGGCGGCGGGACCTATCGTGCCCTGGAGAAGGAGGTCGAGATCGAGATCGTGCCGCTGCCGAACTTTCGCATCGAGCTCGGTGCCATCGCCAGCTTGCACGACATCACCGGCGTCCCCGACATCGACGACCGTCGCCAGCTCAACTTTCAGGGCGCCTCGCTCGACCTGCGTTATCGCCTGCTCGACCGAGAGCACGCCCCGTTCGGCCTCACCATCGCCGCCGACCTCCACGGCGGCCGTATCGACGAGACCAGCGGCGCCAAGGGCCGGATGTACGGCACCGATTTCACCCTCGCGATCGACCGCGAGCTCATTCCGAACTTCGCCATCGGCGCGCTCAACCTGATCTATCAGCCGGAATGGGCGCGCTTCGAGGTGGCGGGGCAGTCCGAGAAGAGTTCAACGATCGGTGCGGCCTTTGCCGGCCTGGTGCGGGTGCGGCCGAACGTGCTGCTCGGCGGCGAGCTGCGCTACTTCCGGCAATATGAAGGCGTCGGCCTCGGCGAGTTCTCGGGCCAGGCCCTGTTCGTCGGCCCGACCGCCTATGTCCAGCTCTCCGAGCGCTCGCGGCTGACCTTGAGCTGGAGCATGCAGGCCTGGGGCCGGCCGGCCGGATCGGGCGGCAATCTAGACCTCGTCAATTTCGAGCGTCACCAGGCCCGCATGGTGTTTGGCATTAACTTCTAGAGTTGGCTCTTCCTGACGCCGGATTGAAACTTCCGGCACCTTGCGACGTAGTTCCTTGTGCTAACCTCTGTTGTTCCCGTGAGAGGATCCCGGCATGAACCCGATCGACCTGGTGGTGACCGTGTGTGCGGTGCTTTCGCCCGCGACCTGCGAAGAGCAGCACCTGATCTTCAATTATGCGGGGTCGCCCCGCCAATGCGTAATGGCCGCGCCCCCCTACATCGCGCAATGGGTCGGCGACCATCCGAAGTGGCAGGCGGTGCGGTGGCGCTGCGAGTATCCGCACCCGAACGACAAGGCGTAAGCTGCTCGCCCAACTCCAAGCCCTCGTGGTGAGGAGCGACGAACGCGCGTCTCGAACCATGAAGGCCGGGCTAGCGCCTGTTGCCATCCTTCGAGACGCCCGCTTCGCGGGCTCCTGAGGATGAGGGCAGGGCACTCGAAGCTCTTGCTATTTGCTGCAGTCCTTCAAATCCTTGTCGGCGATCGAGAACACCGCATCCGCCCTGATCTCGATGTCGCGGACGACGCACTGCCGCGCATTGGGATAGCTCACCTTGGCATCGTAGCGGCCTGGCTCGACGCCGGTGATGCGCAGCCGCTCGTCGTGGTCGACCTCCTTGTCCTTGTCGTTCAGGCACTGGTTCGGTCCCCACTCGGTCTTGCCGGCGGGTGAGAGCTGGAAGCCGGAGATCGTTTCGCTCGTCAGGTTCCAGAGCCTTATGCCCTTGCCCTTCGTCTGCGCCGGCGCCGCGCCCGGCGCCGCAACCAACAGGATGCCGATCGCAATCAGCGTACGCCGCATTGGTGAACCTCCCCGACAGTTTGGTCCAGTTGACCACGAGTATTCATTTCGATTCAAGCTGCAAGGCCGCGAGCTCGGCCCTGATCCCACCCAGCGCAGCTTCGCTGCGCAGCGCGCGGGGGATGGCGATCGGCACTTCCTGCACGATATGCGCAGGACGCGGCGACAAAAAGAACAGGCGATCGCCGAGCCGAACCGCGTCATCGAGACTGTGGGTGACGAGCAGCGTCATCACCGGACGGCTCGCCACCAGCGCCGCGATCTCGTCGCGCAAACGGCCGGCGAGCGCGTCGTCGAGCGAGGCGAGGGGCTCGTCGAGCACCAGGAGATCCGGCTCGACTGCGAAAGCGCGGGCGAGCGCGACGCGCCGGGCAAGGCCGAGCGACAACTCGCCGGGAAAGTGGCTCCGATGCGCCTCGAGCTCCAGAATCCTGAACAGCTCGGACAGCTTGGCATCGGTCACGTCGGGCGCAGCCAGCCGCACATTCTGCTCGACCGAGCGCCAAGGCAACAGCCGCGGCTCCTGGAACACCATGCCGATCCGCGCCTGCGGCGGACGCGCGACGTGGCCCCTGAAATCTGCGTCAAGCCCGAGGATGATGCGCAGCATCGTGCTCTTGCCGCAGCCGGACGGACCGATGAGAACGCCGACCTCACCGGGTGAAAGCGCGAATTTGAGCGGGGCGAGCACCTCGTGGGTCCCGCCCGCGGCACTCCTGAACGTCTTGCCTGCGATCTCGACCTCAAGCCGCACGGGGCCGCCACCGTGTTGCGCGGGCTTCGAACGGCTGCACCAGCAAGGTTTCGATGACGAACACGACCGCGGCGAATGTCAGCGAATAGGCCAGCAGCCGCGGCGTATCGAACAGCTGGAAGGCGACGCCGATCTCGAAGCCGACCCCGTTCGGCCGTCCCAGCAGCTCGGCGACCAGGACGATCTTCCACACCAGCGACAGTCCGGAGCGGGCTGAGGCTGCGATATAGGGCGCAAGTTGCGGCAGCACGACATGGCGGAACGCGCGCCAGCGCGGCATCGCGAACACGCTCGCCATCTCGTCCAGCGAGCGGTCGAGCGCGCGGGTACCCTCGCGCAAGGTGACGACCGCGGTCGGGAGCTTGTTGATGGCGATCGCGGCGATCGCGGCCGCCTCGGTGAGACCGGCCCAGATATAGGCCAGCACGATCACGACCAGCGCCGGCAGGTTGAGCAGCAGGATCAGCCAGGGATCGCCGAGCTTGTCCGCGAGTCTGACCCGTCCCATCAGATAGCCGATGGCGCTGCCGAGCGACATCGCCAGCACGAAGGCAAGGGTGACGCGCGCGAGCGTGGCGCCGAGATGCAGGAACAGCGCGCCGGATTTGGCCTCCGCGATCATCACCTCGAGTACGGCCGGCGGGGAGGGCAGCTTTGCGCCGCCGACGAACAGCGCGGCAATCCACCAGATCAGAAGAAGCAGGGCGAACGACAAAAGACGCAGCACCTCAGTCTCCGGGGGCTGCGTGATAGAACGTGCCCGGATCGAGCTCGGCCGCCGGCCCGACAAGGTCGCGGCCGCCGACCTCGGCCAGCACGCGGTACAGCACGCGCGCGTCTTTCTCCTCGTCGTCGATGCTCCTGCGCGGAATGCCGTCGCGATAGCGGTCGCGATAGGTCTTGAGCAAGGTGGCATCGGCCGTGCCGGTCAGCGGCGCGATCTTCTCCCAGGCCGCATCGGATGTGATCAGCAGCTGCTTGGCCTTGCGGGTCATCGCAATGAAGCGCGCCACCGCGTCCTTGTGGCTCGCCGCCCAGCTCTCGTCGAAGACATAGCCGATCGCGGAGACTGCGCCTTTGGCGCCGAGATTCGGCAGAATGTCCTCGATGCCGGCCAGGCGGCGAAACCCCTTGGCCTCGAGCTGGGCGCAGAAATTCCAGAAATTGAGGCTCGCATCCATCTCGCCGTCCAGCGCCTTGGCGGCGATCAGGGGCGGGGCGCCATAGACGATGGTTGCCTCCGACTTCAGGTCGATGCCGTCCTGCTTCATGCTGGCCTGCAGCAGCAGCCAGCTCTTGTCGATCGCTCCGCCGGCGATTGCGAGCTTGCGTCCCTTGAGGTCGGCGAGTGTCTTGATCGGCGAGGATGCGGGTACCATTACCGCGCCGAGCGCGCTGGAATAGGGATAGAAGGTGAGTTTGGCGCCGAGCGCTCGTTCGCGCGACACCCACAGCCAGTCAGACAGGATGATGTCGGCGCTGCCGGCGCGCATCGCGATCTTGCCGGCTTCGGTGCTCGCGAGCTCGCTGACCTCAAGCGAAAGGCCAGCCTCCTTGTCGAGGCCGCTGGCGCGGATCGCGGCCAGCTCCCAGGAGAATGTTCCGGTCTTCTGCACTGCAAGGCGGATCGTATCCGCGGCGCGGCCGGGTACGATCGGTGTCAGCACCAGCATCGTCGCGAGTGCCAATGTCCGACCAAGTGCGATTATCACGCCAAGTGCTCTCATCACCTTGTGAGCCGTTTCCTCTGATAGAGTGCTTTTCAGGACAATACGCATAGCATAGCGTTGCTCGCAACCCGCTGGAGGATGCGCATGAAACTGGCCGGACAGCTACGACCGATTGTCGCCGCATTGACGGTGTGGGCTGCGACCGCGTGCGTGGCTCGGGCCGAGGAGGCCAATGATTATCCGACGTCGGCGCGCGCGGAGTACGTCTATGGCTGCATGAAGGCGAATGGCGAGAGCCGGCAGTCGATCGAGCAATGTTCCTGCTCGATCGACGTGGTGGCCTCGATCGTACCCTATGAGCGCTATGTGACCGCGGAGACCGCGCTCAGCATGTCGCAGGTCCGCGGCAATCTCGGCGTCCAATTCCGCACCTCGGAGCAGGCCAACACGGCAGTCAACGATTTGAGGCGCGCGCAGGCGGAAGCCGAGGTGAGGTGTTTCTAGTTATAGCCGCGGACACGGTGCGATCCTTCTCCCCTCGCGGGAGAAGGTGGCGCGAAGCGCCGGATGAGGGGGGTCTGTCGGCGAGCACAAATCCGAGATGAGTTCGCGGAAGTACCCCTCACCCGTCTCGCCGCTATCGCGGCGAGCTACCCTCTCCCACAAGGGACAGGGGAACCAGCGCAAGCCTCACGAACTATGTCCCCGGCTTCTCCACGTCCCACTCACTGCGGAACACATGCCCATCCGTGTCCTTGGCTTCGGCGCGGAAACGCTTGGCGCCGTTCGACACGTAGGTGAAGCGCAGATTGGGGTCTTCCGAGATCGAGATGCCGCCTTCCATCGACAGAACGAGGCTGTCGTCCTGCGTCAGCTTCAGCTGGTTGACAAAGAAGGCGGGAATGTAGAGCTGCGTGACCTGGTCCATCTGCAGGCCGGAATTGTTGGGATGGCCGATCATGATCTGGGCTTCGCGGACGCGGCTGGCCGGCGCTTCCTCGCGCGCGAATTGCCTGTAGCGCATCTTGCCGAGCCGGCTTTGCGCCTCCTCGACGTTCTTACCGGCCGGCGCCGAGCAGCCGCCCGAGGCCTTCACATAGACTTTCGAGACATAGAGCTGGCCGTCGGTTAGCTCGGCCACCGCGTGCACATCGGTGTAATTGTTGACACGCACGCGCGTCGAGATCTCGGTGACATTGGCGTCGGGGCCGAGCTCGAACTTCGCGGCCATCGGTGCCGGGTTGCGGTCGATCACGAGCGTGATCGAACGGATGCGGCGGCTGTCCGCGGGCGACAGCTTGCTGCGCAGGGTCACCGGCACGATCGCCGCGTCCTCTGCGCGATACGGCATCTCGATGCCGATGACGCTGCTGCCGTCATTCATCACGCGGTTGTTGAAGATGTCCTGCACAAGACCCGGCCAGGGATCGCTGGCCTCTTCAGCTTGCGCCGGCACGGCGAAGGCGATGCCGAGCAGTGCGGCGATCAAGGGCAGGCGGCGTGTCCATTTGCTCATGGTCATCATCCTCTGAGCCAGCGAAGCTGGTCTCCGAGTCAGCGAAGCTGATCTCTCTCGGCTATCGTAGCGCGCCTGCTACTCCCATTCAATTTCCGAAAATGCTGCAGTTGCGTTCCGGGCGTTGTAATCGCCGAACAACTCCCAGCGCGCTCGCTCCTCCGCGGCCGCCTTCTCGGCGGCGGCGCGGATCGGCTCGCCATTCTTGTTCAGCGCACGCACGTCGGACAGCAGCGTTGACAGGTAACGCCGCTCATCAGCCAGCGCAGCCGGCCAGTCGCTCACGGGTCCGTGACCTGGAATGACGCGTTGCGCCGGGATGGCCTCCAATTCCTTTAACGTCTCGAGCCAGCCGCGGATACTACCGTCCATGACCGGAATGTGGCGGAGAAAGACCAGGTCGCCGGTGAACAGGGTTTTTGACGCCTCGTCGTATACGGTCACATCGCAGTCGCTGTGCCCGACCCTCCAAGCGCGCAAGATGAGACGGCGCGCCCCGAGATCGAGCGTCATCGTGTCCGACACCAGGAGGGTCGGGGCAATGATCTTCACAGGATCAATCAATTCGCTGCCCATGATGCGGCGAAAGTTGTCGAGATAGTAAGGCCCGCGCGTCGCCAGCGCCTGCGGCAGCTTGCTGTGGCCGACGAAGCTGGTGCCGCCGGCGGCGAAGGCGGCATTGCCGAAAACGTGGTCGGGGTGGCCGTGCGTGTTGACGACATACCGGATCGGCTTGTTGGTGCGGGCCCGCACGGCGGCGAGCAGCGCCTCACCTTCATGGAAGCTGCCACCGGTGTCGATGACGGCCACGGCCTCATCGCCCACGATAAAACCGACATTGGCAATGTCGCCCTCGTTCTCGCGGGTCATCAGGGCAATGGCCCCGGAGTGTACGAAGATTCCGGTTGCGACTTCGCTCACAGGCAATTCGGCCGCGCCGGCCTGTGCTAGCGTTACCGTCCCCAGCAGGGACAAGGCTGCGATTATTCGAGCGATGCGAGACACGTTTCCGCCTCAGTTCGAAGGATTGGCTGCGTTGCACCGCAACAAAGGAAAACCAGCAGAGTCTGGCGAAACTTGCCGCATCATGCGTTGCATGGATAGCATTCAAACAAAACGAGGAGGAAGCACGATGACGGAGGCCGGACGACATCGTCGCTGGTTGTTTTCACTTTGGGTTCTAGTTGCGTGCTGTGCATTCGGCGATCGCGCCATCGCGCAGACCAATGACAGCGGCGACCTCTCGTTCGAGCTGGTCGACCCGAACGTGCTGCGCGTCTGCGCCGATCCGCGCAATCTCCCGTTCTCGAACGAAAAGGGCGAGGGGCTGGAGAACAAGCTGGCCGAGCTGTTTGCCGACAAGCTCAAGAAGAAACTCGACTACGTCTTCTTCCCGCAGGCCACCGGTTTCGTGCGGATGACCCTGGGCGCGCACCGCTGCGACGTCATCATGGGCTTTCCGCAAGGCGATGACGTCGTGCAGGGCACCAATCCCTATTACCGCACGAGTTATGCGCTGGTCGCCAAGGCCGGCAGCGGGCTCGAGGACGTCGACACGCTGGAGGATGCGAAGTTGAAGGGAAAGCATGTCGGCATCGTCGCCGGCACGCCGCCGGCGACGAACATGGCCGTCGCCGGCCTGATGGGCGATGCGAAGCCTTATCCGCTGATGGTCGACACGCGCTATGACAATTCGGCGCAAGCGATGATCGACGATCTCGCCGCTGGCAAGATCGACGCCGGGGTGCTGTGGGGACCGATGGCCGGCTACTACGCGAAGAAGGTCGGCTCGCTTCACGTCACGCCGCTGGTGAAGGAAACCACGGGGCCGAAGCTGGTCTATCGCATCGGGATGGGCGTACGTCCTGCCGACCAGAACTGGAAGCGACAGCTCAACAAGCTGATCCAGGAAAACCAGGGCGAGATCAACAAGATCCTGATCGACTTCGGCGTCCCGCTGCTCGACGAGAACAACAAGCCGCTCGGTGCGGAGACGGCCAAGACGTCGCCATGAGGCGGCGTATGGCCGCTGCGCTCGTCGTTGCCGCGTTCGCGGTGCCGGCATTCGCGCAGCAGCAGGAGCCGTTCGAACCCGAGGGTTATCGCAGCGACAATTATCGCGCACCGGTGCCGGCGACGCTGGCGGGCGCGCGCGTGCTCAGTACGGCGGAAGCCGAAGCGATCTGGCGCGCCAAGAGCGGTGCGTTCGTCGACGTGCTGCCGCGACCGCCGAAGCCGAAGAACCTTCCCGCAGGCACGGTGTGGCGCGATACGCCGCGCAAGAACATTCCAGGCAGCATCTGGTTGCCGGATACCGGCTACGGCATCTTGCCGCCGGCGATGGACGATTATCTCCAGCGCGGCCTTGCACAGGCCTCGCGTGGCGACAAGTCCGCGCTGCTGGTGATCTATTGCCTCGCGGATTGCTGGATGTCCTGGAACGCCGCCAAGCGCGCGCTGACGTATGGCTACTCCAGCATCGCCTGGTACCCCGACGGCACCGATGGCTGGGAGCGGGCGAAGCTTCCAACCGAGGAAGCGCAGCCTGAGCCGCGTCCCGATCAGTAGGCGCCGTCATGCCCGGCGCATGTCCCGGGCATCCACGTCCTTCATGCTTCACGGCCGAGCATGGATGGCCGGGGCAAGCCCGGCCATGACGGCAGCGTGAAGGAGGAGAGGCGACGCAAGCGCCTACTGCTTCTGCAGCTTCGTCAGCGTGCCGGTGCCGTTCGTCTCTGTCGCGGAATAATTCACCCGGTCGCCGGCATGGACCGCGTCCAGCATCGCGGCGTCCTTGGTTTTATATTCCTGCAGCGCGCCGGCGCCGCCTGCGCTGCCGCCGACCGTTCCCTTCTGCGTCTGCTGGATCGAGATCGTGCCGTTGAGCCGATCGACCCGCATGACCAATCCGGTCATGTCGTCGGCAAGAGCGCTGGTTGCGAGCATGCTCAGGACCGCAACGCCCGCAAAAATGAATCGTGTGGTTCCCATCGAGGCCTCCCGACGCTCTGGAGTTCACCTCGACAAGCCATCCTGACCGGATTTGGTTCCGGGAGATAGCGCGGCAAAGGTTAACGGGCCGATCCGGGAACCCGACATAGGGGCAGGCCAGGGGCGTTATTCCATTTCCTGCTGGATCACACGGCCAAGGGCGAACAGGCGCTGGTCGATCGTGGTGGGAACCTCGCAGACGAACCGCACGACCTTGTTGCGGTCCTCGAAAATGCGGGTCTTCCAGATCAGCTCGTTGCCGAGCGCCTCGACCTTGGCCTCGTCCCGCGGCGTGGCGCCCTGCAGCGCCTGCAGCTGAATCGCCTCCTCGCGGATCTTGTCGGCGGCCTCGCGCTGCTTGCGGCTGACGCGCTCGAGCCCGTTCATCACCTGGGAGCGCTGTGCGTTGAGCGTGTCGAACAGGCCGGCGAACAGCAGCTTTGCGTTATGGGTCTTGTCGGCGGACGAGGCGGCCAAAAACTCTTTCACCGACTTCTCGGCCTCGTCGATCGGCGTCTTGCGCGCAGACAGTTTTGCGACCAGCGCGGTGATCTTGGCATCGTTCTTCCATTTGGTTTCGGCGTCGTCCAGCGCAGGACCAGCCCAGACGGCGGCGAGCGATATCTCCGGAACTTTGGCTTGCGTGCAGGGCCAGTTGGGGTAGCGCGGATCGGCCGCGCGGGCGGCCGTGCCCGACAGCGCGAGCGCCACAACAGCCATGGCCAGACCCTTCATCCTTCGCCTCCTGCAGGCCCCCGCCGCGCCAGCCCACGCGAGGGATCATAGGCCCAAATCGCGCCGATCATGAAGACGATTGTGCATGCCGCGACCACTGCCAGCGAGATCCAGTTGATCTGGCCGTACAGCGCAAACCGTATCAGCTCGACCGCATGGGTGAAGGGATTGGCTTCGCAGAGATAGTAGAGATAAGGGCTTCCCTCCTGCACCCGCCACAGCGGGTAGAGCGCCGAAGAAGCAAAGAACATCGGGAAGATGACGAAGTTCATGACCCCGGCGAAGTTTTCCAGCTGCTTGATGCCGGAGGAGATCAGCATGCCGAGCGAGCCCAGCATCAGCCCGGACAGGATCAGCGCCGGCAGCACGGTGAGATAGCCCTGGGATGGCGGGCTGATGTCCCAGAACCAGGCGATCAGGAGGAACGCATACACCTGGAGCAGCGAGACGGCGGTGCCCGCCAGCAGCTTGCAGAACAGCAGGAAGCCGCGCGGCAGCGGGCTCACTAGCAGCGTGCGCATGTTGCCCATCTCGCGGTCGTAGACCATCGACAGCGAGGACTGCATGCCGTTGAACAGCTGGATCATCGCCATCAGCCCGGGCGCGATATAGACTTCGTACAGAATGTAGGTCTCGTAGGGCGGGATGATGGAGATGCCGAGCACCTGACGGAAGCCGGCGGCGAAGATGAACAGCCACACCAGCGGTCGCACGAGCGCCGAGACGAAGCGTTCGCGCTGATGCAGGAAGCGCAGGCCCTCGCGCCAGACGATGCCGGTGAGGCAGGTCATATATTCGGCGAACGAGAAGCCGCGCGGTGTATCGCGGGTGGTGATGCTGCTCACGCGCCGCCTCCCGGCATGGTCTGCGCGCCGGTCAGGCGCATGAAGGCGGTGTTGACGTCCTGCGCGCCGGCTTCAGTGACGACGCGGCTCATCGGCCCTTTCGCCAGCACCTTGCCCTGGTGCAGCACCACGAGGTCGTCACTGGGCATGATCTCGTCGAACAGATGCGTGGCCCAGAGCACGCCGATCCCTTGCTCGGTCACGAGCCGGCGCACCTGGCTGATGATGTCGGCGCGCGCCTTGACGTCGAGGCCGACGGTCGGCTCGTCGAGCAACAATAGCCGCGGCCGGTGCAGCAGCGCGCGCGCGATCTCCAGCCGCCGCATCTGCCCGCCCGAGAGATCGCGCACCTTGCTGCCGGCGCGGTCGGCAAGCCCGATGCGGTCGAGCAGCTCGGCGGCTCGCGCGCGGGCCTCGCGCCGGCTGATGCCGTGCAGCGCGGCGTGATAGAGCAGGTTCTGCGTCAGCGACAGGTCGAGATCGAGCGTGCGCGGCTGGAACACGACCCCGAGCAGCCGCAGCGCCTCGCCGGGGCTCTTGCCGATGTCGTGGCCGAAAATGCCGACCCGGCCGCTTTGGATGCCGAACAGGCGCGTGATCAGCGAGAACAGCGTGCTCTTGCCCGCGCCGTTGAGGCCGAGCAGGGCCGTGAAGCTCGCCGGCTGCACGTTGAAGGAGACGTCGATCAAGGCCCGCCGCGGCCCATAGGCATGGCTGACGCCGTCGATCGACAGCGCCGGAACCGCGGCCGCGTCGAGCCTCTGCGTCTCCTGCGGTTCGGGAATCGGAGCGGGATTGGTCATGGCGCGATCGCGATACCCCAGGGCAGTTCGCCCACCTGAATGGTCTTGATCACCTTTTGCGCGGCGACGTCGATGACGGAGACGTCGTTCGACACGCCATTGGTGGTGAGCAGGTACTTCTTGTCCGGCGTGAACGCCATGTGCCAGACCCGCTGACCCACCAGCAAATATTTCGTCACCTTGCGCGAGGCCACGTCGACCACGGCGATGCGGTTGGCGGGGCCGAGTGCAACGAAGGCGGTCTTGTCATCCTTGGTCATGCCGATGCCGACCGGCTGGATCGCTTCTTTCCGCAGGCCCGGAATTTCGAACGTGACCTTGCCGATGATCTCGTGCTTCTTTGGGTCGATAACCGAGACTGTGCCGCCGATCTCGGACGAGACCCACAGTTCGGAAGCATCGTGCTTGAACTCGGCAAAGCGCGGCCGCGCATCCACCAGCACGTTGGCGACGATCTGGCGCGACGAGGTGTCGATGAAATGCGCCATGTTGGTCGTTTCCGACGTGTTGATCAGCGTCTTGCCGTCCGGGCTGATGGTCATGCCCTCGGGCTCGACGCCGACCTGGATGTCGCCGAGCCGGCTGCGCTTCTCGAGGTCGATCACGGTCACCGTGTTGTCGTTCTCGTTGGCGACGTAGAGGATCTTGCCGGCGGCATCCTGGGCGAACAGTTCCGGGTCGGGTCCGGAGGGCAGGCTGTCCACCACGGTCTGCGTCTTGGCGTCGATCATCTGGATGGTGTCGTCGTCGCCGACCGCGACCATCACGAACTTGCCGTCGCGCGTGAAATCGATGCCGCGCGGGCGCTGGCCGACCTTGATGGTCTTGGTCACGGTCCAGCTGTCGGTGTCGATCACCGTCACCGTATTGCTCTTCTCGTTCGAGACATAGGCGATAAACGCATGCGCGGGCGCCGCCGCCAGCGCCAGTCCGGACAAGAGCGCGACACGCCACATGCGCGACATCTGTGTTCTCACTTCAGCTTGCATTTGCTCTCCGGACGATCATAGCCGAGCGTGTCGAGCTCGGAGACCTGGTGCAGAAATCCCTCCTGCGGCGACACCGACACGACCATGCGACCGTCGACCAGCAGGATCGGCTGCCGCAGCTGCAGGTTCCAGTCGCGCAGGGTCAGCCGCGTGCCCTTGAAGGCGGCGACCGAGAAGTCCGGGCCCTTGATGAAATCAGTCACTTTCTTGACGTCGCCGGAATTGGTGCGCGAGGCGGCCTCTCCGATCATGCGGGCTGCGGTCCAGGCCTGCATGTCGAGCGCCGACATGCGCCGTGAATTCAGCTTCATGAAGCGGTTCTGCATCTGGATCGCGCCCCATTGGTCCTGCGCCGGGTCCCAACTGCGCGGCACCAGACCTGCCGAGCCCACGACCGGCCGCGGATCCCAGGTGCGGTAGGGCAGGTAGGCGCCGAACACCTCGCTCTCGTCGGCGGCGACCAGCACGTCGTAGGCGGGCGCCTGCTGCGTGAAGACAGGCATCTGGCGCTGGATCAGCGTCACGCCGCTGTCGGTGCGCCGCGCGCCGCCCTTGTCCTCGAAAGTGCGCTCCTGCACGATCTTGGCGCCGAACCGTGTGGCGGTGCGCCGGAGCGCATCCGCGAACAGCTTGTCCTCGTCATGCGAGCCCACCACGAGCAACCAGCGCGACCATTTTTTCCAGACGAGATATTGACCGAGCGCATCGGCCAGCATCGCGCGTGTCGGCGCGGTATGGATGACGTTGGCGCGGCAATCGGCCTCGCGCAAACGTTCGTCGATCGCGCCGGCGTTGAACAGCAGCGTGCCGCGGTCGCGCAGGGCGTCCGAGACTCTCAGCAGCGCATCGGCGGGCAGGTCGGCGATGATGAAGCCGTTCTTTTCCGCGAGCGCGGTCGCGGCCTGGACGACGTCCTCACCTTCCCTGATGCGGCGCTCTTCCAGGACGAACCGCTGACCCAGGAATTTGCCGGTGGTGTTGTTGTCCTCGATCGCGAGCCGCGCGCCGGCGATGCCGTCATTCTCCGCGGGCTGCTCGACCAGCGACAGGGTCGATCGGGTCCCAGCGATGCCGAGGTAGCCGACGCCGATCAAAGCAGGCTCTGCCGCGAGCGCACTCGTCGCAGCAAGGCCCAAGCCAATCAGACCGGCCAACCATCGGATCATGTTTCCTCCGAGCGATCTCCCCGGCTTGACCGCAGGTGGAGAATTGTCTCTGCTTCAAGCATGACCAATTTGTCAGGCCATGCAACCCCGCATTTCGTCCCCGCGCACGCGCTAGGAGGAATCACGATCGTGCGAGCATTGATGGTGATCACCGCTTTGCTGTTGACGCCGTCGATCGCGCGCGCCGATCCACCTAAGCTCGCCGTGTTCGATTTCGAGCTGATCGACACCAGCCTGCCGGGGGAATTCTACGGCTCCAAGCCGGAAGAGGCGCGGCTCGTGCTCATCAGCGAGCAGCTGCGCAAGGAGCTGACGGAGTCCGGCAGGTTCCAGGTGCTCGACATCGCACCGGTCAGGGATGCCGCCCGTCACGCGAACTTGCAGGCCTGCGGGGGCTGCGATCTCAAGCTTGCCGGCGAATTGGGCGCTGACCTCGAGATTACCGGCATGGTGCAGAAGGTCTCGAACCTGATCATCAATCTCAATGTCTATTTGCGTGACGTGAAGACCGGCCAGATGATCATGTCGGCGAGCGCCGACATGCGTGGCAACACGGATGAAGCCTGGACCCGCACGATGAGCTACCTGATCCGCAATCGGGTGCTGGCGCCGAACTACGGCAGGCGGGAGTAGGGCGGGAATAACTCACCGCGATGGCGGTGCACCCTCGCCCCCTGCGGCAGAGGGTGGATTCGCGAAGCGAAGCCGGGTGAGGGGGTCTCTCCGCGAGTCCAACTCTCACAGCAGTTGCGGGTAGATGCCCTCATCCGGCGCTTCGCGCCACCTTCTCCCGCAAGGGGAGAAGGAGGAGCCCACGGTGAGCTTGGTGCGCGAATCTCACCCCTTCAGCTTCGCCGCATGCCAGTGCAGATGATCGCCCATGAAGGTCGAGATGAAATAATAGCTGTGGTCATAGCCCGGCTGCATCCGCAGCGTCAGCGGGATGTTCGCCTTGCTGCATGCGGCTTGAAGCAACTCCGGCTTCAGCTGCTCCTTCAGGAAATTGTCGGCCTCGCCGACGTCGACCAGGAAGCCGGGGAATTTTGCGCCGTCCTCGATCAGCGCCACCGTGTCATGGGCGCGCCAGGCGTCCTTGTTCGGTCCGAGATAGCCGGTCAGCGCCTTGATGCCCCAGGGCACCAGCGAGGGCGCCACGATCGGCGCGAACGCGCTCGCCGCGCGATAGCGGTCCGGGTTGCGCAGCGCCACCGTCAGCGCGCCATGGCCGCCCATCGAATGGCCCATCACCGATTGCCGCTTGGCGTCGACGGGAAAATTTCCCGCCACGAGCTTCGGCAGCTCGTCGGTGACATAGCTCCACATCCGATAATTGCGCGCGAACGGCTCTTGCGTCGCATCGACGTAGAAGCCCGCGCCCAGGCCGAAATCATAGGCGTTATTGGCATCGCCCGGCACGTCGGCGCCCCGCGGGGAGGTGTCGGGTGCGACGAAGATCAGGCCCAGTTCGGCGCAGGCCTTGCGGAATTCGCCCTTCTCGGTGACGTTGGCATGGGTGCAGGTGAGGCCGGACAGGTACCAGACCACGGGCAACTTGGCGCCGTCGGCATGAGGCGGGACATAGACCGAAAACACCATGTCGGTTCCAGTCGCCTGGCTGGCATGGCGATACACGCCCTGCACGCCGCCATGGGATTTGTTGGTCGAGACAGTCTGAATCGTCATGCCTTGGAGCTCCCTGGCATCTCACCACATCGAGATTGCAACGCTTATGTGACCGAAGTTTGTGGCGCCGTCAGGCGACACCGCTGTCGATCGCCAGCCGCACCAGCTCGACCGAGGTCTTCACCCCGAGCTTCTGGCGCATGATGGACGAGGTGTTGGCCACCGTCTTGTAGGACGACTGCACCAGCCAGGCGATCTCGGACAGGCTCTTGCCGGCGCTGAGAAGCCGCAGGATCTCCATTTCGCGCGCGTTCAGCTTGGACAGCGGGCTTTGCGCCAGCGTCGGCCCTGCGAAGGCGATGCTGCGCGCGATGGCGCTCGGCAAATACGTGCCGCCGCCGCCGACCGCGCGGATCGCCTCGACGAGGTCGTCGGGGTCGCCGGTCTTGGAGACGTAGCCCTTGGCGCCGCATTCGATCGCGCGCGCGGCGAAGGCCGGGTCGTCGTTCATGCTGAACATGATGATGCGGGCCTCGGGCGCGCGCTCGAGGATGCGGCGGGCCAGCTCGAAGCCGGAGACGGTCGGCAGGTTGATGTCGATGATGCAGAGGTCGGGACGTTCGACGATGAAGACGCACTCGCCGTCCTCGGCGTCGGCAGCCTCCAGAATCTCGATCTCGCCTTCGTCGGCCAGCACGGCACGGCAGCCGGAGGCGACAATGGGATGATCGTCGACGATCAGAATGCGCATCGGCGTTTCCTTGTGACAGCGTCGGCCTGTTTCGCGCCCGGCCGGGATTGCTGTACGCTTCCGATTAGATATCTGCCGCTTCGCCGCTGTCAACGTCATCGGACAGCGTCGAGCGAGGCTTCGCGAGGCACGGGCGACACCAATGTGGCAAAATCTATCCTTGCGCGGGCGCATCAACCTCTTGCTGGCGCTGCTGCTGGCGCTCGGGCTCGCCGTCAATATCGGCCGCCAGGTCGCGGAGGCCGGTCCACGCGTGCAGGCCGAGGACCAAAGCGTGATCCGGCTTGCGCGCGAATTCATCGAGATGATCGTTGCCGATCTCAACGAGGCGCCCGATCCGAACGCCAGGCTGAACCAGATCGCGCGCGACCTCAGCCGTCTTCGCCATGTCAGCATCACCCTCCGCGATGCAGCAGGCAATCCGCAGACTCCGCCCCGGCTCGACACTGACGCCGACACGCGCGGGCCACCGGGCTGGTTCGTCAGCCTGGTTCATCCCGAGCAGACCGCGGTGAGCGTGCCGGTCTCGATCCACGGCAAGCCCGGCTCGCTCCTGATCACCTCGCATCCCGATGACGAGATCGCGGAGATCTGGGACGGCATCGTGACCCAGCTCGAGGTCGGCACCGTGATCGCGCTGGCGCTGTTTTTCCTGATGATGAACGTGGTCGGCCGGGCGCTGGCACCGCTCCAGTCGCTGGCGGAGACAATGGGAAAGCTCGAAGCCGGACATTACGAGGCCCGGGTCGCACCGGGCGGTGCGCCGGAGCTCGCCGCAATCTGCACCAGGCTCAATCACCTCGCCGCAACGCTGGGTGAAGCCGTCGAGGACAAGCGGCGCCTCGCCGAGCGGGCGGTGTCGCTCCAGGACGTCGAGCGCAAGGAGATCGCGCGCGAGCTCCACGACGAATTCGGGCCGTACCTGTTCTCGCTGCGGGCGCATGCCGGCGCGCTGGCAAAACAGGCGGACGGGCGCGTTCCCAGTGCCGAGGCCGTGCGAAAACATGGCAGCGCCATGCTGGAGCAGATCAACGCGCTGCAGCAGTTCAATCGCCGTGTGCTGGAGCGCCTGCGCCCCGTCGGCCTTGCCGAACTCGGCCTGCGCCAGGCGCTGGAATCGCTGTCGCGGCTGTGGCGGGAATCGCATCCGCATGTCGCGATCGAGACGTCGATCTCACCCGCGCTGGGCGCGACCGGCGAGACCGCCGACCTTACCATTTACCGCATCGTGCAGGAGGCGCTCACCAACGTGTTCCGCCACGCCGGCGCGACGTCGGTCAATGTCGTGATCGAGCCGGCGGAGCAGATGGGGCACGATGGCCGCGTCTGCGCCCGGGTGCGCGTCAGCGACAATGGCCGCGGCATGGAGCCGGACCAGAAGCTCGGCTTCGGCCTCGTCGGCATGCGCGAGCGGATCCTGGCGCTGGGCGGCACGCTCAACGTCGTCTCCGGCGATGGCGGATTGACAGTGGAGGCACTGGTTCCGACCGCCGCGGCCTGATCGCTCCCGAAGCGATCGGGAAAAATTCCCGATTTGGTCGGGAAAACGGGAGCCGATCATGCCCGATCTTTTGTGGCTGGCGGGATTGAGACGGCTGAATAAACTCGTCTCAACCAAACGGCGAAAATCAAAACAGCCGATGGTCACGGATGGGAAGGCGGGGATGGGCAAGGTTCTTTCGTTCAAGCGTCGTTTGTTGTTGGCCTCGGTCTCATCAGGTCTGGTGTCCGGGGTGGTTTTCGCGATCCCCGCTTCGGCCGCGCAGGACGAGGACACCAACGTCCAGAATCTGCCGCCGGTCGAAGTGACGGCGCCGCCGCCCTCGGTGGCGAGGCGTACCGCGCCGACGCGGCCGGTCGCGCGCATCGGGGCGCCGTCGTCCGCCGCGCCGAAGACACGGCTTTACGTCTATCCGACCGCGCCGGGCACGGGCCGGGGCCTCGACGTCGAGAAGGTTCCGTCGGCGATCAACGCCGTCGATGCCAGCCAGATCAAGCGCACCGGATCGCTCAACGTCACCGACGCGCTGCGCGACAATATCGCCGGCGTCAACATCACCGAGGTCACCGGCAATCCGTTCCAGCCGGATGTCGAATTCCGCGGCTTCGTCGCGTCGCCCGTGGTGGGCACGCCGCAGGGCCTTGCGGTGTATCAGAACGGGGTCCGCATCAACGAGGCGTTCTCGGATGCCGTCAACTGGGACCTGATCCCGACCGCCGCCATCAGGTCGGTAACGCTGGTCACCAACAACCCGGCCTTCGGCCTCAACGCGCTCGGCGGCGCCATCAACCTGCAAATGAAGGATGGCTTCACCTACCAGGGCGCCGAGGTCGACGTGATGGGCGGTTCGTTCGGCCGAATCCAGGGCTCGGCGCAGTGGGGCAAGACCGTCGACAACAACTACGGCGTCTATGCCGCGCTCGAGGGCGTGCGCGACAACGGCTTCCGCAATTTCTCGCAATCGACCGTTCGGCGCTTCTATGGCGATGTCGGCTATAAGGCCGGCGACAGCGAATTCCACGCCAATATGGGCGTCGCCAAGAACGATTTCGGCGCCAGCGCCACCGTTCCGGCCGAGCTGCTCGATAAATATTGGGGCGCGACCTACACTACGCCTCAGACCACCTCCAACCGCGTCGGCTATCTCAATTTGACCGGAAAAGTCGATGCGACACCGACCTGGACGTTCGAAGGAACCGCCCATGTGCGCAGGTTCGAGCAGAAGATCGTCGACGGCAATCCGACGAACGCGCAGGAATGCGGTGCGGATCCGGCGCTGCTGTGCTTCGGCGACGACACCACGGCCGCGAACGGCGCGGGCGGCGTGCAGCTCGCCAACCCCTTTGCGCCGGGGACGATCCTCGGCGAGATCGATCGGGGCTCGATCCGGTCGACCTCGTTCGGCGTGTCGGGACAGGCCACCAACACCGATCAGCTGTTCGGGCACGACAACCGCTTCGTGATGGGAACGAGCTACGACGCCAGCGTCACCCGCTACAACGCCACGGCCGAAATCGGCTCGATGGGAGAAAATTACGTCGTCAGCGGCAGCGGCGTCTTCCTCGGCGCGACGCCGACGGTCGATCCCGTGGCCGGCCCCGTCTCGCTGCGGACGTTCAATCAGTACAACGGCCTGTACGCGATGGACACGTTCAACGTCACCGACGCCTTCGCCGTCACCGGCGGCGGTCGCTTCAACGTGGCACGCATCACCCTGGAAGACCAGCTCGGCTCCGCCCTCAACGGCGACCACACGTTCACCCGTTTCAATCCGGTGATCGGCGGCACCTACAAGATCACGCCGGAGCTGACGGCCTATGCCGGTTACTCCGAGGCCAACCGCGTGCCGACCCCGCTCGAGCTCGGCTGCGCTGATCCGGCCCGTCCCTGTCTCATCGCGGCCTTCCTCGTCTCTGACCCGCCGCTGAAGCAGGTGGTGTCCAAAACCGTCGAGGCCGGCTTCCGCGGCACCAGACAGCTGAACATCGGCTCGCTCGGCTGGAAGGTCGGCGCGTTCCGCGCGACCAACTACGACGACATCGTCGCTGTGCCCGCAGTTGGGCGGACCGGGTTCGGCTATTTCAGCAATGTCGGCCGGACCAGGCGTCAAGGGCTCGAGGCCGAGGTCAGCATCAAGTCTCCCACGCTTCAGTTCCAGGCAAGCTACGCCTTCGTCGACGCGCGCTACCTCGATGCGTTCGAACTCGGTTCCGAAAGCCCGTTCAGGGATCCCGTGACGGAGACCATCCAGGTTTCGCCCGGCAACCAGCTTCCCGCGATCCCGCGTCATCGCGTCAAGGTCGGCATCGACTACGCTGTGACCGACGTGTGGAAGGTCGGCGGCAACGCGCTGTTTGTCTCCAGCCAGTATTTCGTCGGGGACGAGTCCAACCAATATTCCAGGTTGCCGTCCTACGCGGTGTTCAACCTCCACACCTCCTACCAGGTGGCGAAGAACATCCAGCTTTATGGCCGCGTCGACAACGTCTTCGACAAGCGCTACGCGACCTACGGCACCTTCTTCGACCGCGAAGCCCTGCCCAACTTCACCAACGGCGGCAACGACTTCACCGACCCGCGCTCGCTGAGCCCGGCGAGGCCGCGTGCGTTCTACGCGGGGATGCGGGTGACCTTCTAGGAACGGTCGCAGCCGGGGGAAGCGCCCCGTTCCGCGATGGCGCACGCTGAGCTTGCAGAATATGTTGCCTCCGGCATGATGGCTCCGGAGGCTCGCTTTGCTGTGGCGTTGAAGAATCCGGATGCCGTCGCTGCTATCGTTTCAGCGCTTCGGCACGTCTACGGTGACGAGGTCGCGCGACTTATGCTCGTGGAGGGTATGAGCCTCGCCGAGCTCATCGAAGCGATGTTTTCTGCGCCCTTGACGCATCGCGAGGCCGTTCGAGATATCACCGACGGATTGGACGATTTTGTCATTTCACCGGATCTGGGCCTGATGTGGCACCTCAAATACATCTATGCGGACGAGCCCGGCTCTCTGCACGTCGTGGATATAGAGATCGCCACGCCCAACGGCACGCTGGCAAGCAGGGACGTCTGGCTTCGCCTGCCATCATGAAGGCCCGCGTCGCGACGCTGTCTTTACCAACCGGAAACCATGACAAATGATCTGAAAAGTTTAACGAAACTGTCCAGCTCTCCGTGCGTCAGTTTACCGGAGGGTTCATCTGATGACAGAGCGACAAGTGAGAGAGCAGGAATGCCAGATCGCGCGGTATCGGCGTCTGGAGCGGGAGGTTACGGATCCGCTCGCCGCGTGCTTGCTTCACGGTATCGTCGAGGATCTCGAAGCCGAGCTGCGCAGGGACAGGCCGGATTGGCACGGATGGCGTGATTAACGCTTTCTTAGCGCTAATCATGCGGATGATCCTGCGGGAATGCCAGGGAGGTTGCTCCCATGCTGAAGGACGGCACATACGCGGCGTGGTACCAGACGCCGCTCGATCAGGGGACCGGCATCGTCCATGTCGCGGACGGGCAGATCTGGGGCCGTGACAGCGTGATGACCTATCACGGCTCGTGCCGGGTCGATGGAGATCGCTTCACCGCCACCGTGTCGACGAAGCGTCATACCGACGGACGTGTGACGGTGTTCGGCGTGGAGGACAATCTCACTTTGGACATCGAGGGGAACTGCCCGGGCAAGATCGCAACCTACACCGCAATCGCGCGGCAGGTATCGGGAATGATCCTCCAGGGAACGCTCATTTTCGCCGAACAACAGGCGCCGGCGCCGGACCGAGCGGAGTCGATGCCGGCTTTCAACCCCGACAAGCTGCCAAAGTTACCGAGGCGCTCGCGCTGATCGCGGACGGCCGGCGCGCAGGCTGGCCCGCATCCATATGTCGCGCCCCGGGCCGCGCGATTCTGCATCCCGCTTGTCCCAAAGCTTGCTTCTCAAACCGCCATGGACTCGCCATTGTGCGCCCGCAACAGTCTGGAAGCGGAGAAGCATCAATGTCGGACAAGGTCTCGCGTCGCCGGTTCGCGAAACTCGCGGGGCTGTCCGCAGCCGGCTTGACCGGTTCCCGCGGCGCGGCCGAAGCCCGGCCGGCATCCCCGCCGCGCGCCGGCGGCGGCTTTCCGGCCGGCTTCGTCTGGGGCACGGCGACCTCGTCCTATCAGGTCGAGGGCGCGGTCAACGAGGACGGGCGAGGGGCCTCGATCTGGGACAAGTTCGTGCGCATCCCCGGCAAGATCGAGGACGGCACCACCGGCGACCGCGCCAACGAGCACTATCACCGCTACAAGGAGGACATCGCGCTCATCAAGGCGCTCGGCTGCAAGGCCTATCGCTTCTCGGTGGCCTGGCCGCGGCTGTTTCCGGACGGCGACGGCAAGCCCAACCCCAAGGGGCTCGACTTCTACAACCGGCTGGTCGACGAACTCCTGAAGAACGGCATCGAGCCGTGGCTGACGCTCTATCATTGGGACCTGCCGCAATCGTTGCAGGACCGCTTCGGCGGCTGGCGCTCGACCGAGACCTGCAAGATCTTCGGCGACTACGCCGCCTACGTCGCCGAGCATCTGACCGACCGCGTCAGGAACGTGTTTACGCTGAACGAGAGCGGCCGCTTCGTCTATTTCGGTTACGGCATCGGCATCGACGCGCCGGGCGTGACGCTGCCGCAGGCCGAGGTCAACCAGATCAGGCACAACAGCGCTCTGGCGCACGGGCTCGCGGTGCAGGCCGTTCGCGCCCATGGCCGCCGCGGCACCAGGGTGGGGCCGGCCGAGAACGTCGATGCCTGCGCGCCGGCCATCGACACGCCGGAGAACGTTCGTGCCGCCGAGATCGCTCTGCGCGAAATGAATGCCGGCTATCTCAACGTCATCATGACGGGAAGGTATACCGACGCCTTCCTGAAATTCGCGGGGCCCAGTGCACCGAAATTCACCGATGCGGAGCTGAAGATCATCTCCTCGCCGGTCGATTTTCTCGGCCTCAACATCTACGCGCCGCAGAATTACGTGGTGGCGTCCGACCAGGGCGCGGGCTTCATGCCGCTGCCGATCCCGAAATCGTTTCCGCACATGAACTCGGACTGGCTGCGCGTCGGGCCGGAGACGCTCTATTGGGTGCCGAAGCTGGCGGCGAAGATCTGGAAGACGGACGCGATCTACATCAGCGAGAACGGCGCCTCCGGCGACGACGCCGTCACGCCGGACGGCAAGATCTACGACACCGACCGCATCATGTATCTGCGCAACTATCTCGCCCAGCTGCAGCGCGCCACCAGCGAGGGCGTGCCGGTGCGCGGCTATTTCCTCTGGAGCCTGATGGACAATTTCGAATGGGTGTACGGGTTGAATAAGCGCTTCGGGCTCTACCACGTCAATTTCGACACCCAGGTCCGCACGCCGAAACTCAGCGCCAGCTTCTATCGCAACGTGATTGCCAAGAACGCGGCGGGGGCATAGTCGGCTCTATCGCCAACCGCGCAGCGGAAAATCCTAGGGCGTGGCTTGAACCTCCCGCATTGACTCCACTCGCCCCCTGATTCAAAACCGTCCTCAACAACCCGTAACGAGAGGACAACGCCAAATGGCTGACGCGCTGATCATCGATGCCTGCCGGACCCCGCGCGGCGTTGGCAAGGCCGGCAAGGGAGCACTCTCCGGCATTCATCCGCAGCAGCTCGGGGCCACCGTGCTGCGGGCGCTCGCAGAGCGTACCGGCATCGACACCGCCGATGTCGACGACATCGTCTGGGGCTGCAGCGCGCAGGTCGCAACCCAAAGCGGCGATCTCGGCCGGATGTCGGCGCTCGATGCCGGTTACGATGTGCGCGCCAGCGCCGTGACGCTCGACCGGTTCTGCGGAAGCGGCATCACCAGCGTCAACATGGCAGCCGCTTCGGTCATGGCGGGGGCGGAAGACCTCGTCATCGCCGGCGGCTGCGAGATGATGTCGATGGAAGGACGCCGCGGCGGCGGTCCGATGATGATGGATAGCGGCAATCTGCGCCTGCGCGCGCGGCATCCGCAATCGCACCAGGGCGTCTGCGCGGATGCGATCGCGACGCTCGAAGGCATCACGCGGCGGGACGTCGATGCGCTCGGGCTCGAGAGCCAGAAGCGCGCCGCGCACGCGATTGCGAACGGTCACTTCGACAAGAGCCTCGTGCCCGTGCATCGCGAGGACGGCAGCCTTGCGCTCGACCACGAGGAATATCCGCGGCCGCAGACCACGATGGAAGGGCTGAGCGCTCTGAAGCCGGCATTCCCGGCCATCGCCGACTATGCGATCGACGACAAGGGCACGACCTATCGCGGTCTCATCCTCCAAAAGTATCCGGATCTGAACATCGACTTCATGCATCACGCCGGCAACTCCTCCGGTGTCGTCGACGGTGCCGCCGCGATCCTGCTGGCCTCGCCCGCTTACGCCAGAACGCATGGTCTCAAGCCGCGCGCCCGCGTTGTCGCGATGGCGAACATGGGAGATTCCCCGACCTTGATGCTGAACGCGCCTGTGCCGGCAACGCGCAAGGTGCTGGCGAAGGCGGGGCTGACCATCGACGACATCGACCTGTTCGAGATCAACGAGGCGTTTGCGGTGGTGGCGGAAAAATATATCCGCGACCTCGAGCTCGATCGCGCCAAGGTCAACGTCAATGGCGGCTCGATCGCGCTCGGTCATCCCATCGGCGCCACCGGCTCGATCCTGATCGGCACCGTGCTCGACGAACTCGAACGGCGCGATCTCAAGCGTGGTCTCGTCACCATGTGCGCCGCAGGCGGCATGGCGCCGGCCATCATCATCGAGCGCGTCTGACCGATCGCCCGCTTTCTCCTTGTTTTTACGGGGAGGAAGACGGGCGGCATTCGCTCCGACCCTTATTTTTCAGGGTGAAACACGACCGGCCTTTCACAAAGAGGCCGGTCGACGCTTGTCGAAAGCGGCGAATCAGTTCTAGCAAGATGTCGTGCGGGCCTTTGAAACAAGGCAAAATCCGCTGCCCTAGGCTTCTTCCGCACTGGAAGTGGCTAAAATGCAGGGTTTTTTGCCACAGAGGGCCAAAAATGCCCGTAAAACCGCGACAAAACGGTGCGGAAGGCTATAGGCCTTCGCCGGTTCGTCTAATATGCAGCCGTCACGAATCAGAGGAGACACGATGGCAACCCAAATGTCCAAATCGCAACTGATCGAAAAGATTGCGACCGCTACCGAGCTTTCCAAGCGCGACGTCAAGAACGTCATGGAGACGCTGACCGACGTCGGTCACAAGGAGCTCAAGAAGAACGGCCTGTTCCTGGTGCCGGGCTTCGCCAAGTTCGTGGTCGTCAAGAAGCCTGCGACCAAGGCTCGCAAGGGCACCAACCCGTTCACGGGTGAAGAGATGATGTTCAAGGCCAAGCCGGCCCGCAAGATCGTCCGCGCCCGCCCGGTCAAGGCGGCCAAGGACGCCGTGGGCTAACAACGCAAAGGCCCCCTCGGGTAGGAGGGGGCCTTTTGATTGGGGCAGCCGCGAGGGCGTGAGACGGAGGGCTCAACCCTTGCGGCGCTTCACTCTGACAGGAACGGGTTGAAGCTGCGGCCCCGAACCTGGTCCTGGTGCCGACAGCCCGTCGCGAACCCGGTCGACCGCGCGATCCAGCAACTGGCGTAGCCGCTGCGTCGTCCGCGATCGCTTCGCTTTGTCCAGCAGTTTCTTCATCGTTCTCACTCCGCCGCTGCACCGATTTGAGCTTCGACCGGCTCGAGCGCGGCAGCGATGGCTTCGTCGACCCGCTCCAACCAGATGAATTCGAGGTTGTCCCGCGCGCTCTTCGGGATGTCGTCGTAGTCCCGCTTGTTGCGCGCCGGCAGCATCACCCGCTTCAGGCCGGCGGCGGCCGCAGCCACCACCTTCTCCTTGATGCCGCCGACCGGCAGCACCAGGCCGCGCAGCGAGATCTCGCCGGTCATGGCGGTGTCGCTGCGCACCGTGCGGTTGGTGAGCAGGGACGTCAGCGCCGTGAACATCGCAACGCCCGCGCTCGGTCCGTCCTTCGGGGTTGCACCCGCCGGAACGTGAACGTGGATGTCGCTCTTCTCGAACACCGACTGATCGATGCCGAGTTGTGTGGCCTTGCTCTTCACCAGCGTCAGCGCAGCCTGCACGCTCTCGCGCATGACCTCGCCGAGCTGACCGGTGAGGATCATGCCGCCCTTGCCGGGCACCTTCGATGCCTCGATGAACAGGATGTCGCCGCCCACCGGCGTCCAGGCAAGGCCGGTGGCCACGCCCGGAACGCTGGTGCGCTGCGCGATCTCGCCCTCGAAGCGCGGCTGGCCGAGCACGGTGCCGATGTCCTTCGCCGTGATCACGACCTGCGCGGCCGTGCCCTCGGCGACTTGCACCGCGGCATGCCGGAACAGCTTGCCGATCTCGCGCTCGAGGTTGCGCACGCCGGCCTCGCGGGTATAGCCCTTGACCACCAGCTTCAGCGCTTCCGGCTCGATCTCGGCCTGCTCGGCCGTCAAGCCGTTGGCCTCGAGCTGCCGCCGCACCAGATAGCGCTTCGCGATCTCCAGCTTCTCCTCTTCGGTGTAGCCGGCGAGGCTGATCAGCTCCATGCGATCCAGCAGAGGACCCGGGATCTGGTCCAGCATGTTGGCGGTCGCGATGAACACCACGCGCGAGAGGTCGAAGGGCACGGCCAGGTAATTGTCCCGGAACGTCCCGTTCTGCTCGGGGTCGAGCACCTCCAGCATGGCCGCCGAGGGATCGCCCTGCACGCCGCGGCCCATCTTGTCGATCTCGTCCAGCATCATGACGCAGGCGCGCGAGCCGGCCTTCTTGATGCCCTGAATGATGTTGCCCGGCAACGCGCCGATATAGGTGCGGCGGTGACCGCGGATCTCAGCCTCGTCATGCACGCCGCCCAGGCTGACGCGCACGAAGGGGCGATCCATCGCGCGTGCGATGGACTGGCCGAGCGAGGTCTTGCCGACGCCGGGCGGACCGACGAAGCACAGGATCGGCGCCTTGCCCTGCGGTGCCAGCTTGCGCACCGCCAGATATTCGATGATCCGGCCCTTGATCTTCTCGAGGCCGAAATGATCGGCATCCAAAATGGCTCGCGCCGCCTTGATGTCGATCGGCTTCTCCTCGGGTAGCGCCCAGGGCAGCTCGATCAGCCAGTCCAGATAGGTGCGCACCATGCCGGCCTCGCCGGCGGCCTCCGGCATGCGCTCGTAGCGGCGCAGCTCCTTCTTGGCGTGCGCGTCCGCCTCGGGCGGCATGTTGGCCTTGGCGATGGCAGCCGTCAGCTCGGCGACCTCGGCCGCCTTGCCGTCGCCTTCGCCCAGCTGGCGCTGGATGGTTGCCATCTGCTCGCGCAGGATCGCCTCGCGCTGCCGCTCGTCGAAGCTGGCGCGGGTCTTCTGACCGATTTCATTGCTGATGCGCAGCACCTCCAGCCGCTCGGCCAGATGCTTGGACACCTTCTCGACCCGCAAGGCGAGGTCGATGGTTTCCAGCACCTCCTGCTTGTCCTGCGGCTTGATGTCCATGAACGAGGTCGCCAGATCCGCCAACGCGCCGGGCGCAGTGGTGCCCTGGAACATCGCGGCCAGCTCGGGCGGTGCCTGCGGCAGCAGCTCGATCGCCTCGATCGCCTGGCGCTGCAGGTTCAGCGCACGCGCCTCGATCTCGGGAGAGGTCGTGGTCGGCTCCGGAATCTGCTGGATCCGCGCGGCCGGGAACGGGGTGCCCGGCAGGAAATCGAGGATGCGCGCGCGCTGCACGCCCTGGCAGACGATGTGATGCGTGCCGTCGGGCGCGGTGATGTAGCGCACGATGTTGGCGATGGTCGCGACCCGGTAGAGATCGTCCGGGCCCGGCTCGTCGGTCTCGGGACTGCGCTGCAGGACGATGCCGATCGGCCGCTGCTCGCGCAGCGCCTGCTGCGCGGCGGCAACCGACTTCGGCCGCGCGATCGCGATCGGCGCGATGGCGCCGGGGAACAGCACCATCTCGCGCACGGGGATGATGATCAGCGCGTCCTCGGGGATCTTCACGTCGTTATTGGTCTGTTCGTTGTTCATCTGTTCGGTGGCCATGATCGACCTCAGGATTTGGCGAGACGCAGCGCGACGCAGCCGTCCATCACGAAGCGGCTGATGGCGTAGCGGCCGACGGGAAGCGCGATGCGTCGCTCGAAGCGGCCCTGCGGCAGCTCGAGCCGGTGGATGCGGGCCTTGCGGAGCTCAGGCGGAAGCGTGCGCTGGCCGGATACCACGAGCACGCCGTCATGAATGACCGTCTCGACATTGTCAGGATTGACGCCGGGAAGCGCGACCAGGATCAGCAGCTCGTGCTCGGTTTCGAGCACGTCGATCGGCGGCTCCCAGCAGGCTTCCTGACGGCCGAACTGCTGGCGCAGCCGGTCGGCGCGCGTCAGCTGGTCCAGGGCTTCGGACAGCATCCAGTCGAGGGGATTCTTCGGTTGCATGATGCGGGCTCAGGGATGGGAAAGCCTGCATATGGGGCTGGTTCCCCGGAAGTCCAGTGCCCTGGCGCTGACGTGCCATGCGCCGTCGTGCGATCGCACAAGCAAACGCCGCGGCAGGTGCCGCGGCGTTCTGTCATCGTAACGGGGCGCGGGTCAGGCCGCGTCGCGGTACTCTTGTTCGGCTTCGAGGTTGATCACGGACGTCGCAAGCTCGGTCAGCGCATGGTCGGTCGCCTCTTCCTCGTCCAGCGTCGCTTGAAGCAGCTTTGCTGCGTCCTGCATGCCGAGCTCCTCGGCCCAGGTGCGCAAGGTGCCATAGCGGGAGATCTCGTAATGCTCGACCGCCTGGGCGGCCGCGAGCAGGCCCGCATCGAGCGCCGGGGCGCCCTTGAAGTCCTTCATGATCTCGGCGCCTTCGTCGGTGATGCCGTTGATGGCCTCGCAGGGCTTGCCGCGCGCCGGCTTGCCCAGCATCTTGAAGATCTGCTCCAGACGCTTGACCTGACCCTGGGTCTCACGCAGATGCTTGTTGAAGGCCGCAGCGAGCTGCTTCGAGTTTGCGGCCTCGGCCATCTTGGGCAGAGTCTTGAGGATCTTGTTCTCGGCGAAATAGATGTCCTTCAGCGTCTCCAGGAATAGGTCGCTGAGCATCTTGGGAGCCTGGCGCGGTCGCCGCGCGGCGGTCTTCTTGGTCGTGCGCTTCTTTGCTTGTTTAGCCATACGTCCTCCTCTTGAGGTCACACGGGAAGGCGTCGCCTTCCTCAATCCTCGGGCGATGAAAGCCGCCTGATGAACGAAAGTTCCAAGTGCAGCTGGCGATCACTCAGATCGGGGCGATCTTGCTGGCGCTACAGCGCCTTGGGTCGCGATCGAGTTGCGCCCCACTCGCTGGGCTAAGTCAGCCCGCCAGCCATCGTTCCAACGCCCTGCCGGCACGCGCTCGATTTCGCCCTGTACGCCTTCATCACGCTGCAGCTTTCGGGCAATGCCGGCCATGGGGCAAGGGTCGCGGTGATCACCGTGGTCGTTCTCTCGGTCTGCCTGCTTGGCATGGTGTGTTTCGTCTCGGCGCAGCCGATCGCCAAGACCTTCGGGCGCGCTGGAATGCCATGCTCTCGCGCATCCTCGGCATGCTGTTTACGGCCTATTCCGTGCAGTGCGTGATCAACGGGATTGCGGCCGCCGGACCAGCTGCCAGGCGGCTGCGACAATCCGTGAATCCGTTGATTTTGCCGTCCATTTCGTGATTAGGCAGCAGGGGCGACGAGGTGGCGCCGGATCCGGGCCGCTTTCGCTTGCGCTGCCATATTGCTTTGACGTACTTCGGGTCTAACAAGACGATCGTCAGGAAATCGGGATGTCGATGACAGCGGACGAGCCCGCCAAGAGACAGGCCATCATCGACGCCTGCCGGCGCATGAACGCGCTCGGCATCAACCAGGGCACCTCGGGCAATATCTCCGTCCGGCATGTGGACGGGCTCCTGGTTACGCCGACCAGCGTGCCCTATGAGGCCATGACGCCGGACCAGATCGTCTTCATGACCATGGACGGTGCGCACGCGCCCGATCAGAAGCCATCGAGCGAATGGCGCTTCCATCGCGACATCCTGAAGTCGCGCGATGACGTCAACGCCGTCGTGCATGCGCATCCGACCTATTGCACCATCCTGGCGATCATGGGCATGGAGATTCCCCCGGTGCACTACATGATCGCGGCGGCCGGCGGCGACAGCATCCGCTGCGCTCCCTATGCGACGTTCGGTACCGCGGAGCTGTCCGAACATGCGGTGCGGGCGCTGGAGGGGCGGCTTGCCTGCCTGCTGGACCATCACGGCATGATCGCGATTGGCAAGACGTTGGACAAGGCGATGTGGCTCGCCGTCGAGGTCGAAACCCTCGCGCGGCAATATCACGGCTGTCTTCAGATCGGACAACCGCCGCTGCTCGCCAGCGCCGAGATCGAGCGGGTCCGCCAGCGCATGGCCGGTTACGGCCTGTCGGAAGGGTAGGGCGGGCAGAAAGTGTTGCTGCGGATCAGGCATCTCATGGACGGGAAGGGGACGAACCGCACCATGGTTCGGCTGCGCGCCCTCCTGCGCAGCAACGAGTTCTACCTGATCCCGCTGTCGCTCGTGATCGGCACGCTGGCGGGCGCGGTGGTGACGCTGATGGCGCACATCGCCCAGATCGCGCATGTGGTGATCTACGGAATTCCCGTCGATGTCCACTTGTCGGCCCACGCGAGCGTCAGTCCGTGGGCTGCGCTGATCGCACCCGCGCTCGGCGGGCTGGCGCTCGGCATCATGGAATGGTCGCGGCGGCGGATGAAGATTTCGAACGCGGTCGACCCGATCGAGGCCAACGCGCTGCGCGGCGGCAATCTGTCGATGCGCGACAGTGTCATCGTGTCGAGCCAGACGCTGATCTCCAACGGCTGCGGCGCCTCGGTCGGTCTCGAGGCGGGCTATACCCAGATCGGCTCGGGGATCGCCTCGCTGTTCGGCAAGTTCTTCAATCTACGCCGCAACGATCTGCGCCTGATGGTCGGTTGCGGTGCTGCGGCTGCGATCGCGGCGGCGTTCGGCGCGCCGATCACCGGCGCGTTCTATGCCTGTGAGTTGATCGTCGGCGTCTACTCGGTCGGCAGCGCGGCCCCGATCCTGGCAGCCTCGCTCGCCGGCGCCCTGACCGCGCAATGGCTCGGCGGCGCGCCATACTCGCTGGAGATCCCCAAGGTCAGCGCCGTCGGCGTGGAGCAATATCTGGCGCTGATCGGGCTTGCGCTCATCACCAGCGGCGTCGGCATTGCCGTGATGCGTTCCTCGCCGATGTTCGAGCGGCTGTTCGTCTGGTTGCCGGTCTGGCTCCGCCCGGTGGCCGGCGGGCTCATCGTCGGCGGCTTTGCCATCATCACGCCGCAGGTGCTGGCGGCCGGCCACGGCGCCATGGTGCTCGATCTGTTTCATGACATGACGATCGGCCTGATTGCGCTGATCATCGCCCTGAAGGTGACGGCCTGCCTGATCTCGCTCGCGTCGGGCTTCCGTGGCGGCCTGTTTTTCGCATCGCTGTTCGTCGGCAGCCTGATCGGCAAGTTCTTTGCCGCGGTGCTGCTGCTGATCAGCCCGAACTTCGCCATCGATCCGCTGGTCGCGATGCTGACTGGCATGGCGACGCTCGGTGTCGCCATCGTCGGCGGCCCCCTGACCATGTCGTTCCTGGTGCTTGAGATGACCCGCAACGTCGACGTCACCGCCGTTGTGCTCGCCGGCTGCATCGTCACCTCGATCTGCGTCCGCTTCATGTTCGGCCATTCCTTCTCGACCTGGCGCCTGCATCTGCGCGGCGAGACCATCCGCAGCGCAAATGACGTCGGCTGGCTGCGCAATCTGACCGTCGAGCGGCTGATGCGCTCCGACGTCGGCAAGGTGCCCTCGACAACGACGATCGCCGCGGTCCGCCGCGAGTTCGTTCTGGGATCGCGGCCCGGCATCGTCATCGTCAACAACTCCGACGAATATGTCGGTCTCGTCATGCTGCCCGATTTGTTTTCCAGCGATCTCGACACCATCGCCGACGAGATCCAGGTGATCGAGCTTGCCCGTCTGATCGACATCGTGCTGATCCCGGAAATGAACGTGAAGTCGGCGATGGCGGTGTTCGACGAGGCCGAAGCCGAGATGCTGGCGGTGGTGGATTCCACCGACAGCCGCAAGGTGGTCGGCTTCCTCACCGAGACCTTTGCCCGCCGCCGCTATGTCGAAGAGATCGACAAGGCGACGCGCGGGGTGTTGGGAGCGTTGTCGTAGCCTTCTATCGGCCTGGTTGAGGCGGGGCCGCGACGACCAGCGTCACGATCCGCCGGACCAACGGCAGCACCACCAGCAGCGTCGGAAAAGCCACCAGCCAGGACAGCGCCCAGGCGCCCGGCCAGGTCGCGAGGAACGCGGGCGTCGCTCCCAGGCTCCGAAGCGTCGAAATGACCGACACCACGGCCGTCATGAGGATGGAGAGCACGAACGGCATCACGATCGGCGCATAGCGCGCCGGCAGTTTGCGAACCACAATCATCTGATTTCTCTTGGAAAAGGACGCGTCAGTCACGGTGAACCCTGGAAAATGGCATCGATCCCGACGGCGTCGGTTGATGCGTTGGTTCACGTAAAACGCTTACGGCGACCGAAAAACGGTGCGGCTGTTCATTATCCGCTCAGGTTCGGTGGTTCAAGCTGGGATCCGACCGTTTGGTTTATAATCGTTCAAAGCGTGGCGGATTGCCGCGAGCATGAAACTATCCCGACGGGTTGCGCATTGAATCAGGTTTGCAGATCCCTACCTTTCACAAGAGCATCGGCAAGATTTTAGGAAGGTCAAAAATGACGATTCGACCCGTGATTTCCCCAGCCGGCCGCAAGATGGTCCTGGCCGCGTTCGCAAGCCTGGCATTGGTCGCAACCTCAGCATCGCCCTCGGCTGCGGCGTCCCCCGGGGCGGTGTCGGCGCAGCCCGTCACGGCAGGCCAGGGCTCTTCCGACGTCACCGATTTCAGCGCGGCCCGCCGTCGGCACTATTATCGGCGCGGGTCGAACGCCGCAGGTCTCGCCTTCATGGGCGCCGCGGCGGGTATCATCGGCGGAGTGATCGCCGAGCAGCGGCGCCGCGACTATTACGAGAACCGTTATTATGCTCCGCGCCCCTACTATGGTGGTCCCGGCTATTATGGCGGGCAGGGCTATTACGGCGGCGGCAGCCCGTTCTATTACGATCCGGGCTACTGAGCGGCTCTTCAACGCAGCCGCGATTGGTTGACGAAAAGGGCGGTGCTGTGCGCCGCCCTTTTGCACGTTGATACCCTGCGGGGACTGAGCCTGTGTCGCGCTCTGTCAATCCACGCGCGCGAAAATATTCCACTTTACCGAAATTCGGTTTCGGCGTATGTGTCGCCCATCCCGGCTCACCCAGGAGGGGCGACGTGAAGTCGTCACGATTGCGAGCCGGGCTTGCGGTGGACGCGGCAGCGTCGGCACGAGAGGCGCGGGCAGGGCGGGTAGTCCCTGTGAGCCCGAGGCTTCGTGCGGACGACGGCGCTGTCAGGCTTCGTCTCGCTCGTAAGTTTCCGGCTCCGTCGACAGGGCCGGGAATACTGCGGCGACATGGCGGGCCGTGCGTACGGCAAAACCGTGTGGTCCTGGCCGTCG
>JAESGJ010000094.1_pt1 | contig 162781 bp, 136 predicted proteins | sample 9266241 | NCBI WGS metagenome assembly JAESGJ01 (sample SAMN14514841, study PRJNA621669) | algae metagenome | isolation source: Brasilonema octagenarum HA4186-MV1 and co-occurring heterotrophs from wet... | place: USA: Manoa Valley, Hawaii | collected 2009-07-20 | reverse complement strand
AGCGCCGAGCTGTCCGGCTTCATGACGGCCACACCATCCGGTTTTGCATCGCTCGCGACCATGACCTGAAGATGTTTCGGCACCGTGAATCGCGCTGCCGCAAATTCCGTCATCCGGATTGGACTAATGGCAAGTCGCCGTGCAAGTCACCGTTTGTTGACAGCGCTGTACGGTTCAGGCTGAATTGGTTCCGGACAAATGGCGCTAACGCGGCGAAACGACTGCGTAGCGACTGGACACAAGATGCGGCAAGGCGGTCAGAAGAGCCGTCGGTTGTATCGGGAGGACGCGCGTCAATGCTGGATTTCGTTCAGCAGCTTGTCAGCGGTGTTGCGCTCGGCTGCGTCTACGGCCTGATCGCGCTCGGCTTCGTGCTCGTCTACAAGGCTACCGAGGTCGTCAACTTCGCCCAGGGCGATCTGATGATGCTCGGCGGGTTCTTCGCTTTCACCTTTATCGGCATGATGGGCCTGAACTACTGGATCGGCTTTGCCGGTGCGGTGGCCGCAATGGCGCTGTTCGGAATGCTGGCGGAGCGCGTGGTGGTGCGGCCGATCCTCGGCTATCCGCAATTCTCGATCATCATGGCCACCATCGGCCTCGGCTATTTTCTGCGCTCGGTCGCCGGCATGATCTGGGGCACCGATGATCTGAAGATCGAGACGCCGTTCAGCCAGGGCGTGCTGCGCATCGGTTCGCTGGTGCTGGCCTACGACAAGCTGTCGGTGATCGCGGCGACGATGATCCTGTGCACGCTGCTCTATCTGTTCTTCAACAAGACCACGCTTGGCACTGCGATGCGCGCGAGTTCCGAGAACATGCTGGCGGCCTATTACATGGGCATTCCGGTCAAACGCGTGGTGTCGATCGTCTGGGCGATCAGCGCGGCGGTCGCCACCTGCGCCGGTGTGTTGCTGGCGCCTATCACCTTCATCCACTCCAATGTCGGCCTCGTCCTTGGCCTGAAGGCGTTTCCCGCGGCCGTGCTCGGCGGCTTCGGCTCGATCCCGGGCGCCGTGGTCGGCGGCGTCCTGATCGGCGTGATCGAGAGCATGGCCGGCTTCTACCTGCCAGAAGGCTGGAAGGATGTCGCGCCGTATCTCGTGCTGCTCGCCGTGCTGCTCCTGAAGCCCGAAGGCCTGTTCGGCCACCACGTCCGCAAGAAGGTCTGAACGCCATGCGCTTTCTGTTCAAGACCGACTATGAGGACGACATCAAGCTGTTTCCGCATTCGGGCTATTACGTCTCCTACGGCGTCCTGCTCGCCTTGCTGGTGATCGCGCCTTTTGTGCTCTCCAGCTATCTGATGAGCCAACTCGTCTTCGTCTGCATCTATGCGACCGTCGGCGTCGCGCTGCTGATCCTGACCGGCTTTACCGGCCAGGCGTCGCTCGGCCACGCCGCCTTCCTTGCCATCGGGGCTTACACGGCGGCCTATTTGCAGAAGTATAACGTCCCGTTCCCGGTCTATTTCCTTGCTGCCGGAGGTTTGACCGGCATCATCGGCGCGATGGTCGGCTTTCCCGCGCTGCGCTTGACCGGCATCTACCTCGTCATCGCCACCATCTCCTTTGCCCTGATCGTCGAGGAGATCCTGGCGCGCTGGGAAAGCGTGACCAACGGCAACGAGGGCATGCGGGTCAAGACGCTGTCGCTGCTCGGCGTCACGGTGCCGCGCGACAGCCCCACTTTCTATTTTCTCTGTCTCGCCGTGCTGGTGCTGACCATCGTCGGCACGCTCAATCTGCTGCGCTCGCCCACGGGGCGTGCCTTCGTTGCGATCCGAGACAGCGAGACGGCGGCGCGCAGCATGGGCGTCAACGTCGCGCTCTACAAGGTGAAGTCCTTTGCGATCTCCGCGGCCATCACCGGCTTTGCCGGCGTGCTGTTCGCGCACAAGCTCTCCTTTATCTCGCCCGAGATGTTCACGCTGCAGCTCTCGATCGAGTTCATCATCGTGATCCTGATTGGCGGCACGTTCAGCCTGCACGGTGCGGTGCTGGGGGCGATCTTCATCGTGATGATCGATCCGTTCCTGACATACCTCAAGGATGACATGCCCGGCATGATCGCCGGGGTCGCGGCGACGTTCGGCGCCGGCCCGGCCACTGCGGGCAACATCAAATCGACCGTCGCGGCCTTTGCCTCGCTCAACGGCCTGAAAGGCGCCATCTACGGCATCATCATCGTGCTGTTCGTGCTGTTCGAGCCGCTCGGGCTCTACGGTCGTTGGCTGAAGATCAAGCTGTTCTTCCAGCTGTTCCCGCTCTACAAGCGCGCCACCTTCAAGCGGCAGAAGATCTACGTGAAGTCGGAGCGGAACCGATGAGCTATTTCCGCGCCGAGAATTTGTCGCTGCATTTCGGGGGCCTCAAGGCGGTCGATGCGGTCTCGTTCGCGGTCGAGAGGGGCGAGATCCTCTCGATCATCGGCCCCAACGGCGCGGGCAAGAGCTCGATCTTCAACCTGATCTCGCGCATCTACCGGCCGACCTCGGGCCGCATCTTCTTCGAGGACCAGGACATCACGGAAGAGCCGCCCTACGACATCGCCAGGCTCGGCATCGCCCGGACCTTCCAGAACATCGAGCTGTTCGAGAATGCGACCGTGCTGTCGAACCTGCTGGTCGGCCGCCATCGGCATTCGACCACGCAGCTCTGGCAGGAACTGCTGTTCCTGCCGAGCGTGCGGGCCAACGAAAAGGTGCACCGCCGCAGGGTCGAGCAGGTCATCGAATTCCTCGATCTCGAGCCCTATCGCGACAAGCTGATCTCCGGCCTGCCCTACGGCGTACGCAAGGTGATCGAGCTGGCGCGCGCGCTGTGCTCGGAGCCGAAGCTGATCCTGCTCGACGAGCCGTCTTCGGGCCTCAATGTCGAGGAGACCGACGACATGTCGTTCTGGATCCGCGATATGAAGAGCGAGCTCGGCGTCACCGTACTCATGGTTGAGCATGACATGTCGCTCGTCAACCGCGTCTCCGACCGCGTCATCGCGCTGAACTACGGTAGGGTGCTGGCGATGGGCTCGCCTGCCGAGGTGCAGCAACATCCCGATGTCGTTGCAGCGTATCTGGGAGCCTGACGCATGGACGCCGCCGTCAAGCCCGAGATCATCCTGAAACTCTCCAACATCGAGAGCTATTACGGGCCGATCATGGCGATCCGCGGCATCTCGCTGGAAGTGCCGCGCGGCCGCATCGTCACGCTGCTGGGCGCCAACGGCGCCGGCAAGACCACTGTGCTGAAGACCATCTCCGGCATTCTCGATCCGCAGAAGGGCTCGATCGAATTCCTGGGCAAGCCGATCCAGCGCATGGAGGCGGACCGGATCGTGCGGCTCGGTCTCAGCCATGTGCCGGAGGGGCGCGAGGTGTTCCCGTTCCTGTCGGTACGCGAGAACCTGATGATGGGCGCTTATCCACGCAAGGACCGCGACGGTGTGGTGGAGGATCTGGAGCGAGTCTACGGCTATTTCCCGCGGTTGAAGGAGCGCATCAACCAGCCGGCCGGCCAGCTCTCCGGCGGCGAGCAGCAGATGCTCGCGATCGGACGCGCTCTGATGAACCGGCCGACGCTGCTGCTGCTCGACGAGCCCTCGCTCGGCCTGTCGCCGCTGCTGGTGAAGGAGATCTTCACCATCATCCGCCGCGTCAACGAGGAGCAGGGCATGTCGATCCTGCTGGTCGAGCAGAACGCCAAGGTGGCGCTGGAGACGGCGCATTACGGCTACGTGCTGGAGATCGGCCGCATCGTGATGAACGACAGCTGCGACCGCTTGATGCATTCCCAGGACATCCAGGAGTTCTACCTTGGCGCCAAGGAAGCGGGCGCGCGAGGCGAGCGACGCTGGAAGAAGAAGAAGACGTGGCGGTGAGGACAAGCTGGCAGTAAGATGAGCCTGTCATCCGCAACAGAGACCGCCGACAAGGCAGGCAGCGGAGGCAGGCGACAGGGAGGAGAGGCGCATGGCCGGACCGGCGGTGCTGACGGTCGCTGATACGATTGCGAAGAGCTTCTTGCGTGCTGCGGAGACGCGGGGCGATCGGCCGGCCATCCGCGAGAAGAAATTCGGCATCTGGCAGCCGACCAGCTGGCGCGAATGGCTCGCAATTTCGAAAGAGATCGCCTACGCGCTTCATGCGACGGGCTTCATGCCCGGCGACGTCGCCTCCATCATCGCCAACGCCGTGCCGGAATGGGTTCATGCCGACATGGGCATCCTGTGCGCGGGCGGCGTCTCCTCCGGAATCTATCCGACCGACGCGTCGTCCCAGGTCGAATATCTCGTCAACGATTCCCGCACAAAGGTGATCTTCGCCGAGGACGAGGAGCAGCTCGACAAGATACTCGCCTGCCGCGTGCGCTGCGCGAGCCTGCAGAGGATCATCGTGTTCGACATGGAAGGCCTCAGCGGCTTCTCCGACGACATGGTGATGTCGCTCGACGAGTTTCGGGCGCTCGGCCGCAATCACATGGTCGGCCGTGAGACGCTGTGGCAGGAGATGATCGACAGTCGCAGTGCCGGCGATCTCGCCATCCTGGTCTATACCTCAGGCACGACCGGCCCGCCCAAGGGCGCGATGCACGCCAACCGCAGCGTGACGCACCAGATGCGGCACGCCAACGACTTCATTCCAGCGCGACAGGACGAGGACCGGCTGATCTTCCTGCCGCTCTGCCACGTCGCGGAGCGCATCGGCGGCTACTACATCTCGGTCGCGCTCGGCTCGGTGATGAATTTCGCCGAGAGCCCGGAGACCGTGCCGGACAATCTGCGCGAGGTGCAGCCGACCATCTTCCTCGCGGTTCCGCGCATCTGGGAGAAATTCTACTCCGCCATCACCATCGCGCTGAAGGATGCGACGCCGCTGCAGCAATGGGTCTATCGCCGCGCGATCGCCGTCGGCTACCGCATGGTCGATTATCGGATCGAGGGCAAGCCGCCGCCGCTGTCGTTGCGCTTCGCGAACCGCGTCGCTTACCGGCTCGCATTCCGCAACATTCGCCGCATGATGGGGCTTGATCGCTGTCGCACCGCCTTCACCGGTGCCGCGCCTATCGCGCCGGAACTGATCCGCTGGTATCTCGCGCTCGGCATCGACATCCACGAGGTTTACGGCCAGACCGAGAATTGCGGCGTCGCCACCATGATGCCCGCCGAAAGGGTCAAGCTCGGCTCGGTCGGTACCGCCGTGCCCTGGGGAGAGGTTGCGCTGTCGCCCGAGGGCGAGATCCTCATCAAGGGCGACTTCCTGTTCATGGGTTATCTCAACCAGCCGGAGAAGACCGCTGAGACCATCGATTCGCGCGGCTGGCTGCACACCGGTGACGTCGGCACCATCGACAACGAGGGCTTTGTCCGGATCACCGACCGAATGAAGGACATCATCATCACCTCCGGCGGCAAGAACATCACGCCGTCCGAGATCGAGAACCAGCTGAAATTCTCGCCCTATATCTCCGATGCCGTCGTGATCGGCGACAAGAGGCCCTATCTCACCTGCCTCGTAATGATCGACCAGGAGAATGTCGAGAAGTTCGCCCAGGATCACGACATTCCCTTCACCAATTACGCGAGCCTGTGCCGGGCGACGGAGATCCAGGACCTGATCGGCCGCGAGATCGAGCAGGTCAACGGCAATTTCGCCCGCGTCGAGACCATCAAGAAATTCTACCTGATCGAGCGCCAGCTCACGCCGGAGGACGAGGAACTGACGCCGACCATGAAGCTGAAGCGCGGCTTCGTGAACAAGCGCTACGCCGCCGAGATCGAGGCGATGTATCGCGAGCGCGCGGTGGCGTGAGGCGTGCGCATGTCCCGGAAAAGTGGGGCCCGGTTTCCCGAGAGGGGCATGCGCAAAAAAATATCATTTGAGAAAGCGAAGGAGCGACGGCCCTCGCCCTTCGTCCTACACGGGCCTTTAAGAGAGGAGACGTCAATGTCGAAATCGTTCAGCGCATTCGGCCTTGCTGTGGGCGCCGTGGTGCTCACCTGTCTGCCGGCCGCGGCGCAAACCAAGGTCACAAACGAAGGCATCTCGGCAACCGAGATCGTCGTCGGCACCCATCAGGACCTCTCGGGTCCGATCAAGGGCTGGGGCGTCCCGGTCTCCAACGGCCTGAAGATGGCGGTCGAGGAGATCAACGCGTCGGGAGGCGTCAACGGCCGCAAGATCCGTTTGGTCGTCGAGGACAGCGGCTACGATCCGAAGAAGGCCGTGCTGGCTTCGCAAAAACTGATCGAGCGGGACAAGATCTTCGCGATGATCGGACCGATGGGGTCTCCGACCGTGCTGGCCGCGCAGGACATCCTGCTCGATGCCGGCGTGCTTCAGCTGTTTCCGCTCACGGCGGCCGAGTTCACCTTCAAGTTCGATCCGGCCAAGCCGCAGGAACGGCTCAAGTTCAACAATCTGCTGCCCTATGTCGAGAGCACGCGTGCGGCACTGAAATACATGATGGAGTGGAAGAATTTCAAGAAGCCCTGCATCATGCATCAGGACGACGAGTACGGAAAGAACGTGCTCGACGGCTTCAACCAGCAGCTCACCGCGATGAAGGTGCAGCCGGCATCGATCACGAGCTACAAGCGCGGCGCCTCCGATTTCAGTGCGCAGATCGCCAAGATGAAGTCCGACGGCTGTGACCTCGTTGTGCTCGGCGCGGTGCTGCGTGAGCCCATCGGCGCCATGACCGAGGCCAAGAAGCTCGGCTGGGACGTCACCTTCCTCGGCGCCACGCCCACCAATGTCATGGAGGTGCCGATGCTCGGCAAAGAGGCGGTCGAAGGCCTCTACGCCGCAAGCGGCTTCGAGATTCCCTATGAAGACACTGCGAAGGGCAAGGTCAAGGATTGGCTCGTCAACTACAAGAAGATGTTCGGCACTGACGCCAACACCCAGGCGATCATCGGCTACAATGCGATGATGACCTTCGCCTTCTACGCGCAGAAGGCGGGCAAGGATCTCACGGGTCAGAAGATGCTGGACTCGCTGGAGTCGGGCGAAAAATTCCTCGACATCTTCAACTCGCCGCCGACCAAGTTCTCCAAGACCGACCACCTCGCCAACACCATCACCCAGGTCCAGCAGGTCAAGGGCGGCCGCTGGGTGCTGGTGAAGGACAATCTGATGTTCTGATGCGAACTCTCTCGCGGCGAGCGGTTTACCCTCTCCCTTGTGGGAGAGGGTAGCTTCGCGACAGCGAAGCCGGGTGAGGGGGGTCTATCCTTACCAGCAGGCTTGCGAGTAGCGAGAACCCCTCATCCGGCGCGCTCGTGCGCGCCACCTTCTTCCACAGAGGGGAGGAAGAAAGCGCAACGCGTGGAGAGACTGCTACGATCCCCCGCTCGCCGTACCCGAATTCACCGGCGCCAATTCGTCCTCCCGGCAGCGCCAGCCGTCGGCGGCTTTGACGAAGGCAAAGGTTCGCTGAATCCTCAGGCGGCGTGTCACGTTGAAGGCTTCAGCCGAGCGCTCTCTGTTGGCGGCGCCCGGCAGCGGACGACCCGTCCGGGCGTCCCAGCAGGTGCCGGTGCAGCTTGAGGCGACCTTGCTGCACATGGTGAAGGGCGCCAGCACGGCCATCTCAATTTCACCGGTGACCTGCGCCTCCTGCTCGGTCACCTGGCTGTCGAGCGCGTAGACACGGTTGATGCGGAGGAAGTTGCCGCACGAATTGGCCGCATGGATGCGCGCCGCGCAGAAGTCCACGGCGTCGGTGTCGGGGATGCGTGCCGCGACCTGCCGGCCGAACACCTTCTTGGGGTCGCCCTTCGCCGCGCGAATTTCCTCGGTCCTGCGCTTCAACTGCTCGGAGAGACAATCCTCTGCGGATTCGAGCTCCTGGAGCGGCACGTTCTCCTTGCCAACGAGATTGCACTTGCGATCGCGCTCCCGGGTCCACCGACCGTATTCGGCGAAGGCAAAGCGGGCCGCGGTCGGGTCGAGCTTGCCGATCAGGCCGAGCGCCTGGCCATTGAGCTCCGTTTCCGCAAGCGCCAGCGACGGATCCGCGCAGATCAGCGCGCCGGCTGCGGTGTTGGCTGCAAGGCAGTCGAAATCAGGATCGCGCAGGATCGCGGCGCGCTCCTCGGTCACCTTGAGCAGGCAGGCCTTCACCCGCTCGAAATCGTCGGGGCGGACTGCGGTCTGGCCGACGATGCCGCAGCCGAGATTGCGCTGGCGGTTCCAGACCGCGTTCTCCTCGATCGCGGGCAGGCGATCGGGCAGGCGGGCGAGACGCGCCTCGATCGCCGTGTTCAGCTTCTCGGCGGCGGCGGCAAGCGCGGCATCGCCGCAGAACAATTGATTGCCGGGGTCGCGAATCTGCTGGCAGTTGTTCTTGGCAAACAGCGGCAGCCTGTCGGCGATGGATCGGTCGGACTGAGCGGACGCGGGAGCGGCGAGCGCCAGCAGCGCAAGCACGGACAGCACGATGAACCGCATTCCCCTCACCCCCGCATGGACGGCACGATGCTAGCGTCTGGGATCGCGCGGTGAAATGGCTTTGTAGGCGATGTCGCCCGAAGAAATCAACGCGCCGCGGCAGACATCATGGAGACCTGCACCGGCTCGTCGACATATTTCAGCACGGCCGATTGGTGGAGCGCGAACAGCGGCTGGTAGCTCCGCGCAGCGTCGTCCTCGACCATTGCCATGCGGCGGTTGTCGAGCATCAGCCAATGACCGTCGAGACGCGCGGCGACAACTGCGTGCTCCTCGCCAGCCTTGACGTCGCGCACCACGAGGATGCGGAGGTCCGCGGCGGCGACGCCCGCCAGCCGCAGTGCGGCCAGCTTGGCGATGGCATAGTCCTCGCAATCCCCGGCGCCGCGCGCGAAGGTCGCAAGCGGCGAGCTCCAGACGTCGTTGATGCCGTCGTCGGCGGCCCGGATGGCAAGGTTGATGGCGCGGTTGGTCTCGCCGAGCCGGGCGCGGCCGTCGCGGGTGCGGGCCTGGTCGACGATGGCGAGCAGCTTCAGGGCCGCAGGCGAGGCGCAATTGTCCCGGTCGCCGTCGCATAGCGCGAGCTGAACCATGTCGCCGTCAAGCTCATCCTTCAGCGCGAGCCATTTCTGTTGCAGACCGCCGGTGGAGATGGCGAAGGCGAACACCCCGAACGGCTCGGCGGATTTGCGCACGAGAACGCCTGCGCCCGGCGACAGCAGCGTGCCGGCGCGAAGCTCGGCGGCTGATCCACACAGGATCAATCCGCACAGGACAAGGATTGCGCGCCAGGCGCGCGAGTGAGCAGCCGTCTCCATCTGACATCCCCTTCCGGCTTCGGCCCAAGTCCCCCTCGACCTGAAACGTGCCGGGCTTTGTTGCTTTCGCGGAGATAGTGCGAGGCGGGCCGTTTTGTTCTGCTTAACGCGCCCGGCTGGGGTCCCGAAACCGGGGAACAGGCTGAAACGGGTCTGCCCGAATTGCGTAAAATTTTACGATTCGCCGGCTAGGTGGGGGCTGGCTGCCGCGAAATAGAGCCAATTGCAGACGCAGGTTGTGGGGGGCGAATCTGTATCCGTATAGCTAACGACCCCCCATTTCATGGGGTTCTGTTAGTTAGGTCACAGATTTAACTCCGTATTTGCCGCAGGATGCAGCGGGACCTCGTGAAGGGAAGATGACGCAAGTATCTCTCCCATAAAAATTCGGAGGGATACTTTGGATGACTGGAAATGCGCGGAATCAGGCCGAATTCGACCACCAAATATTTGAGGGATTACTTGCGCTTCTCTGTGGTTCGTCAACCAGCAGGGGCCTCGAATGGCCAAGTGATGCGAAATCACACAAGCAATAGATGGTATCCCTAAGGACTTGCTAATGCTATGCAAGCTTAGGCGGTCGATACTTACTTAAATTTTAACTCTTTTTACGGTGCCCGGTTGAACTACGCTGGCCAATTTGACGCCGCGATCTCTTTGGACGGCCAGGGTTCCCGTTCGCCCGCCGGTAGCCATGTCGATTCGTTCACGGCGAAAGCGCATGGTCACGTGCCCGAGGGCGCGTTCGTTGTTCCCGATCCCAACCTGATCTTCAACGGCGAGTTCAAGCGCGCGGGCCTGGATCTCGTGCTGTCCCATGAGGGGCACGAGTTCGTCGTTCACGATTATTTCAGGGGCGAAAAGCGCGCCGCGCTGGCCTCGCCCGACGGCGCCCATCTCACCGGCGACATCGTCAACGCGCTCACAGGCTATGTCCAGGTCGCACAAGCCGCCCCCGGCGGCGCGGCCGCGGCCCAGGTCATCGGCCATGTCACCAAGCTTGCGGGCAGCGCGACCGCGATCCGCAACGGCGTCTCGGTCATCCTGAACAACGGCGACAACGTCGAGAAGGGCGACGTGGTCTCGACCGGATCGGATTCGACGCTCGGCATCACCTTCATCGACGGCACCGTGTTCGGCCTGTCCTCCAATGCGCGGATGGTGCTGAACGAGATGGTCTACGACCCCAACGGTTCCAGCAACTCCTCGCTGTTGAGCCTGGTCGCCGGCACCATCACCTTCGTCGCCGGCGAGACCGCCAAGCACGGCGACATGAAGATCGACACGCCGGTTGCCACCATGGGCATCCGCGGCACGGCCGTGCTGACCCAGATCAACTTCGTCGTTCCCGCCGGCGGCGGCGATCCGCAGCCGCAGGCGAGCTTCCAGGTGCTGGTCGAGCCGAACGGCACGACGGGCTCCTACATCCTGTTCGACAAGGTGACGCTGCTGCCGATCGCGACGGTCAATCAGGCCGGCCAGATGATCCAGATCAGCGGCGGCAACGTCTCGATCTCCAACGCGCTGATGTCGCCGGACGTTCAGAAGCTGATCACCGACGTGTTCACGCTGAAATTCACCGACAACAATACCAACACCAAGCTGACCACGAACTTCACCGACACGCTCACGCCGATGAGCCAGGACGTGGTGTTCAAGTCGGCGTCCGGCGCCGTCGTGACGGCGACCTTCGTCAACCTCAATACGAAGGGATCGGAGACGCCTAGCACGCCACCGCCCGCAGCCACGCGCATTCCCGGCCAGCCGATTGTGCAGAGCTTCGACGCCAGCGGCAAGGTGACCTCGGCATTCGCGTTGACAGAGCGTGCCGACGTGACCGGCGACACGCATTCCGATACGATTTCCGGCCTGATCAGATTCCTTGATCAGAACCTCGGCGACCGACCGACGACGAGCATCAGCCTCGCCGACGCGCCGAACTACGTCTACAAGGATGCCGGCCAGCACGACGTCACCAGTTCGCTCTCCGCGCTGCAAAAGCAGGACATCGCGGCGACGCAGATCCAGATCAACGTCGCGCCCGACGCCGGCAACACCAACAACGGCTCGGCGGTCTGGACCTACACGATCCCGGACAAGGTCTTCGACTTCCTGGCGGCCGGCGAAACCCTGACGCTGACCTACATCGTCCGTGTCGACACCAATTTCGTGGTCAGCCCCGAGTCCAAGTTCATCCCGATCACGATCACGATCACGGGCACCAACGACAAGCCCACGGTCGCGACGTCGGGCGGAATCGTCATCGAGAAGATCGGGACCGGCAACGAGGCGCTCGACACCATCACCGGGACCGTCACTTTCACTGACGTCGACCTGACCGACCGGCCGATCGTGAGCGCTGCGCTCTCGTCGACCCAGCCGTTCAAATATCTTGATGCCGAAGGCAACGATGTCACGTCGACCCTGACGCCACAGCAGCTCGCGGCGATCGCCGCCGTCGAGGTTCCGCTGACCGTGGTGCAGGGGGCGGGGAACAGCAACAACGGCTCGGCCACCTGGACTTACAGCGTACCCGACCATCTGTTCGACTTCCTCGCCAAAGGCGAGAAACTGACCCTCAATTACGTGGTGCAGGTCGATGACGGGCACGGCGGTGTCGTCAGCACGCCGGTCACCGTCTCGATCAACGGTGCGGACGTCAATGTCGAGGGCACCAACGATGTGCCGACGATCGTCGCGGACGACACCACCCCGGCGGGTGGGGTGACCGAGGATACGGGGGCCACGCTTGCGGCCAACGGCACCATCACATTCAACGACCCCGATCTCACCGATACGCACACCGCGAGTTTCTCGCTGAAGTCGACGGCCTCGAGCGCGCATCTGCCCGGCTTCAGCGACGGCACCTCGCATATCGGCACGTTCGCGCTTGCCCCCGTGGTCGAAAGTCCGGGAGCCAGCTCTCGGGGGTCGGTGGGCTGGACCTTCACGCTCAGCGACAACGATCCGGTGCTGCAGTCGCTGGCCAAGGGCCAGACCATCACGCAGGTCTACACCGTCACGGTGGACGACCATCACGGTGGAACGGTGACTCAGGATGTCACGGTCACGATCACCGGAACCAACGACGCGCCGACCATCACGAGCGATGCAGACGCCGCCGCGGGTACGGTGACCGAAGATGCTGCGACGCCGACGCTGACCGCTGGCGGCACGCTGGCGATTCAGGACCTCGACCTGATCGATACCCACACCGCGCAGGCGGCGTTCAAGTCGGCGACATCGACCGCGCACCTGCCGGGCTTCGATGGCAGCACGCCGCTCGGGACCTTCTCGATCGATCCGTCGGTGACTGAAGCGAACGACGACACCAGCAACGGGGCGACGCTCGGCTGGCATTTCGCTCTCAACGACAACGACCCGGTGCTGCAGTCGCTGGCCAAGGGCCAGACCATCACCCAAGTCTACACCGTCACCTTCACCGACAATAACGGTGCGCAGGTTTCGCAGGACGTCACGGTGACCATCACCGGGACCAACGACACGCCGACCATCACGAGCGACGCAGACGCCGCGGCGGGCGGCGTCACCGAGGACGCCGCCACGCCAACGTTGTCGACCGGCGGCACGTTGGCGATCCAGGACCTCGACCTGATCGACACCCATACCGCGCAGGCGGCGTTCAAGTCGGCGACATCGACCGCGCACCTGCCGGGCTTCGATGGCAGCACGCCGCTCGGGACTTTCACGATCGATCCGTCGGTGACTGAAGCGAACGACGACACCAGCAATGGGGCGACGCTCGGTTGGCATTTCGCTCTCAACGACAACGATCCGGTGCTGCAGTCGCTGGCCAAGGGCCAGACCATCACGCAGGTCTACACCGTCACCTTCACCGACAATAACGGTGCGCAGGTTTCGCAGGACGTCACGGTCACGATCACCGGAACCAACGATACGCCGACCGTCACGAGCGACGCAGACGCCGCCGCGGGTACGGTGACCGAAGACGCTGCGATGCCGACGCTGATCGCTGGCGGCACGCTGGCGATCCAGGACCTCGACCTGATCGACACCCACACCGCGCAGGCGGCGTTCAAGTCGGCGACATCGACCGCGCACCTGCCGGGCTTCGATGGCAGCACGCCGCTCGGGACCTTCTCGATCGATCCGTCGGTGACCGAAGCGAACGACGACACCAGCAACGGTGCGACGCTCGGTTGGCATTTCGCTCTCAACGACAACGACCCGGTGCTGCAGTCGCTGGCCAAGGGCCAGACCATCACGCAGGTCTACACCGTCACCTTCACCGACAATAATGGTGCGCAGGTTTCGCAGGACGTCACGGTCACCATCACCGGGACCAACGACACGCCGACCGTCACGAGCGATGCAGACGCCGCCGCGGGTACGGTGACCGAAGACGCTGCGACGCCGACGCTGACCGCTGGCGGCACGCTGGCGATCCAGGACCTCGATCTGATCGACACCCATACCGCGCAGGCGGCGTTCAAGTCGGCGACATTGACGGCGCACCTGCCGGGCTTCGATGGCAGCACGCCGCTCGGGACCTTCACGATCGATCCGTCGGTGACTGAAGCGAACGACGACACCAGCAACGGGGCGACGCTCGGCTGGCATTTCGCTCTCAACGACAACGACCCGGTGCTGCAGTCGCTGGCCGAGGGCCAGACCATCACGCAGGTCTACACCGTCACCTTCACCGACAATAACGGTGCGCAGGTTTCACAGGACGTCACGGTCACGATCACCGGGACCAACGACTCACCGACCATCACGAGCGATGCAGACGCCGCAGCGGCAAGCGTGACCGAAGACGCCAGCACGCCGACGCTGACCGCTGGCGGCACGCTAGCGATCCAGGACCTCGACCTGATCGACACTCACACCGCGCAAGCGGCGTTCAAGTCGGCGACATCGACCGCGCACCTGCCGGGCTTCGATGGCAGCACGCCGCTCGGGACCTTCACGATCGATCCGTCGGTGACCGAAGCGAACGACGATACCAGCAACGGTGCGACGCTGGGCTGGCATTTCGCTCTCAACGACAACGACCCGGTGCTGCAGTCGCTGGCCGAGGGCCAGACCATCACCCAAGTCTACACCGTCACCTTCACCGACAATAACGGTGCGCAGGTTTCGCAGGACGTCACGGTCACGATCACCGGGACCAACGACGCGCCGACCATCACGAGCGATGCAGACGCCGCCGCGGGGAGTGTGACCGAGGATGCCAGCGCGACGCTGTCGATCAGCGGTACTCTGGCGATCCAGGACCTCGACCTGATCGATACCCACACGGCAGAAGCGGTGCTCAAAACTTCGACGTCGACCGCGCATCTGCCGGGCTACGACACGCCGCTCGGCACCTTCACGATCGACACCTCCGTCGCCGAGTTCAACAACGACGCCGATAGCGGCGCAACGCTGGGCTGGCACTTCAGCCTCGACAACGGCAACGCGACGCTGCAATCGCTGGCGCAGGGCCAGACCATCACCCAGGTCTACACTGTCACCTTTACCGACGATCACGGCGCGCAGATCGCGCAGGACGTGACCGTCACGATCAACGGCGCGAATGACGCACCGACGGTCACCAGCGATGCCGACGCGGCAAAGGGTACGGTCAACGAGGACGACAGCGGCTCGCTGACGACCGGCGGCACGCTGGCGATCCAGGATGTCGATCTGACCGACACCCACACGGCGGAGTGGTCGTTCAAATCGTCGTCCGTCAGCACGGACCTGCCTGGCTTCGGAGCGAACTCGCATATCGGCACGTTCTCGATCGATTCGGTGTCTGAATCCGCTACCGACACGGACAATGGCGCGACGCTCGGCTGGCACTTCACGCTCGACAACAGCGATCCGGTGCTGCAGTCGCTGGCGGAAGGGCAGACCATCACCCAGGTCTATACCGTGACATTCGACGACCCGCACGGCGGCAAGGTCAGCCAGGACGTCGCCGTCACGATCACCGGCACCAACGATGCGCCGGCGGTGTCCTATGTCACCGCGGACTACATGAACTTCGACGGCCAGACGATTGCGGTCGGCGACGTGCCGACGGTTGCCACCGACGGCGTGACGCTGGACGGCTGGGTGAACTGGAACGGGAGCGCTGCGCCCGACGGCCAGGTCTTGTTCTACAACGGCAATACCTCGTCCGCCGGTTTCGGCCTGATCGGCACCGTCGTCAACGGCAGCCTTGAGATCGAAATCCTCGAAGGAGGCGTCGATATTCAGGATACGGGCTTCGCGCTCACCGCCGGGCAATGGCATAACCTCGCCCTGACGCGCGACCAGGGCACCTTCACGCTCTACGTCGATGGCAATGCCGTCTATTCCCACAGCGGAGGCGCGAATTCGATCGGCAGTGGTCAGGACCCGTCCTACATGATGATCGGGGGAGCGAGCGACAGATACGCTCCCGGCTTCGGGGCGCAAGGCTTTACTGGCTCGATCGCCGATGTCAGCGTCTGGACCACCGCGCTCACGCAAGTGCAGATCCAGTCGATCGACTTCACCGCGCTCACCGGGAACGAGACGAATCTGGCCGGATATTACCAGCTTAGCGACGGCAGCGGGACCACGGCCTCCAATGCGGTCAACTCCGCCAAGAGCCTCGTGATCGAGGGCGACGCGGACTGGGCAAGCGGCACATCCGGGCCGGGCGGCGCATTAGCAGATCTGATGGAAACCAATACCGGCCAGGTGACGCATGGCGTTCTGGCGGTTTCCGACGTCGACGCGATCGATCACGTCACGGTGTCTGTCAGCGAACTGCAGGTGACTCTCGACGGCGTGGCGCAAACGGACAGCGTCGGCGGGCTGTCGCATACCGACCTGCTGAACTATCTCTCGGTTCCGTCCGGTGACATCCTCGACGGCACCGCCACCCATACGCAATTCACCTGGACCTTCAATTCGCAGGGGCAGGCCTTCGACTTCCTCGGTGCCGGCCAGACGCTGTCGCTCCAATATACCATCGTTCCGGCCGATGCTGCCGGCGCGGGCGCTGGCGCAGTCGTCACCGTCAACATCGCCGGCACGAACGACGCGCCGACGCTTGCCGATCTCCACATCGGGCCGCTCACGGACACCGCTGCGGCCGACACCTTCTCCGATTTGACCGGCACGCTGTCGGGCCACGATGCCGATACCGGCGAGACGGCGACGCTGACTTATGCCGTCCTCAACGCGGATCAACACGCGGCCACGACCGTTGCGGGACACTACGGCTCGCTGACGGTCGATAGCCACGGCAACTACAGCTACGTTGCCAATGCAGAGGCCATCAACGCGCTGCCGGATGGGCTTTATACGGACACGTTCACGGTGCAGACCACGGACGCGCATGGTGCGACCGCCAGCGCAACGCTCACGGTGGATGTGACCGGCGCGAACGAGACGACCGCACCGGTGATTGACGTCGACCAGCTCTATGTCACGCAGGAAGGTGACATGGTCTTCGTCCATGGCATCACCGTCGCCGACGCCGATGCTGCCCCCGATGAAACCTTTACACTCACTGCGGCGGCGGATTCCGGCACATATGTGGAGCCCGCATCGACATCCGATACCTTGGCGAGCGTCAATTCGGCCCTTCAATATCTGACATACGCCGAGCCGAGCCAGGGTGCGCCTGCGACGGACAAGCTTGCCATCACCGTCACTGACGGCCACGGTGCGAGCGATACGGTCAACCTGATCTTCAATCTGAGCGAACAAGGTCCGGTGACCCTCGCCAGCACAGAGGGCAAGGACGTGCTGTTCGGGACCGGCTATCAGGATCAGTTCGTGTTCGCGGCAAACTCCAACCGCGACATCATCCTGGATTTCACGCACGATCAGGACCACATCGACCTGACGGCTGTCGTCACAACCGATATCGATGCTGCGTGGATAGCCCAGCACGCGACCACGACAGGGGCGGACACCCTGATCACAATCAACCCCTCGGACACGATTCTCCTGAAGGGTGTCGCCCAAGTCCAGGCGAGTGACTTCATCGTCCATGCCTGATCGCGGCGTCATCGGCCGCGATCGTCGCGTACCCGATCCGCGCTGCCGTTCGCGGCGAAAGCGTGATATCCCACCAGCATGAAACGTCTCAATATCCTGCGGCGGTGGTTTGCGCGGAAGCTGGGCTTTGCGCGGCTGATGTGCCTCGCGCTGCTGGTCGTGTTCGCCGGCGCCCGCCTGTGGGATCCGCCGCCGATCCAGGAATTACGGCTGCGCACCTTCGACATGTTCCAGCTGATCGATCCGCGCCACAAGACGGCGCGGCCCGTCGTCATCGTCGACATCGACGACAAGAGCCTCGCCAGGCTCGGCCAGTGGCCGTGGCCGCGTACGCGCATCGCCGATCTGATCCAGAACCTCACCAATAGCGGCGCTGTGGCGATCGGTTTCGACGTGGTATTCTCCGAACCCGACCGGCTCAACCCGGATCTGGTCGCGAGCCAGATGCGCTATCTGGACGACGCCACCCGCACCAAGCTGCGCGAGCTGCCGAGCAACGACCAGGTCCTCGCCGACGCGATCAAGCGCTCCCGCGTCGTGCTGGGCGAGACCGGGTTGCCGGAGGTCCTGTCCGAGCTCGACAAATCGCTTCCGTTCACGGGTGTGGCAACGGTCGGGGAGGAGGGCGCCGAGCGCTTCCTGTTCGAATTTCCCGGTCTGCTCCGCAACGTGCCGATCATCGAGAAGATCGCGGCCGGGCGGGGGCTGTTCTCGATCCGGACCGAGCGTGACGGACTGATCCGCCGCGTGCCGATGATCATGCGCGCCCAGGGCAACATCATGCCCTCGCTCAGCCTCGAGATGTTGCGCGTCGTCACGGGGACCCCGACCTTGCTGGTCCGCACCGACAAGGCCGGCATCAGGTCGATCCGGCTCAAGGGGGCGGAGATTCCGACCGACAAGAACGGTCAACTCTGGGTGCACTATGCCCGGCGGGATCCTTCGATCTATGTGTCCGCGGTCGACGTGCTCGACAATAGCCTGGCGCCTTCCAGGATCGCCGGCAAGCTGGTGCTGGTCGGCACCTCCGCGGGCGGATTGAACGACATCAAGACAACGCCGGTCTCCCGGGCCATGCCGGGGGTCGAGATCCACGCCCAGGTGCTGGAAAGCGTGCTGAGCGGCGCGGTAATCTCCCAGCCGAACTATGCCCTCGGCGTCGAGTTGCTCGCCGCGCTCTTCATCGGCATCCTGGTGATCATCTTCACGCCGAATCTCGGCCCAGTGCGCCTGGTGCTCGCGGGTGCGACCTTTGCCGCCATCCTGATCGGCGTGTCCTGGTTCTTCTACGCGCAGTACCGCTACCTCATCGATTTTACCTATCCGCTGCTCTCGACCACGGCGGTGTATCTGACGCTGATCTTCGCCAGCTTCGTGCGAGAGCAGCGCCAGCGCGTGCAGATCCGCGGACAGTTCGCGCAATACATGTCGCCGGTCCTGGTCGAGCAGCTGGCGCAGTCGCCGGAGAAGCTCGTGCTCGGCGGCGAGGAGCGCGAGATGACGATCATGTTCTCGGACGTGCGCGGCTTCACCACGATCTCGGAGAGCTACAAGCATGACCCGCAGGGCCTGATCGCGCTGATGAACCGCTTCCTGACGCCGCTGACCGACGTGATCATCGAGCGGAAGGGCTATATCGACAAATACATGGGCGACGCCATCATGGCGTTCTGGAACGCGCCGCTCGACGATCCCGAGCACGAGGTCAATGCCTGCGAGGCCGCGATCCAGATGCTCGAGCAGATCGACGCGGTCAACAAGGAGCGCGAGCTGGAGGCCGCCGAGGGCGGCCATGTCTACATCCCCCTCAATGTCGGCATCGGCCTCAACACCGGCATCGGCGTGGTCGGCAACATGGGCTCGGACCTGAAGAAGAACTATTCGGTGCTCGGCGACAGCGTAAACCTGGCTTCACGGCTGGAAGGCCAGTCGAAGGAATACGGCTTTCCCATCATCGTGGGATCCAGGACTGCGCTTGCCGCCAAGGACAAGTTCGCGATCCTCGAGCTCGACTTCATCATGGTCAAGGGCAAGACCGAGCCCGAGGTGATCTACGCCATCGCCGGCCGCGAGGACGTGATGCATTCGGCCGCCTTCCAGCGCCTGCGCAACATCACCATCGAGACGCTCGCCTGTTACCGCGCCCGCGACTGGCAGGGCGCACTCGATGCGATCGAACGCGGCCGCCGCAGCGAGGATGCCGACACGCTTGAAAAACTGTTCGGGCTCTACGAGGCCCGCATCAAGGATTTCCAGATCAATCCACCGCCGGAAGGGTGGAACGGGGCGTACGCACTGCTGACGAAGTAAGGCGACGTCCCCGCTTTCGAGGGGTGGGCAAAGCGAAGTGCCCACCGTTTAGTTGCGATGAAGAGCGAATGGTGGGCACGCTTCCGCTTTGCCCTCGCTGCGGCAGCGGTGTTCGCCGCCCCTCACTCCATCCCGATCGTCGTCAGATCCTGGAACCAGTGCTGCGCCTGCACGAACTGCTTGATTTTCGGCGACAGCGCGTGCGGGTTGGTGTCGTGGACGACCCAGACCAGCGTGGCGTCGTCCACGATCAGCGCATGCGCCTGCGCCAGCAATTCGTCCTGCTTGGCGCTGTCGAAGGTCTGCTTGGCTTCGTCGATCAGCGCATCCACCTTCGGGTTCTTGTAGCCGCCCCAGTTGACGCCGACCGGCGCGATCTGGCCGGAATGGAAGAAGCGGACGATGGCGTAGAGCGGATCCGAGGTGACATAGGCGATGTTGTTGGCGGTGATGCCGGCGTTCATCTCGTCCGCCGCACCCTTGCGCCAATGCGTATAGAGCGTCTCGAGCTCGACGACCTTGAAGTCGATGTCGATGCCGATCTCCTTGAAGCTCTGCTGCAGGAATTCGTTCATCGGCAGCGACAGCATCTGGCCGGTGCCGCCCTGCGCGATGATGAAGGTGGTCTTCAGCGGCTTGGCCTTGGAGTAGCCGGCCTCTTCGACCAGCTTCTTGGCGGCGGCGAGATCATACTTGATGTCGAAGCTCGGCTTGCCGAACCAAGGGCTCGACGGGTCGACCTGGCCCTTGGCGGGTTTTGCGAGGCCGTTCATCAAACCGACGACCTCATCGCGGTTGATTGCGAGGTTCAGCGCCTTGCGTAGCCGGATATCGGTCCAAGGCGAGCCGGGGAGCACGCTGAGATGATAATTCCAGACATGCGGCGTGACGTTGTCGACCATCTTCATGCCGGCGGCTTTCAGCTGCGGCACGGCATCCGGCGCCGGCGTCTCGATCAGATCCACCTGTCCGGCGAGCAGGGCGTTGGTGCGCGTCAGCGCTTCGGGCATCGGCACCAGCACGAGCTTGTCGACCTTGGGAATGCGCTTCTTGTTCCAGTAGTCCGGATTCCTGCTGAGCTCGGCGAGCTCGCGCGGCACCAGCTTGGTCAGCTTGAACGGGCCGGTACCGGACGGCTGGCTGGCGAACTTGTCCCAGTCCTTGCCGAGCTTGTCATATTGCGCCGGGCTCGACACCAGGAACCACAGCATCTGGTAGGGGAAGAAGGAATCGATCGCCTTGGTGGTGATCTCCACGGTGAAGTCGTCGATCTTGGCGTAGCTTGCAACCGAGGGCAGGCGGGTCTTCACCTGCGCGCTCTGCCGCTTGTCGAATTGCGGCGCCTTGTCGTTGAGCACTTTGTCCAGGTTCCAGATCACCGCGTCGGCGTTGAACTCGCTGCCGTCGTGAAACTTGACGCCCTTGCGCAACGTGAAGCGCCATTTGGTCTTGTCGGCATCGTCGACCTTCCACTCGGTCGCAAGCCCCGGCACCAGCTTGCCGGGGCGATCGGCGACGTCCATTTCCCAGGCGAGCAGCGGATCGTAGATCGTATAGGCCGTGAATTGATAAGCGCCGGCGCCGCGATCGGGCTGCCCCGTGGTCAGCGGGATGTCCGCCATCGAGATGCCGTAGCGCACCACCGTTTCGGCGCGCGCCGAGATTGCGGACAACGCCAGTGCAAGCACGGCGAAACAAATCGATAGACGAGTACGCATAATCCAGAGCTCCCAGGGGATTTCGAGAGCTGAACCTGCAATCTTGATGCCAGAATAGGCAGTGCCGCACGTGCACCCGCCTCCAGTTCCTAAGGACTTGTCGCCGCAGGGCCAAATCGCAGAATAAGTTTCTCTTTGGCATAGCCATTGCATACGATTGCATCAAAAATAGTCATTGAAGCCGGAAAAGGATTGAGGCGATGCTTATGAAGAAGACCACACGCGCGGCATTTATCGCGGTGCTCGCTCTAACCACGGCGGCTGCTTGGCCGCGTGCTGTCAGCGCCGAGACCGTGCTGCGCATCGGCATGACCGCTGCCGATATTCCGCGCACGCTGGGCCAGCCCGACCAGGGCTTTGAGGGCAACCGCTTCACCGGCCTCACCATGTACGACGCGCTGACCGGCTGGGACCTGTCCTCCGCCGAGAAGGCGAGCGTTGTGATTCCCGGCCTCGCGACCGAATGGAAGGTCGACGATGCCGACAAGACCAAATGGACCTTCAAGCTGCGTCCCGGCGTCACCTTCCACGACGGTTCGCCCTTCAATGCCGATGCGGTGGTGTGGAACGTCGAGAAGGTGCTGAAGCAGGACGCCCCGCAGTTCGACGCCAGCCAGGTCGGTGTCACGGCCTCGCGCATGCCGACGCTGGCCTCTGCCAGAAAGATCGACGACATGACGGTCGAGCTCACCACCAAGGAGCCCGACAGCTTCCTGCCGATCAACCTCACCAATCTGTTCATGGCAAGCCCGGCGAAGTGGCAGCACTTCTATGAGAAGGCAGAAGGCGCCGATGCCAAGGCGAAGTCGCAGGCCGCATGGACTGCGTTTGCCAAGGACGCCGCGGGCACTGGCCCGTGGAAGATGGCGAGCTTCACGCCGCGCGAGCGGCTCGAGCTCGTGAAGAACGCGAGCTATTGGGACAAGGCGCGCGTGCCGAAGGTCGACAAGATGGTCCTGGTCCCGATGCCGGAAGCCAACGCCCGCACCGCGGCGCTGCTTTCCGGGCAGGTTGATTGGATCGAGGCGCCGGCGCCGGACGCGCTGCCCGAGCTCAAGCAGCGCGGCTTCAAGCTGTACGCCAACGAGCAGCCGCATGTCTGGCCGTGGCAGTTCTCGCGCATCGAAGGCTCGCCCTGGAACGACATCCGCGTCCGTAAGGCCGCCAATCTCTGCGTTGATCGCGAGGGCCTCAAGGACGGCCTGCTCGCCGGCCTGATGGTGCCCGCGACCGGCTCGTTCGAGCCGGGCCATCCCTGGCGCGGCAAGCCGAGCTTCGAGATCAAGTACGACAAGGCGGCGGCGCAGAAGCTGATGAAGGAGGCCGGCTTCGGTCCCGACAAGAAGCTGGCCGTCAAGGTGCAGACCTCGGCCTCCGGCTCGGGCCAGATGCAACCGCTGCCGATGAACGAGTATCTCCAGCAGGCGCTCGCCGAATGCTATTTCGACGTGAAGCTCGACGTCATCGAGTGGAACACGCTGTTCACCAACTGGCGCCGCGGCGCCAAGGATGCTTCGGCCAACGGCTCGAACGCGACCAACGTCACCTACTCGGCGATGGACCCGTTCTTCGCGCTTGTGCGCTTCCTGCAGTCGAGCATGGCGCCGCCGGTCTCGAACAATTGGGGCTTCATCAACGATCCCAAGTTCGACGAGCTGGTGAAAAAGGCACGGCAGACCTTCGACCCCACCGCGCGTGACGCCGCGCTCGCCGAGCTGCACGCCGCCTCCGTCGATGACGCCGCCTTCCTCTACGTCGCCCACGACGTCGGTCCCCGCGCGATGAGCCCGAAGATCAAAGGCGTCGTGCAGCCGAAGAGCTGGTTCATCGACTTCTCGCTGGTGTCGATACAGTAGTTTAAGCAACACACTCGGTGCACCCTCTCCCCTTGTGGGAGAGGGTGGCTTCGCGATAGCGAAGCCGGGTGAGGGGTCTCTTTCCGCGGATGACCCTCGCGCATTAGCAACGATTGTACCCGAGGACAGATACCCCTCATCCGGCGCCTCGCGCCACCTTCTCCCACAAGGGGAGAGGGGAAGAAAGAATCCGACGTGCTCGCCTACATCGCCAGACGCATCGTCTACGTCATTCCGATCGTCATCAGCGTCGCGCTGGTGTGCTTTCTGCTCGTGCACATCACGCCGGGCGATCCGCTGGTCGCGGTGCTCCCCGCAGATGCCTCGCAGGAGCTCGCGGCGCAGCTCCGGTCCGCCTATGGTTTTGATCGCCCGCTGCCCGTGCAATTCGGCTTGTGGCTGATGCGCGCGCTGCACGGCGATCTCGGCAATTCCATCGCGACGGGGCGCCCCGTGCTCGCCGAAGTCTTGCGCGCCGTCGGCAACACCGTCACGCTGGCGATTGCCGCGGCGATCATCGGCTTCACCATGGGCATCCTGCTCGGTCTGATTGCCGGCTATTTCCGCGAGACCTGGATCGACAAGCTCGCGACCTCCTTTGCCATCGCGGGCGTGTCGGTGCCGCATTACTGGCTCGGCATGGTGCTCGTCATCATCTTCTCGGTGCAGCTCAACTGGCTGCCCGCGGTCGGCGCCGGTCCGAACGGTTCCAACTCCTGGGCGTGGGATTGGGCGCATCTTAAATATCTCGTGCTGCCGGCGATCACGACGTCGGTGATTCCGATGGGCATCGTCACCCGCACGGTGCGCGCGCTGACCGGCGACATCCTCAGCCAGGATTTCGTCGAGGCCTTGCGCGCCAAGGGGCTGCACGAGCGTGGCGTGTTTCGCCACGTCATCAAGAACGCCGCGCCGACCGCGCTGGCGGTGATGGGGCTTCAATTGGGCTACATGCTCGGCGGCTCGATTTTGATCGAGACCGTGTTCTCCTGGCCGGGCTCGGGCTTCCTGCTCAACTCCGCGATCTTCCAGCGCGATCTGCCGCTGCTGCAGGGCACGATCCTGATCCTGGCGCTGTTCTTCGTGTTCCTCAATCTCATGGTCGACATCGCCCAAGCCGCGATCGACCCGCGCATCAAGCGGGGCTAGCCGATGAGCGAGCTTCCGTTGTCTGCCATCAGCGATGCCGCGCTCCAGGCCGCACCCGCCACCAAGGCGCGCGGCTATTGGGCGACCGTCGGCCGCCGCATCCGGCGCGACAAGGTCAGTATGGCCTGCGCGCTGGTGCTGCTGCTGATCTTCCTGTCCGCGATTCTCGCGCCATGGCTCGGCTTGGAAGATCCGTACAAGGGCTCGATGATCCGCCGCCTGCGCCACATCGGCACGGCAGGCTACCCGCTCGGCACCGACGAACTCGGCCGCGACATGCTGGCGCGCCTGATCTATGGCGGGCGGCTGTCGTTGGTGATCGGCATCCTGCCCGTGATCCTTGCGTTCTGCATCGGCACCTCGCTGGGTCTCGTCGCCGGGTATGTCGGCGGCAAGCTCAACACCGCGATCATGCGCACGATCGACGTCTTCTACGCCTTTCCCTCGGTGCTGCTGGCGATTGCGATCTCCGGCGCACTCGGCGCCGGCATCCTCAATTCCATCGTGTCATTGACGGTCGTGTTCGTGCCGCAGATCACCCGCGTTGCCGAGAGCGTCACCACGGGGGTGCGCAACATGGACTTCGTCGAGGCCGCGCGCGCTTCGGGCGCCGGGCCCTTGACCATCATGCGCGTGCACATCCTCGGCAACGTTCTTGGTTCGATCTTCGTCTACGCCACCAGTCTCATTTCGGTCTCGATGATTCTGGCGGCAGGTCTCTCCTTCCTCGGCCTCGGTACCAAGCCGCCGGAGCCTGAATGGGGCCTGATGCTCAACACGCTCCGCACCGCGATCTACATCAATCCATGGGTCGCCGCATTGCCGGGCGCCATGATCTTCGCGGTCTCGATCTGCTTCAACCTGCTCTCGGACGGCTTGCGCAGCGCCATGGACATCAGGAACTGAGATGATGATGACAGATGCGCAATGTGCTGCCGCGTTCTCCGTCCACCTCTCCCCGATGGGGAGAGGTGAAGGACGGTGCCTATGAGTGAGAGCAACACCCCGGTCGCCATGCTGGAGCCGATCAAAGACCTCGGCGGCGTCGCGCAGCCGCTGCTGCAGGTCAACGGCCTGACGAAACATTTTCCGGTACGCGGCGGCCTGTTCGCCGCGAAGCGAACCGTGCGCGCCGTCGACAACGTGTCCTTCTCCGTCGCCAAGGGCGAGACCGTCGGCATCGTCGGCGAATCCGGCTGCGGCAAGTCCACCACCGCGCGGCTGTTGATGCATCTGATGCCGCGCGACACCGGCGACATCATCTATGACGGCATGACGGTCGGCCAGTCGCTCTCCTTGCGCGAATTGCGCCGCGGCATGCAGATGGTGTTCCAGGACTCTTATGCCTCGCTCAATCCACGCCTGACGATCGAGGAATCGATCGCCTTCGGCCCGAAGGTGCACGGCATGGCCGACGGCGCGGCGCGCACCCTGGCGCGCGAACTGCTCGGCAAGGTCGGCTTGGTCCCTGCAAACTTCGCCAACCGCTATCCGCACGAGATCTCCGGCGGCCAGCGCCAGCGCGTCAACATCGCGCGCGCGCTGGCGCTCTCGCCGCGGCTGGTGATCCTGGACGAAGCCGTCTCCGCGCTCGACAAATCCGTCGAGGCGCAGGTGCTCAACTTGCTGGCGGATCTCAAGCGCGAATTCGGGCTCACTTATCTCTTCATCAGCCACGACCTCAACGTCGTGCGCTACATCAGCGATCGCGTGCTGGTGATGTATCTCGGCGAAGTCGTCGAGCTCGGCCCGGTCGACCAGGTCTGGGATAGCCCCGCGCATCCCTACACGCGCGCACTCCTCGCGGCGATGCCGTCGTCCGACCCCGACAGGCGTACCGAGCAACCGCCGATCACGGGCGATCCGCCCAATCCGATCGATCCGCCCCCGGGCTGCCGCTTCCATACCCGTTGTCCGTTTGCGGAGCCGCTCTGCGCAAATGCGACACCAAAGCTCGTCGCGCTCGATAAGATGGGCCATGAGGCCGCGTGCTACATGGCGATACCGGGTTCAGGCCATAGCCGCGCGCCCAGGGAGAACACCGCATGACGAGACCAACACCGAAAGAGATCAAGCCGATCGCGCAGATCGCCGGCGTCCCCGTCGATGACGAGATCGCGACGCGCATCTCCAGTTCCATCGGGCCCGCCTTCGAGGGCTTCGCGGCTATCGCCGGCACGCTGCCGTTCGATCTCGAGCCCGCGCTCTATCCGGTCGTGCAGGCGCAGAAGGTGTCGAAATGAGAACCGAGCCTGCATTGATGACGCTTGCCGAGGTCGCGCGCGCGATCGCGATGAAGCAGGTGTCCTCGCATGAGGTGACGCGCGCGCTGCTGCACCGTATCGCGCAGTGGCAGCCGCATCTCAACGCCTTCATGTCGATTGAGGCCGAGGCTGCATTGAAGGCGGCGGATGCCGCCGATGCCGAGCTGGCCAAGGGCGATGTCCGTGGCCCCCTGCATGGCGTGCCGCTCGCTCACAAGGACATGTATTACGATGCCGGCCACGTCGCCACCTGCGGATCGCTGATCCGCCGCGATTTCGTGCCGACCGCGACCTCCACGGCGTTGCAGCGGTTGAAGGACGCCGGCCAGATCAGGCTCGGCACGCTGCATCTGGCCGAATTCGCCTATGGCCCGACCGGGCATAACGCCCATTACGGCCCGGTGCGCAATCCCTGGAATGTCGCCCACATCACCGGCGGCTCCTCGTCCGGCTCCGGCTCGTCGGTCGCAGCGCGCCTGACGTTTGCGGCGCTCGGCTCCGACACTGGCGGCTCGATTCGCATGCCCGCGCATTTCTGCGGCGTCACGGGGTTGAAGACGACCTGGAGCCGCGTCAGCCGCGCCGGCGCGATGCCGCTGTCGCAATCGCTCGACACCGTCGGCCCGCTTGCCCGCACCGCGGAGGATTGTGCGCTGTTGCTGGCGCTGATGGCCGGCCCCGATCCGGCGGACTCGACCTGCAGCCACGAGCCCCTGTCGGATTATGTCGGCGCGACCAAGGGCTCGCTGAAGGGCCTCACGATCGGTGTGCCCACCTCGTTCTATGTCGACGATCTCGACGCCGAAGTCGCGCGCGTGCTGGACGAGACCATCGCGGTGCTCAAGCGCGAAGGCGCCGACATCGTCAAGGTCGAGTTGCCGGACCAGCGGCAATTGTCCTCGGCGAGCCAGCTCGTGCTCGCGGCCGAAGCTGCCGCCTTCCACAAGCGCTGGATGATCGAACGGCCGCAGGATTACGGCCCGCAGGTGCTGATGCGGCTGCAGAACGGTCTTGCCGTTCCCGCCATCACCTATCTCGAGGCGATGCGCTGGCGCGGGCCCGCGCTCGCGGCGCACAATGCAGCGACAGCAGGCGTCAATGCGGTGATCGCGCCGGCATCCCCAGTGCCTGCACCGACGATCGAGGAGAGCGATGTCGGCGGCGGCCCGAACGCGCCGGCGATGGTGCAGCGGCTGACGCTCTTCACCCGCCCGGTGAACTTCCTCGGCCTGCCGTCGCTCACGATCCCCTCCGGTTTTACAAGAGGCGGCCTGCCGGTCGGCATGCAGCTCATCGGTCGCTCGTTTGATGAGGCGACCCTGCTCACCATCGGCGCCGCCTTCCAGCGTGTCACCGATTATCACGATCGACTGCCGAAACTGCCGTCATGACAAACCTCGTCGAGATTTCAGGCCTCAACATCCGCTTCACCGGCGAGCGCACGGTCTATGCCGTGAACGACCTCAGTCTGTCGCTGGGCAACAGCGAGGTGCTAGGCCTGCTCGGCGAATCCGGCTCGGGCAAGAGCGTGACCCTGCGCGCGCTGATGCGGCTGTTGCCGAAGAAGCGCACGCAGATATCGGGCAGCGTCAACGTCATGGGCCGCGACGTGCTCGCCATGAACGACGAGGAGTTGTCATCGTTCCGCGGCCAGACCGTGTCGATGATCTTCCAGGAGCCGGCGTTGGCGCTGGATCCGGTCTACACCATCGGTGCGCAGATCGCCGAGAGCGTCGTGCGTCACGAAGGCAAGAGCTACGCAGATGGCAGGGCGCGTGCGCTCGAGATGCTCGAGGTCGTGCGCATTCCCTCCGCGAAGCGCCGGCTCGACGTTTATCCGCACGAGATGTCCGGTGGCATGCGCCAGCGCGCGATGATTGCGCTGGCGCTGGCCTGCCGGCCCAAGATCCTGCTGGCCGACGAGCCGACCACCGCACTCGATGCCACCGTGCAGATCCAGATCCTGCTGTTGCTGCGCGAGCTGCAGCGCGAGTTCGGCATGTCCGTCATCTTCGTCACCCACGACATTGGTGTGGCGATCGAGATCTGCGACCGGGTCGCGGTGATGTATGCCGGGCAGATCGTCGAGCAGGGCACGCTTCGCGACATCGTCCGCACCCCCGTGCATCCCTATGCCAAGGGCTTGCTCGCCTCGACCATTCACGGCGCCAAGCGTGGCGCGCGGCTCGAAACCATCCCCGGCACGCCGCCCTCGCTGGCCGAGAAGCCCCACAACTGCTCCTTCGCCCCGCGCTGCGCCGTGGCGCAGCCTCGTTGCCTGGAGCAATTGCCTGCCAATGTGGCAGTCGGGCCGGGCCGGGCGGCGCGGTGCGTGCTGGCGGAGCAGGCGGCGGCGCTGTCATAATATGTGAGCGCTGTTGCTGCTGGGCTCCGTCCTTTGAAATTCCGCTGCGGCAACACCGGGTTGTTACAATTCACCGGGGGACGGCAGGCGAACGCCGGTCCACTGTGCATGGGGTTGTTTTACGACTTTTTGGTCGGAGCCGGCTGAAGCGAAACCATTCACACCCCATTCATCGCGGTTCCCGTTCCATGCGGCCTTTCATGGAGAGGGACCTCACCGATGCACATTTCCAACGAAGGCCTGCTCGTCATTCTGTTCGTCGGCCTCGTCGCCGGTTGGCTTGCCGGCAAGATCGTGCGTGGCGCAGGCTTCGGGATCATCGGCGATATCGTCATCGGCATCTGCGGCGCGCTGGTCGCGAGCCTTCTGTTTCCGAAGCTCGGCATTCGCATCGGCACCGGTCTGGTGTCCGAGATCGTTTATTCGGCCATCGGCGCGGTCATCCTGCTGCTGGTGGTGCGGCTGGTGCGTGGCGGCGGCCGGCTCTAGCAGCTGTCCGGCTCGACCGACCGGAACTGGCCGCCTCTCCCGGACCGGGAGGGGCGGCCGCTTTGCACCAAAAAGCCGCAAAGACTGTGAAATACCGGGCTTGCGCACCGGGCCGCCACGGGTAGATGTGGCGCATCGGGGTTCGCGATGCACCCGGCGTTGGACGCAGTGCCAATGGGATGTTAATTCGGGGCGCGTACCCTGAATTGCTTATGAAATCAGGGGCCCTGGCCCCCACCTGAAAGAGATCAGACTGATGGCAGCCGGTCCCGGCGTCCGCCGTTCAGAGCTCGGTGACGCCTTGCGCGCCTGTCGCACGGCGTTCATCGGCGTCGGCTTGATGAGCTGCATGATCAACCTGCTCTATCTGACCGGGTCGATCTTCATGCTGGAAGTCTACGACCGGGTGCTGCCGAGCCGCAGCGTTCCGACCCTGGTCGGCCTCATCATCCTCGCCAGCTTCCTTTATATGGCGCAGGGCGTGCTCGACATGATCCGCAACCGGATCCTGGGGCGGATCGGCACCGCGCTCGACGAATCCCTCAACAAGCGCGTGTTCGACACCATCGTCCGCCTGCCGCTTCTGGTCGGCAGTCGCAACGAAGGCCTCCAGCCGCTGCGTGATCTCGACAACGTCCGCTCCTTCCTCGGCGGCATGGGGCCGAGCGCGTTCTTCGACCTGCCCTGGCTGCCGCTCTATCTCGCCATCTGCTTCGCCTTCCACGTCATGATCGGCGTCACCGCGCTCGTCGGCGCCGTCATCCTGGTCGGGCTGACGCTGGTCACCGAGTTCATGTCCCGCCAGCCGGCGAAAGACGCGATGGGCCTTGCCGCGCAGCGCAACGATCTGGCGCAGGCCAGCCGCCGCAACGCCGAAGTGATGGTGTCGATGGGCATGGCCGGCCGGATGAACGCGCGATGGAGCGAGGCCAACGAAAAATATCTCGCCGGCAATCAGCGCGCGAGCGACGTCGCGGGCGGTCTTGGGGCGGTCGCAAAGGTGCTGCGCATGATGCTGCAATCGGCTGTGCTCGCGGTCGGCGCCTATCTCGTCATCCACCAGGAGGCGACCGCCGGCATCATCATCGCCGGCTCTATCCTGTCGGCCCGCGCGCTGGCGCCGGTCGATCTTGCCATTGCGCACTGGAAATCCTTCGTCGCGGCCCGCCAGAGCTGGCACCGCCTTACCCGCCTGCTGGAGCAGATGCCGGCGCAGACGATGCCGACCCAGTTGCAGGCGCCCACCAGCCGGCTCTCGGTCGAAGGTGTCGCCATGGTTCCGCCCGGCGACCAGCGCCTCATCGTGCAGGATATCACCTTCGCGCTCGTCGCCGGCAACGGTCTCGGCGTGATCGGCCCCAGCGGGTCCGGCAAGTCGTCGCTGATTCGCGCGCTGGTCGGGGTCTGGCAACCGGTCCGCGGCAAGGTGCGGCTCGACGGCGCGGCGCTCGATCAATGGTCGTCCGACATGCTTGGCCGGCACATCGGTTATCTGCCGCAGGACGTCGAATTGTTCGGCGGCACCATCGCCCAGAACATCAGCCGGTTCGATCCCGAGGCCACTTCCGATGCCATCATCGCCGCGGCCAAGGAGGCAGGCGTGCACGAGATGATCATCAAGATGCGCGAGGGCTACAACACGCAAGTCGGCGAGCAGGGAACTTCGCTCTCCGCAGGTCAGGCTCAGCGCGTGGCGCTGGCGCGCGCGCTCTACGGCAATCCTTTCCTGATCGTGCTCGACGAGCCGAACTCCAATCTCGACACCGAAGGCGACGAGGCGTTGACCCGCGCCGTTCGCGCCGCCCGCGAGCGCGGCGCCATCGTCGTCGTGGTCGCGCACCGCCCGATCGGCGTCGAGGCGGTCGACCAGGTCCTGGTGCTGCGCGACGGTCGCATGCAGGCGTTCGGCCCGAAGGAGCAGGTGCTCGCCCAGGTGCTGCAGCCGCGCGTGACCCCGCAGCCACCGATCAAGATCGTCAGTGAAGGCGGAGTGGCCAAGCCATGAGTACGATGGCCATTGGCGGCGCGAAGCCAGCCGCGAAGACCGTGCGCGAGTCGATCAAGTTCCACCTCCTGCTCGGACTCGGCATCGTGGTGGTCCTGGTCGTCGGTCTCGGCGGCTGGGCTTCGACCGTGCTGATTTCGGGCGCGCTGATCGCGCCGGGCCAGATCGTGGTCGAATCCAACGTCAAGAAGGTGCAGCATCCGACCGGCGGCGTGGTCGGCGAGGTGCGCGCCCGCGACGGCGACCTGGTCAAAGCCGGCGACATCGTGGTGCGGCTCGACGATACTGTGACCAAGGCAAATCTCGCCATCGTCACCAAGAATCTCGACGGCGCGCTGGCGCGTGCGGCGCGCCTGCAGGCGGAGCAGCGTGGTGTCGACAGGATCGAATTTCCGCAAGCTCTGCTCGATCGCGCCGGGGATACCGACGTCAAGCTGCTGCTCTCTGCCGAAACCAAGCTGTTCGACGTCCGCGTCAACGGCCGCGCCGGACAGAAGGCGCAGCTGCGCGAGCGCATCACCCAGCTCAACGAGGAGATCGCCGGTCTCAGCGCCCAGGAGAAGGCCAAGGACCAGGAGATCGCGCTGGTGCAGAACGAGCTCACCGGTGTGCGCGATCTCTACGACAAGCGTCTGGTGCAGCTATCGCGCCTGACCCAGCTCGAACGCGACTCGGCCCGTCTCAACGGCGAACGCGCGCAGTACATCGCTTCGCGCGCCCAGGCCAAGGGCAAGATCACCGAGACCGAGCTCCAGATCATCCAGGTCGACAAGGACGTGGTAAGCGAGGTCTCCAAGGATTTGCGCGAGACCAATGACAAGATCGGCGAGCTGATCGAGCGCAAGGTCGCGGCCGAAGACCAGCTTCGCCGCATCGACATCCGCGCGCCGCAGGACGGCATGGTGCTGCAATCCAACGTGCACACCGTCGGCGGCGTCGTCACCGCAGGCGACGCGCTCATGCTGATCGTGCCGCAGGCCGACGATCTCCAGGTCGAGGCCAAGGTCAATCCGGTCGATATCGACAAGCTCCAGATCGGCCAGAAGACGTTGCTGCGCCTCTCCGCGTTCAACCAGCGCACCACGCCCGAGCTTAACGGCCTCGTCAGCCGCGTGTCGCCCGACGTCACCACCGACCAGCGCACCGGGCAAAGCTACTACACCATCCGTGTCACGATGCCAGCCGAGGAGATCGCCCGTCTCGGCGACGTCAAGATGATCCCGGGCATGCCCGTGGAAGCCTTCGTCCAGACCGGCGATCGCACCATGCTGTCCTACCTGATGAAGCCGCTGCACGACCAGCTGATGCGAGCGTTCCGCGAGAAGTGACGCGGGAAAAGCTCTGGCAGGGTGCGGTAGGCGAAGCCGTGATCCGCCGCTTCCCCATCGGCGAAAGGGGTGGTGGTGGGTGACGCTGCGCTAACCCACCCTACGGCCGTGACTTCTTTGCTATAGTTCGACTCGAGCCTCAGCAACCCGGCAGTCGATCCATGCAATCCCCACCCACCATCGCCACCGAATCCTTCTCCGACGCCTCACTTGCCGTGGCTCGGCTTGAAGAGATCTACGAGCGCAACACCCGATTTCTGCGCGACCGGTTCGAAGCCTACGTCAACGGCGAGGCGGTCACGACGCGGGTGCGGGCCTATTATCCCTTTGTGCGCGTCACCACGGCGACGCATGCGCGGCTGGATTCGCGCCTCGCTTACGGCTTTGTTGCCGGCCCCGGCGTGCACGAGACCAGCGTGACGCGGCCGGATTTGTTTCGTACCTACTTGACCGAGCAGATCGGCCTCCTCATCCAGAATCACGGCGTGCCCGTCGAGATCGGCGAATCCGCCGAGCCGATTCCGATCCACTTCGCCTACCGCCGCGACATCAACATCGAAGCTGCGATCACGACGAGCGAGAATTCGCCTGTCGCGCGATCGCTGCGCGACGCGTTCGATGTGCCCGATCTCGGCACCATGGACGATTCGATTGCCGATGGCACCTTCGAGCTTCAACCCGGCGCGCCCGAGCCGCTGTCGCTGTTCCGCGCCGCCCGCGTCGATTACTCATTGCGCCGGCTCTATCATTACACCGGCACCGACCCCGAGCATTTCCAGAATTTTGTGATCTTCACCAACTACCAGTTCTATGTCGACGCCTTCGCGCAACTCTGCCAGCAGCGGCTCCAGGCGGGAGAGGCTGGCCTCGATGCCTTCGTCGCGCCCGGCAACGTCATCACGCGAAGCGGCGGTGCCACCAGCGGGGATGCACCGGCGCGAATGCCGCAGATGCCGGCCTTCCATCTGGTCGCGCCCGGCTATCGCGGCATCACCCTGATCAACATCGGCACCGGCCCGTCCAACGCGCGCAATGTCACTGATCATGTCGCCGTGCTGCGCCCGCATGCCTGGCTCATGCTCGGCCATTGCGCCGGTCTGCGCAACACGCAGCGGCTCGGCGACTACGTGCTCGCCCACGGCTATGTGCGCGAAGACCACGTGCTCGACCGCGAGCTGCCGCTCTGGGTGCCGATCCCGGCGCTGGCCGAGATGCAGGTCGCACTGGAAGAGGCGGTCGAGGACGTCACCGGCCTCGAAGGTTTCGAGCTCAAGCGCCTGATGCGCACCGGGACCGTGGCCAGCGTCGACAACCGCAATTGGGAGATCAGCGGGCCCGAGGTGATCCGCCGCCTGTCCCAATCGCGCGCGGTCGCGCTCGACATGGAATCGGCCGCGATCGCCGCCAACGGTTACCGCTTCCGGGTCCCCTACGGCACGCTGCTCTGCGTTTCCGACAAGCCGCTGCACGGCGAGATCAAGCTCGCGGGCATGGCCAGCGAATTCTACCGTCGCCGCGTCGGACAGCATCTCGAGATCGGGCTGAAGGCGCTGGAGCGGCTCAAGCAGCAGGAATCCGAGCGGCTGCATTCGCGAAAGCTCCGCAGTTTTGCCGAAGTCGCGTTCCAGTAGGAGCGAAGAATCTGTCTGCCGCTGACAAGCGGAGAGATCTTCAGCATTGTCCGGCGCGGGGCCGGGCCGGGACGACTTGATGCCACTGATGCGCGACAGGGTCATCGGCCATGACCTCGAACGGCTCGCCTTTCGCTTCACCATGCTGAGCGGCGACGAGATCGTGCAGTGCCAGATCAGCGACGCCGCGATGGATGAGCTCGCGGGAATGCAGGGTACAGAAAGCAGCGCGCGTCAGGCGCAGTTCCTGTCCCTGCGCGAGACCATCGAACGGATCGCGTCCGACATCTACGACGAGGCACCTCGGGTGCCGGGATATGTGGTGCGGATTTTCATGCGGCATTTGAGGCGGTGATCGTCCTACTCTCCGTCGTCATGCCCGGGCTTGGCCCGGGCATCCTCGTCTCTCCCGCGTGCCGCTTTGCGTGGATGGCCGGGACAAGCCCGGCCATGACGATCCTGCCTCCGGTCACCCCTCCAATTTCCTCAACAACAACTTCAACGCCGTCGCCGCGAACACCTGCATATTTGCAAGCCGGTCACTGCTTCCCGTCTCCAGCGTCATCACCTCCGTCACGGGTCCGCTCACCGCCATGCAGCTGTGGCCGGCGGCGTCGCCGTAGCGGTTGCCGGTGGGGCCGGCAGCTCCGGTCTCGGACAGGCCCCAGTCGGCGTTGAAGCGGCTGCGCATCTGGTCGGCCAGCAGTTGCGCGTAGGGCTCCGAAGAGGAGCGAAAGCCCTTCATTCCTTCGTCCGAAATATCCATCAGCACGCGCCTGGCATCGCGGGTGTAGACGACGGCCCCGCCGAGGTAATAGGCGGAGGCGCCGGGGACCGCGAGCAGGCTCGCCGAGATCAGGCCGCCGGTCGAGGATTCGGCCACCGCAATGGTCTGTTTGCGCGCGATCAGTTGGGCCGCGACCTGTTCCGCAATGCTGACGAGCTCTTTCATCCCTTGATCCTCTCCTGCCCCGCAACCGAGCTGCGCCTTCCTAGCATATGCCAATCGCCTTGGCCGAGTTGCGGACGACGGGCAGGCCTGCTTGAATGGCAGGCGCAAGACAGCGCGGTGAAGCGCTGCGCAAAGTAATGTCACGAGGAAACGCAACGAGGAGACGTGATGGCGTCCCTGATCGCCGGCGGGGTGGATTGCGACGTGCATCCGGCCGTGCCGCATCTGACCAGCTTGCTGCCGTATTTGAACGACTATTGGCGCGATCAGGTGACGACGCGCGGCATGGTCGACCTCGTCTCGCAATCCTATCCGCAGAATTCACCGATCACGGCGCGGCCCGACTGGCGCCCCGAGAGCGGCAAACCGGGCGAAAGACTCGAGGACCTGCAGCGCCATGTGCTCGATGCCTTCCAGCTCGAGCTCGCCATCTGCAATCCGCTCTATGGCGTGCAGATGGTGTTCTCGGAAGATTTGCAGGCTGCCTTCTGCCGCGCGCTGAACGACTGGCTGGTGGAGGAGTGGCTCGATCGCGACAAGCGGCTGCGCGGCTCGATCGTGATCCCGACGCAAAGCGTCGAGAAGGCCGTGGCCGAGCTCGAACGCTGCGCGCAGGACAAGCGCTTCGTCCAGGTGTTGATGCTGGTGATGGGCGATACGCCGCTCGGCAAGCGCGCGCTGTGGCCGATCTATGAGGCCGCGGAACGGCTGGAGCTCCCCGTCGGCATTCACGCGGGTTCCGCCTATCACAATCCGCCGACCGCCGTGGGATGGGGCTCCTACCACATCGAGGATTATGTCGGTCAGGCTCAGGCGTTCCAGACCCAGCTCACCAGCCTGATCGTCGAGGGCGTATTTGCCAAATATCCGCGCCTGAAAATGGTCATGCTGGAATCCGGCGTCTCCTGGATCTCCCCCTATCTCTGGCGCTTGCACAAGTTCTGGCGCGGGGTGCGGATGGAGACGCCTTGGGTCGATCGCGCCCCGCTGGATATTGTGCGTAGCAACATCCGCTTCTCCTTGCAGCCATTTGATGCGCCGCCGGAGGCCGAGACATTAATTCGCCTGTTTGATCATATGCAGTCCGACGAATTGGTCCTATTCTCCACGGACTATCCGCACTGGCAGTTCGATGGCCAGGACGCGCTGCCCGAAGGTCTCACCCCCGATCTCGTGCGCAAGATCATGATCGAAAATCCGCATGCGACCTATCCCCGCCTGACATGAGCCCGCTGCCAAAGGAGGCAAGGCGATGAATATCCAATTCCGCGAGAGCCAAGAAGCCGCTTCCCCGCTGACCGTCAAAACCGCGATCGCGGACTGCGACATCCATCCGGCGCGCGCCACCCGCACCGAGCTCTATCCCTATCTTGCCAAGCGCTGGCAGCATCATCTCGAGATCTACGGCGTCCATGCCTATCAGGGCATGATGGAAGGCCCGCCCTATCCGAAGGCCCAGCCCAACGCCTCGCGCCGCGATGCCTATCCGCCCGAGGGCGGCCCGCAGGGCTCCTCGCTGTCCTTCATGCAGAAGCAGTTGCTCGATCCCAACAACGTGCAGCTCGGCGTCCTCAATCCGCTCAACACCGGGCAGGGCATCCGCAATCACGAGCTTTCGGCCGCGTTGTGCTCGGCGATCAACGACTGGCAGATCGACAAATGGACCAGCAAGGACAAGCGGCTGAAAGCGTCCATCGTCGTCGGCAATGAGGATGGGCTCTCGGCCGCCGCCGAAATCCGCGAGCGCGCCGGCGACAAGAATTTCGTGCAGGTGCTGCTGCTCAGCCGCAATGTCGAGCCGCTCGGCCAGCGCCGTTACTGGCCGATCTACCAGGCCGCGGAGGAAGCCGGCCTCCCCGTCGGCGTCCACGCCTTCGGCTTCGGCGGTAACCCCATCACGCCGTCGGGCTGGCCGTCCTATTACATCGAGGAGATGGTGGGCCATTCGCAGTGCCAGCAATCGGCACTGGCAAGCCTCGTGTTGGAAGGGGTGTTCGAGCGTTTCCCGAAACTGAAGATGGTGATGATCGAGGCCGGCTTCGGCTGGGCGCCGTCGCTGGCGTGGCGGCTCGACAAGGTCTGGCAGCGGCTCAGGAGCGAAGTGCCGCATGTGAAGCGGCCGCCGTCGGAATATATCCGCGAGCAGGTATGGTGGACCACGCAGCCGATGGAGGATCCTGAACGCCGCGAGGACCTGTTCGACGTCATCAACTGGATCGGCTGGGATCGCCTGCTGTTCGCGACCGACTATCCGCATTGGGATTACGACGAGCCGTCGCGCGTGCTGCCGGCCGGCGTCAGCGAGGCCAATCGCGAGGCGTTCTATCTCGGCAATGCGAAGAAGTTGTACGGAATAAGTTGATGGCGCGGCATGTGATCGCGCCGGTCGACGAGTTGCCGCCCGGCACGCGAAAGTTCCTGGAGATCGACGGACGGCCGATCGCGGTCTTCAACATCAAGGGCGAATATTTCGGTCTGATGAACCGCTGCCCGCATCAGGGCGCGGCGCTGTGCGAGGGCCCGTTGATCGGTCTTGCCCAGTCGAAGGAGCCCGGCGAGATCGAGTACACGAAGCTTGGCGAGATCATCCGCTGCCCCTGGCACGGTTGGGAGTTCGACATCCGCACCGGCCAGTCCTATTGCGATCCGCGCCGCTTCCGCGTGAAGGCCTATCCGGCCCACGTCGAGCCGGGTGCGAGCGTCGTGAAGGGGCCGTATGTCGCCGAGACGATCCCGGTGAGGGTCGAGAGCGATTACGTGGTTGTGGAGCTATAAGCCCGTCAGTCCGGGCTCGCTTCTTCGAGGCGTCCGCGAATGACGCCAAGCTAATGCCCCGCCACAGGCTCCGCCACCGCATCATACGTCGGCACCGCCTGGCCGCCGCCCCGATATACCGTCGCTGCCGCGATGATGCCGAGCACGGCCGCGAGCATCAGCCAATAACCGGGCGATGCCTTGTCGCCGGTATGCTCGATCAGCAAGGTCGAGGCGAACGGCGTGAAGGTGCCGAACAGGGCGGCGGCGAGCGCGAAGGCGAGCGAGAAGCAGGTGGTGCGGACATGCGCCGGCACGATCTCGACCAGCGCGCCGAGCATGGTGCCGCTGTAGACGCCGAAATAGAACGAGAACATCATCTCGACTGCGAGCAGCTTGCCGAAGCTCGGAGCCGCCACCAGCCAGTGCAGCGCCGGATAGGCCGTCACCAGCGACAGGCAGGCGATGGCGAGCAGCACCGGTTTGCGGCCGATGCGGTCGGACAGCGCGCCGCCGACCGGGTTCCAGAAGAAGTTGGCCACGGCAACGAGCAGCGTCACCAGCAGCGCATCCTGCGTCGACAGCTTCAACACGGTCTTGCCGAAGGTCGGCGTGTACACCGTGACGAAGTAGAACGTCGTGGTGGTCAGGATCGCGATCATCATGCCGAGGATGACGATGCGCCAGTTGGCGAGCGCGGAAGCGAACACCTCGCTGGCCGTCGGATGCTTCTTCATGGCGAGGAAGGCGGGCGTCTCCTCCAGTGTCCGCCGCAGGAAGAAGATCAGGGGGATGATCAGGCAGCCGACGAAGAAGGGAATGCGCCAGCCCCAGGCGGCGACGGTGTCGGCCGGCATCACCTCGGACAGGAGATAGCCGATGATCGACGCCACGAAGATCGCGACCTGCTGGCTCGACGACTGGAACGACGTGTAGAATCCGCGATTGCCGGGCGTGGAGATCTCAGAGAGATAAACCGACACGCCGCCGAGTTCGACGCCCGCGGAGAAGCCCTGCAGCAAACGTCCGATCAGCACGATGATGGGCGCGGCGATGCCGATGGTCGCATAGCTCGGACAGAACGCGATGACGACGGTACCGACAGCCATGATCCCGAGCGTGACGATCAGGCCCTGGCGGCGGCCGATGCGGTCGATATAGGACCCGAGCACGATCGCGCCGACCGGCCGCATCAATGCGCCGAGCCAGAATACGCCGAAGGTGTTGAGCAGCGATGCCGTTTCGTCAGAAGACGGGAAGAACGCCTTGCCGATCGCGGCCGCATAGAAGCCGAACAGGAAGAAGTCGAATTGTTCGAGGAAGTTGCCTGAGGTGGCACGCAGGATCGCGCCGATGCGCGATTTGACCTCAGGCGGATTGGTTGCTGGTCCAACCATGGCGTTGCTCCCTTCGAGACGTGGCCGGACCGGAACTCATTCACGGTAGGGCAACTAATCGATGCTGCGACAATCTGTCTCATCCCATCCCGCGCAGGACGTTGGGTGTCAATCCATTTTGCCGCGGAAGCTGATGAATTTTCAGGCTTTATTTTGCGCTGCAGCGAGCATCCATTGGCGAAATGCGGTCAGCTTCGGCGGTTCGCGGCGGCCCTCGGGTGCGACCAGGTAGAAGCCGGCATCGGCCGGCAGCGCGATTTTGAAGGGAACCACGAGACGGCCCTTGGCGATGTCGTCCTTGACGTAAGAGGTCCGTCCCATCGCCACGCCGATGCCGTCGATCGCGGCTTGGATGGTCATGAAGATCATGTCGAAGGTGATGCCGGGCTGCCGCGCGATATCGGCCGGGAGGCCCGCCGCGGTCAGCCATAGCCGCCAATCGTCGCTGTTGGCGTTCGAGGTGTGCAGCAGCGGATAGCCCCGCAAATCCTCCGGTTGGCGCAGCGGCTTGTCGCCGCGCAGCAGCGACGGGCTGCACACTGGAAACAGCTCATCCGCCATCAGCCAGTCGGCTCGCAGGCCGGGCCATTGGCCGCGGCCATAGCGAATGGCGGCATCGACATTGTCGCGCTGGAAATCGACCAGGCTGGTGGACGTGGTGATGCGAACCTCGATGCCCGGATGGCTTTCCTGAAAATCGGTCAGTCGCGGCAGCAGCCATTTTGCGGCGAGCGAGGCCAGCGTCGAGACCGTCAGTACCTTGTCGTCGTCCTTGCGCAGCAGACGATCGGTGGCCAGCCGGAGGTCGTTGAAGGCGGCGCGGACCCCCGGCAAATAGTCGCGCGCTTCCGGCGTCAGCGCCAGCGCGCGGTTCTGCCGGATGAAGAGGCGGATGCCGAGCTCCTCCTCGAGCCTGCGGATCTGATGGCTGATCGCGGTCTGCGTCACGTTCAACTCGGAGGCTGCCAGCGTGAAGCTGAGATGGCGCGCGGCCGCCTCGAACGCCCGCAATCCGTTGAGGGAGGGCAATCTGGCAGTCATCTGGCAGCAGGATACATGACGTTAATTCATGCGAAGAGGTACAAATTGTCGTTTGTGGCAGTGCACTAAGAAGCCGATATTGGCTTTCAAGTTAGCTCAAGGAGCTCAAAATGTCTACTTTGACCCACAGTTCGATGACAAATCATCATGCGCCCAGCTTGATCCAGCAGATCGGCGAGACCCTTCACGTCTGGCACGAGCGCTACCGCACCAGGCGCGAACTCGCCCACTGGACCGCGCGCGATCTCCAAGACGTCGGGCTGTCATGGTCCGACGTCGCCTATGAGGCCGAGAAACCCTTCTGGCGGGCCTGATTGGCCGCCAGGCCGGCGCCGCCTGACAACAGGGGCGCCGGCGGTCCCCTTTCCTCCCGAGAACGTGTCATGGCCGCTCTTCGCCTGGAAGATCTGAAGCAATATTCGGACACGCTGCGCACGCGCGACGGCGCGGTGGTCAATGTCCGCTTCGTCGAGCCGCGCGATACCGACGAGCTGCAGCACTATTTCCGCTCCCTCTCGACCCGCTCCCGCTACAACCGCTTCTTCGGCGCCATCAGTGAGCTGCCGAACGGCCTGCTGCGCGACTTCCTCCTGATCGGTGAGCGCGAACGCTTCACCGTGGTCGCGACCATGATGGTCGATGGCTTCGAGACCATCGTCGCCGAGGCGCGTTACGCGCTGCATGCCGAAAGCGCGACGCTCGAATTCGGCCTGTCGGTCCATGATCGCTGGCAGGGCCGTGGCATCGCCACTGCGCTGATGAAGAATCTCGAATGCCGCGCCGCCGCGCTTGGCGCCGTGCGTATATTCGGCGAGACGCTGCGCTCCAACGAGACCATGATCTCGCTCGCCCGCAAATCCGGCTTCGCCTTCGTCAATCACCCCGATGATTGGAAGCTGGTGCGCTTCGACAAGGAGATCAGCGTCGCGCCCAAAGGCATTCCCTGCGCCAGCTGGCGCCTCGCCGCTCTTTCCCGTCAGGCCGATAGCCCCTCAGCCTCGGTCTGACACAACTGCAGCCCGGCCTGGCCAAGCCAGAGCCGGGCATCTTTTTGCTTTAGCGGTCTTTCTGCATCGTCATTCCGGGGCGCGCTCAGCGCGAACCCGGAATCCATCACGACGCGCGTTTTGCGGTCGAATGGATTTCGGGGTCGATGCTGCGCATCGCCGCGGAATGACAGTCGTGTTTTGGAGCTACTTCCCCGTGAACACAGCTTTGCGCTTCTCGATGAAGGCCTGCACCGCCTCCTTGTGATCCGCGGTGGTGGTCAGGCGGATCAGCCGCTCGGCCTCGTGGTCTCGCGCCGTTTCGAAGTCGAACAGCACCGCCTCGTCGAGATTGTCTTTCATGTAGCGCAGCGCCAAACGCGGGCCCTCGGCAAGCGACTTTGCCAATGCAAAGGCATCGGCCTGCAGTTTATTGTCAGGCACGACGCGGTTGACGAGGCCGATCGCCTCGGCGCGCGCGGCATTGACGCGATCGCCGGTGAACATCAGCTCCCGCGCCCGCGCAGTGCCGACCAGACGGGTGAGCAGCCAGGCAATGCCGTAATCACCGCTCAGCGCGATGCGGGCATAGCCGGTGGCGACGAAAGCCGATTGGGCGGCGATGCGGATGTCGCAGGCCATGGCGATGGCAAGCCCGGCGCCGACCGCGGGGCCGGGCAGGGCGGCGATGGTCGGCTTGCGCACAGACACCAGCGCGCCGGTGAGTAGCCGCTGTCGCTCCTGCAGATCGGCGATGCGATCTTCAAGCGGCATCTCGAGCTTTGCCTTGTCGCGATGCGCGCCCATGCCCTTGACGTTGCCGCCGGCGCAGAACGCTTCTCCCGCGCCAGTGATCAAGAGCGCGCCGACATTGCGATCCTCGCCGCAGCTCCGGATCATCGTGCGCAGCGCCGGGGTGAGCGCATCCGACAGTGAATTGCGCGCCTCCGGCCGGTTCAGCGTGATGATCGCGACGCGATCGCGGATGACGCAGAGGAGCTCGCTGGTGCCGGTGTCGATGGTGGTTTCCGTGGTCATTGTTCCTCCCTGCTTTCGTTTGCTTCTCGTAGGGTGGGTAACCCATCACTTCAGTCAGCGCGGAGATCGAGAGGTGGGTTTCGCCTGCGGCTGACCCACCCTACGACCTCGACCTCAAAACTTCTCCACCCAGGGGCGCAGCTCGAGCTCCCAGCTCCAGGCGCTGCGCGGCTGCTGCAATACGCTCCAATAGCTCTCCGCGATCGCATCGGGATCGAGCATCGAGTCCGGCTTGTCTTCGGCTTCCGTCCTCGCCGCACTGCGGATGCCGCCGTCGATGACGAAGTGCGCGACATGGATGCCTTGCGGCGACAATTCGCGCGCCAGGCTCTGCGCGAGGCCGCGCAACGCGAACTTGCCCATCGCGAACGAGGCCGACTGCGCGTAGCCCTTGACGCTGGCGGAGGCGCCGGTGAACAGGATGGCGCCGTGCTTGTTCGGCAGCATGCGCTTGGCCGCTTGCTGCGCCACCAGGAAGCCGCCATAGGCGCTGACGGCGATGGCTTGCGCGACGTCGACTGGGACGAGATCGACGAACGGCCCGCGGGTGCGGCCGCTGGCGTTGTAGACGACGAGGTCAGGCGTGCCGATCTCGCGCTCGACGAGGCCGAACAGCCGCTCGACCTCATCGGGCTCGGTCGCGTTGCAGGCATAGGCCCTGGCGCCGGTCTCGCTACAAAGCGCACCGAGCTTCTCGATCTTTCGCGCGGCCAGCGCGACGCGGATGCCCTGCTTGGAGAGCAGTCGTGCCAGCGAGGCGCTCAGGCCTTCACCGGCGCCGACGATGAGAGCGATCTTGTATTTCGGATGTTCCATGGCGTGATCTCTCGAAGACGGGAGCCGCTGATCTATGCACGGTTCGGGCTGACGACCAGCCGCGGTGATGACAATTCCGCAGAGCGAATTGCTCCTTCGCGGCGCTCATGCCTCCCTGACAATTTGCAGCTTTATCGCTTCTCTTGCCTGGAGCATGATCGACATCATTCAACGCGGCAAGCGCCAAATCAGCGCAAATTGTTCGCAGGGGCAGGAACGAAGAGGACGATCATGCACAAGCCGGTCACGGGGCAAGAAAGAGATGTGGCGGCCGCATCATCCGGCCTGCTGGCGCCCGATACGTCAGGCATGAATTTCTACCGCGCCGATCCGGCGCTGGCCGACGTGTTGCGCATCCACCTGCCGGACGCGCTGTTTCGTCACATCGAGCCGCATCTCGACCGCCTCGGCGAGCTCGCCGGGGGCCGCCTCGACGAGTGCGCGCGGCTTGCCGACCGGCACACGCCGGTGCTGCACCAGCGCGACAAGTTCGGCCGCGACGTGCAGTGGATCGAATATCATCCGGCCTACCGTGAGCTTGAAAACGCAGCGTTCGGCGAATTCGGCATTCACGCGCTTTCGCTCCGCAAGGGCATCATGGGCTGGCCGGACAAATACCCTGTCGTGGCCAAGCACGCCTTCACGTTTCTTTTCAACCAGACCGAATTCGGGATGGGCTGCCCGATCAACGTCACCGACGGCTGCGCGAAGTTGCTGGCGAATTTCGGCGACGAGGCGCTGAAGGCGAAATATCTCGACGGCCTGACCTCGACCGACATGAGCAAGCTGACGCAGGGCGGCCAGTTCATGACCGAAAAGGAGGGCGGCTCCGACGTCGGCACCCTGACCACCCGCGCGGTGCGGGAGGGCGACCATTGGCGCCTCCATGGCGAGAAATGGTTCTGCTCGAATGCCGATGCGAAAGTCGTGATGCTGCTGGCGCGCCCCGAAGGTGCCGGTCCCGGCACGCGCGGCGTCGGCCTGTTCCTGATGCCGCGCTTCCTCGACGATGGGTCGCAGAACCACTACCGGATCGTGCGCCTGAAGGACAAGCTCGGCACGCGCTCGATGGCCTCGGGCGAGATCAAGCTCGAAGGTGCGATCGCCTATGCCGTCGGCAAGCTCGACCGCGGCTTCGTGCAGATGGCCGAGATGGTGAACTCGTCGCGGCTCTCCAACGGCGTGAAATCCACCGCGCTGATGCGCCGCGCCTATCACGACGCCATGACGGTCGCGACCAACCGCGTCGTGTTCGGCAATCGCATCATCGACCTGCCGCTCGGCCGGCGTCAGATGCTGAAGATCATGCTGCCGGTCGAGCAGGCGCTGTCGATGAGCTTCCTCACCGCGGACGCACTCGACCGCGCCGAGGCCGGGAGCCAGGATGCGGCGGCATTGTTGCGGATCCTGACGCCGACCCTGAAATTCCGCGCCACCCGCGACGCGCGAAAGGTCTGCGGCGATGCGCTCGAGATGCGTGGCGGCATCGGCTATATCGAGGAGTTCGCCACGCCGCGCCTGCTGCGCGATGCGCATCTCGGTTCGGTTTGGGAAGGCACCGGCAACATCGTCGCGATCGATGCGCTCAGGCGCGCGGTCGGCCGCCATGGCGCGGAATCCGCACTCGCAGCCGATCTGCATGCCCGGCTCGATGACAGCGCGTCAGTGCCGCAGGCCTGGCGCGACAAGCTGCGCGGTCTGGTCGATCGCGGGGTCGGCTTTGCGCGCGAGGTTGCGGCAAAATCCGAGAACGAAGCCGATGCGCGTCGGGCGACGAGCTTGCTCTACCATGTTGCCAGCGCCGTCGCGCTGGCCTGGGAAGCGCACCGCATCCACGACATGCGCGGCGATGCGCGTCGGCTGCTGTTGTCGCGGCTGGTGATCGATCATCGGGTGTCACCGAGCGATCCGTTCCGGCTCACGGAAAATGCCACGCAAGCCAGGATCGCCGCGCTGCTGCTCGGTGACGGCTCAGCCAGCATGAGCGAGGTTGGCGAACTGGTTCTGGCGGCGTAGGCTGCGCTCGCGTTCAAACCAAAAAAAGCGACAGGGAGTGCTCGATGAAGGCCGCCGTCCTCTATGAAGTCAACCAGCCGCTGGTCATCGAGGATGTCAGCCTGCCGAAGCCGGGCCCGCGCGAGGTCCTGATCCGCACCACGGTCGCCGGGCTTTGCCACTCCGACCTGCATTTCATGGAAGGGCTTTATCCGCATCCGCTGCCCGCGGTACTCGGCCACGAGTCCGCCGGCGTCGTCGAGCAGGTCGGCTCCGATGTCACTTACGTCAAGCCGGGTGACCACGTCGTCACCTGCCTGTCGGTATTCTGCGGCACCTGCGACAACTGCACCACGGGCCGCACCGTGCTCTGCACCGACACCACCGTGAAGCTGCTGCCGGGCGTCTCGAACCGGATGCAGTGGTCCAGGCCTGAGAAGCTGCACCAGTTCCTCAACCTCTCGTCCTTTGCCGAACAGATGCTGGTGCACGAGAACGCCATCGTCAAAATCCGTAAAGAGATGCCGCTCGATCTCGCCGCGCTGATCGGCTGCGGCGTCATCACCGGCTATGGCGCTGTGGTGAATACAGCGAAGGTGACGGCGGGTGAAACCGTGGCGGTGATCGGCTGCGGCGGCGTTGGCATGGCCGCGATCAACGGCGCACAGATCGCAGGCGCCGGCCGCATCATCGCCATCGACACCAATCCTGCCAAGCTCCAGCTCGCGACCAAGCTGGGCGCTACCGACATCATCAATCCGGCCGACGGTGACGTCGTGAAGCAGGTGCGCGATCTCACCAATGGCGGCGTCCATCATTCCTTCGAGGTGCTCGGCCGCAAGGAAACCGCAGAGCAGGCGTTCGGCATGCTCGCCTCCGGCGGCACCGCCACCATCGTCGGCATGATCCCGTTCGGCCAGAAGATCGAGCTGCACGGCTTTGATTTCCTGCGCGAGCGCAAGATCCAGGGCTCCTCGATGGGCTCGAACCACTTCCGGGTCGACATGCCGAGGCTGGTGGATTTCTACCTGCGTGGCCGGCTGCACCTGGAGGACTGGATCTCGGCCAAGCTGAAGCTTTCGGAAATCAACGACGGCTTCGCCAACATGAAGGCCGGCAAGACGCTGCGCAGCGTGATCGTATTCGACAGCTAGCGCGACGGACGCCGTCGCCCCCCGCACCGCGGGTCAATGCGACGCGGCGAGCGCCTCGGCCGAAGCGCAGCGTGTCTCCTTCACGAGCAGCAGCGTCATGGCCGTGGCGAGACCCGCGACGAGCATATAAGCGAGGGATACGTTCAGGCCGGGACCCGCGAACAGCAGATAGGAGAACAATCCCGCAGTCGATGCAGCGAAGCCGAGCCAGGCAAACCTCGCAAAGCGAAATCCGATCTCGCCGTGGCGGAGATCGAGCACGAGGTAGAACACGAGCACGGTGTTGCAGAGCGCCGCCGGCAACAGGCCCATGACGATCCCGCTGTCGAATGCGAGATAGGATAGCACGCCATCGACCTGGGCAATCACCGCGAAAGGCAGATAGCGCAGATTGAGGCAGGCCAGCGCGATGGATGCGAGCTCGAACGCATAGAAATATCGCTCGTGCATCTTCGGAAGCAGGTAGGGCATGAGGACGAGGGAGACGCACGCGACGAGCAGAATGAACTCCGGGCCCGTCCGCTTGGACTGTGCGATGAAGATCGACAGGGCGAGTCCGCTCGCCGCCGCGAGCACGAGGCCGGCGGCAACTCCGACCGCGTACGGCGTTGCGCCGGCGAACACCCAGATATTCGCCGCGTTCATCGTGAGGCGGTGAAAGGTGTGAGCTTGGTCGAGATAGACCCCGAGCACGGAGAGCAGGGATCTGCCGGCGACAAGGACCGGAATGGCGAGGACCGCATAGGCCGCCGGAAGTGCGGCAAGCCATGCCAAATGGATCCTGCGACGCAGGATCATGCCCAACACGAACGGCCCCAGGAAGACGGCCTGGGCCTTCACCGAACAGGCGACGGCGAACGGCACAACGCCGTTTCGGTCCCGCATGAACATCGCCACGGAAATCAGCGCGAAGAAGGTCCAGATCGAATCGGCCTGTCCCCACATGGAGCCGTTGAAGAGCACCGTCGGCGCAAGCCACACCGCGCAGAAGGCGAGCGATGCGCGCAGCGGCACGCTTGTAACGCGCCAGACCATCCGGGCCACGACGATGGCGCAGCCGAATTCGAAGACGACCGAGATCATCTTCACGAGGGACAGCGGCTGGCCCAACCAGTCAAACCGGGCGGCGATCAGCAGGAGGTAGCTGTAAAACGGCGTGTAGTTGGTGAAAGCCTCGGCCAGCCCGCCAATGCCGTGATCTCGCGCAAAGCTATACCAGGTGATGTACTCGGCGGCGTCGGCGGTCGCGTGTTCCCGCGCCAGGTAGCGGAGCACGATGCCAAAAAGCCCGCATCCGATCGCGATGGCCATCGGAGTGCGCCATCTCTCGGGCAGCGTTTCGTCCGGATTGGCGCGATGATAGGGATCGCGCAGCGCGCCTATTTCGATTGTGTCCTTTATCACGCAATCACTCTTGCTGGATTTGAGCGGTCGCCTTCACCAAGCTCGGCAGCACCCCGGATTTCGCAACGCGCCCCTGCGACGCCCTCTTCGAGGTAGGGGCCGCCGTGACCTTGCAATGTCTAGGGGCGAACAATTGCCAGCCGGATAAACGTCAGATGTGCGGCTGGCACATCGCGCGGGAAAAGATTGTTTGGTTAGCGATTGATTTATGGGTGGCAAGCAACCCAGCAACGCCTCCGCCGGTGCAGTCTGGATTGCTTGGCGGCAAGGTCCCCTCGCTCCGATGGGAGCCCTAATCGTCGAACATTTTCGGCGGCGTGAACCCGCCGAATTCACGCTCGATCAACTCAGCGAGCCTGAGCGGCGTGCGGTCTTCGAGGAAGGGGCCGATGATCTGCACGCCGACCGGCAGGCCGTCCTTGGACAAACCCAGCGGAACAGCCGTGGCCGGCAAGCCCGTCAGCGTGGCGATGCCGGGCCAGGCAAGCTGGTCCGGATAGACATGGTCCTTGCCGTCGATATTGATCCGGCGCTTCTCCTGCTCCGGCGAATGGTCATGCGGATAGGCGGGGGTCGGCATGATCGGACAGATCACCGCATCGAATGTCCTGAACAATTGCCGCCACTGCGCGCGCAGTCCAGCGCGCGCGCCCTCGTCGAACACCCAGGCCTGATGGGTGCTGGTCATGCCGCGCAGTCGCTCGGCGGCAAGGCTCTTGTCGTCTGGTGAGAGCTGCGCCGCGCCGGCCCGCGCGCCGGCGAGGATGTCGGGCGGAAAGAAGGCGCCCAGGAAGCTCATCAGCATGCGCATGTAGAGGCGCGTGGCCTCGCGGAAGTCGGGAAATAGCGGGCTTTCGCGCGCGATGCTCGCGCCGGCGCCCGTCAATCGCCCGGCCAGCGTCTCGATCGCGCCGCGAATTTCGGCATTCGCGGGCAGCAACGGATGGCTGTCGATCACGAGCAGGCGGAAATCCTTCAGCTTGTCGTGGCGTGCCTCCGGCAGCGCGAGCTTGTAGCCGACGCCCAGGTCGGTTGGATCGGGACCGGCCATCACGTCCAGCAGCAGCGTCAGATCGGCCGCACTCCGGGCCATCGGACCGATCACCGCCATATCGCGTTCCATCGGGATCGCCGGAAATGGCGGCGGCGTATGACCGCGCGTCGGGCAGAGATTGTAGGTCGGCTTGTGCGCATAGACCCCGCAATGGAATGCGGGCACGCGCAGCGAGCCGCCGATGTCGGATCCGAGCGAGAGCGGTCCGTAGCCGGCCGCAAGCGCTGCCGACGAGCCGCCCGATGAGCCGCCGGGCGTGCGGCCGAGATCGTACGGATTGTTGGTCGTGCCGTAGATGTCGTTGTAGCTCTGCCAGTCCCCCAGGCCCACGGGAACGTTGGTCTTGCCGAGGATGACGCCGCCTGCGTTCTTCACCCGGGAGATCGACAGCGCGTCCTCCATCGGCTTGAAATCCTTTTGCGGCGTCCAGCCCCAAGTGGTGGGCAGGCCCGCAATGTTGAAGGATTCTTTCACCGTGACGGGCAGGCCGAGCAGGGGCTTGCGATCGCCGCGCGCCAGGGCGGCGTCCGCATCGCGCGCGGCACTCAGCGCGCGGTCGAAATCGCGCACACAGATCGCGTTGACCTTGCCGTCGTGACGCTCAATGCGGTCGATGGCATCCTGGGTAAGCTCGACCGCGGAGACCTTCTTTGCGGTCAACGCGGCCGACAGTTCGACCGCGCTCTTGAAACTCCATTCCGATCTGGCCACGGCATGCTCCTGCGTTACATTGATGAGATGATGCGCAGTTTTTCCTGATGTCGCAACCGTCGTACGACTGCATTTATCCTGTTACAAAAACTACCTGGGAAGCATCCGCTGCATGACGCCATCGCGATAAATGAACATGTGCGCGAGCGCTGCTGCAACATGAATCCCGACCATGACGAGAAGTGCCCATTCCGAGGCCTGATGCAAGCCGTCGATCGTGCGTCCCGCGGCGGCGTTGTCGGACGCCAGCATCGGCAGTGGCATGAGGAAAAAGAACGACACGGACCATCCGCGAAAGGACGCAAACAGCCAGCCTGAAATCGTCGTCGCGAGCACCAGTGCATAGAGCAGCCAGTGCACCGCTTCTGAGCTCACGCGCTGCCAGGCCGGCAGCGAACTTTCAGGCGCGACAGGATGGGTCAGCCGCCAGATCAGTCGCAGCGCTGTCAGCCCCAGAATAGTGAGCCCGATCGAGAGGTGAAACGTCATCGCGGCACCGGGCGTCATGCCGCGATGCAGGTCAGGCATAAACCAGCCGATCGGATACTGCACGGCGAGCAGCGCCACGATGAGCCAATGGAAGATCCTGGCCGGTGTCCCGTAGTGGAGTTGGACCGTCATGAAGTGTCCGATCTCTGGCGATCGCTTAGCTGTAGGGTTGGAAGCTGCGCGCAAGACGCGTGCGAAAGGATTGACGGGGCCGCTGTTGATGCGCGGCATTGGAAATGCCGCCATCGCCGCGATCGGCCAGTTCGCGATCCGGCCGACGCTGTGCGAACGATGTCGCTCATCGCCGCCGGCTACGCCGCCCCGATCAATATCCCCACCGTCAGCACGATGGCGCCGCCGAGCACGATCTGGAACACGGCCTGGAGGAACGGCGTGTCCATGTAGCGCGCGCGGATGAAGGCAATCGCCCACAATTCGAAGAACACGACGACGCCGGCGATCGCGGTCGCGATCCAGAACGCGTTGGCCCAATGGTCCGGCACGAGATAAGGCAAGGTGTGGCCGAGCCCGCCGAGCGTCGTCATCGCCCCGCAGGTGAGACCGCGCAGCCAGGGCGAGCCGCGGCCTGTCAGCGAGCCGTCATCCGAGAGGGCTTCCGCAAACCCCATGCTGATGCCGGCGCCGATCGAGGCGGCAAGACCGACGAGGAAGGTTTGCCAGTTCTGGTGCGTGGCGAAGGCCGCCGCAAACAGTGGCGCCAGCGTCGACACCGAGCCGTCCATCAGGCCGGCGAGGCCCGGCTGCACATATTGCAGCACGAACATGCGGCGGTTGGTGCGGTCCTCCTCGGCGCGGACGTCGGAGTTCAGGATCTCGCCGGTCAGCTTTGCGGCAGTCTCTTCGTGACCTTTCTCAGCCTCGGCGAGATCGCCGAGCAGCCGGCGCACGCCGACGTCCTGGGCCTGCTCGGCGGCCTTCACATAGAAGCGCTCCGCCTGCATCTCCATGGTCTCGACTTCCCTGCGGATGGCGTCGAGCGACAGGTTCTTGGTCAGCCAGACCGGGCGGCGGCGCAGGAATCCCTTGACGTCCTCGCGCCGGATCGGCGGCAGATGCGGGCCGAAGCGCTGCTCATAGAGTTCCAGCAGCATGTGGCGATGGCCACGCTCCTCTTCGGCCATCTGCTCGAACAGCTTGGCAGAGTCCGGATAGCGCTCCTTCAGGTCCTCCGCGAAGGTCATGTAAATGCGGCTGTCCTCCTCCTCGGAGGAGATCGCGACCGCGAGCACCTCGCGCTCGGTCAAGTCGGCAAAATTCTTCACGGCGGGCCTGTTTTAGAAGTTTAGAACCATTCTAAACTATATAGGGCGCCTCCGTAGCCGGGTCAAATCAGGCCTTGCCGGCCTGGGCGAGGAAATCGAGCAGCAGCCGGCTCACCTCCGCGGGCTGTTCCTGCTGGACCCAATGGCCGGCGCCGTCGACGAGATGGCAGCCGAGCATCTTCGTGCAGCCGCGCCCCTGCATCGCCTCGAAGGTGCCGGGGCGCTGATAAGTGCCCCAATCCTGCTTGCCCGAGATGAAGCATGAGGGCACGTCGATGCTCCGGCCCGCGAACAATTGCATCTCGCTGTTGAGCATGCCCGTGGTGCCGTAGCGGTACCATTGCAGCCCGCCCTGGAATCCCGTGCGGCCATATTCGGCGGCGTAGTAGGCGAGGTCGCTGTCCGGCAGCCATCGATTGGCGGCGATCGCCGCGGCCGAGGGCATCTCCTTCGCGACCGTTTCGGCCATGGTCTCGCCGGCATCCATCACATAGTAAGTCGGCAGCTTTGCCAGCTCGCCCGCTGACCACGATTTCAGCGGATACGGCTTGTTGTCGGTCCAGTCGGCGCTCTTGTGATGATAATAAGCGCGCAGGAAATCGTGCAGGCCCTGCGGCGCGTGCTGCATGTCCCCGTTCGCCGCGCGCGTCGAATAGTACCATTGATAGTGCTTGCGCGGACGCGGCAACGCGGCGAGCTCATGGTGCACGGGGTCTTCGGTGGGCGGCGTTGCCGGCGCGTCGACCGTATTGAACGGCAGCGATGGCGCCCCGCCGAACGGCGCGCTCATTAGCGTCACCGAGCGAAACACGTCGGGCCGGATCAGTGCGCACCAGGCCGCGACCGGGCTGCCGAAATCATGCCCGGCCAGATCGACCTGCGTGTAGCCGAACGCCGACACCAGGGCGAGCGCATCGCGCACGAGGTTGAGCAGCGAGAATGGCGTGAGGTCGCCGTCATAGTCCGCTGTCCAGCCCGTGGTGCGGCCATAGCCGCGCTGGTCCGGCGCGATCACGTGATAGCCGGCCGTAGCCAGCGTCGGCATCACCTTGCGCCAGGAGAAGGCGAGCTCCGGAAAACCGTGCAACAGCAGGATGCAGGGACGGCCCTTGGTCTCGAAGCCCGCCTCCAGCACATGCATGCGCAAGCCATTGATGCCGTCGATCGTGCGCGAGCGGATTGCGGCGGGCAGAGGGATGTCGGGGAGATTGGCCATCGGTGTTTCCTCGTCATGGCCGGGCTTGTCCCCGCCATCCACGTTCGTCGTTGCGGTCGATCTTAAGAACGTTGATGCCCGGGACAAGCCCGGGGATGACGGAAGCAGGGCGATCGCCGCTCGCTAGACCGCCGCGCAGACGAACCCGCTGCCCTTGCGCTTGATCTGCCCCACCGATGGCGAGGGGAAATGCGCGGTGCAGCACAGCGTGTCGGTGTCGCAATAGCGCTCCAGGAAGCTGCGGCGGGTCGTTGCCGCCGCGGCCGGGTCGACGTCGAACTTCACCGACATCTCCGGATAAAGTGCCTGGATCGGCGAGTGCATGAGATCGCCGGAGAACACGGCATCGTCCCTGCCGCGACCAAACGTGAACGCGACATGGCCTGGCGTGTGGCCCGGCGTCGGCAGGATGCGGACGTGATCACCGATCTCATGCTCGTTGCCAATTACCTCGTGGCGCCTGGCCTCGACCACCGGCAGCACACTGTCGACGAAGGGGGCGACCTCCGCCTTCGCATTCTGCTCGGTCCAGTAGTCGAACTCCTGCTTGCCGAACACGTAGCGCGCCTTGGGGAAGGTCGGCACCCAGCGGCCGTTCTCCAGCCGCGTGTTCCAGCCGACGTGGTCGACATGGAGATGCGTGCACATCACGAAGTCGATGTCGTCAGGCGCAAACCCGGCGCTGGCGAGTCCGCGCAAATAAGTGTCGTCCGTCTTCATGTTCCATTTCGGCCGCTGCGGCCGCGGCTTGTCGTTGCCGATGCAACTGTCGACCAGAATGGTGTGATGCGGCGTCTTGATCACATAGGACTGGAAACACAGGATTAGAGTGTCCTGCTCGTCCAAGGCCTTTGCCTGCTGCATCCATGCGCGGTTCTCGGCCAGTACCTCCGGCGTCAACCCCGGTAACATCTCCAGCGCCGGCAGGAACGTGGTCTCCTGCTCGATGATGCGATGGATGGTGAGGTCGCCGACCGAGAACTTCAGGCTCATGAGGACTCCAGTTGTTTACGCTGCCGGGGGGACCGAGATCTTGACCGAAGGTCGCTCCAGCATTTTTTGGTGGAAGGCGTCGAGTTTCGGATAGGCCTTGCGCCAGCCGCAATCGGCGAAGCGGAAGTCGGCATAGCCGAGCACGCAGACGAGTCCGATCTGCGAGATGTCGAATGGGCCGTTCAAAACCTCAGGCATGTTCTCGAACCGCGCCATGCCGGTCCACGCCCTGTTCCAATGGTCGTCGGACCATGCCTGCCATTGCAGGCCCTGCGGCCGCACCATCTTCTCGTAACGGCACAGCAGCATGGAATCGAGCATGCCGTTGAGCAGGGAATGATTGGTCTTGGCCTTCCAGCGGGCAGGACCGTAATCGGGGATCAGGGCGCCGCCGGCGATCTCGTTGAGATATTCGACGATGACGTAGGAGTCCAAAATGACGTCGCCGTCATTGGTGATCAGCACCGGCAATTTCTTCAGCGGCGTGATCTTCGAATAGTCTTCATTGGCCGTGCCAGGCGCGACGCTTGCGGGCGTGAATTCGATCTTGTCGATCAGACCGAGCTCGATCGCGGCGATGCGCACCTTGCGGGCAAAGGGCGAGGCGGGAGAGAAAGAGAGTTTCATGGGGGCCATCCCTGCAATCGATCTTGTGCGAACGGTGTCTCCTCCGTCATGGCCGGGCTTGACCCGGCAATCCACGCGTCGCTGCGCGGCAAGACTGTGAGACGTGGATGCCCGGGTCAAGCCCGGGCATGACGATGGAGCGTGATACGCGTGCGGCTTACGCCGCGATAATCTCCTGCCGCTGCTCGCCGAGGCCCTCGATTCCGAGGGTCACGACGTCGCCGACATTGAGGAAGGTCGGCGGCTTCATGCCGAGGCCGACGCCGGGCGGGGTGCCTGTCGTGATGACATCGCCGGGCAGCAGCGTCATGAACTGCGAGACATAGGAGATGCACTTGGCCATGGAGAAGATCATGGTCTTGGTCGAACCCGTCTGGCGGCGCTGACCGTTGACGTCCAGCCACATCGACAGGTTCTGCACGTCGTTGATCTCGTCCTTGGTGGCGAGCCAGGGGCCGAGCGGGCCGAACGTGTCGTGCGACTTGCCCTTGGTCCACTGTCCCAGGCGCTCGATCTGGAAGGCGCGCTCGGAGACGTCGTTGCAGACGCAATAGCCGGCGACGTAGTTCAGCGCGTCCGCTTCCGAGACGTATTTCGCACGGGTGCCGATGATGCAGGCGATCTCGACTTCCCAGTCGAGCTTGGTCGAGCCGCGGGGCTTTTCGACCGCATCGTTCGGGCCGGACAGCGAGGTATTGGCCTTCATGAAGATGATCGGCTCGCTCGGGATGTCGGCGCCGGTCTCCTTGGCGTGGTCGGAATAGTTGAGGCCGATCGCAACGAATTTCGAGATGCCGGTCACGGGGGCACCGAAACGGGGCTTGCCGGAGACCGCGGGCAGCGAGGCCGGATCGAGGCCTGCCAGCTTCTCGAGGCTCTCGGGCGAATAGGCCTCACCGGTGAGGTCCTTCAGATGCGCCGACAGGTCGCGCAACTGGCCGGATTTGTCGATCAGGCCGGGCTTTTCAGCACCTTTTTCGCCGTAACGAACAAGCTTCATTCTCGTTTCTCCCTGGAGATTTGGACCGATCGGTTAATAGCTTCATGGAACAGGGCGGCGGGAAATTCAACCGCCGAAAAGCGGTGCATTGCAGCCCTTCCATTCGGCGGTAGGGACGTGACATTCGCGTTCGGGGCAACAGACCTATGCCAGCGCGTCGAATCTGAACGCATCCCCCTCCCGCTTGATGCGGCCGGCTGAAAAGTGCCCGCCGATCACCAGCGTCGGCGTGTCGGCAAAGCGGCCGAACAGCGTTGCCCGCGTCGCAGCCGACTGCGTCTGGTCGGAATCCGCGGTCGATGACCAGTCGAGATGCGCCATCTGGCAGGGGTGATGGGCGACGTCGCCGGTCAGCAGGGCCTGCTCGTCGTCCGAGCGGATGAGAATGCTCATATGGCCGGGACTGTGGCCGGGGGTCGGGATCATGCTGATCTCTTCGCACAGCCGATGATCGCTCGGGACCAGATCGGCCTTGCCGGCCTCGACGATCGGCTTCACGGAATCCTCGAACACGGCGCGCTTGTCCGGCTCGGTCGAATGATCCAGCCAGTGTTCGTATTCGGTCCTGCCGAAAACGTAGCGCGCGTTTGCAAAGGTGGGCTCCCATCGGCCGTCGACCAGCTTCGTATTCCAGCCGACATGATCGACATGAAGATGTGTGCAGAGCACCGTGTCGATGCTGTCGGGGGCAAAGCCCGCCGCGGCCATGGTCTCCATGAACGGCGTGGTACGGTTGTTCCAGGTCGGCACGTTGCGGCCCTGCTTGTCGTTGCCGAGGCCGGTGTCGACCACGATGCGGCGCGACGGCGTCTCCACCACCAGCGAATGGATCGACATTTTCAGCCGGCCCTCGTCGGTGGCGAAATGCGGGATCAGCCAGGGCAGCTTCTGGATCTCCGCATTGCTCGCGAGCGGCAGGATGAAGCGGGTCGAGCCCACCGTCTCCAGCTCCACGACCTTGGTGATTTTGACCTGGCCGACCTTCCACTGCATCCGCTGCGTTCCCATGTTAGTGCTTTGGCGCCGAAACATGCGGTTTTCCGCCATGACGCGCAATGGATCATCTGACGCGATGCGGCGTTATCGCGGGAACCGGAGGAGGAGCCATGCCAGAGCTTGCAATTTCGACTGAAAAGCTCGCGTTCATCATCGAGAAGGCACGTGAATTCGACGTCAAGGAAGGGAATTCCGATCCGGATTCCGGCTCCAACCCCGGCGATGACGATGCGCTCGATGTCCTGGAGGACGACGGCTCCGATCCGGTCGTCCAGGAGCTTGGCGGCTTCATCATCGCCTTGAACGAGGACGAGCAGCTTGATCTCGTCGCGCTGACCTGGCTCGGCCGCGGCGACGGCACCATTGACGATTGGGACGATTTGCGCGCCCGCGCGGTGGAGGCGCGAAGTGAATACGGCAGCCCGCGCCGCGAAACCGTGCGCTACCTGCTCGGTGATCCCATGCTGGGCGATCTGCTCGCCAACGGGCTCGACGAATTCGGCATCGACTGGACCGACGAGCGTACGACGGCCGATTCCTCCGCTCCCAGTCAGCAGGACGAAGACGAGCCGACAAAGCAGCGGTGATATTCAGCTGTCTGCTAAAGGGTCGTCATGCCCGGGCTTGTCCCGGGCATTCGTTCTTCGTGCTCTGCGGCAAATCGTGGATGGCCGGGACAAGCCCGGCCATGACGATGCGGAAGCTTCGGGCCCGCAATCGCGCTTACAGCGTCCCCGGGAAAGCGCCGCCGTCCAGCAGGATGTTCTGGCCGGTGATGAAGCCGGCCTTGGCGCCGCACAGGAAGGCGCAGGCGTAACCGAACTCGTCCGGCTGGCCGAAGCGGCCGGCGGGGTTGAGCTTGGCGCGCTCGGCCAGGATCTGCTCGGGCGTCGTGCCGCGCTTGTCGGCTTCACCCTTCGCGGTGCTGGTCAGGCGATCCGTCTCGAACGGGCCGGGCAGCAGGCCGTTGATGGTGACGTTGTTGATCACGGTCTTGCGCGACAGGCCGGCGATAAAGCCGGTGAGGCCGGCGCGCGCGCCGTTGGAGAGGCCGAGGATGTCGATCGGCGCCTTCACCGCCGCCGAGGTGATGTTGACGATGCGGCCGAACTTGCGCGCCATCATGCCGTCCACGGTCGCCTTGATCAGTTCGATCGGGGTCAGCATGTTGGCGTCGATCGCCTTGATCCAGTCGTCGCGGGTCCAGTTGCGGAAATCGCCGGGGGGCGGGCCGCCGGCATTGTTGATCAGGATGTCGGGCTCGGGGCACGCCTTCAGCACGGCCTCGCGGCCGGCCGGGGTCGTGATGTCGCCGACGATCTCGGTGACCTTCACGTCGGGATAGGCTTTACGAATCTCGTCCGCCGTCTTCTTCAAGGCTTCGGCACCGCGTGCGGTGAGCGTGACGTCGACGCCGGCCTCCGCCAGCGAAATGGCGCAGGCACGCCCGAGGCCCTTGCTGGATGCGCAGACGATGGCGCGGCGACCTTTGATCCCAAGATCCACAGTTTCACTCCCGTAAATTGCAGGCAGGTTTTGGATGGCGGCACTCTAGCCAACATCGGCGCCACTGATAAGGCATGGGCCCGCGTCAAAATGCATGGCGCTCGGCGCGGCGATGCAAATACGCTCTAGATCCGCCGTTCCTGCTTGAGGCGGTCGATCGCGGAGGCCGCCTCCGGTGGCAGCGACTTGAAGCCCATCTGACCCGCCGTCGAGAACAGCGGCCGCAGATGCGAGCCGGCGAGAAAGGGCGGCTGCCTGTTGGCCGGCACGATTTGGTCGAACACCAGCACCAGGGTGGTGGCGACGAGGCCGACCCTCACGGCGCCGAGCGCGGCGCCGCCGAGCCGGTCGCCGATGCCGGCGTCGCGGATCGTGTCGTTCAGCGCCAGGCCGCCGATATAACCGAACAGCATGCCGACCACGACGAAGATGCCGAACAGCCAGATCCAGTTCTGCAGCCATGGCGCGTTCGGATTGCCGGCGATCTGCGGCACGATCAACGGCATCAGCGCCACCGCGATCGGCGCGGCGAGGAGATAGGCGAGGATGGTCATGGCGCCGCGGAGCAGGCCGGTCCTGAAACCGAAGCCGATTGCGATGGCGAACGCGGCATAGACGGCAAGATCGAAACTGTTCATCAGAAGAAACTTGCCTCGGTGAAACGAATGAACGCCGGACCGATCATTCCGGTTTCAGATCGATAAAATCGTCTGTATTGATGCTCCAAAAGCTCGAGGGTTACGCCGGGGAAATCGTCATGTCAGACCTATTCGATGTCAGTAAAGAAACCATCCTCGTCACGGGCGCGAGCCAGGGCCTGGGGCGGCAATTTGCCCGGGTGCTGGCGGCCCATGGGGCGGCGGTCGCCCTCGCGGCGCGTCAGGCCGACAAGCTGAAGAGCCTGGAGGAAGAGATCCGCGGCAATGGCGGCCGCGCCGCCGCGATCGCGCTCGACGTCACCGACACCGCCTCGATCGCGCGGGCCGTCGACGCGGCTGAGGCCGCGCTCGGTCCCGTCACCGTGCTGATCAACAATGCCGGCATCGCCATCGAGAAGCTTGCGACCGAGCAGACCGAAGCGGATTGGGACGCGGTGATCGGTGCCAATCTGAAGGGCGCCTATTTCCTGGCAACCGAGGTCGCGCGGCGCATGATCGCGCGCAAGCAGCCAGGCAACATCGTCAACATCGCCTCCGTGCTCGGCACCGGTGTGTTGAAAGCGGTGTCGCCTTACGCGATCTCCAAGGCCGGCATCATCCAGGCGACGAAAGCGATGGCGCTGGAACTCGCCGGCCAGAACATCCGCATCAACGCGCTCGCGCCCGGCTATATCGACACCGAGATGAACCACGCCTTCTGGTCGACGCCCGCAGGCGAACGTCTCGCCAAACGCATCCCGCAGCGCCGCGTCGGCGCCGAGTCCGATCTCGACGGCGCGATCCTGCTGCTGGCCTCGAACGCGTCGCGGTACATGACAGGAAGCGTGGTGACGGTCGATGGCGGGTTCCTGCTGAATTGAGCCGACACGCACGCTCGATCCACGCCGTCATTGCGAGCGTAGCGAAGAATCCCTCCGCGAAACGACCTTGGATTGCTCCGCTGCGCTCGCAATGACGGAAGCGAGAGGACTACCGCATCTCCGCCCTGATCATATCCGCTGCCTTCTCACCGATCATGATGGTCGGCGCATTGGTGTTGCCCCCGATCAGCGTCGGCATGATCGAGGCGTCGACGATGCGTAATCCTTCGACGCCGTGCACCTTCAGCGCCGGATCGACCACGGCCATCGCATCCGTCCCCATCTTGCAGGTGCCGACGGGGTGATAGACGGTGTCGACGCGCTCGCGCAAAATGTTGCGGATGTCGTCGTCGGTCCGCACGTCGGACGTGAACATGTCCTTCTTCTGCAGCGCGCGCAGAGCCGGCGTCTCCATCAGGCGGCGCGTGGTCTTGAAGCCTGCGACCATCCCCTCGACGTCTTCTTCCTCGCCGAGAAAATTCGGATCGATCAGGGGCGCCGCGAGCGGATCGGCGCTCTTCAAAAAGACGCTGCCGCGGCTCTTCGGCCGCAACAGGCAGACATGGCACGAGAAGCCCGCCTCCTTGTGCTTTTTACGGCCGTGGTCGTCGAGCATCGCGATGACGAAGTGGAGCTGGATGTCCGGTACGTCGAGGTCAGGCCGGGTTTTCAGAAAACCGCCGCACTCGGCAAAATTGGTGGTCATCAGGCCGCGCCGTTCGCGGCGATATTGCTGGATGGCGCGGAGCAGGGACGGCAGCCGGCCGAGCGAGGCATGAACGAAGTGCGGATAGTCGGAGGCGTAGACGAACACGAAATCCGGGTGGTCCTGCAGATTGCGTCCGACGCCCGGCAGATGATGGAAGGCGCCAATGCCGTGCGTTCGAAGCGCATTGCCGTCGCCGATGCCCGACAGCATCAGCAATTGCGGTGACTGGAAGGCGCCGCCGGCAAGGATCACCTCGCGGCGCGCGCGCATCTGCTTTGTCTGCTTGCCCTGCCGATATTCGATGCCGACCGCGCGCCGTCCTTCGAACAGGATTTTGGTGGCGTGCGCGCCCGTCTCGACGCGCAGATTAGCGCGCTTGTCCATGTGAGGCTGAACATATGCCCGCGCCGCGCTCCAGCGCTCGCCATTGTGCTGCGTCGCCTGGTAGCTGCCGAGCCCTTCATGGTCATCACCATTGAAGTCGTCGCGGATGCGAAACTGCGCCTCGCGCGCGGCCTGATGGAAGATGTCATGGATCGGATTGTCCGAGCGCAGCCTGTTGACATGCAGCGGGCCGCCCTTGCCATGATACTCGCCGTCGAAATCGGAGTTGTTCTCCGAGCGCTTGAAATAGGGCAGCACGTCCGCATACGACCAGCCGGCATTGCCGAGCGAAGCCCAATGATCGTAGTCGGAGCGATGGCCGCGGATGTAGACCATGGCGTTGATTGCCGAGGAGCCGCCAAGGCCCTTGCCGCGCGGCTGGTAGCCGATGCGGTCGTTCAATCCCTTTTGCGGCACCGTGTCGAAGGCCCAATTGGCCGTCTTGTAGGGCAGGGCAAGTCCGAATGGTGTGGTGATCCGCCAGCTGTCGTTCTTGCCGCCGGCATCGAGCAGCGCCACGGACGTCGCCGCATCCTCCGATAACCGCCCCGCCACCGCGCATCCGCCGGAGCCCGCGCCCACGACGACGAAATCGAATGTGTCGGTCAATGTTTGTTTCCCCCTTTATATTTCTTCTCGTCATTGCGAGCGCAACGAAGCAATCCTGCATCCCTCCGCAGGGGCAGTCTGGATTGCTTCCCTGCGCTCGCAATGTCTGACAGCTACGACATGAACCGCATCAACTTATCCAGCCGCGCGATCTTGCCGCCATAAGGCGGATAGAGATCGGCGAGGCGGTTGAACTTGGAACGGTAGAACACCGGCTTCAGCTTGCTGAACGTGCGAAAGCCCCATTCGCCGTGATAGGCGCCGGTGCCGGATGCGCCGACGCCGCCCATTGGCTGGTTGATTTGCGCAAAGTGAAACAGGCAGTCGTTGATGGTGACGCCGCCGGATACGGTGCGCGTCAGCACGTCGTCGCGTGCGGCGCCATCCTTGCCGAACCAGTACAGCGCCAGCGGCCGGTCGCGATGGTTGATGAAAGCGATGGCCTCAGTTGGGTCGCGATAGCCAAGAATCGGCAGCACCGGCCCAAAAATCTCCTCCTGCATCGCCGCCATTTCGTCGGTCGCACCGACGATCAGCGTCGGCGGGAATTTGCGGTGTGCTTTCCAGTTGGGATCGTCCGCCTTCGCCGGTTGCAGGATCTTTGCGCCGCGCTGCGCCGCATCCGCGACGAGGCCCTCGAGCCGGGCATAGTGCCGGTCCGAGATGATCGAGGTGTAGTCCTTGTTCGAGGGATCGGTGCCGAACATCCGCCGCATGTGGGCGCGCACCTTCTCGGCGAAGGCCTGCAGCGCGGGTTCGGGCACCAGCACGTAATCCGGCGCGATGCAGGTCTGCCCGGCGTTGAGCAATTTGCCATAGGCGATGCGCTCGGCCGCTTCCTCGAGGTCGGCCGAGGCGTCGACGATCGCAGGCGACTTGCCACCGAGCTCGAGGGTGACCGGCGTGAGGTTACGCCCCGCGGCCTCCGCCACGATCCGCCCGACCCGGGTCGAGCCCGTGAACACGAGGTGATCGAACGGCAGGCGCGCAAATGCCTCTGCGATCCCGCCCTCGATGCCGGTGACCAGCAGCTCGGTCGCATCGAATCGCGCGGCAACCGTCTCCTTCAGCAGGCCTGCGAAACGCGGCGTGAGCTCGCTCGGCTTGATCAGGACGCGATTGCCGGCAGCGAGCGCGCCGATCGCCGGTGCGAGCGTGAGCTGGAGCGGATAATTCCAGGGCGCGATGATGCCGACGACGCCGAGCGGCTGCGGCATCAGCCGGTTGCGCGCTGGCAGGAATTGCAGCGCGGTCGCGACCCGCTGCGGCGCCATCCAGCTCTTCAAGTGCTTGGTGGCGTGCCGGATCTCGGAAAACACCAGCATTGTCTCTGCGATGGTGGTCTCGACTGCCGAGCGGTGGCCGAAATCGGCCGAGATCGCCTGCCGGAAGCGCTCCTCGTTGTCGGCCAACACGGCCCGCAGCCGCGCCAGCCGGTCGAGCCGCTCGGCGAGGCCGGGGGGCGGCTCGTCCCGCGACCGCCCGACCATGGCGTGGAAGGCCTCCTCCAGCGCTCCGACCGGGGCGCTCGTCAGGGATTTGTCCACGGGCGTTCCTCCCTCAAGAAGCGTTTCAGCTTCATTCTTGTTGCCGCAAGCTGGCTCTTTGTGGAACTTCTGGCAAGAGCGCAGGGAACGCAGCGGAAATTGGTCGATTCCCCTGTCATAAAGTCGAAAAAAACGTTCCCTCAGCCCTTTCCAAAGACAGCCCGCCTTGATACATACGCCCAGCACCCGACGGGCTTTGCCCCGGGTTGCCTTCCAAGGAATCCTTTGGGACGGACGAGAAAAGCCACGCGAACAGCGCCGGCCTCAACCAACCGTCCCCGGGATCTAGCCGAGGGCAAAGCAAGTGTTTAACGCGGGGTGGAGCAGCCCGGTAGCTCGTCAGGCTCATAACCTGAAGGTCATAGGTTCAAATCCTATCCCCGCAACCAAATTCGGATCGACCGGATCTGATACGAAAAATGGCCCGCATCGCGCGGGCCATTTCTGTTTCGGGGAGTGTGTGCAGGGTCGAGGGGCGCCGCGCCACCCTCGGCCGGACCTGACAATATCAGTGCGAGTGCTCCGAAAGCTTCGTTGCGATTACGGACGCGCCGGCGTCTCGACGGCAGCCTGACAATGGCTCATCCCTGTCCTTTTTCAGGGAGCGTTGATCTCGAAAAATCAAAAACATCGCTTCCTGCCGCGCATCAGTTTGCAGAGCCTTGTGCGCAAATGGGCCTGCTTGGTCGGGTACTGCGAGGGCCGGCTCGGGTTGAATTGTTGTGACCCCCGCGGTATTTCCCAGGCCGGAAGCACGTTCCCCCAAAGAGGCAGCAAGTTTGCAGATCTCGCCAAGTCGCTTTTCCGTGGCGCCGATGATGGACTGGACTGACCGCCATTGTCGGGTGTTCCACCGCCACCTGTCCCGGTCGGCGTTGCTTTATACGGAAATGCTCACGACCGGCGCCGTCATTCATGGCGATCGGGAACGGCTGCTTGGGTTCGACCAGATCGAGCACCCGCTCGCGTTGCAGCTTGGCGGCTCGAATCCCGGCGACCTCGCGGAGGCCGCGCGGATCGGCGAGGGCTTCGGCTATGACGAGATCAATCTCAATGTCGGCTGTCCGTCCGATCGGGTGAAGGACGGTCGCTTCGGTGCCTGCCTGATGGCGGAGCCGCAAGTGGTGGCCGAGTGCGTCGCCGCGATGAAACAGGCGGTCGCCATTCCCGTGACGGTGAAATGCCGCATCGGGATCGACGACCAGGATCCAGAAGTCGCGCTCGATACTCTGGCGCGGGCAGTGGTCGCCGCTGGTTGCGATACGCTGATCGTGCATGCACGGAAAGCCTGGCTCAACGGCCTGTCGCCGAAGGAGAACCGTGACATCCCGCCGCTCGACTATGACCGCGTCTATCGTCTCAAGCGTGCGATGCCGGACGTGCCCATCATCATCAATGGCGGCATCCTGAGCATCGACGAAGCGAGAAAGCATCTTGCGCATGTCGACGGCGTGATGCTCGGCCGCGCGGCATATCAGGAGCCGTGGCGGTTACTCTCGGTGGATGCCGACATCTTCGGCGAGGTGTCGCCTCACGAGACCATGCAGGACGCGCTCGAGGCGATGATGCCCTATGTCGAGCGGCAGCTTTCACGCGGTACGCGGCTGCACGCGATCACGCGGCATTTCGTCGGCGCATTCCACGCGGTCCCCGGCGCGCGATCGTTCCGCCGACATCTTGCCGAGCAAGCGACCCGGCCGGGGGCAGACACGAACGTATTGAGAGATGCGATCGGCAAGCTGGCGTTCACGCAGGCCGCTTAACACGTCGTCCGTGGCCTGAAGATTTTGCGCTTCGCCGGTTGTCCCCTTTTCGCGATAGCAGCCTGACCGGTCTGCCGGCCCGCGCGCCCATGCGCGCGGCGGCAACGGGCCGTCTCCCTTCACTTCGGCGAGGCGGGCGACGAGATCAGGGGCATTCGCTTCCGGGGTGGATGGGGATCAATCCTTGTACGGACAGACCATCGTCAGATAGAGCAGCGTCGGCTTGTCCGAACCCTTCTTGTATTCCCACTCCAGCCGGATCTCGTGCCGGTGGGCGTAGGCGTCGCTTGGCGCGTGGACGATGATGTTGGTCTTCATCGGGATCGGCGGCTCGGAGTTGAAGCATTTCCGGACGCAGGCATCGAGCAGATCGCAGCGCGTCAGGGGAATCACGCCCGGCTCGTCCCTGGACAGCGGCACCGTGTTCGGCTGGGTGCTGAGGTCGAGGCGGGCCCGGCCCTTTTCCTTATGCCAGTACTTGGCGCTTCCCTGCGGCCATCTCGATGGCGGGTTCAGGATCAAATGGTACTGGCCGTATTCCAGGGTCGCCAGGTCGATGTCATCGGATGCCTTGAGCTTGGCGACGCTCTTTTTCATGTTCGCCAGGGGATAGTAATTGGCGTTCATCAAGTCTCGAAATGCCTTGCCGCTATATGTCCTTCCGCCCATCCTCTTCTCCTTCGAAACGATCTAATCAATTAGGGAATCGTGCAGCCCAGCAAAAGCTCGTTGGCCGTTCTGAAAAGCCTCGGCGCCCCACCAACGCGCGGCCCCATTTTCGCGCGACGGCGAAGCTACCACCCGAAAATGCATTTCGTCCAGAGAGCCACCTTGGACGACACAGCTATGTTTCGCTGCAAGGTCGATTGCCATGCATGTCCCGATAGGTATTCTACGCGAGGCTCCGTCGCGAGCACCGGTCGGCATAGGATGCCGTCGTGACTTTTGAAGGCTCAGGAATGCATTGTGTCGCATGTCAGGCGACGATCGACCCGAGCGATAGCTGGTGCGCGAAATGCGGGCTGGCCGTACGACGCTCCGATCCCGACAGCGAGCGCCGGTTCGTCACCATTCTCCGTGCCGACGTCGTGGATTCGACCGGGCTAGTGGCCGAGCTGGAGCCGGAGGCGGCGATCTCGCGCCTTGAGCCGGCCCTGGCCGCGATGAGAGGGGCGGTGCGTCAGTTCGGGGGCATTGTCAGCAAGGAGCTCGGTGATGGGATCGCCGCGGTGTTCGGTGCTCCCATTGCGGACGACAACCATGCCCCGCTGGCCTGTCACGCGGCGCTCGAACTCGTCCGGCGCGTTGGGAGCCTCGGCGATTCCAGCCTGCAGGTGCGGGTTGGCCTCCATTCCGGACATGTCGTCGCCTACATGGTCGCCAGCGAGTTTTCCAGGGTCTACGAGATCGGCGGGGCCGCCCAGCATCTGGCCGCGCGGCTGGAATCGGCGGCGGAAGCGAATCAGATCTATGTGTCGGAAGCCTGCCAGAAGCTTGCGGATGGGCATGTCCGTTTCGAATTCCTGGGCGACAGGACTCTGCGTGGCTTCAACCAGCCCCTGCCGGTCTACCGGATCGTCGGCGCCAGCGATCTCTCGAGTTGGCGGGTGCGGCGCGCGCGCAGCGTGTCGCGGTTCGTCGATCGTGTCACGGAGCGCGCGCTTCTCGGCCGCGCCGCAGCCAGCGTGGGTGGCGGCCGTCAGACGGTCCTGCTGCTGGGTGATGCGGGCATCGGCAAGTCGCGGCTGGCGCACGAGTTCGCCCAGGAGCGCAAGGCCGAGGGCTGGCGCCTGGTCGATGCCGAATGCAGCCCGAACCTCCAGGGCGCTCCGTTCAGTACGCTGAAGCGCCTCCTGCTCTCGTTGCTGGAGGCGGCCGCGAAAGATCCGGATGGCTCCGGGGATCCGCGAAGCGATCTGCCACCGATCCAGCAAAGCGCCCTCGATGCCGTGCTGGATCTGCCGATCTCGGAGCCTGAGTGGAATCAGCTTGAGCCTCACGCTCGGGGGCGCGCGATCTCCGATGCGAGCTGCGCCGTCGTCGAGGGCCTTGCTCGCCGTCAGCGCGCGGTCCTTTTGCTCGAGGACCTGCATTGGATCGACCGGGCCAGCGATACGGTCGTGGCCGCGATTGCTTCGTTGCAGGCGCCCGGTCTTCTCGTGCTCCTCACCTCCAGGCCGAACGGAATGCCGGTGTGGATCGCGCGCTGCCACGCCGAAATCGTGGCGATGCGGCCGCTCGACGACGATTCGGGGCTGGCTATGCTGGCAGACATGCTCGGTCCGTCGACCGCGAACGACGATCTCAAGACCCGGATCATTTCGCACACGGCCAATGTGCCTCTGTTCATCGAGGAGGTCTGCCGTGGGCTGAGGGATAGTGGGACGCTTCGCGGCCAATGGGGCGATCTCGCGCTCATGCGTCCCATCGACGAGCTCGGCATCCCCTCGAGCATCCAGGGCGTGATCGCAGCACGCCTCGATCGCGTGTCGCGACAGGAACGTTCCGTGTTGCAGATCGCGGCAGCGCTTGGGCCGCGATCGACCGTAGCCATGCTGCGCAAGCTCGTCGAGTTTCCCGAGGGTCACGTCCAGGACTGCCTTGCCGCGCTTGATCGCGCCGAGCTGCTGGTCAGGATCGACAGCGAATTGGGCGACGAACTCGAATTTCGACACGAGATGGTTCGCCAGGTCACATACGACTCGATGGTCGAAAAGGTGCGCGAGGAGATTCACGCGCGCATTCTTCGGACGCTGGAGAGCGACGAAACCTGCGCGGATGAGCCCGATACGCTGTGCTATCACGCGGTGCGCGCCAAGGATTGGCACAAGGCCTTTGTCCACGGCAGGAGCGCCGGACGAAAATGTTTGAGCCGGTCGGCTTTTGCGGACGCGGCCAACTATTTCGAAATCGCCATGGGCTCGCTCGACAAGACCCCGATGAGGGTGTCGCGGGAGGCCGACGCGATCGATCTGCGGATGGAGGCGCGCTCGGCGTTCATCGCGTCCGGCCATGTCGCCGAATGGCTGGACCTGGGCAAGGAAGCCGAACGGCGGGCCGACGCGATCGATGACATCGGACGCAAGGTCGCCGCGATGACGGTCAGGGCCGGCGCGCAGAACTTTTATGGAGCCCCGGTCGAGGCGGTCGCGGTCAATGAAGAGGTCGTCCGCCTCGCGGAACGGTGGGGCAATCTGGGGTGGCTCAATCTTGCGAGATATGGTCTCGGGCAAGCCTATTTCCTTGCCGGCCGTTACCACGAAGCAGAGCGGACGGTGGCATTGGCGCACGCTCAATTGGCAGGACCGGAGGCCAGCGCTCCGATCGGGACGACGCCAAGGAACTTGCTGCTGCTCTGCTGCATGATGAAGAGCTTTACCCACACGGTCATGGGCGAGTTCGACGCCGCCGAGCAGCTCCAGCGCCAGGCCGCCGCGATCGCGGCGGAGACCAATCGTCCGTACGATCTTGCGGGAGCCGCCTATAGCGGGGGCTGGCTGATGCTCGGCCGGGGCGATCCGGCGGCGGCCGCCGCCATTCTCGAGGACGGTTTTGTCCTGGCGCAGAAGCACGGCATCCGCCTGTTCGTGCCGGTGCTCGCCTGCCACCTCGGCATGGCCTATCTGGAGCAGGGACTGTTCGACCGGGCGCGCGGCGTTCTGGCCGAGGCGCGCGAAGAGGCCAAGGCGGTCGGCTATACCTCGGCGGTGCTGCGCAGCTCGATCTACCTTGCACTCGCGACCTGTCGCCTCGGCGATGTCAGGGCCGCGCAGAACATGCTGCGCGAGGCCCGCAATACCGCCCGGCAGCAGGGGTTTTCGGGCCTCGAGGCCGAAGCCCTGCTCGGCGAGGCCGTCGTGACGCCGGCCTCCGGTGCGGAGAGCAGGGCGGCCATTCTCGCGTCCCTGCGATCCGCCGTCGCGATCGCCTCCGAGAGCGGCGCGCGGCCGCTCCAGCGCAAGGCCGAGGCGATGCTGACCGAGGTGCTCGGCCAGGGCAGCGAGCTCATCTGACGCTGCGTCCGATCGGGTCTGCACTGCGCGGCCGCGGACCGAATGATCGGCCCAAAATGCCCAATAATTTTCATAGGCAGCACAAAGGGTTAGCTACTGTGCATGGGGTTGTTTTCGAGAATTTTGATCGGGCCGGTCGCCAGGCGGCTGCGACAGGCAGCCTCGCACACCGCAGTGCCGAAGCCCTTGCACCGAATCCAAGGTCGGCTACCGTCGGGACCAGTCGCAGGGCCAGGTGACTTTTGATCCGCATTTTTTAGCATCGCATTTTGCCGGCGCCGCCATGGCGCGACGCCCATCGGACGAGGCGGGGCCATGATCATACGGGACCAGTCAGCTTTGTTGGCGCCGGTCGAGCGCGACCTCAGGCTCGATCTCTTCCGCGGCATCGGCCTGTGGATGATCTTCCTCGATCACATCCCGCACGACGTCGTGGCCTGGCTGACGCTGCGCAATTACGGCTTCAGCGATGCCGCCGAATTCTTCGTCTTCATCTCCGGCTATCTGGTCGGCTGGATCTATGGACCGATCGTGGCCGGGGGCTGGTTTCTCGCCGCATTGAAGCGGCTGTGGCGGCGGGCGGCGGAGCTCTATGTCGCGCACATCATGCTGTTCCTGCTGTTCACCGCGCAGATCGCCCGCACCGCGCGGCGCTTCGACAATCCGATGTACCAGCACGAGTTCAACGTGTTCAACTTCCTGTCGCATCCGGACGAGCTGATCGGGCAGGCGATCCTGCTGAAATACAAGCCGGTCAATCTCGACGTGCTGCCGCTCTATATCATGCTGGTGCTCGCCTCGCCCTTCATGGTCTGGTGCCTGGTGCGCCGGCCGAACCTGACGCTCGCCGCTTCCGTCGTGCTCTACGTGCTGTCGCGCTGGTTAAATTGGAACATCGCCTCCTATCCGCCCGGCACCACTTGGTACTTCAACCCGTTCTGCTGGCAGCTGATGTTCGTGTTCGCGGCCTGGTGCGGCGTCGGCCAGATCGACAAGGTTGCCAGATGGGTGTGGTCGCGGGCGGCGATGGGGCTGGCCGCGGCCTGGCTGGTCTTCGCGCTGCTGATCGTGATGACCTGGCACATCCCCGCGCTCGAGGCGCTCATCCCGAAATGGATGATCAAGGCGATCTACCCGATCGACAAGACCGATCTCGACATGCTGCGATTCACGCACTTCCTGGCGCTGGCGATCTGGGTGACCCATTTCATCTCGCGCAAATGGCGGGTACTGCACGGCGTCTGGCTGCGGCCCGTCATCCTCTGCGGCCAGCATTCGCTGCCGATCTTCTGCCTCGGCGTGTTCCTGTCATTCTCGGCGCACTGGATCCTGACGCAATACACAAAAGGCGTCTTGGAGCAGCTCGCCGTCTCCGTCGTCGGCATCGCCATCATGATCGGCGCGGCCTGGCTGCTCGACCGCGCCAAACGCGTGCCGGACCTGTTCGTGAAGGTGACCGAGGTCGAGGAGCCCGAGATCGTCGAAAGCGCGCAGGCCGCGACCGCACGCGCGGCTCCCGCGAACCGCTGAAGCATCGTCCGCATGTCCTGGAGAGCCCCATGTCCAAACGCTTGTTGACGATCGCCGGCACGCTCCTGCTTCTCGTCTGCGGTGCGTCGGCGCAGGCGCCGTCGCCGGAGGCGATGAGCGCGGCGCGCAAGCTCGTCGTCACCTTGAAGGTCGCCGATCATTACCGCGTATTGCTGCCGCAGCTTCTGCTCAAGCTTCGGCCCGTGATCGCGCAGGACAGGCCGGAGATGGAGCGCGACTACGATGCGGTGACGGCACCCGGCTCCGACATCTATGCTCCGTTCGTTGCGTCCATGGTCGAGCAGATCGCGGTGGTCTATGCCCAAAGCTTCAGCGTGGACGAGCTGCGCCAGATCGACGCGTTCTATGCCCATCCGGCCGGCAAGAAGTTTCTGGAGAAGTCGGACGCGCTGGCGCAGGCGAGTGCGCAGATCAGCCAGGACGTCAGCCAGAAGGCCGCCGACGAACTGAAGCAGCGCCTGATCGAGGCGCTGCGCCAGAAGGGGCACAAGCTCTGAAGCCGAGGCCTAAGCCAGGAACGCGCGGAAGCGCCGCAGCGCGATCACGAAGAAGACGCCGCCGATCACGGCGAGCGCGACCAGCTGCGGCCACACCGCCTCCAGGCCGGCACCGCGAAACAGGATCGCCTGCGCGAGCATAACGAAATGCGTGTTGGGCGCTGCCAGCATGATGTCCTGGACGAATTGCGGCATGCTTTCCCGCGGCGTCATGCTGCCCGACAGGGTCTGCAGCGGCAGCAGGATCATGATGAGCAGCAGCCCGAACTGCGGCATCGATCCGGCGACGGTGGCGAGAAAGATGCCCATGCTGGTGGTCGCAAACAGTTGAAGTGCCGTCCCCAGGAGAAACAGCGCCACCGAGCCGTCGATCGTGACGTCCAGCCAGCCTTTGACCACGAAGGCGACCGACAGGGCGGTGGCGACCAGCACCACGGCGCCCATCGACCAGACCTTGCTCACCATGATCTCCAGCGGCGTCACCGGCATCACCAGCAGGTGCTCGATCGTGCCGTGCTCGCGCTCCCGGATCAGCGCCGCGCCGGTCAGGATGATCGAGAGCATCGTGATCGACATGATGAGGTGGTCGATCGCGCCGAACCAGGACCTCTTCAGCTCCGGATTGAAACGGACGCGCAACGCGAGGTCGATCTGCGGCCTCCGGGCTTCGCGGGCGCGCGCCAGGAACTCCGCGATCTCGGCATCGACGATCTGCTCGACATAACCGCCGCCGTTGAAAGCCTGCGAGATGCGCGTCGCGTCGACATTGAGCTGGATCGTCGGCGCCTTCCGCGCCAGGAGGTCGCTCTGGAAGTCCGGCGGGATGTCGAGGGCGAAGGTGTCGAGGCCGGCATCCATCCGTCGATCCATCTCATATTGCGAGATGAGCCGAGGCGTGGAGAAGTAGGGGGCGGTGAACGCCATCCCGATGCGCGTCGAGATCGGCGAATGGTCTTCGTCGACAACGGCGATCGCGGCGCGGTTCAAGGTCTCCGGCAGCGTGTTGGCACCCTCATAGACCGCAAACGTGAAGGAATACGCGATGAGCACGAGCAACACGGGGTCGCGCGCCAGGCCGCGCAATTCCTTGATTCCGAGCTGGAGCAAGTTGTCGAGACGCATGGTCAGCGTGCCTGTTTCTTCAGGAGCAGGGCCCCTGCGGTCACGAGCACGGGTATCATGACGGCGAGCGCCAACAGCTCGTTGTGAAGCGTGACGAATCCAAGCGCCTTCGAGAACGTTCCGCGCGAGATCGTCACGAAATAGCTGGTCGGATAGACAAGACCGATCATCTTGCCCGTCCCCTGCAACGAGGAGACCGGATCGATCAGGCCGGAATACTGGATCGCGGGAATCAACGTGATCAGCACCGTGCCGAACAACGCGGCGATCTGGCTCTTCATGAAGGCCGAGATCACCAGCCCGATGCCGGTGGTGGCCGTGACGTAGAGCAACGCGGCAACCGCGTAAGTCGGGAAGCTGCCGGTGAAGGGCACTCGGAACACGGTGAGCGCAAATCCGACCAGCAGCAGGAAGTTGGCAAACGCCAGTACGACATAGGGCAGCTGCGTGCCGAGCAGGAATTCAAGCCGCGTCACGGGGGTCACGTAGAAATTGACGATCGAGCCGAGCTCCTTCTCGCGCACGACGGCGAGTGCGGCGAGGACCGCCGGAATCATGATTAGGAGCAGCGGAATGATGCCGGGTGCCATGGCGACGACGCTTCGGACGTCGGGATTGTAGCGGTAGCGCAGCTGCAGCTGATAGGAGCCGGCGATTGCGGCCTCCCCATAGAGCTCGCGGCCCTTCTGCGCGAGCCAGGTGGCGTGGATCGCCTGGGCATAGGAGCGCAGCGTTTCAGCCCGCGTCGGATTGGCGCCGTCGACCCAGGCGCCGATATCGACATGCCGGCCGCGGCTGACGTCGCGGCCGAAACCGGGCGGCAGCTCGATGGCGAGGCCGATCTCGCCGGCGCGCATCCGGCGGTCGAGATCGGCATAGTCGATGATCGGGGATTTCTCGGTGAAATACCGCGAGCCCGCGATCTGGAGGCTGTAGTCGCGGCTAATCGCGCTGTCGTCGCGGTCGAGCACGGCGAAGGTCAGGTTCTCGACGTCCATGCTGATGCCGTAGCCGAGCACGAACAGCAGCAGCACGCTGCCGAGGATCGCGAGCGTGGCGCGGATCGGATCGCGCCGCAGCTCGAGTGCTTCGCGCCGGGAATAGGCGAGCATGCGCGTCGGATTGAATGTCGCGCCCCGCTTGCGTGATGGCTCCGGCGTTTCGGCCGGTAGGGGCGACGCGATCGAAGGTTGGCCGGCCGGCTCCGGCGTGTCCGCGATTGCTTCTTCCAGGCAGGCGATGAAGGCCTGTTCCAGCGTCGTAGTACCGCGCGCCGCTACGATCGCCGCCGGTGTGTCCGACGTCAAAACCTTGCCCGCATGCATCAGCGAGACCCGGTCGCAGCGCTCGGCCTCGTTCATGAAATGGGTCGAGACGAAGATGGTGACGTTGTCCTTGCGGGAGAGCTCGGCGAGGATCTGCCAGAAGCCGTCGCGGGCGACCGGATCCACGCCCGAAGTCGGCTCGTCGAGGATGAGGATGTCGGGCGCATGGATCATGGCGACCGCCAGCGACAGTCGCTGCCGCAGCCCGAGCGGCAGGGCATCCGGCAGGGCGTCGATGACGCCGGCAAGGTCGAACCGGGCGACCATCTCTTCGATGCGCGCGGCGATGGCTTCTACCGGCAGCTCGAACAGCCGCGCGTGCAGGTCGAGATTTTGCGCGACCGTGAGCTCCGAATAGAGCGAGAAGCCCTGCGACATGTAGCCGATGCGCCGCCGCACCGACATGTCGCGGGCATCGATGGTGTTGCCGAACAGCCGCGCGGTGCCCTCGCTGACCGGCAACAGGCCGGTGAGCATCTTCATGGTCGTGGTCTTGCCGCACCCGTTCGAGCCGAGGAAACCGAAGATCTCGCCCTTGCTGATGCGGAAGCTGACGTCGTCGACGGCGACGAAGCCGTCGAACCGTCGAGTCAGGTGGTCGGCCTCGATCGCGATCTCGTCGTGGTCGTCGTTCCGCGGCGGGATCACCACAGCGGTATGGTTGCCGCGATCCGCGTCGGGCAAGAGGCGGATGAAGGCCTCGTCGAGCGTATCGGCCCCGGTGTGCTGCTTGAGCTCGGCGGGCGTTCCGGTCGCCAGCACGCGGCCGGCGTTCATCGCGACCAGAACGTCGAACTGCGCGGCCTCTTCCATGTAGGCGGTCGAGACGATCACGCTCATGCCGGGCCGGCCCTGTCGGATCGAGGCGATCAATTCCCAGAACTGACGGCGCGACAGCGGATCGACGCCGGTGGTCGGCTCGTCCAGGATCAGGAGCTCTGGATCATGGATCAGCGCGCAGCACAGGCCGAGCTTCTGCTTCATGCCGCCGGAGAGATTTGCCGCCGGCCGGTCGGCGAAGGGTGCCAGTCCGGTGTCGCGCAGCAGGCCGGCAATCCGCCTGTTCCGCTCGACCTTGCAGTGTCCGAACAGGCGGCCGAAGAAATCGATGTTCTCGAACACCGACAGCGTCGGGTACAGATTCCTGCCGAGGCCCTGCGGCATATAGGCGATGTCGGGGCACACGTTGCGGCGATGGCGCGAACTCGCCATATCGCCGCCGAGGACGTTGACGCGTCCCTGCTGGATCGCGCGGGCCCCAGCGATCAGCGAGAGCAGGCTGGATTTGCCGACGCCGTCGGGGCCGATCAGTCCGACCATGCAGCCTGACGGAAGGTCGAGCGTGATGGCATCGAGCGCCCGGGCCTTGCCATAGCTCAGGCCTACGCTTTCCAGCTGCACCACGCTGCCGGCGGCAGCCGATGCATCGGCTGTGCCAGTCGCGCTCATCGGGTCAGCTTGATCTTGAGATTGTCGGGCCATTGCGCGGCTGGATCGAGCTGCACATAGGCCATGCCGGGCAGGCCGGTCTTCACATGCTCGATGTGCTGGCTCAGCAGCTCGGGTGCGATATGGGCCTTGATCCGGAACATCAGCTTCTGGCGCTCCTCCTCGGTCTCGACGGTCTTCGGCGTGAATTGCGCGACGTCGGCGACGAAGGTGGCCTTGGCGGGGATCACATATTGCGGGATGGCGCCGAGCACGAGGCGGACCTCGGCGCCGATCGCGACGCGGCCGGCATCGGCCGTCGGCAGGAAGAATGTCATGTAGACGTCGCCGAGATCGACCATGTTGACGACGCGGCCGCCGGCGGCGAGCACCTCGCCGGGCTGCGAGACGCGATATTGGACGCGGCCGTCGCGCGGCGCCTTCAGCACGCTGTCATTGAGGTCGGCGTTGATGCTTTCGATCGCAGCCTTCGCGGCGTCGACTGCAGCGCCGGCATCGATCACCATCGCACGGGAGGAGCTGATCGCGGCTTCCGATGCGGCGACCTGGGCGTGCGAGGCGGCGAGCGCCGCCTTTGCCGTGGCGTTGGCGGCGCGGTCGTCATCCAGCACCTGCTGCGACACCGCACTCGTTTTGATCAATTGTTCGGAACGATCGAGCTTGCGGCTCGTGGTGTCGAGTTGGGCGATGCGCTGGTCGACCACGGCCTCGGCGGCCTTGCGTTCGGCTTCGCGCTGGTTCACCAGGCTCTTCGCGGTCTCGACATTGATGGATGCGCGCTGGAGCTGCGCCTCGGCTTGGCGGCGCTGGGCCTGCAACTGCTCGGTGTCCATGCGTGCCAGAACCTGGCCCGCACGCACGAAGTCGCCTTCGTTGACCAGGATCTCGCGGATTCGTCCCGGCGTCTTGGTGGCGATGTCGATCTCGACCGCTTCGATCCGGCCATTGCCGCGGGCGAAGCCTGCCGGCAGCGAGTTGGTATCGCGGTGCTGCCAATAATAATAGCCACCGCCCGCAACGAGAACGGCGATCGCGGCAATGACGCGACCCGGAGTGAAGTTCATCTGTTCAAAACGCCGTGAAGCGGCGCCCACTGTTGAGACGCGCCCGGCCGCTCATTCTGCGGAGGGGCGACCTCAACATTGCAGCCAAACTTTGCACCGCAACTTGATGCAGATCAGACGCTGGCGCGAAGCTTTCTTGCCTCTAATTTGAGCTACGCGCCATCGGTGCAACTCGTCCGCCCCGATGGGGGTGAGCGGACGAGCAAGGCTTGCTGAACGGATTGCGATCGGCGCAATCCGGGCTGCGTCATTTCACTAGGGGGCAGCCGCCATCCTTCAGGGGACGAAACGCCTGGTCGGCCGGTACCTCGGCGAGCAGCTTGTAATAATCCCACGGCCCCTTCGATTCTTCCGGCTTCTTCACCTGGAACAGGTACATGCTGTGCACCATGCGGCCGTCCTCGCGCAGGTTGCCATTGTCGGTAAAGGCGTCCTTCACCGGCAGCTCGCGCATCTTCGCCATCACCGTCTTGGTGTCCCTGGTGCCCGCGGCCTGGACAGCCTTGAGGTAATGCAGTGTCGCGCTGTAGGTGGCGGCCTGGTTCATTGTCGGCATGCGCTTGACGCGCTCGATGAAGCGCTTGCCGAAAGCGCGGGTCTTGTCGTTGAGATCCCAGTAATAGGCCTCGGTGATGATCAGGCCTTGCGCGAGCTTTAGGCCCAGGCTGTGTACGTCGGAGATGAACATCACGATTGCCGCCAGATTCTGGCCGCCGGCGACAATACCGAACTCTCCGGCCTGCTTGATCGCGTTGATGGTGTCGCCGCCGCCATTGGCGAGGCCGATGATCTTCGCCTTGGACGCCTGGGCCTGGAGCAGGAACGAGGAGAAGTCGGCGGTGTTGAGCGGATGCTTGACGCTGCCGAGCACCTTGCCGCCCGCCGCCTTCACGACATCGCCGGTGTCGCGCTCGATCGAGTGGCCGAACACGTAGTCGGCGGTCAGGAAAAACCAGCTGTCGCCGCCGTTCTTGACGATGGCGCTGCCGACGGTGTGGGCATTGGAGTAGGTGTCGTAGGTCCAGTGCGCCGTGTAGGGCGAGCAGGACTTGCCGGTGATGTCTGAGCTCGCCGCGTCCGTCACGATCATGATCTTCTCGTACTGCTTCGACAGCTCCATCACCGCAAGTGCGGTCGCCGAGGTCGGCAGGTCGATGATCATGTCGACGCCCTCGGTCTCCCACCATTTGCGGGCGATGGTGGAGGCGACGTCGGGCTTGTTGAGGACGTCGGCCGACACCATGTCGATCGGCTTGCCGAACATCTGGCCGCCGAAATCCTCGATCGCCATCTTGGTAGCTTCGACATTTCCCATGCCGCCGATATCGGAATAGACCGAGGAAAAGTCGGAGAGCACGCCGATCTTCAGCGGCGCCTGCTGGGCCGAAGCCGAACCGATCGAGGACGTCAACAGCAATCCAATCGCAACGGCAACGCCCGCATTCCGTTTCATGAACATTTTCCCCCGTGAAATTATTGTTGGCGCACACACCTAGATTCGCACTGCTGACGCGCCAAGTCTTGCGTGATGGCGCCGGGGCGGGCCGATTTGACGCGGCCTGTTGCGGCCATTACGCTTTGCGCAGATCCAAAAGGGCGCACATGCCGAGGCTGTCGAAGCCGGCATCTGCGTCGACAACAAGAGTCCAGGGGAACGGAAATGTCGAGCGACACTGCAGCCACCATCGCGAAGGCGCGCGAGCATTCGATCGGTGATCTCCTGCGCCGTTCTGCAAGCCGCGAACCGGACAAGCTTGCGGTGAGCTGCGGTCGTGTCAGCTGGACATTTGCCGAGATGGACGCGATCTGCAACCGGCTCGGCCGTGGCCTTCTCGGCCTCGGCGCCAAGAAGGGTGACCGCATCGCGGTGCTCTCGCGCAATTCGCATGCCTTCGCGGCGCTGCGCTTTGCGGTGGCACGGATCGGCGCGGTGCTGGTGCCGATCAACTTCATGCTCAATCCGGACGAGATCAATTTCATCCTGAAGAGCTCCGGCGCGGAACTGCTCGCGACCGGCCCCGATTTCGTCGAGCAGGCGCGCGTAGCCAGCGCCAAGGACTGCGCGGTCGAAAAGATGATCTGGCTGCCGGGCGAGGATCCCACGTCGGCGCCCGCTGATATCACCAGCTTCGACGACCTGCTTGATCCCAACGTTTCGTCCCCCGACGCCTCGGTCGACAGCCGCGATCTCGCACAGATCGTCTACACCAGCGGCACGGAATCGCTACCCAAGGGCGCGATGCTGACCCATGAAGCCGTGATGTGGCAGTATGTCAGCTGCATCATCGACGGCGGCATGAGCGTGGACGACAAGTTCCTGCACGCGCTGCCGCTCTATCACTGTGCCCAGCTGGATGTGTTCCTCGGGCCCCAAATCTATCTCGGCGCCTCCGGCGTCATCACCGGCAAGCCGACCGCCGACAACATCCTGGCTCTGATCCAGGCCCACAAGATCACATCGTTCTTCGCGCCGCCGACGATCTGGATTGCGATGTTGCGCTCACCGAATTTCGACAAGACCGATCTGTCGACCTTGCAGAAGGGTTATTACGGCGCCTCGATCATGCCGGTGGAAGTCCTGCTCGAGCTCCAGCGCCGCCTGCCCAAGGTCAAGTTCTGGAATTTCTATGGCCAGACCGAGATTGCGCCGCTCGCGACCGTGCTGCGGCCGGAGGACCAGCTGCGCAAGGCAGGCTCGGCCGGCAAGCCTGTTCTCAATGTCGAAACCCGCGTGGTCAACTCGGCAATGGAAAATGTGAAGGTCGGCGAGGTCGGCGAAATCGTGCACCGCTCGCCGCATCTGCTCTCCGGCTATTATAACGATCCTGAAAAGACCGCGGCGGCATTCTCCGGCGGCTGGTTCCACTCCGGCGATCTCGCCACCGTCGATGAGGAGGGCCACATCACCGTGGTTGATCGCGTCAAGGACATGATCAAGACCGGGGGCGAGAATGTCGCCAGCCGGGAGGTCGAGGAGATGGTTTATCGCATCCCCGCGGTCTCGGAGGTCGCCGTGGTCGGCCTGCCCGATCCGCGCTGGATCGAGGCAGTAACCGCGATCGTCGTCGTGAAGAACGGCGAGAAGCTCGACGAGGAAGCCGTCATCAAGCATTGCGCCGGACAGATGGCGCATTTCAAGGTGCCCAAGCGCGTCATCTTCGTGGAGGCCTTGCCGAAGAACCCGAGCGGCAAGCTGCTCAAGCGCGAGCTGCGCCAGCGGTTTGTCGGCGGCGAGACGCTGGACAAGGCGGTGCAGAAGAGCTTTGGCACCTGAGAGGGAGCGCTTCCCATGAAAGCCTGGCAGGTCGCGCGGGACTGGTCGATCGAGGGGATGGAGCTGGCCGATCTGCCGGAGCCTGCGCCAGGACCGGGCCAGGTCGCGGTGCGGATGAAGGCGGCAGCGCTCAACTATCGCGATCTGCTTACGATCGGCGGCAAGGGCGGCGTCACCCGATTGCCGCTGATCCCGTTCTCGGACGGAGCGGGCGAGGTGGTCGCAATCGGCGACGGCGTCACCCGCGTTGCGACAGGCGATCGCGTCTGTCCGATGTTCTTCCAGTCCTGGATCGACGGACAGGTTTCGGCGGCCAGCCGCCGTTACGCGCTCGGCGGCACGCGGCCCGGCGTGCTGCAGGAGGCGATGGTGCTCGATGCCGAGGGTGTCAGCCGGATGCCCTCGCATCTGTCGTTCCGGGAGGCCGCGACGCTGCCCTGCGCCGGGCTTACCGCTTGGCGTGCATTGTTCGAAGAAGCGCGTGTGAAGCCCGGTGATACCGTGCTGGTGCAGGGCACCGGCGGAGTCTCGATCTTCGCGCTGCAATTCGCGAAGCTCGCCGGCGCCGGCGTGATCGTGACGTCGTCGAGCGACGAGAAGCTCGAACGCGCCAGGGCGCTCGGTGCCGACCACACCATCAACTATCGTTCAGTACCGGACTGGGGCAAGGCCGCGGCGGCATGGACCGGCGGAGGGGTGGATCACGTCGTCGAAGTCGGCGGCAAAGACACCTTCGCGCAATCGCTCGAGGCCGTGCGCGTCGGTGGCACGATCCTGGTGATCGGCGTGCTCACGGGCTTCTCGCAGCAGATCGCGATACCGAGCCTGTTCGCCAAAAACCTGCACGTCATCGGCCTCTCCGTCGGAAGCCGCCGCATGTTCGAGGGGATGACGGCCGCAATCGAACGCAACGGAATGAAGCCGGTGGTCGATCGTGTGTGCAGCTTCAATGCCGTACCGGATGCGCTGCGGTTGATGCAGCAGGGCGGCCACTTCGGCAAGATCGTGGTCGAATTCGACTAAAGCGCTTTCGAGCGAAAGCGGCTGCCGGTTTGCGTTAAGACGACGCATTAAAAAGAAGCTCTACTTGCTCTCGCCGGAGAGTTTCCTGACGTCGTCCGGCGTTTGCCCGAAGCGGCGGCGAAATGCGCGATGGAAGTAGGAGACGTCGTGGAAGCCCGCAAGATGGGCGATCTCGATGATCTTGCGGGTGCGCATGGCTGGGTTTTGGAGCAGACGCTCGGCGCGCAGCAAGCGCTGCTCCAGCACGAAGCCGCTATAGGTGATGCCGGCCTGCTCGAACAGCAACTGGATCGTGCGCGGGCTGACCCGATGCGCGGCCGACAGGCCGGCGAGCGACAGCGCGGGGCTGTCCAGCTGCGCCAGTATGTCGGATTTGAGCGTCTCCAGACGCGCTGCGGCAAGGCCACGCGTCCGCGCTTCCTCGGCGACGTCGCCGCGGGCCCCGATCATCAGCACCGCGAGATCGAACAAATGCTGCGAGACTGCATCGAGTTCCGCGGCCGCGAGCTTGTCGGCATAGGCATGCGCGAGATCGTAGTATCGGAGGAACATCGAGGTGATTGGATTGGCGCCGGGGATCGATCCTGCAATCAGGTCCTCGGCATTCGGGCAGGCGCGCAGCAACGCCTTGCGCGGTAGCAGCGCGGTCTGAAAATGGCCGTGCCCCATCTGGGTGATCTGGGCGCCCTTGATCGAGGGGTCGCCGATCGTGACGTCGCCCGCGGCAACCTCCAGGGGACGCTTCCCCATGGCGCCGCTCAGCGCTGAATTGGGCGACATCGTAATCACCAGTTCGTCATTCGTCCCTAGCGACACGAAAGATATCGGCGAGCCGAACGAGGCGGAGAGTCTGAGGCGGGGAAGGATGGCCGGCGCAATGGTCCGGTGAACGCGCCCTTCTCCGACCGGGACGAAATCGACATTCGCGACCTGACGGCAGAACTGCTCGCGCCATCTTTCATAGGCCGGGCCATTCGGGTCGCCGTCGAACGAGAGTTGAGGCTGGATCATTGATCGGAGAGGCGGTGAGTTGGCGATGTCTGGCAGGTTGTATCGTCGGTCCGCTGCGCCGCAACGCCAAAAGCGCGGGATTGCGTGATAAGCCATTCGCGATGGCGCGCTGAGACGCGACCAGGTGCCGCATCCCGGTGTGCCCGGATCGCAACAGGCTCCGGCTTTGCGGCGGCCTTTCATTTCAGTCCATCCGGCGCTGCGCTCCCTGCCACGAACGCAAATCGCTTCCTGCCTATCGTCGTGCGCGAGTGATCGACCGATTGGAAAGGAATGACCGATGACAGCTCGTGCGCGCGATCTGCTGCAGGCTCTGCTGGCGCTTGGTCTTGGGGCGGCTTGCGCTGCCGATGCAACGGCCGCCGACGTCGCGCTGAAGGCGCCGCCTGCGCCGCTGCCGGTCGGCTTCAGCTGGACGGGCTTCTATGCGGGTGTTCATGTGGGCTACGGCACCGGCGACGGCAATGCGGCGCGGGTCGATCCCAATGCGCTTCCGGCGCTGTTTCCCGGCGTGAACAATCTGACCTCGACGGCATCTGCGCCGATCGCGCTTGGTGTCGGTCAGTCGGGCTGGCTGGGCGGCTTGCAGGCGGGTTACAATTGGCAGAGCGGGCATCTGGTCGCCGGCGTCGAGGCTGACATCAGTGCCGCCGGGATCGGCGGGCGCGCGTCCGGCTCTTATGCGTTCCGCCCGGTCTTCCTGGTCGGCGATTTCGACAATTACACCGGCACCGTGACGGTGACCCAGGACATCGATTATCTCGGCACGCTGCGCGGCCGCCTCGGTTACGCCAGCCACAACTGGCTGTTCTATACGACTGGCGGTCTCGCGTGGGCGCACGTCAAGGCACGTCTCGACAGCAGCCATGTCAGGCTGACCAATAATTTCCCAATTCCCGGTCTCCCCGGCGCACTGGACGGTCATGCCTCGGCGAGTGGTTACAATCTCGGCTACGCGGTCGGCGGCGGCGGAGAGTGGGCGTTCGCGCCGCACTGGTCGTTCAAGGCGGAATATTTGTATCTCAACCTTGGTCGTCAGCTTTCCCTGTCCATTCCCGCGACGAGCCTCGCCGCCAGTGACATCGAGCTCCATACCTTCAGGATCGGTCTGAACCGGCAATTTGCGCCATGATGTCGGTGATGGCGGCGAAGCTGAAAGTCTTCATCGTCGCGCCGAAGGCCAGCCACAACGCCATCGATGCAAGACCGAAACCGCCGATCAGCCCGGTCGACCGGCTGCGCGCCTGAAGGATGACGCCGATCCAACGCCCGACCGCATGCCGATCATGCTCGCGCCTTCTAGGCCAATCGTTGTGGCGTTGATCCGAACGTTACTGACGCCCGCCGCGTCGGTTCCAGTCACGCCGCTGCTGCTCGTCGACCTTGCTGAATGCGTGTTCGCAATGCCATCCTGGGCTCTTCCCACGGAGCTCTGGCCATGCCTTTCTGGACCTGCGAAACCTGCGGCGCGCAATTCCCGAATGGTGCAAATCCGCCGGCCTCCTGCGTGATCTGCGAGGACGAGCGGCAGTTCGTGAACTGGAGCGGGCAGAGCTTTCTCACGCGTGAGGAACTGGCGCGCGGACACCGGCTGGTGCAACGCGACGATCTCGGCCTCACCGGGATCGGCCTGGAGCCGAGCTTCGCCATCGGGCAGCGCGCGCTACTGGTGCCTCAAGGCGACGGCTGCGTGATGTGGGATTGCGTTCCGCTCGCGACCGGCGACGTGATTCCACATGTCGCAGCACTCGGCGGGCTGAAGGCGATCGCGATCTCGCATCCGCATTACTACGGCGCGGCCGCCGACTGGAGCGACGCCTTTGGCGGTGTGCCGGTCTATCTGCACGCCGACGATCGCGCCTTCGTCACGCGGCCGCATCCTTCGATCGTGCACTGGACCGGTGAGAGCCTCCGCATCTCCGACGATGTCCTGCTGCTGCGCACCGGCGGTCATTTCGCCGGCGCCACCATGCTGCACTCGGCGCGCAGTGCGGATGGCAGGGGCGCGCTGCTCACCGGCGACATCGCACAGGTGACGATGGACCGCCGCTTCGTCAGCTTCATGTATTCCTACCCCAACTATATCCCGCTTAATGCCGCCGCGGTGCGGCGGATCGCGGCCGCCGTCGCGCCGCTCGCCTTCGACCGCATTTATGGCGCCTGGTGGGGCCGCAACATCGCTGGCGGCGCCAAGGCCGCCTTTGCGGCGTCAGTGGAGCGCTATCTGGCGGCCATCGCGTGAATGGGCGGGCGTTCGGATTTATCTTGCCGGCCCATCTTAACTGTACTAAAAGTACAGTTATAAGAGCGTGGCTCAAAGGCGCGTCCGCGGAACCCGGCATGATCGATGCATTGCCGCGTCAGCGACGTATTCTTTGCTGCGGGCGGAGTTCGGTTCATGACGGCGCACTACGAGGTCTTCGAGGCGGGCGACGTCACCCTCCAGTCCGGGACCGTCTTCCCCTCGATGAAGCTCGCCTACAAGACCTACGGCACGCTGAACCCGGCCAAAGACAACGTCATCCTCTACCCGACCTCGTTCAGCGCGCAGCACACGGACACCGAATGGCTGATTGGTCCGGAGAGCGTGCTCGATCCCACGCGCTACTTCATCGTCATCCCGAACCTGTTCGGCAATGGCCTGTCGTCCTCGCCGTCGAATACAGCAGTGCCGTTTCCCGAGGTGAGTTATCACGATGCCATCGCGGTCCAGCGCCGGCTGCTCACCGAGCGCTTCGGCATCGCGAAGCTTGCCTTGGTCTATGGCTGGTCGATGGGCGGCATGCAGGCTTATCATTGGGCGGCGCTGCATCCTGACATGGTGCAACGTGCAGCCGTGGTCTGCGGCAGCGCGCGTTGCGCGCCCTACAATTACGTCTTCCTGGAGAGCGTGAAGGCCGCGCTCACTGCCGATCCCGCCTTCCGCGACGGCCGCTTCGTGGAGAAGCCGGTTGCCGGCTATCGCGCCATGGGGCGGGTCTATGCCGGCTGGGCGATGTCGCATGGCTTCTATCGCGACGAGCTCTGGCGCGAGGCCGGCTTCACCTCGCTTGAGGATTATCTCGCCCGCGTCTGGGATACGACGTTCGCCCGCCGCGATGCCAGTGATCTGATGGCGCAGGTCGGCATCTGGCAGAATGGCGACATCAGCCGCTGTGCGACCTTCGCTGGCGATTTCGATCGCGCGTTGGCGGCGATCAAGGCGCACATGCTGCTGATGCCGGGCGCGACCGATCGCTATTTCGATGTCCGCGACAACGAAGACGAACTCGGCCGGCTGACTGGCGCGAGATCGGCGGTACTGCATCCGATCCCGTCGCTGCATGGCCATCGCGCCGGCAACCCCATCGGCAATCTTCGCGACCAGGCCTTTCTCAGGGCCGAGGTCGCGGCGCTTCTCGGCAAGTAAGGCAGGCATCGATCATGACCGACGCAACCGTTTCAGAGTCCGGCCACCGCCTGAAGCCGCTGTCACCGGCGATGCTGCGCGAGTTGTCGGTTCGCTCCGATCTCCGGGGTGCGGCGCAGAGCCTCGGCCACTATGGCGTAATCGTGCTGGTGGGAACGCTGATTTGGAAGATTTCGTCGACATGGGGCGTGCTCTGGGCGCTGCCGCTGATGGCGGTACAGGGCTATGTCATCGCTTTCCTGTTCATGGCGGTGCACGAGACCGCGCACAAGACCGCGTTCAGGAGCCGGAGCCTCAACCTCGTCGTCGGTTATCTCTCGGCTTTCCTCATCGGATTGCCCTACGAATATTACTGCCTGTTTCACTGGGACCATCACCGCTACACCCAGGATCCGGACAAGGATCCCGAATTGATCGTCGGGGTGAAGCCGACATCCGACACGCAGCTCGCGATCGCCTATAGCGGTGTGCTCCAGGTCGCCGGCCGCCTCCGTCTGATGCTCGGCCATGCGATCACCGGCAAGGTCACCGTGCCCTGGATCCCCGAAAACAAGCGCGCCGTCATCGTGCGAGAGGCGCGTGCCTATATCGCGCTCTATGCACTACTGCTCGCGCTGTCGCTGTGGTGCTCCTCGGCCTTGCTGCTCTGGGTCTGGATCGTTCCGCTGGTCGTCGGGCAGTTCTTCCTACGGCCCTATCTCTATGCCGAGCATACCGGCTGCGAGCGCACGCGCAGCGCTTTCCAGAATACCCGCACCACCTACACCGCGGCGATCGTCAAATGGTTCGCGTGGAACATGCCCTACCATGTCGAGCACCACGCCTACCCCTCGATCCCGTTTCACGCACTGCCGAAGCTTAACGCAATCGTGGACGGCGAGATCGTCCATCGCGGTCGCGGTTACATCAGAACGACGCGTGAGACCTGGATCTGGTTTCGTCGGCAGCTGGAGGCCGGCCCGATTGACGAACGTCGCTGACGACGTCCCGTAATTTGTCGGGCATCTGCCGGGTTCCGATAGCAAGTTTTACGACGTGTTCATTGCGCTTGTGCATGGCGCAGAACATTGGAATACCGTTCCGTCGGGCATCGCATAAATGCCTAGAAAATCAACGGCTTACTGCGGTCGAAAAATATACCTAACGATTCCTTCCGGATCTGGAAAGTTTTAGCCGTCTTGTATTCATGACCAAGCTAGGCCGCTGCTCTACGTTGACGACATCAACGCCGCCGACGTGTGGAGAGCTGGGTGATGAGTGCGACGAGAGGCCGTCTTCTGGTGGTCGACGACGATCTGGTGCAACGCGTTCTGATCGGCAAGATCGGGGCGAAGCTTGGTTACGAGACGGTCGTTGCTTCCTCCTATGAGGCTGCAACCGAAATTCTGGCCCGCGACACCTTTGAAATCATGGCACTCGACCTGTCGCTCGGTGAGCATGACGGGGTGGAGTTGTTGCGCTTCGTCGCGGAAGCCGGCCTCCGCGCGATGTCGATCGTGATCATCAGCGGCTGCGATGATCGCATCATGAAAGCGACGCGACGGCTCGCAAACGGGTTGAAGCTGTCGCTCGGCGGATGCCTGACGAAGCCGCTGGATCTGAACCGCCTGCGCAGCGCACTGGAATTACCACAGCGCACGCCGCCGGCCGCGAAGTCCGCCTCGCCGCAGTTCCCGATCGCGTCGGACAGGATCTTGCGAGGCCTCGCCGACGGCGAATTCTTCGTCGAGTTTCAGCCGAAGGTCGCGCTCCAGACCGGCAGGGTCGTCGGCGCCGAGGCGCTGGCGCGCTGGCGCACGGCCGAATTCGGAATGGTCTCGCCGATGGTCTTCATTCCGATCGCCGAGGCGGCCGGCCTGATGCCCCAGTTGACCGACTGCATCCTGTCGTCGGCGATGTCGCAGGGCCGCAAGCTGATCGAGCGCAATCCCGGTTTCACCATCGCGGTCAACATCTCGGGCACGCTGATGTCGGACCTGGCCCTGCCCGAGCGGATCGAGGAGATCCTGCGCCGCGAGAACGTCTCCCCTTCGTCGCTGACGGTGGAAATCACCGAGACCTCGGCCATGGCCGACGTCGACCGCGCCAACGACATTCTGGTGCGGCTGCGGATCAAGAGGATCGGCACGGCCATCGACGATTTCGGCACCGGCTATTCGTCGCTGGCGGCCTTGGCGCGGCTTCCGTTCAGCGAGCTGAAGATCGACCAGTCCTTCATCAAGGGTTGTGAATCCGACGACGACATGATGAAAATCGTCGATGCTTCCGTGGCGCTCGCGAAGGCGTTCAACATGAAAGTGGTGGCCGAAGGCGTCGAGAGCCCGGAGGCGCTCGAGATCGTCCGGCGGATCGGCTGTGACGTCGCACAGGGCTTCCTGTTTGCGCCATCGCTCCGGCGCTCACGCGCCGAGCGATGGATCTCTGAACGCAATGCTCTCGTGGACGACCAGGCCGCATCCGCGACGCCGACGGCACTCGCGGTCTGAAACGGCGAGCCCCGGTCGCGAAACGACCGGGGCTGCGTCGACCGATGCAGGCGGGCTCAGTAGATCCCGTAGGCGCAGACATTCACGACGCGCACGCGCAAGCCGTGGCGGGTCCGGACGAGGCGCTCCTGGTAGCAGTTGCTGACGCCGGTGTTGACGTAGATGCCGCCAAAGCCAAAGCCCGGACCCCAGCCATGATGCCAGTGGGGGTGAATGCCGTGGGCCGACGCCGCGGTGGGCGCGAGAGCGGCGACGCCGAGCGAACCGGCAGCGATCAGGCCAAGAGCAAGCTTACGAAACATTTTCATTCTCCAGTGTGGCGCTAGGGCCGTTGTTGTGTCCCTGCATCTCGGTCGGGCCGAAATGCGAATGCGTTCACACGGCAAGGGGAGAATCGTGTTTCAGGACTGTTTCGTGGGCTTCGGCAAAATATGCCGGCATCATGTTTTCCGCGCCGCGCGGTAGCGCGCAGCCATCGCCTCTGTCATTTCGGCCATCTTGTCGCGGAGATCGACGGGCTCCAGCACCTCGACCTCGGAACCAAGCCGCAGCAATTCGGACGCGGCGTGCCAGGACGTCTTGCCGACAGGCACGCGCGCGATGCGCCAGCCTTCCACGTCGGTGGTCTCCTCGATCTCGATGCGCGCCTTGACGTAAGGCTGGCTCAGCGCGTCCAGCAGTTTGACGCCGAACGGCGACAGCCTGACGATCGCGACATTGGGATGCATCTCCGCTTCAAGGCGGAGCGTCGCGGCCTGCCAATAGCCGGCAAGATCGAAATCGGCGGGACGATCGAAGCGATCGTCGAGCGCGGTGCAGTCGAGCACGCGCGCGATGCGGTATGTGCGCACGCTGCTGTCGACTTGTCCGGCCAGATACCAGCTGCCGCCCTTCAGCACGAGGCCGAGCGGCGCGAGGCGACGCTGCTTTTCCGCGCGCCAGCTCTGATAGCGGATCTTGATCAGCGTCCCGCGCAGCACGGCGCCTGCAATCGTGCGCAGATGCTTCGGCTCTTCGGCCTCGCCGAACCAGCCCGGCGCGTCCAGGTGAAAGCGCTCCTGCATCCCCCTGGCATCCTGGCGCAGGTGGACTGGCAGCGCCGCCATCAGCTTGTTCTGGGCCGCGATCATTGCCGCATCCAGCCCAAGCGCTGCCGCCGGGCCCGGCAAGCCTGCCAGAAACAGCGTCTCGGCCTCGCTCGGCGACAGGCCGTTCAGCCGCACGCGATAACCGTCGAGCAGACGGTAGCCGCCTTCCGCGCCACGGTCGGCGTAGACGGGAACGCCGGACGCGGCGAGCGCGTCGATGTCGCGATAGATCGTGCGGACCGAGACCTCGCAGGCCTCTGCGAGCTCAGGCGCAGTGACCTGCCCCCTGGCCTGGAGGGTGGTGAGGATCGACAACATCCGGCTCGCGCGCATGATTGCTTAAACCATACCTGACACAGGATGTCAGGTATGGCGCGATACAAGCTCCGCCATCGCCAGCAGGCCAGAGAGGATGCGCCATGACCGATTCAAACCGTGTGACCTTGCATTATTCGCCGCAGAGCCGCGCCACCGGCACGCGCGTTCTGCTGGAGGAACTCGGGGCGCCCTACGATCTGCATGTCCTCAACATGAAAGCCGGCGAGCAGCGTCAGCCGGCTTACCTCGCCATCAATCCGCTTGGAAAGGTCCCGGCGATCAGCCACGGCGGAGCCCTCGTGACCGAGCAGGTCGCGATCACCATCTATCTCGCCGATCTCTTCCCGCAGGCAGGTCTGACGCCGGCGCTGAACGATCCGTTGCGCGGGCCCTATCTACGCTGGATCGCTTACTACGGCTCATCCTTCGAGCCGGCGCTGATCGACAAGTTCATGCAGCGCGAGCCGGCGCCGATCACGCAATCACCCTATGCCGACTACGACACCATGCTCGGCGCGCTGGAAGCGCAGCTGTCGAAGGGGCCTTATCTGCTCGGCGAGCGGATGACGGCGGCGGATGTGCTGTGGGGCGTAGCGTTCAGCTGGACCATGATGTTCGGCATCGTCCCGAAGAAGGACGTGTTCGTCCGCTATGCCGAGCGCATGACCGCACGGCCTGCGTTCCAGCGCATCAATGCGGCGGACGACGAGATGGCGGCGCAGCACGCGGCGGCTGTTGGAGGATAAGGGGCACGCTCAAAACCGCGGCGCTCGCTTCTCCGCGAACGCCTTGATGCCTTCCTTGATCTCGTCGCCGCGCATGCTGTCGCGGTGACGCTGGTCGGCGGCGGCTTCATTGAGCTCGCCGCGGGCGAATTCGTTGATTGCGCGCTTCATGCCGCGCATCGCCTGGGGTGCGTTTCCGGCGAGAATGTTGGCGAGCTTGTCGACTTCCTCGTCGAGCGCCTCCTCGGGCACCATTGCGGTGAGATAACCGATGCGCAGCATCTCCGGCGCGCTGATCTTCTGCGCCGTCAAGAACAGCTTCTTCGCATTGTCGACGCCAAGCCGGGTCACGTAGCGCTTGATGCCGCTCCTGTAGTAATGCAGCCCGAGCCGGGCCGCCGGCATGAACATCTCGGCGGTATCGATGCCGATGCGGAAATCGCAGGCGAGTGCAAGATCGGTCGAGCCGCCATAGACGCCGCCGTTGAGCCGGCAGATCGTCGGCACGCCCAAATCCTCCAGACGGTTGACGACCACCTCGAACGCGGAGCCCGCGCTCGGCTGCGCGCTTGCGCTCACCGCGCGCTCGGCGACCGAATTGAGGTCGTAGCCCGCGGAAAATGCGCGGCCGGTACCGGTCAGCACCAGCACGCGGATCGCAGGATCGGCCTCGACCTGGTCGAACAGCTTGACAAGCTCGACGAGATCCTCAGCCTGCAGGCGGTTGAGATGCTTCGGCCGGTTGAGGCGGATGGTGGCGCGTGCGCCGTCGCGTTCGAGCACGGGGCCGGTGGCTGCGTCGGTGATGTCCGACATCCTTGTCTCCTTTTACTTGTTTTCGAGGGCGCGCCGCTTCGCCTCAGCGTCGATAGTCTCGGCAAGATCGGGATGGCGTGCCATCAGCACGCGGAAGTCGACGAGGTCGAGCACCAGAAGCCGCGACACTTTCGTGGTCGAGACATTGGCGCCGCGCAAATTGTTGCCGAGCAGCGCCATCTCGCCGAAGAAGGCGCCTTCGCCGAGTTGCACCTTCTTGCCGGGCAGGTCGACCTCGACCTCGCCGGCGGCGATAAAATACATGCAGTCGCCCTGCGCGCCCTTGCGGATGACCAAAGTGCGCGCCGGCAACTCCATGGTCCGCAGCATGTGGGTGACGTCGGCAATCGCTGAGGGCCCGAGGGCCGCGAAGAACGGCACCCGGCTGACAGCCTCCCAAGTCTTGAGGAAATTATCGCGCCGCGTCTCGGCGGCAAAACCTGTCGCCAGAATACCGGTCCAGAGACCGAACACGCCGAGGCCGGAGATCATCACCGCCGCCGCCACGATGCGGCCGAGCGGCGTGACCGGCACGACGTCGCCATAACCTGTCGTCGTCAAGGTGACCACCGCCCACCACAGCGCCGCCGGCACGCTGCCGAAGGTCTGCGGCTGCACGTCCCGCTCCAGGAAATATTCGGCGACGGAGGCGAGGAAGACCACCATCAGGAAGATCACGAGCACGCTGAGCAAGGGGCCCGATTCCAGCACCAGCACGCGGCGAAGCTGCCGCAGGCCGGGGATGCCCGGCACCACCTTCAGCACCCAGAGCACGCTGAGGAGCCAGGCCGTTCTGGGTTCAATGCCAAGGAGCAGCGCGACCGGCACGGCCAGCGCCCCTATTGCATCGACCAGCCCGGCGGAGGAGGACACATAGAGCGACAGCCGTCCCTGCCGCGCCATATGGCGCAGCCGAACCAGCCATTCGAACACGAAATAGGCGAGGCAGGCCCAGAGCAGGCCACTGACCCAATTGTGCGCCCCGTCGGCCCGCTTGTCCGTCAGCAGCACCATGCTGAGCACGCCGCCGGTCACCGCGACATAGGCCGCCTTGGTCATGTTGCGGCCGGCCGTGGCGGCCGTGAACTGGGCCAGAGCGGTAGTCAACGGCTTGGACATGCGGGAAGGCGGCTCGGTATCGGGACTTGTCTTACGAGTCCCGGCTGGGACGGCGGCGCCAAAGTGCCTGCCTGTGCGGAGGCCGTCAACGAGGGGGCAGGCTTTATCTGCGCCGCAGCGGGCGGCCGACCGGCGTGCCGTCAGGCGCTCTGGGCGGTCTTCACCACCACGACATTGCTGTCGTCGTGCTGGGCAGGGCCGTCCTCGCGCACCGGCTTCTCGGTTTCGCCGGCATGGCGCTTCAGATAGTCGCGTCGCATACCGATCTCGTCGCGGACGAATTCATAGCCGAGCTTGAAGGTGTCGAGCCCGTCGGTGCTGATCGTGCCGTCCCTCAGGCCGATGACGGCGCCGCGCAAAATGCCCTCCAGCTCGTCCTGCAGACATTCAAGCTGGTCCAGGGAGTGGGCGTGCTCGATCCGCTCGCCGATGTCGAGAATGGCGGTGGAGAGTTCGCTGGCTTTCTCGGGGGCGATGCGGGTGATCTTGGCGTAGATCGCCGCGAAGATCGAGCCGATGACGCTGAGCGCGGCGGCGCCCAGATACATCAGGTCGCTATACTTATCCATGAACGACTTGGTGTCGTCGTTGATGTAGTCGGCCGCCCCCTGGTGCGCCATCACGAAGGCGTCCTTCTCGGTCGACGCCGGCTCAATTCTGCTGGCAAAGCCGTTGTCGAGTCCGAGCGCGGATTTGTTCTCGTAGATGGTGCGCGCCAGCTCGCCCGCCGTCGAGGCCGCCATCCTGGATTGCGCGACCAGCAGCCATTCGAGCCCGATCGTGTCGAGGTCGTCGTCGGGAATCTGCGGCGAGGTCGACAGCGTGCCCGCCGTCAGCGTCTCGCTGGAAATGCCGGGAAGCCTGCGCGCCAGCGCCTTGGCCTCGTCGATCGCGTTGAGCGTGAAGCCGCCGCGCCTGGCGACCTGTTCATAGGCCTTGTCGCGCACGGCCCTGGATGCATGGACGATGGCAATCACCGCACCAAAGCCGTTTGACGGGGCAAACAGCTTGTCGAGCGTCATGCCTTGCGGCGCCATCTGGATCTTCGCGGCGTCGGGACCTTCGGAGATGTCGAGAATGCTGCGGACGAAGGCGAGCGAGGCTTCGCTGTCTGCGACGACGGCAATCTTCTTTTTCTTCAGCTCGGCGATCGACTTGATCTTCTTGGTGCCGGGGCCGAGCAGAAGCACGAGATCGTGCTCGAGGATCGCAAGCGTGCGCGCCCGCAGCGGCACCTTGGCGTCGGTGCGCAGGACGGCGAGGTCGGCCTGCTTGCGATCGAACTGCGCGATGGCCTTGGCGTTGTCGGGGTTGTTGACGACCTTGATCCGGAAGCGCGAGGCGTTGGTCTTCAGCACGGCAGCGAGCTTGGCTGCGAACAGCGCCTCGTCGCTGTTTGGGGCGCCGACGGCAAAGGTCAGCGTCTCCGAATTGTGCAGCAAGGCGCGGCCGCCCCAGACGGTGGCGAGCGACAGCAGCAGGGTCAGCACGACGTAGAGGAAGACCTGTTGCTGATTGGTCTTGATCACCTTGGGGCGCCGCGGCGGCGGCTCGATCGGAGATGCGGTGGGGCCTTCAGTACTCATGGTCAGTACTCATGGCTGCACTCTGGCCTTATTCGCGGGTGACGGGCGGCTCGCGGACGTGATCGCGGCGGGCGCCCTGCAATTCCTAAAGCTCTGAAAAAAGAACGATAATCTGTGCCGGCAATGATAGCGTGCCAGGTTTGGAAAGCAAATTTCGAGCCGAGGGTAACCTTACTCGGTCCGGCCTCGGCGAAAGGCATCCTATCACCGGTTAGCCACACTTGGCGATTTTCCGGTTCCCCCCGGCTGCATTCCGACACGGGAGATGTCATAAATCAAAGGTCCCGGCGATTTGACCGGTCCAAGAAGAAGTTGCGCTGAACGCTCCAATTTTTCTTGTCAGCTCAATGAGGGCGTCGGCCTTGTCGTTTCCACCCATGTCATCGGCGGTTCCGGTCGAAGCGCTCATTGGCTGGATGTTGCTGCTCACCTTCAAGCACATCATCGCCGATTTCGTCCTTCAGACCGCCTGGATGGCGCATGGCAAGGACCAGAAGCACGGCTGGGCCCTGCCGCTTCTGGTGCATTGCCTGGTTCACTTGGCGGTTGCGCTGCCGCTGATTTTGATCGTGGCGCCGAAATTCTGGTTCGTTGCCTTCATCGACTTCGTGATCCACATCACGATCGACCGCGCCAAGGGACTGGTCTCGGCCAATTTCGGCGTCGACCTCGCGCATCCCTGGTTCTGGACTCTGATCGGCGTCGACCAGGCGCTGCATCATCTCACCGGCATCGGCTTGTCCATCTTCATGGCTGCGAACTGAGGGGAGTGCCTCGGGGCGACGGTCGGGCCTGCCTGGTTCGCGACGGCGCTGCGCGCTTCCTCACCCGGCGGGGGAGGCTCTGTCTGCAGCTCCAGACCTCATCCTGAGGAGCGCGCCGAAGGTGGGCGTCTCCAAGAACGGCCGCGGGAAGCTCACCGCCGACCTCCTGATTCGCGGCGGGCGCGCAAGTACACCGGGTGACTACCGGAGGGGTCGGTTAACCTTTCATTAGAGAATTGCACTGCATCTTCGGAGTCGAGGGAGAACTGCAATGTTTTCAAGCCGCGACGCCTTTGAAAGCGATTCCTGCCCGGTTCAGGACGAACTCCTTGGCGAGATGTATCGCGCCAGCGAGAGCGGCCTGCCGAGGCTGGTCGAGAGTGTTTCCCCGGACGCACGCGCCAAGCTGGCGCTGTTCTGCTATCGCCGCAGCCATCTGCATTCGCTGGCGGTCGCGATCGCGGGAAGCTGTAGCGAGCGGGACCTGATCGAGAACGGCGGCCGCGTCGGCTCGACGCTCTATGCGCTGTCGCGCGGAAGCACGGCGAAATCCTCGCCGTCGCTGTCGGGCGGACGCAAGCCGATCACGCTGTCGACCAAGCCGCTCTCGGTGCTCGCACCGCTGGACGACGAGATCGACGACGACATCAGCGAAGCCGTTCCGGCCTAACTCGCTTCGATCGCCGGAAGCCCGAACTTCCGCCGCGCCATCGCGCATTCGGCGTCGCCCGGCATGCAGGTGCGGCACACCTCAGGCCGTACCGCATAGATGCCGCATGCGGTCGCTTTTCCAATGTCCCCCTGCAAGGCCGAGCAGCGATTGCCCTCGCAGCGCATGCCGGATTGGCGGTCGTTGACCAGCGCTTCCGGAATTGCGGCGAGCTCTTCGTCGCTCTCGATCGAGAAGCGCGGCCAGTTGGCCGAATAGCCGCAGCAAGCGCCGCAACTCTGGCAACAGCTCGACAGATCGATGGGGGAGCTCTCTTCCATCCTTGTTACGTATTCCTCAGGTGTCTTTGGGCGGGCCCCAGACCAGGCTCTGCCGCCATCTCGCACGTAGCACGTCGCGCCGCTCCGGATATTTTTCATCGAGATAGTTGGCATCGACCACGCGGTCGGTGCGGAAGCTGCGGAAGTCGCCGCGCAGCTCGCACCAGGCCGCCAGCAGCCGCACGGCCTCGAGATAGCCGACCGAGATCGGCCAGATCATGCGCTCGCTGGCGCGCCCCTGCTCGTCACGATAGCGCAGCATGATCTTCTTGCCTTCGTGGATCTGGGTGCGCGTGCGTACCATGTCGAGGCGGTCCGGCTCCCTGTTCCAGCTCGGTCGTGCCCGGCTTGCCGGCTCCAGCACGAAGGGACGCAGGCGCTCGGGCACGGTGTCGGCAATCTTGGCCATCAGATCCTCGGCCGCACGTGCCAGTGCCGAATCGGCGTGGCCGGCGACCCATTGTGCGCCCAGCACCGCCGCCTCGATCTCGTCGGGCGTCAGCATCAAGGGCGGCAGGTCGAAACCCTTTTCCAGGATGTAGCCCATGCCGGCCTCACCGCGGATCGGCACGCGCTGGCCGATCAGCGTCGCGATATCGCGATAGATCGTGCGCTTCGAGGTCTCGAGCTCGGCCGCGATGGCATCCGCCGTCAGCGGCTTACGGGTGCGCCTCAGCACCTGGATGATCTGAAACAGCCGGTCGGCGCGTCTCATGACGGGTCTCTCGTTGGTCTTCTTCTCAAAAGGCAGCGCGCGGCTGCTGACAGGATGTTGGCAGCAGGGGGGGTCTATACCGGGACAACACATCGACTGAAGGGGATTTGTCCATGATCATTCCGACCCATTTCGGCCCGGCGATTCCGGTGTTGCGGGCACAGGCGTGGTCCGCATCCGCGTTCGGCCGCCTCGTTTCACTCGATCTCATGGCCGTCGACCTCCGGTTTGCCCTCGCAAGCGTGGTGGCGCGCTCGCTGATCCAGGCTGCGGACGCGCTGGCCCGGCAGGTGATGAGCCGTGCCTGGCGGGGCGCCCGCTTCGCAGAAGATATCACGGCTGCTGCCACCATGGTGGCAGCAGCCCGTCACTAGGTTCCGTCAACTGGTTCAGGAGAAGCTTCATGATCACGCTCTACGGATTTGGCGCCGGCTTCGGCCTGCCGGAAATCAGCCCTTTCGTCACCAAGACGGAGGTGCAGCTCAAGATGGCGGGATTGCCCTATCGGAAGGAGCGGGCGATGCCGCCGGCCTCCCCCAAGGGGCAGTTGCCGTTCATAGACGACGGCGGTGAGGCGGTGGCCGATTCCACCTTCATCCGCGCCCATATCGAGCGCCGCTACGGCTTCGATTTCGACGCCGGTTTCTCCGTGCAGGAGCGGGCGCAGGCTTGGGCGTTCGAACGCATGATCGAGCACCACGTCTATTGGGGACTGGTCGGCGCGCGCTGGGTCGATCCGGTCAATTTCGCCAAGGGCCCTGCGCATTTCTTCGACGGCGCACCGGAGCACAATCGCGAGAAGCTGCGCGAGGATGCGCAATTCCGCGTCGCCGAGAACTATCTGCTCTCGGGGCTCGGTCGTCATGGGCCCGATGACGACGTCGCCCTTGCCGCGCGCTCGCTGTTTGCGCTCTCAGTGCAGCTTGGCGACAAGTCGTATCTGATGGGCAGCAAGCCCTGCGGCGTCGACGCCACCGCCTTTGGCATGCTCGCCGGCATCCTCTCGCCGTTCTTCGAATCGGCCCTGCGCGAGCGTGCCGAGGGCTTTCCGAACCTCACCGCCTATGTCGATCGCATGATGGATAAGTACTATCCGGAGTTCGGCTGGACCCCGCTGCGGCAGGCAGCGTGAGGAACGCAGCGTATCCGCTTCGTCATGCCCGGGCTTGTCCCGGGCATCCACGTTCTTCGCGCCGCGTGGCAAGGCGTGGATGGCCGGGACAAGCCCGGCCATGACGACCTCAGTGGCAATGCCATTCTAGACGCACGAATAAAAGAGCCGGCCCGTCGGGGCCGGCTCTCGTTGTTTCAGAGCTGCTGCTGCGCTTACTTCACCAGCGAGTACTTGCCGTCCTTCACCGTGAGCAGGATGCGGGCGCGCTCGTCGACGCCGTAGCGGTCCTTTTCGGTGAAGTTGTAGACGCCCTGGCTCGCCGCGAGGTCCTTCTCCGACAGCAGCGCCTGACGGATCGCTTCGCGGAATTCCGGCGTGCCCGGCTTGGCCGTCTTCAGTGCCACCGGCACGATCCGCTTCAGGATCTCGAACGCATCGTACGAATGTCCGGCGAATTGGCTGCGGCTGTTGGGACCATACTTGGCCTCATAGGCCGCGTTGAGCGCCAGGCCCGGCTTCTTGGTGAGTGCGCTGTCCGGCTGGTCTTCCGGATCCATCACGGGGCCCGAGGCCATCAGCACGCCTTCCGCCGCCTTGCCGGCGATACGGATGAAATCCATGCTGGCGGCGCCGTGGGTCTGGTAGATCAAGCCCTTGTAGCCGCGTTCGCGAAGCTCGGTCTGCGGCAGCGCGGCCGCGGTGCCGGATGCGCCGACCAGGATCGCGTCGGGATTGGCGGCAACCAGCTTCAGCACCTGTCCGGTCACCGAGGTGTCGGGACGGGCAAAGCGTTCCTCGTCGACGATGGTCATGCCCATCGGCACGGCCTGGGCCTTCAAATCGTTGAACCAGAGGTCGCCATAGGAGTCGGAGTAGCCGATATAGCCGAGCGTCTTCACGCCCTTGGACTTCATGTGGTCGTACAGCACCTTGCCGACGATCGGAATCGGCTGCGGCATCGCCACCGACCACTTCATGCGCTCGGGCGTGATCGGGAACGGCGCGAGGCCGAAATGCGGAATGCCGGCTTCGTTGGCGACGTTGGAGACCGCGATCGTCGGCGGCGTCAGCGCCGAGCCCATGATGATGTCGGCTTTGGATTCGGTCACGAAGCGGCGGGCGTTGGTGGTCGCGGTGGTGGGATCGCCGCCGTCGTCGAGCACGATCACCTTCAGCGGCACGCCGCCGATTTCCTTCGGCACGAATTCCAGCGCGTTACGCTCGGGAATGCCCAGCGCGGCGCCGGGGCCGGTCGTGGTGGTGGTGATACCGATGGTGATTTCGTTGGTCTGGGCCAGCGCGGGCAGCGCCGGCAGGGCAAGCGTCGCAGCCGCAATGGCGGCGGTCAGGTAAAAGCGTTTCATCTATTCCTCCCTTTACGTGTTTCTTTGAAAGCAGAAATCGGGGGGTAATTCAGCCCCCTCTTTTGGTGATGCGGCGATTTAGCTCCGCACTTAGCTCCCTGTGAACTTGGCTACCATTTCCGCCGGGAACGGTGCCGATTTCAGCTTGTCGGGGTTAACGGGATCGCGGCCGACCAGAACGCGGGTTTCGAAACCCTCGATCGCCAGCGCCTCGCCCTTGTAGACGTTGTGCTTCACCTCGAAGCTCGATCGCTTGATGCTCTCGATTCTAGTTTCGATGGTGATCCAGTCGCCATAGGTCGAGGGGATGTAGAACTTGGACCGCGTGTCGACCATGGGGATGCCCACCAGGCCGTATTTGCGGACCAGGTCCTGCTTGGAGAACCCGGCGACCTCGAACAGGGTCGAAGTCGAATCGTCGAACATCGCGAAATAGCGCGGGTAATAGACGATGTTGGCGGGGTCGCAATCGCCCCACTGGATCTGGACCTCGCGCCGGTTCACGAACATGTGTCGCGGACCTTATTTCGGCGCCATGCGCAGCGAGCCGTCGAGGCGCACCACTTCGCCGTTCAGGTACGAATTCTCGACCATGTGCAAAGCGAGCGCGGCGAATTCATCGGCATGGCCGAGCCGGCGCGGGAACGGGATGGCGGCGGCGAGCGAGTCCTGGGCTTCCTGGGGCAGGTTCGCCAGCAGCGGAGTCAGGAACAGGCCGGGCGCGATGGTCAGCACGCGGACGCCGAATTGCGCGAGCTCGCGCGCGATCGGCAGCGTCATGCCGACGATGCCGCCCTTGGACGCGGAATAAGCCGATTGCCCGATCTGGCCGTCATAGGCGGCGACCGAGGCCGTGTTGATGATGACGCCGCGCTCGCCGGTCGCCTGCGGCTCCAGCTTGGACATCTCGGTGGCGGCCAGGCGCAGCATGTTGAAGGTACCGATCAGATTGACCTTGATCACCTTGTCGAAATCGGCGAGCGCCATCGGGCCGTCGCGGCCGACCACGCGCTTGGCAACGCCGATGCCGGCGCAATTGACCAGCACGCGGGCCGGACCGTGGGCCTTGGCGGCCTGCGCGACCGCGGCTTCGGCCGAGGCGGCATCGGAGACATCGCAGGTGATTGCGACGCCCTTGATCTCGGCAGCGACGGTCTCGGCGAGCTTGGCGTTGAGGTCGAACACTGCGACCCTGGCGCCCTGCGCCGCCAGCTTTCGCGCGGTGGCAGCGCCCAGTCCCGATGCGCCGCCGGTGACGATGGCTGCCTGATCCTTCAACAACATGGCGTTCTCCTGGTGCGGTGGTTTCTTATCCGACCGATATCACACGGTCCGATGGATTGGCAGCGTAGAGCTCCTCGATCAACTCGGTGCGATGCTCGAGCACCGCGCGCTGGTTGATCGAGCCCTTGTCGGTGACCTCGCCCTTGTCGATCGAGAGCGGCGCGTCCATCAGGACTGCACGCGTGATCCGCGTCGAGGAGCCGGTGGCCTGGCTGAGGAAACGGGTCAGGCGCTCGCGAAAGGCTTCGCGGACCAGCCGGTCGCGCGTCGCGACGACGAGATCGTCGGTGGGCAGCGTCGGGTTGATCAGCCGGCAGCCGTCGAGGTCGAGCACCACGAGCGCTGAGACCTCGTCGCGGTTGATGCCGGCGATGACGACGTCGCGCACCAGCGGGGCGCAGGCCGCCGTGAGGCGCGCGCGCAAGGGGCCGACGCTGACCCAGGTGCCGCTGGCGAGCTTGAAGTCTTCGCCGACGCGGCCGTCGAAATCGAATCCGGCGTTGAAATCATCGGGATCGGACGGCTTCAGCGCGTCGCCCATCTTGTAAAATCCTTCCTCGTCGAAGGATTTCGCGGTGATGTCGGGCTGCCGCCAATAGCCGGGCATCACGTTCGGCCCCTTCGCGCGCACTTCCAGCTTGCCGTTGTTCGGCACCAATTTGGCGTCGTTGCCCGATACCGGCAGGCCGACATGGCCGGACCGGCTGGTGCGCGGATTGACCGACATGAAGAACGGCGCGGTCTCGGTTGCGCCCAGGCCGGTCAGCATCGGCACGCGATAGCCTTTTTCCTTCACGGCGAGCTCGTCGAGGCTGTCCCAGATGAACGGCGACAGCGCGGCGCCCGAGAAGAACATCGCATGCAGGCGGTCGAAGAACTTTGCGCGCAGGCCCTGGTCGTCGCGCAGATAGGGCAGCAGCGATTCATAGCCCTTCGGCACGTTGAAATAGACCGTCGGCGAAATCTCCTGGAGATTGCGCACGGTCTCCTCGATGCCGCCGGGCATCGGCTTGCCGGCGTCCAGATACATCGAGCCGCCGTTGTAGAGCGTCAGCCCGATATTGTGGTTGCCGCCGAAAGTGTGATTCCAGGGCAGCCAGTCGATGATGACGGGCGGCTCGTCCTTGAGGAAGGCGAGTGTCTCGCGCAGCATCACCTGGTTGGCGCAGATCATGCGCTGGGTGTTGATGACGGCCTTGGGGTTGCCGGTCGAGCCCGAGGTCAGCAGGAATTTTGCGATCGTGTCCGGGCCGATCCTGCCATGGACATCGTCGAGATCGGCGCGGATCGGCGTCGCCATGAGGTCGGCGAGCGTGGTGACGTCGCGGCCCGGCACGTGGCCGTAGGAAGCGGCGATCTCGGTGCCGAGCGAGACGTTGGCGGCAAGCGCATCGGCGAACTTGTCGGCATCCTCGGCGAAGACGAGGCCGGGCGTCAGCAGCTTCATCAGATAGGACAGCTTGCCGTAGTCCTTCGACACCAGCGAATAGGCTGGCGACACCGGGCAGAACGGAATGCCGGCGTAGAATGCGCCGAACGCGAGCAGGGCGTGATCGATCGAATTGCCCGAGAGGATGACGACCGGCCGCTCCGCCGACAGGCCGCGCGCGATCAGGCCCGATGCAATGTGACGGCTTGCGACGAGCAGCTCGGCATAGGTGATCTTGCGCCAGAAGCGGGCGCCGTCGCGTTCGGCCATGAAGACGCGGTCCGGCGTCGTGGTGGCCCAATGATGCAGGCGGTCGGTGAGACGCACCGGATAGTCGCCGAGCGGCTGCTTCGGCCTGAGGTAGATCGTGCCGTCGTCGCGCCGCTCGATGTTGACGGCGGGATCGCCGAACGAGATGGGCCGCAGCGGGAAAGTGCTCGCGCCGCGCTCCATGCTGGAAGAGGACGGCTGCGCGCTCATGACTTCGGCTTCACCTTTGCGGTCTTGTGTTCGAGGAATTCGCGGATCCTGCGCTTTGCCTCCTTGTCGCTCTGCGCGACCGTCGCCATCAGCGATTCCATCAGCAGGCCGGTCTGCGGATTGGCCTCCGCAATCATCGGCAGCGCCTGCAGCACGGCGAAGTTCGTCAGTGGCGCGTTGGAAGCGACCTTGGTTGCAAGCTCCATCGCCTTGCCGAGCCCGTTGCCGGCCTCCGTGACATATTGCGCGAAGCCGTAGGACGCGCCTTCGGTCGCGCTGTAGACGCGGCCCGTCAGCATCATGTCCATCATCCGGGCGACGCCGATCAGTCGCGGCAGCCGCACCGAGCCGCCGCCGCCGACGAAGATGCCGCGCTGTCCTTCCGGAAGCGCAAAATAGGTCGAGGGTTCGGCGACGCGGATATGCGCCGAGCAGGCGAGCTCCAGCCCGCCCCCGATCACGGCGCCCCTGAGGGCTGCGATCACGGGGACCCGGCTGTACTGGATGCGGTCGAACACCCGGTGCCACATCTGGGAATGCAGCAGGCCGCCGGTGGCGTCATGCTCGGTCAGCTCGGACAGGTCGAGGCCCGAGGAGAAATGATCGCCGATGCCGTGGATGACGACCGCCCCGATATCCTCGGGCAGCGACGCAAAGCACTCGCCGATTTCCAGGATGATGCCGTCGTTGAGCGCATTGCGCTTGGCCGGCCGGTTCAGACCCACGGTCAGAACCCGGTCCGCCCTCTCGATCCGGAGTAGCCCGGAGGCGCCCGCGTCAGCGGTCTCGGCGTTTCCCTGTGTCATTTGCGTCCTTGTTAGAATAGTTATGTTGTATAACGAATTCTCGGGGAGTCAAGGAGGAGTGGACTATATCACCCTGGGGCAGGGGCTTTGACCCGGCGTCCAGCGGACTTGCAGGAATTTGACGCGCGACTGCCCCACCTCCGTCATTGCGAGCGCAGCGAAGCAATCCAGAATGTTTCCGCGGACGGACTCTGGATTGCTTCGCTGCGCTCGCAATGACGCGGTGAGGGCCTTCCTCACATCACCTGATGCACGTCGATCACGACGCGATCCGCATGGCGCGCGGCCGAGCCGACGAAGATGTGCTCCATCAGCCAGCGATACGTCTGATGCCCGGTCTCGAATTTCGGCACGGTGCGGAAGTAGATCAGCTTGGGATCGACCGGCTCGCCGCGCTTGAGCTTCTGCAGCAGCTCGACGGGACCGAAGCGCATGCCCTTGTTCTCGATATAGACGACCGCACCGTCGTTGGTTTCGAAGGCGTATTTGGCTTCAAGGTCGATCAGCTCGTTGGGGCGAATGGTCTGGAAGTCGGCGCCGAACGGCAGCACCTTGCCTGATATCGCGCCCGTGACTTCGCCGCCGATGATAGGGATGATGCGGCGAACGCCGATGCCGGTCTCACCGGCGGTGACGACGTCGCCGATGCGCGCGGTGACGGTGAAGACGTATTTGGTCTCGAGCGTCGGCGTGGTCATCGCTTCACCTCTTCAATGCGCCATCATTCGCGTCGGCAGCCAGGTCGCCAGCAGCGGGAAGGCGATCAGGATCACGAGGCGGATCAGGTCCGTCACGACGAACGGAATCACGCCCTTGAAGATCGTGGAGAAGGAGACGTCCTTCACCACGCTCTTGATGACAAAGACGTTCATGCCCACCGGCGGATGGATCAGGCCGAGTTCGACGGTCATCACGATGATGACGCCGAACCAGATCGGGTCAAAACCGAGATGCGTGATGACGGGGAAGATGATCGGCACCGTGAGGATGATCATCGCCATGGCATCCATCAGGCAACCGAGCACGAGATACATCACCATGATCAGCGCCAGCACGCCGTAAGGGCCAAGGCCGAGGCCGGTGAGGAATTCCGTCACCTTCTGCGGCGTCTGCGTCACCGTGAGGAAATAGCCGAAGATCAGCGCGCCGATCAGCACGGTGAAGACGGCGGCCGCGGTGCGCGTCGCCTGCAGCAGCGAGGCCAGGATCTTCTCGCGGTCGAGCCGTCCGGTCAGCACGCCGATGATGAACGCGCCGGCGGCGCCGACACCGCCGGCCTCGGTCGGCGTGAAGCGTGGCAAAAAGGGCAGGCCGTAGAGGCCGCCGATCACGAAGATGAATAGCAGCACCGGCGCCCAGATCTCCTTCAGGCCCGCAAAGCGCTCGCGCCATGGCGTCACCTTGCCCTTCGGCAGGAAGTCGGGACGAAAATAGCCGATCAGGAAGATCGTGATCATGTACATGCTCATCGCCAGCAGGCCCGGGATGATGCCGGCGATGAAGAGCTTTCCGATGTCCTGCTCGGTGATGATGCCGTACACCGCAAGCACGGTTGAAGGCGGCAGCATTGCGCCCAGCGTGCCGCCGGCGGCGATCACGCCGGTGGCAAAGGATTGCGGATAGCCGAAGCGGCGCATCTCTGGGTAGGCGACGGCGGAGAAGGTGGCGGCAGTTGCCACCGATGAGCCGCAGATCGCGGCAAAGCCGCCGCAGGCGCCGACGGTGGCAATGCCGAGCCCGCCGCGCAAATGTCCCACGAAACCGTTGGCGGCGCGGAACAGCTCGCGGCTCATGCCGGAATTGGACACGAACGAGCCCATCAGCAGGAACATCGGGATGACGCCGAAGGTGTAGTCGGTCACCGTGCGCATCGAGGTCTGGCCGACCAGCTTCAGCGCCGCGTTGCCGTTGACGAGATAGGCGAAGCCGGAGACGCCGACGAGGCCCATGGCCATGCCGACCGGCACGCGCAACAGCATCAGGACGAACAGGGAAACGAAGCCGATTAAGGCGACGGCATCGGTGCTCATGATTACTCCGTCGCCTTCAATTTGGGATCGTGCATGTCTTCGGGATGAAAGATCAGGCGGTAGGTGCGGATCGCGATCAGCAGCACGGCCGCGGCATCGCCGATCCATGCGACCGCAAAGAACGGCCATGTCGGCATGTGCATGTCGAAGGTCTGGACGTTGTCGTTGTAGGTGCCGCGCACCTTGTCGAACAGCGTCCAGGTCTGCACGGTCACGACGAACAGCAGCACCAGGGTCGCGAACACGTCGATCCAGCGCTGCTGGCGCGGCCCGACATTGCCCCAGACGAGGTCGACCGTGATGTGGGTGCCGCGATAGGAGGTCGCTGCGATCCCCCAAAAGATGAGGATGCCGAGCAGCAAGCGGCCGATGTCGAAGGAATCGGGGATCGAGTAGTTCAGCGTGTTGCGCAGCAGCACCGACAGGAAGATGTCGAGCGCGACGATGCCGACGAAGCCGGCCGCGATCCATTCGATGGTGTCGATGATGCGGTCCATCCAGGAGCGCTTCATGGGGAAAAAATCCTTCCGACGGGTTTGCGATGTGTCCGCGATCGAGGTGCTCCCTCCCCCGCTTGCGGGGGAGGGATAGGCGGCCTTCGGCCGCCGTTCTTTAAGACGACGCCGATGCGAAGCATCGGCTATGGGAGAGGGTGTCTCCACAGCGGGACAATCCCCTAGATGAGAAAGCCCTCATCCGGCGCGCGGGTCGATGCTTCGCATCGCCCGATCGCACCGACCTCTCCCGCAAGCGGGAGAGGTGCAGCGAGTGCATGGCCGCAGTTCGCCGTCACTCCGCCAGCGCGTTGTACTTTTTCAGCGAGGCCTTGAGCTCGGTCAGCGCGGCATCGGGATCGGCACCGGCCTTCTTGGCGCCCTCGGACCAGGTCTTCACCAGCGGCTCGGCGGCCTTTTTCCAGGCGGCGGTCTGCTCCGCTGTCAGCTTGTAGACCTCGTGGCCGGATTCCGCCTTCACCTTGTCGATGCCGGCATCCTCGAACTTGCCCCAGTGCTCGCCGACCACGCCGGCCATCTCGACCGAGCAGTTCTTGTCGATTGCTGCCTTCTGCTTGTCGGACATCGCATTGTACTTGTCCTTGTTCATGACGAACACGAATGTCGTGGTGTAGAGCGGCGCCTCCATGTCGAACTTGGTCACCTTGTCGATGCCGAACAGGACCAGCGACCCCCAGGGGAAGGTGACGCCGTCGGCGACGCCGCGCTCGATGATGTCGCGGACCTCAGGCGCGGAGGATTGCACGTTGGTGCCGCCGAGCGATGTCACGAAGTTCGCCATGGTGGCGTGCGCCGGGCGGATCTTCATGCCCTTCACGTCCTCGGGCATGACGATCTTCTTGGTCTTGGAATGGAACGAGGAGGGCGAGTGGACGAACGCCAGGCAATATTTGACGTCCTTCATCTCCTTCTCGGCATATTTGCGATACCAGGCGTCCAGGCCCATGGAGCCGCCTTTGGCATCCGAGATCAGGAAGGGCAGCTCGCCGGCACCGATGATCGGGAAGCGGCCGGGCTGGTAACCGGGATTGACGTAGGTGACGTCAGCAATGCCGTCGCGCGCCATGTCGTAATGGTCGAACGCCTTGCCGAGCTGCTGGGCCGGAAACACCTTGCCTTTGATGGTGCCGCCGGAATCCTTCTCGACTGCGGCCGCCCAGTCTTCCAGCGATTTCTGCAGCGGGTGCGAGGCCGGCACCCAGTGCGAGATCTTCAAATCGAAGGTCTTGTCCTGCGCGAACGCGGGCGTCACGCTTGCTGCCAGCAGCAAAGCCAGACAGGCTTTCCTCATCACACGTCTCTCCCTGTTGACGACAGCGGGCTTCGATGGCCCGGTCTCATTAATTAACATGTTATCTAAATGGCCGACGTGTTCAAGCCGGAACTGGCGCGCACCCCCTGTCGCATCCTTAACCGTCAGCCCTGTTGAAAGAATTGTCGCCGTTCGCGCGACCAGCACTCCCTTTTGCCCAACTGTTATATGATATAATTATCCTGCGCAGGGCAACGCGACAAGCGGGCTGCGACGAAAGCCTAAGGGACAGGGAGGAGCAAGTATTGCGGACAAAAGTCGCAATCATCGGGGCCGGGCCGGCCGGATTGTTGCTTGGGCAATTTCTTCATGCCCACGGCATCGACAATGTCATCTTGGAGCGGCAGAGCCCGGATTACGTGCTCGGTCGAATCCGCGCCGGCCTTCTGGAGGAAGGAACCGTCGGGCTGCTCGGCCGGATTGGGGCCGGCGCCCGGGCGCATGCCGAGGGCCTGGTGCATGAAGGCATCGAGCTTGCCTTCTCAGGCCGTCGTCACCGCATCGACATGAAGGGCGCGACCGGCAAGACGGTCATGATCTACGGCCAGACCGAGGTCACGCTCGATTTGATGAATGCGCGGAAAGCTACGGGTCTTACGTCGGTCTACGAGGCCAAGGACGTGCAGCCGCATGATTTCGACGGCAGTCACCCGCGCGTAACCTGGGTGAAGGACGGCGTCACCCACACGCTGGATTGCGATTTCATCGCCGGCTGCGACGGTTTCCATGGCGTCAGCCGTGCCAGCGTTCCGAGATCCGCGATCGAGGAGTTCGAGCGGGTCTATCCGTTCGGCTGGCTCGGCATCCTCTCTGATACGCCGCCGGTCAGTCACGAGCTGATTTACTCCAACCATGCCCGCGGCTTTGCGCTTTGCACCATGCGCTCGACGAAGCGAAGCCGCTATTATGTGCAGTGTTCGCTCGACGACCATGTCGACCAATGGCCGGACGACCGTTTCTGGGACGAATTGAAGCGCAGGCTCGACCAGGAGGCGGCCGACAGCCTCGTCACGGGCCCCTCGATCGAGAAGAGCATCGCGCCATTGCGCAGCTTCGTCGCCGAGCCGATGCGTTTCGGCAAGCTGTTCCTGTGCGGCGACGCCGCCCACATCGTGCCGCCGACCGGCGCGAAGGGGCTGAACCTCGCCGCCAGCGACGCGCATTATCTCTCGAGCGCGCTGCGCGAATTCTACGACGAGAAATCCAGCGCCGGGCTCGATGCCTATTCTGCAACGGCGCTCGCGCGGGTCTGGAAGGCGGTGCGCTTCTCGTGGTGGATGACCTCGATGCTGCACAAATTCCCCGATAACGGCAGCATCGGTGCGCGCATTCAGCTCGCCGAACTCGATTACGTCACGCAGTCAAAGGCCGCGATGACGTCGCTGTCGGAGAATTACGTGGGATTGCCGTTTTAGGATGGTTGTTCTGCATCGTCATTGAGAGCGTAGCGAAGCAATCCAGAAATCCCTCCGCGGAGACAGTCTGGATTGCTTCGTCGCAAGAGCTCCTCGCAATGACGACGGAGGTCGTTTCAAACACCTGCTCAATTTCCGTTTAAAGCTTTGTAGGTGATGCTTTCGTTCCCTCGTTCGCGTTCAATGCCGGTAACCGAGGACGCGAGATCGCCATGACCGACACCGACATTCCCGCCGGCTTCGAGCCGCATTTCCGCAAAGCGCCGCTCACTGATCCCTGGGAGCCGCTCTACTCGAAAAAGACCGACAAGGGCGTCACCGTCGGATTGCGGCTGGCAACGCCGCACACCAACGCGCGCGGGCTGATCCATGGAGGCCTGATCGCCGCGCTGGCCGATGCCGCCATGGGCTACAGCTGTGCCCAGGCAACGGGCTGGACGACGTCGTTCGTCACGATCTCGCTGTCGGTCGACTATGTCGGTGCCGCCCAGATCGGCCAATGGCTCGCGGTGGAAGGTGAGGCGATCAAGACCGGCAACACGATTTGTTTTGCGCAATGCCTGGTGAGGGCCGATGACGCCGTGATCGCGCGGGCGAGCGGGACCTTTCGCGTCGTTCCGAAGAAGGCGTGATGCTCTCGTGCCCCGGACGCAGCGCAGCGCTTCTGAGCGGTGCGCTGCAGAGCCGGGGCCCATCTCTATCTGCAGCTTATGGTACGGATTTTTGGGGCCGGGCTCAGCGCAGCAGCGTTGCACGCTGCAGCGCGTCTGGCACGCGAGACCGTCAACCAAACCTCCACTCCGCCGTTTCCACCACGAGATCAACGAACGCGCGCACCTTGGCCGAGAGCAGGCGCGAGGTCGGGTAAATGATGTGGATTGGCAGCGCCGGCTGCTCATACTTGGCCAGCACGATCTTCAGCCGTCCGCGCTTCAGCCCCTCGGCGGCTTGATAGGCCAGCACGCGCGTCACGCCGCCGCCGGCCTCCGCGTATTGCAGGGCGGCGTCCGCGCTGTTGCTGATGAAGCGGGGCGATGGTGCGACCTCGACGTCGCGGCCGTCCTGCACGAAATGCCAGCCGGCGATTGGGCCGAACTGGATGGTCTGGTGTTGGAGCAATGCGTCCGGCGTTTTCGGCTCGCCGTGGCGCTTCAGATAGCCCGGCGTCGCTACCACGATCCGCCGCATCTCGCCGACCTGACGCGCCACCAGCGAGGAATCGGCGAGGTGACCGATCCGCACCGCGACATCGACGGCATCCTCCACGAGATTGACGAGATGGTCGGACAGGCGCAATTCCGCGCCGACCTCGGGATAGCGCTTGAGATAGGCCGTCATGACCGGCCCGACATGCAGCCGGCCGAAGCCGACCGGCGCCGAGACCACCAACCGTCCGCTGGGCCGGTTGCGCTCCTCCCGCGCGGAGCCGTCGGCCTCCTCGACGTCGGCGAGAATCCGCCGTGCACGCTCCAGGTAACGCGTGCCCACGTCAGTCAATCTCACCTGCCGCGTGGTCCGCTGCAGCAGTCGGGCGCCGAGATGCTCCTCCAAAGCCGCGATTAGCCGCGTTACGGCCGACGGTGACAATTGCAGCTTGCGCGCCGCCGGCGCAAAGCCGCTGAGATCGGCGACGGTGACGAAGACGTGCATGGCTTCGAGGCGATCCATTTCATTATTGCATATATTGCAATGATGAAGTGTCAAGCGGGCAGATTGTTTTGATCGTCGGAAGGTTCATTTTAGTTGGCGAAAGACGCAGCAATGCGCCGGAATTCAGGAGATGTTCCGATGACGACAACAGTCCCAACTTATGCCAGCGACGTTGCATTCACCCCCGCGGTGAAGGCGATCCAGGCGCGCAAGGGGTCGCGCGAGGCCTATGGCCGCGCTGAGCAGCGCGGCTGGCGCACCGAGGTCGACGAAAACCTCGAGGCCTTTCTCGCGGACGCGAACAGCTTTTACCTCGCCACCGCATCGGCCGATGGCCAGCCCTATATCCAGCACCGCGGCGGCCCGAAGGGCTTCCTCAGGGTCCTGGACAAGCAGACGCTCGCCTTTGCGGACTATGCCGGCAATCAGCAGTTTATCACCCAGGGCAATCTCTCGGAGAATCCCAAGGCCTACATCTTCGTGATGGACTACGCCCATCGCCGCCGGGTGAAGCTCTGGGGTGAGGCCCGCGTGGTCGAGGATGACGAGGCGCTGACCACGTCGCTGATGCCGAAGGGCTACCGCGCACGGCCGGAGCAGGTGATCCTGTTCAAGATCGAAGCCTGGGACACCAACTGCCCGCAGCACATTCCCCAGAAGTTCGACGCGGGCGATGTCGCTGCGGCACTGGCGGCGAGGGATGCGAGAATTGCGGAGCTGGAGGCAGAGGTGGCGGCGTTGAAGGGTGAGAAGGGGTTATCTGTCAACGAAAGCTAGAGCGGAGTGTGGCCTACACACCCTCTCCCCTTGTGGGAGAGGGTGGCTTCGATACATGCATCGAAGCCGGGTGAGGGGTTCTATCCCCTCGAGCGGTCTTGCAAGTTGAGAGAACCCTCATCCGGCGCTCCGCGCCACCTTCTCCTGCAACAAGGGGCGAAGGGAATAACGAGTTCTCAGCTAAATCACACTCTCGCCTTCATGCTGGAAGCCGAGATAGCTCGCTGCGACCCGCTCGTTCGCCGCGATGTCGCTGGCCCTGCCGCTGAGCACGAACTCGCCGAGCTCCATCACGTAAGCCTGGTCCGCGATCTTGAGCGCGGCCTGGGCGTTCTGCTCGACCAGCAGCACGGAGACGCCCGCGGTGCGCAGCTCGGTGACGATGCGGAAGATGTCGGCGACGATGATCGGGGCGAGGCCGAGGCTTGGCTCGTCCAGCATCAGCAGTTTCGGCTCACCCATCAGCGCGCGGCCCATCGCGAGCATTTGCTGCTCGCCGCCGGAGAGCGTGCCGGCGAACTGCTTGCGCCGCTCTTTCAATCGCGGAAACAGCGTGTAGACGCGCTCCATCGAGGCCTTCGCCTTGTTTCGCTCGATCCTGAAGGCGCCGAGCTGGAGGTTGTCCTCGACATTCATGGTCACGAATAATTCGCGGTGCTCCGGCACCAGGCCGAGCCCCATCGCGACGCGGTCCTCGATGTCGAGCCGGGCGAGATCCTGGCCGGCAAAGGCGACGCGGCCCTTCAGCGGCAGGATGCCCATGATGGCGGATAGCAGCGTGGTCTTGCCGGCGCCGTTGGCGCCGACGATGGTGACGATCTGGTTCTGGCCGACCTCGAGCGAGACCGAGCGTACCGCCTCGACCTTGCCATAGGCGACGTGGGCGTCGGTGACGGACAACAGGGCGCTCATGCCGCCACTCCGAGATAGGCCTTGATCACTTCGGGATTGGTCTTGATCGTGGCGGGCGTGCCTTCAGCGATCTTGGTGCCGAAATCGAGCACCACGATGCGGTCGGCGAGGTTCATCACGAAGCCCATGTCGTGCTCGACCAGGAGCACGCTCATGCCGCCGTCGCGCAAGTCGCGCAGCAGCTTGGCGAGCTGCTGCTTCTCCATGTGGCGCAGGCCGGCGGCCGGTTCGTCGAGCAGCAGCAGCATCGGATCGACGCAGAGTGCCCGGGCGATCTCGACGATGCGCTGCTGGCCCAGCGAGAGCGAGCCTGCGAGCTGATGCATCTGGTCGGCAAGGCCGACGCGCTCGATCTGGCGCGCGGCTTCCGCGAGAAGTCTGGCCTCGTCGGCGCGGTCGAGCCGCAGCATCGAGGCGATCGGCCCGGAATGACCGCGCAGATGCGCGCCGATCGCGACGTTTTCCAGCACGGTCATGTCAGGGACCAGCTTCACGTGCTGGAAGGTCCTGCTGATACCGAGCTTGACGATCTCCTGCGGCGGCGCGTTGTCGACCTGCTTGCCCAGCACCGAGATCGAGCCCGATGTGGCCGACAGCACGCCGGTGATCAGGTTGAACGTCGTGCTCTTGCCGGCGCCGTTCGGTCCGATCAGCGCGACGATCTCGCGGGCCTGGACGTCGAAGGAGACGTTGTTGACCGCGACCACGCCGCCGAACTGTTTTCGCGCCTTGTCGACCTGGAGCAGGATGTTGGACTCGCCGGGCGCGCGCGGACGTTGCTCCAGCTTCAGCGAGGTGTCCGGCTTCTTGCCACCGGCCCGCTCCGGCAGGAAGGATATCAGCCACGGCCAGAGGCCGCCGGGGGCGAGCTGCAGCAGCGCCACCAGCATGATGCCGAACACGATGGTCTCGACTTGCCCGGAGCCGGGCAGGATCAGTGGCAGATAGCTCTGCAGCACCTCTTTCAACACCACGACGATCGCCGCGCCGAGCACGCCGCCCCAAACATAGCCGGCGCCGCCGACCACTGCGATGAAGAGATATTCGATGCCGGCCTGCGCGCCGAACGGCGTCGGGTTCACGGCGCGCTGGAGGTGCGCGTAGAGCCAGCCCGAGAGACCGGCGAGCACCGCCGCATGGATGAACACCAGCAATTTGGCGCGCGGCGTGTGCACGCCGAATGCCTCCGCCGCGACATGGCCGCGCCGGAGCGCACGGATGGCGCGGCCGGTGCGGGAATCCAGCAGGTTCATGGTGAGCAGGGCCGAGACGATCACCGCGATCCAGATCGCGTAATAGATCGAGCCGGGCGAGAGCATCTTGAACGATCCGATCGACAGCGGCGGAATCGCCGAGATGCCGTCGTTACGGCCGAGAAACTCCAGCTTGCTGAAGAGATAGAACAGGCCGAGGCCCCAGGCGAGCGTGCCGAGCGGCAGATAATGGCCGGAGAGGCGCACGGTGATCAGCCCGAGCAGCACCGCCAGCGATCCGCTGACCACAAGCGACAGCGGCAGCGTCAGCCAGGGCGACAGGCCGTAGGCCGTCGACAGCACCGCGGTGGTGTAGGCGCCGAAGCCGACGAAGGCCGCCTGTCCGAACGAGGTCAGGCCGCCGACGCCGGTCAGCAGCACGAGGCCCATCGCGACGAGGGCAGCAAGGCCGATATTGTCGAGCAGCACGATCCAGAACGGCGGCATGCCCGGGACGAACGGTATCGCGGCCATGACGAGTGCGAAGACGATGATGGGAAGGCGGCTCTGCATCTTAAGCCTCAGTCCTTCTCTTCTTCGACCGCGGGCGCCGCGAGCGAACGCAGCAGCAGCACGGGGATCAGCAGCATGAAAACGATCACCTCCTTGTAGTTGGAGGCATAAAAGGACGAGAACGCCTCGACGAGGCCGACGACCAGCGCCGCGACGGCGGTGAGGGGATAGCTGACGAGGCCGCCGATGATCGCGGCGACGAAGCCCTTCAGGCCGATCAGGAAGCCCGAGTCATAATACAGCGTCGTGATCGGCACGATCATGATGCCCGACAACGCGCCGATGACGGAGGCCAGCAGGAAGGCGATCTGTCCCGACAGCGTGGTGCGGATGCCGACGAGCCGCGCTCCCAACCGGTTCACGGCGGTCGCGCGCAGCGCCTTGCCGTAGAGTGTCAGGCCGAAGAACAGCCAGAGCGCGACGATGAAGGCGATGGTGATGCTGTAAACGGTGAGGCTCTGGCCGGTGAAGCGCAGCGAGCCCGCCGTGAACGCGCCGGACAGCACCGCAGGTCCGCGCTGGCCTTCGGCGCCGAAGAACAGCAGGCCGAGGCCCTGCAGCGCCAGATGGACGCCCACGGATGCGATCAGCAGCACCAGCACGGAGGTGTGTGCCAGCGGCTGGAATGCGACGCGGTAGAGATAGAGGCCGATCATCGCCACGATCACCAGCGACAGCGCGATCGAGATCGCGACCGGTGGCTTCTGGGCGGCGAAGTACACGGTCAGCGCCAGCACGATGGCTGGCAGCACGATGTTGGTGAGGGCGCTGCGGACGATCAGGCGGCCATGCAGCGCCTTGCGCGCGACGAACAGGTCGAAAGCGAAGGCGCCGATGCCCAGCGCCAGCGCGAGCTTGGCCGTGCCCGGCATCTGGCCCGCGGCCAGCGAGGCATAGGTCAGCGCGCCGTAGGTGACGAATTCGCCTTGGGGAATGAGGATGACGCGGGTGACGGCGAACACCAGCACCAGCGCCAGGCCGAGCAGCGCATAGATCGCGCCATTGGTGATGCCGTCCTGCACCAGGAACAGCATGATGGTGGTATTCAAGACCGGACGCTCCCCCTTAAGATAACGGTCCGGTCCCCCCGATTGCGGTGGACGGTCCGCTTACAGCCATTGAAAAACGCTGACGATATTTGATATGGTCCATAACAATTATCAAATATAACATCAAGGGCGGGAACGATCCCTCCCGAACTTAGCGGGATTACGAGCACGAGGCGATGACCGTTTCCAAAGCCGCCGAAAAGTCCTCCGAAAAGCCGGCCGACACGGCCAAGGGCCGCAAGGACGCGGCCGAGCTGCAAGGTCAGGGCGCCGGCGAAGCGCTCCAGCTCGGCGAGCTATCGGAACAGCTCGGCTATGTGCTGAAGCGGGCGCAGCTCAAGGTGTTCGAGAACTTCCTGCGCTGCATGGCCTCGCTCCAGCTCACGCCGGCGCAGTTCTCCGTGCTGCTGCTGGTCGAGAAGAATCCCGGCCGTAACCAGACCGAGATCGCCTCCACCCTCGGCATCCTCAGGCCGAACTTCGTCGCCATGCTCGACAATCTCGAGAGCCGCGACCTTTGCGCGCGGATCCGCTCCACCAACGACCGCCGCTCGCACATCCTGGTGCTGACCGACAAGGGCAAGGCGGTGCTGGCCCGCGCCAAGAAGCTCGTCGCCACCAAGCATGAAGCCCGGCTGAACGAGCTGCTCGGGCAGGCCAACCGCGAAGCCCTGATCGCGATGCTCGCGAAGGTCGCGAACGAGTTCTGAGGAAGGCGCTCTACGACCCCGTCATGCCCGGGACGAGCCCGGCCATGACGGCAAGTATATCCCGGCCTCAATCCACCAGGATCACCCGGATATCGTTCACATTGGTCAGCGTCGGGCCGGGCTGCAGCAGATCGCCCGTCGCCTCGAAGAACGTCGTGGCGTCGTTGTTGTCGAGATGGGCCTGCGGCTTCAGTCCGAGTTCCTTCATCTTTGCGAATGTCGTCGCATCGATCAGCGCGCCGGCGGGGTCGGTAGGATGGCCGGCGCCGCCGTCGGCGCCGTCGGTGTCGCCCGCCAGCGTCGAAACATCAGGCATGTCCTTCAACAACGACGCCAGCGCCAGCGCGTATTCCTGGTTCGGCCCGCCGCGCCCGTTGCCGCGCACGGTGACGGTGAGCTCACCGCCGGAGAGGATCGCGAGGCGCTTGCCTTGCGCGCGCGCCTGCAGCGCCAGCCTGGCGTGATCGGCGGCCACCTCGCGCGCCTCGCCTTCGAGATCGGCGCCGAGGTCGATCGTCTCGTAACCGGCGGCGCGCGCGAGTTTCACCGCGGCGTCGAGGGACTGCTTGGGCCGCGCGATCAGTTCGAAATGCGCGCGAGCGAAGGCAGCATCTCCGGGCTTGCAGCTTTCGTTGGCGGGATCGTCGAGCGCGCGGCGCACGGCATCGTCGATGTCGAGCCTGTATTTCGCGACGATCACGCGCGCATCGGCCAGCGTGGTCGGATCAGGCACGGTGGGACCGGAGGCGATCGCGGAAGGATCGTCGTGCGGCACGTCGGAGATCGCGAGCGTCACGATCTCCGCCGCATTCCTGCCGGCACGTGCGAGGCGGCCGCCCTTGATCCGCGACAGATGTTTCCTGACGACGTTCATCTCGCCGATCGGCGCGCCCGAGCGGAGCAGCGCCTTGTTGACCGCCTGCTTCTGCGCGAAGCTGATGCCCTCGCTGGGGGCGATCCAGTTCGCCGAGCCGCCGCCGGTGAGCAGCACCAGCAGCAGATCGTCAGGGCCGGCTTCGCCCGCGAGCGCGAGCGTGTCGGCCGCGCCCTTGAGGCCAGCTTCGTCCGGCACGGGATGCCCAGCCTCGACCACGCGGATGCGGCGCGTCGGCACGCCGTAGCCGTGGCGCGTCGTGGCGATGCCGACCATGCGTTCCGGTGCGAGCTGCAGCGTGTCGAGATAATGCCGTTCGGCCGCCGCGGCCATGGCGGCGGCGCCCTTGCCGGCGGCAAGGCAGATCACGCGTCCTTTCGGCGCCGGCCGCAAGTGCGGCGCCAGCACCACATTGGGATGGGCGGCGGCAACGGCCGCGTCATAGAGCGCGCGGAGCAGGGGACGGCGGTCGGTCATCACGATGGCTTTCGGCAGACGGAGAAGAGGCAGACTGGCGGACTTCGCCGCCGTTCCCCATGCCTACCGCATCAGACGGCAAAGCGTAAGCACGCTTCGCCGTCATTTGATTATGCAATCGCGTGACGATAATCGACGCATGGCAAAAGGCCCTCCGCGATGATCTCGCGGAGGGCCTTGAACATTCGGATCAGGCTGGAGGCTAACCCCCGGCGTCAGCGCTGATCACGTCGCCGAACAGATCCCACTTCTCGCCCTTGAACTTCATGAGCTGGAGCGAGCTGATCGGAGCGAAGTCGTTGGCGCCGGTGTTGATCTTGATGCCGGGGAGCAGCACCTCGGTGCGGAAGTCCTTCACGCTCGCCGCCTGCTTCATGACGTTCTCGCGCGTAAGATTGTCGCCGCACTTCTTCAGCACCTCCACCAGCGTCTGCGCCACGCCGTACCCGACGACCGTGCCGCCGTCGAGCTTGTCGCCTTCCGGGAAGTACTTGGTCATGAACTCCAGGAATCCCTTCATCCCGGGGTCGTCTTTCCACTGAGGATCGGACACGTCTTTCAGGTAAGCGGCGGAGATGATGTCCTGCGAATTCTCGAAGCCGGCGGGCTTGATCACGCTGCCGACCGAGGCCGAGACGTTGTTGAGGAAGTGGGTCGGCTTCCAGCCGATTTCGGCGGTCTTCTTGATGGCTTGGGCCGCGAATTTCGGTGTGGTGATGTTGACGAAGACGTCGGCTCCGGTCGCCTTCAGCTTGACGATGTGGTTGTCGATCGTCGGCTCCGACGTCTCGTAACTTTCCTCCAGCACGATCATGCTTGCGGCCTTGGCACCGAGCCCGTCCTTCAGGCCCTTCAAATAGTCCTTGCCGTAATCGTCGTTCTGGTAGAGCACGCCGATCTTAGCATTCGGCATCGTCTTCAGGATGTATTTGGCGTAGATCTGCGTCTCGCTTTGGTAGTTCGGTTGCCACCCCATGGTCCATGGGAAGTTCTGCGGGTCGTTCCACTTGGTGGCGCCCGTTGCAACGAAGAGCTGCGGCACCTTCTTCGAGTTCATGTATTTCTGGATCGCCGAGTTCGGCGGCGTGCCGAGCGAGTTGAAGATCAACAGCACCTCGTCGCTCTCGACCAGCTTGCGCGCCTGCTCCACGGTCTTCGGCGGCGAATAGCCGTCGTCGTAGGAGATGAAGTTGATCTTGCGGCCGTTGATGCCGCCCTCTTCGTTGATCTTCTTGAAATAGGCGGCTTCGGTCCGCCCGATGACGCCGTAGGCGGAGGCTGGTCCGCTGTAGGGCATGATGTTGCCGATCTTGATCTCGGTATCGGTCGCGCCGGTATCGTATTTCTTCTGGGCCGATGCAGTTGAGGCCGACGCCGCAATGAGCGCAAGCGCCAGTGACGCGGCCGCAAGTTTGCCGGTGACAGCGGGCATTCCTATCTCCCTATTTCTTTGGTGTGTGTGCGCCCCTTTTCTTGTCTCGGTCTTTTTGGCGACGCTGCCGCAATTCAATACGATTTGGCTGATGCCTTCAACAGAAAGCCCCCGCGACGGCGTCGCGGGGGCTGCTCCTTTAGTAGTCAAGGGCGCGGCCGGTCTCGTGTGCGACTGCGAGAAGATCCGGCTGTCTTGAGTTGATTAACCAATCCCCGAGCGATTTTGAGTTGCGCTGCTTCAGTGGCCCATTTCGCTGGAGATGATGTCGCCGAACAGCTCCCATTTTCGGCCCTTGAAGCGCATCATCTGCAGCTGCTCGATCGGGGCGAAATTGTCGGCCGCGGTGTTGATCCTGATGCCGGGCAGCAGCGTGTCGGGTTCGAAATCCTTCAGGGACGCCGCCTGCTTCATGACGTTGTCGCGGGTGAGGTCGTCGCCGCACATCTGCAGCACCTTCACCATGGTCTGGGCTGCGGCATAGCCGAACACGACGCCGGCATCGAGCTTGTTGGCCTTGGGATCGTATTGGGCGACGAAGTTGTAGAACTTCTTCATGCCGTCGTCGGCATTCCACTGCGGATCGGAGCCGTCCTTGGTGTAACTCGCCGACAGCAGGCCTTGCGAGATCTCCAGGCCCGCGGGCTCGATCACGCCGCCGACCGAGGCCGAAACGTTGGAGACGATGTGGACCGGATGCCAGTTGATCTCCGCCGCCTTCTTGATCGCCTGCGCGGCGAATTTCGGCGTGGTGATGCTGATGAAGACGTCGGCGCCCGAGGCCTTCAGTTTCACGACGTGCTCGTCGATCGCAGGCTCGGAGGTATCGTAGGCCTCTTGCAGCACGATCATCGAGGCCTTGGGCCCGAGGCCGTCCTTCAGTCCCTTCAGGTAGTCCTTGCCGAAATCGTCGTTCTGGTAGAGCACACCGATCTTTCCGTCCGGCTTCTCCTTCATGACGAACTTGGCATAGATGCGCGCCTCGCTCGCGTAGCTCGGCTGCCAGCCCATGGTCCACGGATATTGCTTGGGATCGTTCCATTTCGAGGCGCCACTCGCCACGAACAATTGCGGCACCTTCTTCTCGTTCATGTATTTGCGGATGGCGCTGTTGGTGGAGGTCCCGAGCGAGCCGAAGATCAGCAGAACGCCATCGCTTTCGACCAGCTTGCGCGCCTGTTCCACCGTCTTCGATGGCGAATAGGCGTCGTCATAGGAGATGAACTTGATCTTGCGGCCGTTGATGCCGCCTTCGGCATTGACCTTGTTGAAATAGGCTTCCTCGGCCTTGCCGATCGCGGCGTAAGCCGAGGCCGGGCCGCTGTACGGCATGATATTGCCTATTTTGATCTCGGTATCGGATGCGCCGCTGTCGTACTTTTTCTGGGCCAGTGCCGAACTGCTCATCGCAGTGCACAAAGCGAGCGCGGTCCAGAGCGCCGCAACCTGAGAACGAACGGCAGTCATCTTTCTCCCACCCCGGAATGGATCGGTGCGGCGCATTGAACAAGAATGACGCCTGACGTCAACAAAAAGCCCCCGCGGGTTGCCCGCGGGGGCTTTGTCGTTTCTGACCGGATCCGGACTATGGCGGCAGCGTCACTCGGAGGCGACGTCGCCGCTGATGATCTCGCCGAACAGTTCCCACTTCTCGCCTTTGAAGCGCTGCATCTGCAGCTGGGCGATCGGGGCGAAGTCGGTCGGGCTGGTGTTGATCTTGACGCCCGGTAGCAGGGTATCCGGCGCGAAGTCCTTCAGGCTCGCGGCCTGCTTCATGATGTTCGCGCGGGTGAGATCGTCACCGCACATCTCCAGCACCTTGGCGAGGGTCGACGCCGCGCCGTAGCCGTAGACCATGCTGGTGTCGGACTTGTCGGCACCCGGCATGTACTTGTCGACGAACTCGTTCCACTTCTTCATGCCGGGATCGTTGGCCCACTGCGGATCGGTGGAGTCCTTGGCGTAGGCCGCCGACAGCACGCCCTCGGAGTTCTCGAAGCCGGCCGGTTTCATCACACTGCCGACCGAGATCGACACGTTGGTGAGGATCTGCAGCGGCTTCCAGTTCAGCTCGGCGGTCTTCTTGATGGTCTGGGCCGCGAACTTCGGCGTCGTATAGATCAACAGCACGTCGGGGTTGGCGGCCTTGATCTTGACGATGTGGCCGTCGATCGAGGGCTCGGACACCTCGTAGCTCTCTTCCATGATGATCATGGACGAGGCTTTGGCGCCGAGGCCGTCCTTGGTGCCCTTGAGGTAGTCCTTGCCGAAGTCGTCGTTCTGATAGAGGACCGCAACCTTGGCGTTGGGCTTTTCCTTCATCAGCCATTTTGCGTAGATCTGGGCTTCGCTCTGGTAGGAGGGCTGCCAGCCCATGGTCCAGGGGAAGTTCTTCGGGTCGTTCCACTTGGTGGCGCCGGTGGCGACGAACAGCTGCGGGATCTTCTTGGAGTTGAGGTACTTCTGGATCGCGCTGTTCGAGGGCGTGCCGAGCGGATTGAAGACGACCAGGACCTCGTCGCTCTCGACCAGCTTGCGGACCTGCTCGACGGCTTTCGGCGGCGAATAGCCGTCATCATAGGTGACGAAGTTGATCTTGCGGCCGTTGATGCCGCCCTTGTCGTTGATCATCTTGAAGAAGGCTTCTTCGGTCTTGCCGATGACGCCGTAGGCCGACGCCGGACCGCTGTACGGCATGATATTGCCGATCTTGATCTCGGTATCGGACGCGCCGGTGTCGTACTTCTTCTGCGCGAATGCTGCACCGGAGGCGAGAGTGACGGCCGCCGTTGCCGTGACCAGCGCGGCGGCTCGGAGTGTTCTTCCAAACGACAATTCGATCTCCTTCTCTAATCTAACGGGTCTTCAGTTCTTCCTGAGCTTGCCGACCAATTGCTGGCCCAGGATCGCGATCTGCCTTGCGCCGTGCGGCACGAGGTAGATGACGAGGAAAAGCAGCACGCCGAACACCGCGCCGGAGAGGCCCTTGGAGATGCTCTCCGCCATGTTCGGCACGAAGATGATGAAGGCCGCACCGACGAACGAGCCGGGCAGCCAGCCGACGCCCCCGACCACCATGCCGAGGAACAGCGATATCGCGAGCGTGATGGTGTAGCTGTCGGGAGCGACGAACTGCACGGCAATGGCGCCGAGCGAGCCGGCGATACCGGTGACGGCGGCGGAGACGCCAAAGGCGAGCGTCTTGTAGCGCGCGACGTCGACGCCCATGGCGGAGGCCGCGATCTCGTTGTCGCGGATCGCCATGAAGGCGCGGCCCGAGCGGGAGCGCAGCAGGTTCACCGCGAAGATGTAGATCGCGACGGTCACGAGCAGCGTGAAGTAATACAGCCACGTGTCCTGCGACATCGGCAGGCCGAACGGAGCGTCCGGCTTGGTGACGACGAGGCCCTGCACGCCGCCTGTCCAGTGTTCCAGGAAGTTCAGCTTCAGCAGTTGCGGCATGGCGGTCGCGAGCGCGAACGTCGCGAGCGCGAGGTAGACGCCCGACAGCCGCAGGGCCGGCTTGCCGAACAGATAACCGAATCCGAAGCAGACCACGGCGGAAATCGGAATGGTCAGTGCGTAGTTGAGGTTGGCATGCTCCATCAACACCGCCGACGTATAGGCGCCGACGGCGTAGAACGCGCTCTGGCCGAGCGAGAACTGGCCGGAGCCGCCGGTCAGGATGTTCAGCGCCAGCACGGCGAGCCCGTAGATCAGGAGCATCGTCATCTGGAAGATGATGAAGTTCTTGACCAGCAAAGGCACGATCAACAGCGCTGCCAGCACCACCAGCGAGGTGCCGGTTCCCAGCGTCATGGCCCGCTTCGGAACGGCCTCGACCGCCTGATGGCCTTCGGCAACGACTTCTTCTGCTGCGCTCATGATCAAACTCGCTTGACGATGTGCCGGCCGAACAGGCCAGCGGGTTTGACGACCAGGACGGAGATGATCAGCGCGAGCGCGATCGGGAGTTTCAGCTCGTTGCCGACGCCGGGGATATAGGTACCGGCGAGGTTCTCGAAGATACCCATGAGAAAGCCGCCGACGACGGCGCCGAACGGGCTGGTCAATCCGCCGAGCACGGCGGCCGCAAAGCCGTAGATCAGGACGCCGCCCATCATGTTGGGCTCCAGGAACACGACCGGCGCGATCAGCATGCCGGCAATGGCGCCGATCGCCGACGCCATGCCCCAGCCGAGCGCGATCATCCAGCTCGTGTTGATGCCGACGAGGCGGGCGGATTCAGGCACCGAGGCGGCGGCCCGCATGGCGAGGCCGATCCGCGTGTACTGGAAGAAGAAGTACAGCGCGATCAGCAGCAGCACGGTGACGCCGATCATGCCGGCCTGGTGGGTCGAGATCAGCTGGCTGCCGAGGAACGGCGAGGAGCCGAACGGGGTCGGGTATTGCTTGATCGTGAAGTCCCAGATCAGGCCGGCCGAGGAGTTGATGATCGCGAACAGCGCGATGAAGCCGGCGACATTGGTCAGCACCGGCGCCTTGGCGAGCGGCTTGAACAGGATGCGCTCGATCGCGACGCCGCCGACGAAGGCGAAGGCCAGCGTGATCACGAATGCACCCCAATAGGGCACACCCCACTGCATCAGCTGCCATGAGATGAAAGTCGCAAACATGGCCATCTCGCCTTGCGCGAAGTTGAGATGGTCGATGGCCTGGTAGATCATCACCACGGCCAGCGCCATGCAGGCGTAAATGGCACCGGTGGCGATTCCAGCCAGGACCTGGTTGGTAAAAAGCTCCATTTGTCCCGGCTCCCTCAGTAACCCAGATAGGATTTGCGGATTTCTTCGTTGTTCGCGATGTCCTTGGCGTTGCCAGACATCACGATGCGGCCGGTCTCGATCACGTAGGCCTGGTCGGCGAGCTCGAGCGCGAGCTGGGCGTTCTGCTCGACCACGAGGATCGACACCTTGTCCTCGCGGTTGATCTTGCCGAGGATGCCGAACAGGTCGCGCACCACCAGCGGCGCGAGGCCGAACGAGGGCTCGTCCAGCAGCATCAGCCGCGGTCGCAGCATCAGGGCGCGCGCGACCGCGAGCATCTGCTGCTCGCCACCGGAGAGCGTGCCGGCCTGCTGGGTATGGCGCTGCTTCAGCACCGGGAAATGCGCATACATGCGCTCGATGTCGGAGACGATCCCGGCGCTGTCCTTGCGGGTGATGGCGCCGAGCTGGAGGTTTTCCTCCACCGTCATGGTGGTGAAGGTTCCGCGGCCCTGCGGCACGTGGGCGATGCCGAACCGCACGATGCTCTCGGTGGAGCGGTTGTTCAGCGGCTTGCCGTCGAATTCGATGCCGCCGGTGGAGCGCACCATGTTGCAGATCGCGCGCAACGTGGTGGTCTTGCCGGCGCCGTTGGCTCCGAGCAGCGTCACGAGCGAGCCCTCGTTGAGCGAGAAGGACAGGCCATGGAGCGCCTGGACCTGGCCGTAATAAGCGCGCAGATCCTTGACGTTGAGCAATGTCGTCATTGGTCCTTGCTCCCGAGATAGGCCTTGATGACGTCGGGGTCTGCCTGCACCTGGCTAGGGGTGCCCTCCGCGAGCTTCTTGCCGAAGTTCAGCGCGACGACGTGGTCGGCGATCGACATCACGAGGCCCATGTGATGCTCGACCAGCAGCACCGTCATGTGGCGCTCGGTGCGGATTTTGCGGATGAGGTCGCCGAGCACGTAGACTTCCTCGTGGTTGAGGCCGCCGGCAGGCTCGTCGAGCAACAGGATCTTCGGTTCCGCCGCCAGCGCGCGCGCCAGCTCGACGCGCTTCTGCGTGCCGAAGGGCAGGCCGGACACGATGGTGTGGGCGACGTCCTCGAGGTCGAGATAGGCGAGGATCTCGTGCACCTTCTTGTTCACGTCGCTCTCGCTGCGGCGGATCCAGGCCAGGCGCAGCGAGTCGCTGATGATGTCGCTGGAGGTTCGGGCGTGGGTTCCGACGCGAACGTTGTCCATCACCGAGAGGTTCGGAAACAGCGCCACGTTCTGGAACGTGCGGCCGATGCCGATCTCGGCGATCCGGTGCGGCGGCCGCGACAGGATGCTCGCGCCTTCCATCAGGATGTCGCCGGACGACGGCTGATAGAGCCGGGACAGGCAGTTGAAGAGCGTCGTCTTGCCGGCGCCGTTGGGGCCGATCAAGCCGAGGATCTGGCCCTTGTGCATGTCGAAGGACACGCCGTTGAGCGCGATGATGCCGCCGAACACGACGCTGACGTCGCGAACCGCGAGCAGGGGCGATGTCCCCTGCGCGAGCTGTGCCTGCGTCATCTCGTCTCGCTCACGTCGTTCAGTGAGCGAAGGGGCGATGCGAACCGCTCCCGATGATGACAAAGGCTATCTGATCCCCTCGGCCACACGAGCAAGTTTCCCTCCTGATTTCAGCTTTTTGCTGACGTCTTTTCTGGAATGCGGCATCAGACCCCCGAGTGCCGCTTCGATGTTCCTTACCATCGCTAGCAGACGCGGTCCAATGTCGTTGATCAAACGCTCTTCCGTGAAGCGGAATGCGGGCGCGCCGCAATTGAATGCGTACGGACCGGTTCCGTCGTTGAGCCTGAGTGCGACACCGGCGGCGCCGATGTCGTCGTGCCAGTCGCCGACGGAGATCGCGAAACCGTGTTTCGCGACGGTCTCGCCAGAACGTTCCAGTCCGTCGCGCATCTTGGGCCAGCGGCTGCCGTAATGTTCGCGCAACAGGCGCGACAGCTCCGCGCGGTCCGAATCGTCGAGCGCCCAGAAATAAGCGCGGCCCATCGCACTGGTTGCAATCGGCACGCGGGAGCCGACGTCAAGTTGAACCCCGACGGTCTCGCTGCCGCGGCTTTGCCCGAAATAGATCATGCTGTGACGGTCGCGGCCGCCGACGGCGACGGCGCCGCCGGTCGCGCGCATCAGATCCTCCCGGAACGGCTCGGACAAATGCCGAACGCCGAGATTGGCGAGCGCGGCGTAGCCGAGCGACATCGCAGCGGGTGTGAGCTGATACTTCTCGAAGCGGGGAACCGGCGCAAGATAGCCGAGCTTGGTCAAGGTGTAGGTCAGCCGCGACACGGTCGGCTTCGGCAGGTTGGTCCGAGCCGCAATCTCCTGATTGCCGAGAAGACCGTCGTTGGGGTGGAATGCGCGCAATACGTCCAGTCCGCGGGAGAGCGCGACGACGAAATTCCGATCGGTCGCGGTCTTCTTTCCTGTACGCTTCATCCCTGATCTGCTTCTTGCGCGGAGTCGTTGACAAGCCACGTGCTTCAAAATAACCCTGCCGTCAAGATGCGGAATTAAATTCCGCACCGCGAAATCGAACAAAAGCAAATCCCCACCAAGGAGGGAATACCGTGAGCGAAGTGGTCAAGCTTGAGCGTCATGACGAGGTCGGGATCGTTACGGTCGACAGCCCTCCGGTCAATGCTCTGAGTGCCGCGGTCCGCGGTGGCATCCTGGAATGCATCAAGGCCGCGATCGCCGATCCCGCCATCAAGGGCATCGTGCTGACCTGTGCCGGCCGCACCTTCATCGCCGGCGCCGACATCACCGAATTCGGCAAGCCGCCGAAGCCGCCCGCCCTCAACGACGTGCTGTCCGAGATCGAGAATTCGCCGAAGCCGGTGGTCGCGGCGATCCACGGCACGGCGCTCGGCGGCGGCCTCGAGGTCGCGCTCGCCTGTCACTACCGCGTTGCGGTGAAGGAAGCGAAGCTCGGCCTGCCCGAGGTGAAGCTCGGACTTTTGCCGGGTGCCGGCGGCACCCAGCGTCTGCCGCGCGCAGTCGGTCCCGAGCTCGCGGTCAAGATGATCGTCGGCGGCGATCCGATCGGTGCGGCTGAGGCCCTCAAGCACGGTCTGATCGAGGAGATCGTCGAAGGTCCGGCCTCGGGCGGCGAGGCGTTCGTGCGCAAGCTGGTCGCCGAGAAGCGTCCTCTGAAGCGTCTGCGCGACGACGATTCCAAGCTCGCGGCCGCCAAGGCCGACCGCTCGATCTTCACCAATGCGGTCGCCGCCATGACCAAGAAGTCGCGCGGCCTGGAAGCGCCGTTCGCCGCCGCCGACGCCGTCGGCTACGCCATTGACCTACCCTTCGACGAAGGTCTGAAGAAGGAGCGCGAGGGTTTCCTGAAGCTCGTCTCCAGCGACCAGTCCAAGGCGCAGCGCTATGCGTTCTTCGCCGAGCGTGAAGCCGCCAAGATCGCCGGCGTCCCCGAAGGCACCAAGCCGCGTCCCGTGAACCGCGTCGCCATCCTCGGTGCCGGCACCATGGGCGGCGGCATCGCGATGTCGTTCGCCAATGCCGGCATTCCCGTCACCCTGATCGAGACCGGCGAGGAGCAGCTCAAGCGCGGCATGGGCATCATGCAGAAGAACTGGGAAGCAACCGCCGCGCGCGGCGGCATCCCGGCCGACGCGCCCGCCAAGCGCATGGCGCTGATCAACGGCGTCGTCGGCATCGAGAACGTCGGCGATGCCGACCTCGTCATCGAGGCCGTGTTCGAGACCATGGCGGTGAAGAAGGAAGTGTTCGGCAAGCTTGACCAGTACGTCAAGCCGGGCGCCGTGCTCGCCTCCAACACCTCGTACCTCAACATCGACGAGATCGCGAAGTCGACCAAGCGTCCGCAGGACGTGCTGGGCATGCACTTCTTCTCGCCCGCCAACGTCATGAAGCTGTGCGAGATCGTGCGCGCCGACAAGACCGCGCCGGATGCGCTCGTCACCGCGGTGAACATCGCCCGCAAGATCGCGAAGGTGCCGGCGGTGGTCGGCGTCTGCGACGGTTTCGTGGGCAACCGCATGCTGGCCCAGCGCGGCAAGCAGTCGGAAAAGCTGCTGTTCGAAGGCGCGCTGCCGCAGCAGGTCGACGCCGTCGTCACCAAGTTCGGCATGCCGATGGGACCGTTCGCGATGGGCGACCTCGCCGGCCTCGACATCGGCTGGCGCTCGCGCAAGGACCGCGGCATCAAGTCCGAGATCGCGGACGCGCTGTGCGAAGCCGGCCGTTTCGGCCAGAAGACCGGCAAGGGTTACTACAAGTACGAAGCCGGCTCCCGCGCGCCGCTGCCGGATCCCGAAGTCGAAAAGCTGATCGACGAAACCCTGCTGCGCCTCGGCCGCAAGAAGCGCGTGGTCAGCGACGACGAGATTCTCGAGCGCATGATGTATCCGATGATCAACGAGGGCGCGAAGATCCTCGAAGAGGGCATTGCCGCGCGTCCCTCCGACATCGACGTGGTCTGGCTCTACGGCTACGGCTGGCCGATCTACCGCGGCGGCCCGATGTTCTGGGCCGACAGCGTCGGCCTCAAGCACATCGCCGATCGCCTGGCCTTCTACGCCAAGGAGACCAACGACCCGAGCCTCGAGCCGGCGCCGCTGCTGACGAAGCTTGCGGCCGAAGGCAAGACGTTCGCTTCGCTCGCAGCTTCTTCGAAGGCGGCTTGATGGGGGCCTGCACTCTCGGCGTCATTCTCCGTTGCGCAATTGCGCAACGGAGATGGCCCGCAGGGCCAGGCCCGGAATTTATTTCGCCTCAAAGTGCGCTGCCCGATGGAGTCCGGGTTCGATGCTTCGCATCGCCCCGGAACGACGACCGAATGTGATGCAGAAAATGACCCATCCCGGCGAACAGTTTTATCCCGAGGGCGTGCGTTGGGACGACACCATCGTCCAGGGCTCGCTGCCTGATCTGCTGTCGAAGTCGGCTGCCGACTACGGGCCGCGCACGGCGCTCGAGTTTCGCGATCGCCCGATCACCTACACCGAGCTCGCAGCTCGGGCCGAGCGCGCGGCAGCGGCGTTCCTGCGCGCCGGTTGCGGCAAGGGCACGTCGGTCGCGCTGTTCCTCGGCAACACGCCCGATCACCCCGTCAATTTCTTCGGCGCGCTGAAGGCGGGCGCCCGCGTCGCGCATCTGTCGCCGCTCGACGGCGAGATCGCGCTGACCCACAAGGTCTCGGATTCCGGCTCGCGCCTGCTCGTCACCTCGAACCTCCAGGCCCTGCTGCCGACCGCGCTGAAGTTTCTTGAAAAGGGGCTGATCGACCGCCTCGTCGTCTGCGAGGACGATGATTGGGGCAAGGTCGGCACGCCGCAGGCCGCGATCCCCGACGATCCCCGCATCGTCACCTTCAAGGCCTTCGTCGAAGGTGCCACAGCGCCCGCGCAATGGCCGTCGGTCACGGCCGACGACGTTGCGCTGCTGCAGTACACCGGCGGCACCACCGGCCTGCCCAAGGGCGCCATGCTCACGCACGGCAATCTCACCTCGGCGGTGTCGATCTACGACGTCTGGGGCAAGCCGTCGCGCGCGGCACGCGGCGATACGATCGAGCGCGTGATCTGCGTGCTGCCGCTGTTTCACATCTACGCGCTGACCGTCGTGCTGTTGTCCTCGCTCAGCCGCGGCAATCTGATCTCGCTGCATCAGCGCTTCGACGTCGAGGCCGTGATGCGCGACATCGAGCTCAAGCGCGCGACGTATTTTCCGGGCGTGCCGACGATGTGGATCGCGATCGCGGCGCTCCCGGATCTCGACAAGCGCGATTTCTCCTCGCTCGCCACCATCGGTTCCGGCGGCGCGCCGCTGCCGGTGGAGGTCGCGAACTTCTTCGAGCGCAAGGTCGGCAAGAAGCTGCGCAGCGGCTGGGGCATGACCGAGACCTGCTCGCCCGGCACCGGCCATCCGCCCACGGGCCCCGAGAAGCCGGGCTCGATCGGCCTGATGCTGCCCGGCATCGAGCTCGATGTGGTCGCGCTCGACGATCCGACGAAAGTGCTGGCGCCCGGCGAAGTCGGCGAGATCCGCATCAAGGGCCCGAACGTCACCAAGGGCTACTGGAACAAGCCGGAGGGATCCACGGATGCCTTCGTCGACGGCCGTTTCCTCACCGGCGACATCGGCTATGTCGACGCCGACGGCTATTTCTTCCTGGTCGACCGCAAGAAGGACATGATCATCTCCGGCGGCTTCAACGTCTATCCGCAGATGATCGAGCAGGCGATCTACACGATTGCAGGCGTGCACGAGGTGATCGTGCTCGGCATTCCCGACCAGTATCGGGGCGAGGCCGCCAAGGCCTTCATCAAGCTGAAGCCCGGCGTTAAGCCGTTCTCGCTCGACGAGCTGCGCGCGCAGCTCGCCGGCAAGGTCGGCAAGCACGAATTGCCGACCGAGGTCGAGTTCGTCGACGATTTGCCGCGCACGCCGGTCGGAAAATTGTCGCGCCACGAATTGCGCCAGCAGCAGAAACCGTCACAATCCACTCAAGCCATATCAGGAGGTCGCTCTTGACCGACGCCGTCATCGTTTCCACCGCCCGCACCCCGATCGGCAAGGCCTATCGCGGCGCGCTCAATGCCACCGAGGGCGCAACCCTGCTCGGCCACGCCATCGGCGAAGCCGTCGCCCGCGCCAAGGTCGATCCGAAGGAGATCGAGGACGTCGTGATGGGCGCAGCGCTGCAGCAGGGCGCGACCGGCGGCAACATCGCGCGCAAGGCGCTGCTCCGCGCCGGCCTTCCCGTCACCGTCGCCGGCACCACGATCGACCGGCAATGCGCTTCCGGCCTGCAGGCCATCGCGCTGGCCGCGCGCTCGGTGATCTTCGACGGTGTCGAGATCGCTGTCGGCGGCGGCGGCGAGTCCATCTCGCTCGTGCAGAACGACAAGATGAACGGCTTCCACGCCCAGGATCCCGCGCTGCTCAAGATCAAGGGCGAGGTCTACATGCCCATGATCGACACCGCCGAAGTCGTCGCCAAGCGCTACGGCATCTCCCGCGAGAAGCAGGACGAGTACTCGCTGGAGAGCCAGCGCCGCACGGCGGCAGCGCAACAGGGCGGCAAGTTCAAGGAGGAGATCGCGCCGATCACGACGCAGATGGCGGTCACCGACAAGGCGGCCGGCACCGTGTCGATGAAGGACATCACGCTGTCGCAGGACGAAGGCCCGCGCCCCGAAACCACGCTCGAAGCTCTCGCCGGCCTCAAGCCTGTGCGCGGCGAGGGTTTCACCATCACCGCCGGCAATGCCAGCCAGCTCTCGGATGGCGCCAGCGCCTCCGTGATCATGAGCGACAAGGAAGCCTCGAAGCGCGGTCTCAAGCCGCTCGGCATCTTCCGCGGTTTCGTCTCCGCCGGCTGCGAGCCGGACGAGATGGGCATCGGTCCGGTCTTCGCGGTGCCGCGCCTGCTCAAGCGCCACGGCCTCACCGTCGACGACATCGGCCTGTGGGAGCTCAACGAAGCCTTCGCGGTGCAGGTGCTGTATTGCCGCGACAAGCTCGGCATCGACCCCGACAAGATCAACGTCGACGGCGGCGCGATCGCGGTCGGCCATCCCTACGGCATGTCCGGCGCGCGCCTTGCCGGCCACGCCTTGATCGAGGGCCGTCGCCGCAAGGCCAAGTATGCGGTGGTGACCATGTGCGTCGGCGGCGGCATGGGCGCGGCCGGATTGTTCGAAGTGTTGCAGTAGACGTTTCTGTCATTCCGGGGCGCCGCGACGCGGCGAGCCCGGAATCCATAACCACCAGTCGGGGATATGGATTCCGGGCCTGCGCCTTGCGGCGCATCCGGAATGACGGCGGAATTCAGTTGAACAAGATTCGCTCACAGGAGGATCCGATGGATCTCGCATTCACGAAAGAAGAGCAGGCGTTTCGCGAGGAAGTGCGGCAGTTCTTCCGCGACAACGTGCCGCCGGATACCCGGCGCAAGATGGTCGAGGGCCGCCACCTCTCGAAGGACGAGATGGTGACGTGGTGGCGCATCCTCAACAAGAAGGGCTGGGGCGTCAGCCACTGGCCCAAGCAATATGGCGGCACCGGGTGGACCTCCGTGCAGCACTACATCTTCAACGAGGAGCTGCAGTCCTATCCCGCGCCGCAGCCGCTCGCCTTCGGCGTCAGCATGGTCGGCCCCGTCATCTACACTTTTGGCAACGAGGAGCAGAAGAAGCAGTATCTGCCGCGCATCGCCAATGTCGACGATTGGTGGTGCCAGGGCTTCTCCGAGCCCGGCTCCGGCTCCGACCTCGCCTCGCTCAAGACCAAGGCCGAGCGCAAGGGCGACAAGTGGATCATCAACGGCCAGAAGACCTGGACCACGCTCGCCCAGCACGCCGACATGATCTTCTGCCTCTGCCGTACTGACGCGACCGCCAAGAAGCAGATGGGCATCTCCTTCATCGTGTTCTCGATGAAGTCGAAGGGCGTCACCGTGCGCCCGATCCAGACCATCGACGGCGGCGTCGAGGTCAACGAAGTGTTCTTCGACGACGTCGAGGTGCCCTACGAGAATCTGATCGGCGAAGAGAACAAGGGCTGGGATTACGCAAAATTCCTGCTCGGCAATGAGCGCACCGGCATCGCCCGGGTCGGCGTCTCCAAGGAGCGGCTGCGCCGCATCCGCGATCTCGCCGGCAAGGTCGAATCCGGCGGCAAGCCGATCATCCAGGACGCCGCGTTCCGCGAGAAGCTGGCAGCCTGCGAGATCGAGCTGAAGGCGCTCGAACTCACCCAGCTGCGCGTCGTCGCCGACGAGGGCAAGCACGGCAAGGGCAAGCCCAATCCGGCATCGTCCGTGCTGAAGATCAAGGGCTCCGAGATCCAGCAGACCACCACCGAGCTCCTGATGGAAGTGATCGGCCCGTTCGCCGCGCCCTACGACGTGCACGGCGACGACGGCTCGAACGAAGCCATGGACTGGACCGCCCAGATCGCGCCGAGCTATTTCAACAACCGCAAGGTCTCGATCTACGGCGGCTCCAACGAGATCCAGCGCAACATCATCGCCAAGGCGGTGCTGGGGCTCTAGCCGTCATTCCGGGGCGCGCGCAGCGCGAGCTACGGTGCGCAATTGCGCACCTGAGAATCCATAACCACGATCGGGAGTATGAATCCCGGGCTCGCGCGGCGCGCGCCCCGGGGTGACTAAACGAAAATTTCGGGGACGAGGAACCAAAGACATGGATTTTGATCTGAACGAGGAGCAGCGGCTTCTCAAGGACAGCATCGACGGCCTGCTGACCGATTCCTACGATTTCGATAGCCGCAAGAAATACATGAAGGAAAAGGGCGGCTGGAGCAAAGCGGTCTGGGGCAAGCTCGCCGAGCAGGGTCTGCTCGGCCTGCCGTTCGCGGAGGCCGATGGCGGCTTCGGTGGCGGCGGCGTCGAAACCATGATCGTGATGGAGGCGCTCGGCAAGGCGCTGGTGCTCGAGCCTTATCTCGCCACGGTCGTGATCGGCGGCGGGTTCCTCCGCCATGCCGGCACCGACGCGCAGAAGGCTGCGCACGTGCCCGGCATCATCGACGGCAGCAAGACGCTGGCGTTTGCCCAGCTCGAAAAGAACTCGCGCTACGATCTGTTCGACGTGTCGACGACGGCGAAGAAAAAGGGCGACGGCTGGGTGATCGACGGCGAGAAGTTCGTCGTCCTCAACGGCGAGAATGCCGACACCCTGATCGTCACGGCGCGCACCAAGGGTGATCGTCGCGACAAGAGCGGCATCGGTGTGTTTCTGGTCCCGGCGAACGCCAAGGGTGTTGCCAAGAAGAGCTATCCGACCCAGGACGGCCTGCACGCCGCCGACATCACCTTCACCGGTGTCGAGGTCGGCGCGGACGCCGTGCTCGGCAACCCCGAGGATTCGCTCGCGCTGATCGAGCGCGTCGTCGATGAAGCCCGCATCGCGCTTTGCGCCGAGGCGGTCGGCCTGATGGACGAGTCGCTCAAGACCACGGTCGAGTACATCAAGACCCGAAAACAGTTCGGCGTCGCGATCGGCTCGTTCCAGTCGCTGCAGCATCGGGCGTCCGACATGTTCGTCGCGGCCGAGCAGGCCCGCTCGATGTCGATGTTTGCGACCATGGCGGGTGATTTCGAGGACGCCAAGGAGCGCGCCAACGCGATCGCCGCAGCCAAGGTGCAGATCGGCAAGTCGCTGAAATTCGTGGGCCAGCAGGCGATCCAGCTCCATGGCGGCATCGGCATGACCATGGAAGCGAGGATCGGCCACTACTTCAAGCGCCTCACCATGATCGAGAACAGCTTTGGTGACACTGACTACCACCAGCGCCGCGTCGCGGATGCGGGCGGGTTGATCTGACCTGTCATCCCGGGGCGCGCGAAGCGCGAGCCCGGGATCCGTAACACGATCGGGAGTATGGATTCCGGGCTCGCGCCACGAGGCGCGCCCCGGAATGACGAAGCATTCGAGGAAACCCCCATGAAAAACACCCCGTTCGATCTCACCGGCAAGGTCGCCGTGGTCACCGGCTCCAGCCGTGGCATCGGCCGCTCCTCCGCCGAATTGCTGGCGAAGCTCGGTGCTAAGGTCGTGGTCTCATCGCGCAAAGCGGAAGCCTGCAAGGAGGTCGCCGACGGCATCATCGCGGCCGGGGGCGACGCCACCGTCATCCCCTGCAACATCGCGCGCAAGGCCGAGGTCGAGGCGCTGATCTCGGGCGCCACGAAGCAGTACGGCAAGATCGACATCCTGGTCTGCAACGCGGCCGTCAATCCTTACTATGGCCCGCTGCTCGACATCACCGACGAGGCCTTCGACAAGATCATGGGCTCCAACGTCAAGAGCAACATCTGGCTCTCCGCGCTGGCGATCCCGCAGATGGCCGAGCGCGGCAACGGCTCCGTCATCATCATTTCCTCGATCGGGGGCTTGCGCGGCTCCACCGTGATCGGCGCCTATGGCATCTCCAAGGCCGCCGATTTCGCGCTGTGCCGCTCGCTCGCCGGCGAATGGGGCCCGAAAGGCGTCCGTGTCAACTGCATCGCGCCCGGCCTCGTCAAGACCGATTTCGCCCGCGCGCTGTGGGAGGACGAAGCCAACCTCAAGCGCCGCACCGCCACCACGCCGCTGCGCCGCATCGGCGAGCCCGACGAGATCGCCGGCGCGGTGGCCTATCTTGCCTCGGATGCATCGAGCTTCATGACGGGGCAGACCATCGTGATCGACGGCGGCGTCACCACCGCTGCGGTATAGCCGCCGCCCGCAGGGCTACGGCCCGCGCGCGTCGCGGCGCAGGGCGAGTGCGCTTTCGATGGCGCGCGCGACGATCAGGGACGATCGTTCGTCGAGATGCACCCCGTCGTCCCAGCGCAGCTCGCTTCCCGGCGGATCGATCGGCAGCCAGAGGCTGCGGTCGGGGAAGGCGTCGTGGACGATCTCGCCGGTCGTCCGGACCATGCGCGAGCCCTCGATCTCCGGCGCGAAGGGAATGTGAATCAGGAAGACGCGAACGCCGCGCCGCTGCAAATCGTCGATGAGTTGCCGCATGCGGACCACGTTCGCGCGTGCCGGGGCGGTCGGGTCGCCGTCATTCATCCGCTGCAGCGCGCGGTCGAGATAGACCTTGTTGTCGAACGTACCGGGCGGGCGGCTCAGCAGGCGATCTTGCTCGGCGCGCGACCGGGCGGCATCGGGGCCGGCATGATTCCAGGTCTCATAGGCGGCGATCGCCGTCCGCACCGGCCGCAGCAGCAGTGCCTCCAGGCCCGCGCCATGCGAAAATCTCTCGATCAGCGCGCCGTCGGCTTCGCGCGACAGCACATTGGTCTCGATCAGGACGGTCTTCGGCAGGCGCGCTTGCCCGGCGACAATGGCGAGGCCGGTCACCGGTGAACCGCCGGCTAGCGCCAAATTGCGCAGGCGCGGCAGCGAGAAATACTGCTCCTTGAGACGCCACGTGACCGAGCTGCCGACCAGCACGATGTCAGGCGTCGGCTCCTGAGCATAGCGGTTGAGAGTGACGAGGGTGCCGTCGCGCGTGGTGACGGCAGGCTGTTGCAGGGCCGCGCCGTAGCGTGGCGTGGCCAGGCTGCAGGCCAGCAGCAGCGCGGCCGCGGCGACCGCGCACCTGACCAGCCATGAAAGCGTCGAGACCTGCTGCATCGTCAGAACTGGAAGTAGATGAAGGCGCTGTCGGGGCCGGCTTCGAGAAGAGCCAGCGCCGCGAGCCCGCCATAGAGATATGGCTCCCACCGCCGCAGCCGGCCCGCGACCAGCACGCCGATGCCGGCATGCTGGACGATCACCGGCAGAGCGTAGAGCAAGGCGAGATTGATGAACAGCTTGGGCGGATTGGGCGCGTCGGTCGCGATGAACATCCCCTTGAGGTAGCCGAGCGCATGGTCGAAGTTCGGCAGCTTGAAGAAGATCCAGAGCATGGTGACGCAGAAGAACACGATGCCCATCCTGATCACCCGCAGCGCCCGAGCCTCATGGTTGACAAGCTTCAGGAACGGCCGCTCGACCACCAGCAGCAGCCCGTGCGCCATGCCCCACAGCGCGTAGCTCAGGCTCGCGCCGTGCCAGAGTCCGCCGAGCGTCATCACGATCATCAGGTTGAGACAGGTGCGCAACCCACCATGCCGGTTGCCGCCGAGAGGAATGTAGAGATACGTCCTGAGCCAGGTCGACAGGGAGATGTGCCAGCGCGTCCAGAATTCGGAGAACGAGGTCGAGATGTAGGGCAGGTTGAAGTTCACGGGCAGGCGATAGCCGAACAGCAGCCCGAGCCCGAGCGCAATCGCCGAGTAGCCGAAGAAGTCGGCGTAGATCTGGTAGCTGTAGAGAAACACCAGCAGCCAGCGATCCTGCGTGCGCAGCGTCTCGTAGAGCGGGAAGTCCATGTAGGACGTCATCTCGTTGAGATTGTTCGCCACATACAGCTTGAAGAAATAGCCGACAAGAATCCACTTCGTCGCCTCGACGAAGGCGACGTCGCCGATCCGCTTCGGCGCGATCTGCGGCATGAACTGCGCCGCACGCGTGATCGGCCCGGACACCAGCTGCGGGAAGAAGATGATGTAGAGGAACACGTCGCGCAGGCGCGCCGTGCGCTCCCCGCGCGTGAGGTCGACCAGCAGGCTGATGTTGTGGAACACGAAGAACGAAATGCCGATCGGCAGCGGCAGCCGCAGCAGGAAGTCGATCGGGGCGGCGCCGGTCAGCTGCGCTGCGCCGGCGTCGACGAACAGGAACTTGTATTTGAAGAACGCCAGCAGGCCGAGATTAAAGACGATGCCGGCCGGCATCCAGACGGCGCGGTTCTCGAACGCGAGCACCAGGCAGACGTAAGTGCCCAGCACTGCGACGAGCAGCAGTGGCAGCAGCTCGGGCTGGCCGAAACCGTAGAAGAACACGCTCGCGAGCACGAGCAGCTGCACCTGGAATCGCCGCAGCGGAGCCAGGTAATAGGCGCCGAACACCACCGCGACGAAGATGCCGAACTGAAAGGAAGTAAACGTCATGCCGCCCCATTGCCCCGGCTGGCGTTTAGCATTTTGGTCGGGATGGTCATAGCCTTGCGGGCCATGCAGGGATGCGACTTTTGGTTGCCGGCATGAGGGGCCTCGCTTACCATCCCCTGGATGGGCACGACGGGATGGGGTGAAGCCAGGGCCATGGCGTCAACATCAATCCGACGCAACGCCGCGAAAAAGCTGAGGGCGAATACAATCCCACATGAGCGGATCCTGTGGCGTGCCCTCAAGGAATTGCCGATCGAGGGCTCTCACTTCCGCCGTCAGGCGCCGATCGGTCCATACATCGTCGACTTCTTCTGCCCCGCCAAGCGTCTCATCATCGAGCTCGACGGCGGCCACCACAATGAAGACGCCGTGGCCGCACGCGACCTCGACCGCCAACGCTGGCTCGAACACGAAGGTTACCGCGTCATCCGGTTCTGGAACACGGAGATCACAGGAGACCTGACAGCAGTTCTCGAACGAATTTATGTCGAGCTCTACGGATCGCGCGAAGCCGAGACGACGCCGCTGAAGCATCGCCGAACTTAGCGAATCGGGCGCTCTTCTCTTACCCTCCCCTGGAGGGGGAGGGTCGGCTTACATTGAGCGTAGCGAAATGTGAGACGGGGTGGGGTGACGGTCTCTCCACATCCGACACCGCCCGTGTTGAGAGATCACCCCGCCCCGCTCGCGCTACGCGCGATCGACCCTCCCCCTCCAGGGGAGGGTAAGGAACGCGCCCTGCATCCCACCTTGACCTTCTGCCTCCAATCCGCTCCCTTTGGCCCGACACAACGACCCCTCCGGGAAGCGCCAAGGTAACTTCCATGTCTTTCGTCCTCGCCATCGACCAGGGCACCACCTCCTCGCGCGCGATCGTGTTTCGCGGCGACATATCCATCGCGGCGAAGGCGCAAGCCGAGTTTCCGCAGCATTTCCCGGCCTCGGGCTGGGTCGAACACGAGCCTGAGGATATCTGGACGTCGACCGTGAAGGTCTGCCGCGACGCGATCGCGCAGGCCGGCATCGGCGCAAAGGACATCGCCGCGATCGGCATCACCAATCAGCGCGAGACCACCGTGGTGTGGGACCGCGCGACGGGGCAGGCCGTGCACCGCGCCATCGTCTGGCAGGATCGCCGCACCGCCGAGATATGCGCAAGGCTCAAGGCCGACGGCCGCGAGCCCGTGATCTCGCAGAAGACCGGCCTGATCATCGATCCCTATTTCTCCGGCACCAAGATCGCGTGGATTCTCGATCACGTTCCCGGCGCCCGCGCCCGCGCCGCGCGCGGCGAGTTGATGTTCGGCACCGTCGATTGCTATCTGCTGTGGCGCCTCACCGGCGGAAAGGTGCACGCCACCGACGCCACCAACGCCTCGCGCACGCTGCTATTCAACATCCACACCGGGCAGTGGGACGACGAGCTGCTGGAGATCATCGGCGTGCCGCGCTCGATGCTGCCCGAGGTGAAGGATTCCTCCGCCCGCTTCGGCGAGAGCACGCCCGATCTGTTTGGCGGCGCGATCGTGATTTCCGGCATCGCCGGCGACCAGCAGGCCGCCACGATCGGCCAGGCCTGCTTCCGCCCGGGCATGATGAAGTCCACCTACGGCACGGGCTGCTTTGCCCTGCTGAACACCGGCACCACGCCCGTGGTGTCCAAGAACAAGCTGCTCACCACCGTCGCCTACCAGCTCGACGGCAAACGCACCTACGCGCTGGAAGGCTCGATCTTTGTTGCCGGCTCTGCCGTGCAGTGGCTGCGCGACGGCCTCGGCATCATCAAGCACGCCGCAGAGACCGGGCCTCTGGCCGATCAGTCCGATTCCATGCAGAGCGTTTACCTCGTCCCCGCCTTCGTCGGCATGGGCGCGCCCTATTGGAATCCGCGCGTGCGCGGCGCGCTGTTCGGCCTCACCCGCAACACCGGCCCGGCCGAGCTCGCTCACGCCGCGCTGGAAAGCGTCTGCTACCAGACTTTCGATCTTTGGGCCGCGATGCGGGCGGACTGGCCGAGCTCGGAGACGGCCAGCGTCGTCCTCCGCGTCGACGGCGGCATGACCGCGTCGGACTGGACCATGCAGCGCCTCGCCGATCTGCTCGATGCTCCGGTCGATCGCCCCGTGATTCAGGAAACCACGGCGCTGGGCGCCGCTTATCTCGCGGGACTCCAGGCCGGCGTCTATCCCGAGCCGACCAAGTTCGCCGACAATTGGCGATTGGAGCACCGCTTCAAGCCGGCGATGAGCCAGGCGACGCGCGAACGAAAGCTCGCGGGCTGGGCGCGGGCGGTGAAGGGCGTGCTAGCGAGCGATGAGGGGGAGGGGTAGAGGCAGGTGATCTTCGTAGCCCGGTTGGAGCGAAGCGCAATCCGGGACCGCTGTCGCTGGTGGCGAGAATCCCGGATTATGCTGCGTTCCATCCGGGCTACACACGCTCGCTCCACCGACATTGCGAGGAGCCCTTGCGACGAAGCAATCCAGACTTCCTCTGCGGAAAGATTCTGGATTGCTTCGCGAAGCCTGTCTTCGGGCCGCGCTCTGCGCGGACCCGTTGGCTCGCAATGACGGAGTGTGTGCCGCCGGCTCTGAGCCAAACGCGATGAGATGGACCAACCAACCATGATCCTTCCCGACGGCTATTCCGACGTCCCCGCTGGCAAGATCGCAGCCGTCGTCACCCATCTGGAGATGACCGCGCCACCCGCGCGCCGTGACGATCCGCCCGTGAACTGGTCGCTGCGCAAGACCGATGCGCCCGCGCTCGATTGGTACCGCGACATCTTCCGCCGCGTTGGCGAGGACTGGCTGTGGTTCTCACGCGCTCGCATGAGCGATGCGGAACTCGCCGCAATCCTCAACGCGCCCGGCATCGAAGTCTACGCCCTGGTCCTGGACGGCCGCGACGAGGGCCTGCTCGAGCTGGATTTCCGCGAGCCCGGCCAATGCGAGCTGGTCTATTTCGGCGCCACCGCTGGGCTCATCGGCACCGGCGCTGCCCGCTTCCTGATGAACCGCGCGTTGGAGATCGCATGGTCTCGCGACCTTCATCGCGTCTGGGTCCACACCTGCACCTTCGACCATCCCTCCGCCGTCGCTTTCTACGAGCGCTCCGGCTTCCGCCCCTTCCGCCGCCAGATCGAAGTAGAGGACGACCCGCGCCTCGACGGCACAGCGCCGCGGACGGCCGCAAGGCATATTCCTATCATTGAGTGACCAAGGGATTCATTCCACACGGCGAGGACGGCGTCAGGCGGCGAGCCGCAGCGGAGCAAATCCGCTCCGGCCCCTAGGTCGGCACCTCATACGGCGTGAGGCGCCACAGTCTCTCGGGCAGCGGCTCGATTTTCGGGAGGGCAAGCTCGCCATAGCTGGAGCGAAGCGACAGGTCCGGATTCCAGCAGTGGATCGCAAAAACCACACGATACTGAAGCATGTCGGGCAAGTTGCACGGATATTCGCCGATCACCGTCTCGCCATCTGGCGTCAGAAACTTTTCGTTCCATGCCACTTGCCAGGTGTCCTCTGGGAGCGATGTATCCGGCTGAACGAAGTCGACGACTTTGAACGTCGCATCGGGATCCGTTATTAGCACTTCGATGATCGCTACGTCATCCATGAAGGAGCGAAGGTACGCTTCCCAATCTTGCCGCTCTTCGGTTGTAAGGGGGCGTATTTCATCACCGCGTCCAACTTGACGCAGGAATTTTTTCAGGTCATCCGGAAAATTACTCGCGTCGCGGTCGTCGATTTCTTGACGCAGGAATCGGCAATACGCTGCCCAATCGGCGCTGAGCGAATAGATTCCGATGACTTTCAGCGGAGGGGACTTGCTTGCGGGCATTCGTGCCGAGTCTTCGCGAAGGTACTCACCAAAGTACCGCAGGTGACGACGGATACAAGTCTGGTCTATAAATTCGACCGAACCCGAAGAGATGGAAGACCATGTTCCTGATCGGCCAATACGATTCCCCCTTCGTCCGCCGGGTCGCGATTGCGCTGCGGCTTTACGGACTCGCCTTCGAGCACAGGCCTTGGTCGACCTTCGGCGATGCCGACAAGATCGCAGCCTACAATCCGCTGCGCCGCGTGCCGACGCTGGTGCTCGACGACGGCGAGGCGCTGATCGAGAGCATGGTCATCCTGGACTATCTCGATGAGCGCGTCGGCGAAGGGAAGGCGATGCTGCCGCGCAGCGGCCCGGAGCGGCGCAAGCACCTGCGCATCTGCGCGCTTGCCTCAGGTCTCGGCGACAAAGCGGTCAGCCTGCTCTATGAGCGTGTGTTGCGGAAGGAGCAGCTCACGTTGTGGGTCGAGCGCTGCCAAGCGCAGATTGCAGACGTGCTCAGCGCGCTGGAGGCCGAGCGCGCAAAGGTGACGACGCCGTATTGGCTGGGCGGTCGCATCGGCCACGCCGACGTCGCAGTCGCCTGCGTCGTCCGCTTCACCCGCGAGGCACATCCGCAGCTGTTTGACGCCTCGCGCTATCCGGCCCTGAGCGCGCATGCGAAGCGTTGCGAGGCCCTGGCGCCGTTCCAGGAGATCGTGCAGCCGCTGGCGCCGCCGAAGGGGTGAGACGCTCTCGGGGCACAAGACCGAGCGCACGGTGAGTGGCGCGCCCTATCCGCCGCGACGGCGAAGACCGTCGCAGCAGCTGATCCCACAACGATAGGCCAGTTTTGCCCGACGTGGCAAAGCCCGCCCGACGCCACGCAAAAAGTTCTCAATCTTTTCAACCCCATAGCTACTGTGCATGGGGTTGTTTTCGCAACTTTTGCTATGGGAGGGACCTAACCCGCGCCCGCCCGCTTCTTTTGCCAGACGAGGTGCACCGCGCAGGTGCAGCCGGGCGGATGCGCGGCGAGATCCGCCGGGGTCTCGTCGTTCGCCGGTGTTGCCGCAAACGCCTTGCCGGTCTCCTCGCGCGACGGGATGTAGTTCAGCACCGGCGCGAGCCAGCGCTCGGTCTCGGCCACTGTCATGCCCTTGCGTGCGGCATAGTCCTCGACCTGGTCGCGCTCGATCTTGCCGACGCCGAAATAATAGCTCTCGGGCGCAGCGAAATAGAGACCGGACACGGACGAGCCCGGCCACATCGCAAAGCTCTCGGTCAGCTTCACGCCGGCCGTGGCCTCCGCGTCGAGCAGCTCGAACAGCGTCGCCTTCTCGGTGTGGTCGGGCTGCGCGGGATAGCCCGGCGCGGGGCGGATGCCCTGGTACTTCTCCAGAATCAGATCCTCGGGGGAGAGCGTCTCGTCCGGCGCATAGGCCCAGAACTCGCGGCGCACGCGGGCATGCATGCGCTCGGCAAAGGCCTCGGCGAGACGGTCGGCCAGCGCCTTGCACAGGATCGAGGAGTAATCATCGTTCGCCATCTTGAAGCGGTCGGCGACCGCGTCCTCGCCGATCCCGGCGGTGACGACGAAGCCGCCGACATAGTCGGGAACGCCGGCCGGCGCGACGAAGTCGGCGAGCGCCGCGTTGAAACGGCCCTCGCGCTTTTCGAGCTGCTGGCGCAGCGTGTGCAGCGTCGCGATTGTCTTGGTGCGGCTCTCGTCGGCATAGAGCACGATGTCGTCGCCTTCGGCATTCGCCGGCCAGAAGCCGACGGTCGCGCGCGCCCTGAACCATTTTTCCTTGACGATGGTGTCGAGCATTTTGCGGGCATCGTCATAGAGCGAGCGTGCGACCTCGCCGACCTTGGCGTCGTCGAGGATGGCCGGGAAGCGCCCCGCAAGCTCCCAGGTCTGGAAGAACGGCGTCCAATCGATATAGGGCACGAGCTCGGCGAGGTCGTAGTCGTCGAAGCTCCTGATGCCGAGGAAGGTCGGCTTCACCGGCTTGCTCTTGGCAAAATCCACCGGCACGCGGTTGGCGCGCGCGGTCGCGAGCTTCAGGCGCTTCTTGTCGGCCTGCGCTCGCAGATGCGCTTCCGAGATCTTGGCGTACTCGGCGCGTACCTCGGCGGCATAGGCATCGCGCTTCTCGGGCGAGAGCAGCGAGGAGGCGACGCCGACCGCGCGGCTGGCGTCGTTGACGTGGACGACCGGACCGGCGCGATAGCTCGGGTCGATCTTCACCGCCGTATGCACGCGGCTCGTGGTGGCGCCGCCGATCAGCAGCGGCAGCTTGAGGCCTTCGCGCTGCAATTCGGCGGCGAAGAACGCCATCTCGTCGAGCGAGGGCGTGATCAGGCCGGAGAGACCGACGATGTCGGCCTTCTCCGCCTTCACGGTCTCGACGATCTTGGCGGCGGGCACCATCACGCCGAGGTCGATCACCTCGTAATTGTTGCACTGGAGCACGATGCCGACGATGTTCTTGCCGATGTCGTGGACGTCACCCTTCACCGTCGCGAGCACGATTTTGCCGGCGGAGGAGGAGCCCTCCGTGCCGATGCCGTTCGCGGCGTTGCGCGCCTTCTCTTCCTCCATGAACGGCATCAGCCAGGCCACGGCCTGCTTCATCACGCGGGCGGACTTCACCACTTGCGGCAGGAACATCTTGCCGTCGCCGAAGAGGTCGCCGACCACGTTCATGCCGGCCATCAGCGGGCCCTCGATCACGTCGAGCGGACGCGACGACGCCTTGCGGGCCTCTTCGGTGTCCCGCTCGATGAACTCGGTGATCCCGTGCACCAGCGAATGCGAGAGACGCTTGGCCACCGGCCATTCGCGCCAGGCCAGATCGGCCTCTTTAGTCTGGGTCTTGTTGCCGCGGAACTTCTCGGCCAGCGCCAGCAGGCGTTCGGATGCGCCCGGATCGCGGTTGAGGACGACGTCCTCGCAGGTCTGGCGAAGCTCGGGATCGATGTCGTCATAGACGATCATCTGCCCGGCATTGACGATGCCCATGTCCATGCCCGCCTTGATGGCGTGATACAGGAACACCGAGTGCATGGCCTCACGCACCGGCTCGTTGCCGCGGAACGAGAACGACAGATTGGAGACGCCGCCCGAGATATGCGCGCCCGGCAGGTTCTGACGGATCCAGCGCGTCGCCTCGATGAAGTCGACGCCGTAATTGTTGTGCTCCTCGATGCCGGTCGCGATCGCGAAGACGTTCGGGTCGAAGATGATATCCTCGGGCGGGAAGCCGACTTTGTTCACCAGGATGTCGTAGGCGCGCTTGCAGATCTCGGTCTTGCGCTTGAACGTGTCGGCCTGGCCGACCTCGTCGAACGCCATCACCACCACCGCCGCGCCATGGCGCCGCGCGATGTTGGCTTCGTGAATGAACTTCTCCTCGCCTTCCTTCATCGAGATCGAGTTGACGACCGGCTTGCCCTGCACGCATTTCAGGCCGGCTTCGATCACCGAGAATTTCGAGGAATCGACCATCACGGGCACGCGGGCGATGTCGGGCTCGGCGGCGACGAGGTTGAGGAAGGTCACCATCGCGGCTTCGGAGTCGAGCAGGCCCTCGTCCATGTTGACGTCGATGATCTGCGCGCCGTTCTCGACCTGGTCGCGTGCGACCTGCAGCGCGGCGGTGTAGTCGCCGGCGGTGATCAGCTTGCGGAAGCGGGCCGATCCCGTGACGTTGGTGCGCTCGCCGACGTTCACGAACGGAATCGCGTCCGTCAGCACGAACGGCTCGAGGCCGGAGAGCCGCAGGCGCGGTTCGATCTCCGGCACAATGCGCGGCTTGTGAGGGGCAACCGCAGCCGCAATCGCCGCGATATGCTCAGGCGTGGTGCCGCAGCAGCCGCCCACGATGTTGACGAGGCCGTCACGCGCGAACTCGCCGACCAGGCGCGCCATGTATTCGGGCGTCTCGTCATACTGGCCGAATTCGTTGGGCAGGCCGGCGTTCGGATAGGCGCAGACCAGCGTATCGGCGACGCGGCCGATATCGGCGATGTGCGCGCGCAAATCTTCGGCCCCGAGCGCGCAGTTGAAGCCGATCGTGATGGGCTTGGCGTGCCGCACCGAATGCCAGAACGCCTCCGGCATCTGGCCCGAGAGCAGGCGGCCGGACTTGTCGGTGATAGTGCCCGACACCATCACGGGCACGTCGATGCCGCGCGCTTCGGTGATCTCGGCGATGGCGTAGAGCGCCGCCTTGGCGTTCAGCGTGTCGAAGATTGTCTCGACCAGCAGGAGGTCGACGCCGCCGTCGAGCATGCCGTTGATCTGCTCGCCGTAAGACTTGCGCAGATCGTCGAAGGTGACGGCCCGATAGCCGGGATTGGACACGTCCGGCGAGATCGAGGCGGTGCGGTTGGTCGGGCCGATGGCGCCCGCGACGAAGCGCGGCTTGCCATCCTCGGCCTCGACGCGTCGCGCGGCATTGCCGGCGAGGCGGGCGCCTTCACGCGCCATCTCGTAGACGATGTCGGTGAGGTCGTAATCGGCCTGCGCGATCGAGGTGGTGGAGAAGGTGTTGGTGGCGACGATATCGGCGCCCGCGCGCAAATAGGCCGCGTGGATGTCCTCGATCGCCTGCGGCTGGGTCAGGATCAACAAATCGTTGTTGCCGCGCAGGTCGCGATGAAAATTCTTGAAACGCTCGCCACGAAAGGCGGCCTCGTCGAACTGCAGGTTCTGGATCATCGTGCCCATGGCGCCGTCGAGCACGAGGATGCGCTCGCGCGCGGCATTGAGCAGGGCAGTTCGCTTCGGAGAGGTGGATACGGTCATGTTGTCTTACGCCGCCTTCTGCGCGCTCTTGGCGCGGATGCCGAGCAAATGGCTGATCGCGAACACGAGATCGGCGCGGTTCATGGTGTAGAAATGGAAGGTGTCGACGCCGTTCTTGGCGAGCTTCTGCACCTGGCCGGCCGCAACCGTCGCGGCCACCAGCTTGCGGGTCTCGGCGTCGTCGTCGAGGCCCTCGAATTTCGCGGCGAACCAGTCCGGCACAGTGGTGCCGGCACGGGTGACGAAATTGCGCGCCTGCTTGAAGTTATGCATGGGCATGATGCCGGGCACGATCGGAATGTCGATGCCGCGGGCGCGGACGCGGTCGAGATAGCGGAAATAGAGGTCGTTATCGAAGAACACCTGGGTGATCGCACGCGCAGCACCGGCGTCAACCTTGGCCTTCAGCGTGTCGATGTCGGCGTCGAAGTCGCGCGCCTCGGGGTGCTTCTCGGGATAGGCCGACACCGACACTTCGATGTCGCCGTGCCGCTTCTTGATCCCGGCGACCAGATCGGCCGAGCTCTTATAGCCGTCGGGATGGCTGGAATACGGCGTCCCGATACCGCCGGCGGGATCGCCGCGCAGAGCCACGATATGGCGGACGCCGACGTCATGATAGCGGTCGACGATCTCGTCGATCTCGCCGCGCGAGGCCCCGACGCAGGTCAGATGCGCGGCCGGCAGCAGCGCGGTCTCTTTCAGGATGCGGGAGATGGTCGAATGGGTGCGCTCGCGGGTCGAGCCGCCGGCGCCGTAGGTCACCGAGACAAATTTCGGATCGAGCGGGGCCAGCCGGTTGATGGTCTCCCAGAGATTGCGCTCCATATCCTCCGACTTAGGCGGAAAGAATTCGAAGGAAATCGCAGGCCGCTTCAGGTGCCCGTCTTGCCCGTCGGCTCGGGCAGGAATCGTCAGATCGGTCATGGCACCACTCGCTCCAGAAATGTCGCCAGATCCTGGCGGCCGACAGTCGGGTCTAGTTTGGAAGTGCCTAAGATAGGGCAAAGGCTGTTTCACCAACAGCCCATCGGATATGGGAAATAGCCCACTTTCAGCCAAGTAAGCCGTTATTTTTCTGAAAACGTATACTTGGTGGGCTGATAACGTTTGGATAAAAAATACAATAACTTCAACGAAGTTCCGGGCCTAAAGTGATTTTGGAAGCAGCATTAGGGATGGGCAAGGTGAAGGTTTCTTCATATAGACGACAATCTGCCCAATCAGGCCGCTAGGACCGAGTGCATCGGCTCGCGACCTGCACACGTCAGACCTGCGTCGCCAGCCCATTGTCGCGGCCCGCTCCTCGACTAGGTTAGCGCGCCATGATCCCGCTCTCAGTCCTCGACCTCTCGGTCGTCACCACAGGCACCAAGCCCGCTGCGGCCTTGCGCAACAGCGTCGACCTGGCGCGCCATGTCGACGGGCTCGGCTATGTCCGCTACTGGCTCGCCGAGCACCATAACCTCGCCTCGGTCGCAAGCCCGGCGCCCGATCTCATGATCGGCCAGATCGCGGCGGTGACGAAGCACATCCGCGTCGGCTCTGGCGGAGTGATGCTGCCCAATCATGCGCCGCTGGTGGTGGCCGAACGCTTCAAGATGCTGGAAGCGCTGTTTCCCGGCCGCATCGACCTCGGCCTCGGCCGGGCGCCCGGCACCGACGGAGCGACGGCCTACGCGCTGCGCAGCCGGCTTGATCGCCGCGAGGGCGACGATTTCCTGGAGCGGTTGCACGAATTGATCCTGTGGGAGACCCGCGAATTTCCCGCAGGGCATCCCTACCACAACGTCGTCGCCATGCCCGACGACACCGCCCTGCCGCCGATCTGGCTGCTCGGCTCCAGCGATTATTCCTCGGAACTGGCCGCGCAAGTCGGCATGGGCTTCGCGTTCGCCCATCATTTCGCGTCTCATGATGCGGTCGATGCGATGGTGCACTATCGCAACCGCTTCCAGCCATCGGCTTGGCGTGCGAGCCCGCACGCCATCCTCGCCGTCGCCGTCATCACGGCCGATACCGACGAAGAGGCCGAACGGCTTGCCTCCTCGTTCGACCTCAACCGGCTGCGCCGCGATCGCGGACAATATCTGCCGCTGCCAAGCGTCGAGGAGGCGCTGGCCTACCCTTACTCCGAGGCCGAGCGCACCTCGATCCTCCGCAACCGCTCGCGCCTGTTCGTGGGCAGCCCGGCGACCGTGCAGAAGAAGCTCCAGCTGCTGATCGAGGCGAGCAAGCCGGACGAACTGATGGTGATCACGGCCGTGTACGATCACGAGGCGCGGAAGAGGTCGTATTCGCTGCTGGCGGAGGCGTTCGACCTTGCGGCCGCTGCTTAAGGCTCAGTGCCCCGGACGCAGCGCAGCGCCCTTAAGCGGTACGCTACAGAGCCGCGGGCTATTGGAGCCCCTGGGGCCCGGCTCGCGCTTCGCGCGTCCGGGACACGTCATCAATCCTGCTGCGTCTCGCTGAAGGTGGCGCGGAACGGGTGTCCCGGATAGACGCCGACGATGCGGAATTCGCGCGAGAAGAATTTCAGCTCCTCTATCGCGAAGGCGAGGCCCTTGTCGTCGGGGTGGCCGTCGACGTCGGCGTAAAACTGCGTGGCGAAGAAATTGCCGTCGACCATGTAGCTCTCGAGCTTGGTCATGTTGACGCCGTTGGTGGCAAAGCCGCCGAGCGCCTTGTAGAGCGCGGCCGGCAAATTGCGCACCCGGAACACGAACGTCGTGACCAGCGGGCCGGAGCCTTGCGCCGCCCATTTCGGCTCGCGCGCCAGTACGACGAAGCGGGTGGTATTATGCGCCTCGTCCTCGATGTCCTCGACGAGGATGTCGAGGCCGTAGATCTTGGCGGCGAGGCGCGAGGCGATCGCGGCCACCGTCTTGTCTTTGCGCTCGGAGATGTCGCGGGCGCTGCCGGCGGTGTCGGCGTGAACGATCGGCTTGATGCCGAGCTTGCGGATGATGCGGCGGCATTGGCCGAGCGCATGGACATGGCTCTCGACGCTCTTGATGTCGTCGAGCCTGGTGCCCTTCACCGCCATCAATTGATGCCGAACGGGGAGAAACCATTCACCGATGATGAAGAGGCCTGAGGCCGGCAGCAGATGATGAATGTCGGCGACGCGGCCCGCGACCGAGTTCTCGATCGGGATCATGCCGAGATCGGCCTCGCCCGACGAGATCGCCGACAGCGCGTCCTCGAAGGTGGCGCAGGGCAACGGCTCGGCGTCGGGATAGGCCTCGACGATGGCGATGTGGGAATTGGCTCCGGGCTCGCCCTGGAATGCGATCTTCATCTTGCTCATGTCTTAAAAGTGCTCCTGGGTCGGCCTTGTAACAGCGGCTCAGGATTTGGAAAGGATGCTGCGGGCGGTTTCCAGGTCCGCCGGCGTGTCGACCCCGCGGGGCACGGTGTCGACGATGGTGAAGTCGATGCGCATTCCCGCCTCGAGCGCCCGGAGCTGTTCGAGCTTCTCCTGCAATTCCAGCGGCGAGGGCGGCAACGAAACGTAACGCTCCAGCGCGGCGCGGCGATAGGCGTAGAGGCCGATATGATGGTAACGCGGTCCGTCCCCGGTCGGCGCGGTCGCGCGGGTGAAATAAAGTGCGCGCATGCGCTTGCCGCCGAGCGAGGTTCCGATCGCCTTCACGACGCTCGGGGCGAGGTCCTCCTCCTCGGTGTGGATCTGCGAAGCCAGCGTCGCGATGTCCACGGCCGGGTCTTGCAGCGGCGGCAGTACCTCGCGGATGTTGTCGATGGTGATGGTCGGAAAATCGCCCTGCAGATTGACCACGATCTCGGCCTTGCCGTCCGGATCGAGCTTCTGCATGGCCTCGTGGATCCGGTCGGAGCCGGAGGGGTGGTCGGCGCGCGTCATCACGGCCTCGCCGCCATGGGCGGTGACGACCGCAGCGATCTCCGGCGTATCGGTCGCGACCGCGACCCGGCCGATGCCGGCGGCCTCGGCGCGGCGCAGCACGTGCACGATCATCGGCAGCCCCGCGATATCGGCGAGTGGCTTGCCGGGCAGGCGGGTAGCGGCCATGCGGGCCGGGATCAGTACCAGGATGCGAGGATCGATCATTGGGTCCAAAGATCCGGGGTCAAGAGCCTGGAAACGGGGCGTTTTCCGCGCCGGGAAATGGGGTGGGGACGGGCCGAAAGCGGTGTCGCTTATACGGGTTGCCAGACCCCGGGCAAACCGATATCTCAATGGCAAAACTCGGGGAAACAGTAAGGAACGATTGATTCTCCCGAGGCTCGTCCTGGCGGCCGCCCGGCCGCTCGATCCTTCTTGCGGTGTGGGGCCTGGCCGGAAATGGACTCTTTCGAACTCAACAAGATTCTCGGTGCCGTGCTCGGCACCTGTCTCCTTCTGCTGGTGACGAGCTTCACCGCCAATGCGTTGTTCTCGCCCAAGATGCCGGAAAAGCCCGGTTTCGAGATCGCCGTGAAGGAAGATGCCGGAGGGGGCAAGGAAGGCGGCGCTGCCGCCGCGGCCGCCGAGCCGATCGAAAAGCTGCTCCAGACCGCGTCCGTCGAGAAGGGCGCTTCCGCCGCCAAGAAGTGCGGCGCCTGCCACACCTTCGAGAAGGGCGGCCCGAATCGCGTCGGTCCGAACCTCTATGGCGTCGTGGGTGAGCCGAAGGGCCAGGGCCGCGGCGGCTTCAACTTCTCAGCCGCCATGAAGGGCAAAGGCGGCGAATGGACCTTCGACGACCTCAACAAGTTCATCGCCAATCCGAAGGGCTTCGTCCCGGGCACCGCTATGGGCTTCGCCGGTATCCAGAAGGATTCCGAGCGCGCCGACGTCATCGCCTATCTGAACAGCCTCTCCGAAAGCCCGAAGCCGCTGCCGACCGCGTCGAAGTAAGGCCTCGAGAAACCCGATCTTGGAATATGCGGCCAGGCTGAAAAGCTTGGCCGTTTCCTTATCCGGGCCTCGCAGTGAGTTTATCGGGGCGTTTGGCCGCATCCGACAGGCCGCCCGGCCTTCCAAGATGAGGAAAAAGCAACGTATTCGGTCGAAACCTCGCCTATATTGGGACCTTAAAGGAGTAGCCTCCTTCAAGACAGGACTATTGATTTGGCCATTACCCGACGCAATCTCCTGCTCACCGGCACTGCGGCTGCAGCGCTTCCCGCCCTCGGTTCCGTGGCGAGCCTCCCCGTGGTCGGTGCGGCACATGCGCAGTCTTCCAACGAGCTTCCCTGGCGCCACGGGTTGTCGCTGTTCGGAAACGTCAAGTACCCCGCCGACTTCAAGCGCTTCGACTACGTCAATCCGGAAGCGCCCAAGGGCGGCGTCGCGCGGCAGATCGCCGTCGGCACCTTCGACAATTTCAACATCGTTGTGTCGGGTGTGAAGGGCCAGGTCGCCGGAGCCGTCGCCTTCATCTACGAGTCGCTCATGACGCCCTCGCTCGACGAGGTCTCGACCGAATACGGCGCGCTGGCCGAGGCCGTCAGCCATCCCGATGATTTTTCCTTCGTCACCTACCGCCTCCGGCCGCAAGCCAAATGGCACGACGGCAAGCCGGTTACCGCCGACGACGTGATCTTCTCGCTCGATTCCTTCAAGAAGCACCACCCGATGTACTCGGCCTATTACAGCCATGTGGTGAAGGCCGAGAAGCTCAGTGAGCGCGAGGTGAAGTTCGTGTTCGACGCGCCGGGTAATCGCGAACTGCCGCAGATCGTCGGGCAGCTCACCGTGCTGCCAAAGCATTGGTGGGAAGGGACCGACGCGCAAGGTCGCAAGCGCGATGTGTCCGCCACCACGCTTGAGGTACCGCTTGGTTCCGGTCCCTACAAGGTCAAGGACTTCGTCGCCGGACGGTCGATCGCGCTTGAGCGCGTCAAGGATTATTGGGGCCGCGACCTCGCCGCCAATGTCGGCCGCAACAATTTCGACGAGCTGCGCTACGAATATTTCCGCGACGCCACCGTCGCGATCGAGGCTTTCAAGGCCGACCAGGTCGATTGGCGCACCGAGAACAGCGCGAAGAACTGGGCGACCGCCTACGACTTCCCGGCCGTGAGCGAAAAGCGCGTGATCCTTGAGGAATTCGCCAACCGCAGTTCCGGCGTAATGCAGGCTTTCGTGCCGAACCTGCGCCGGGCCAAGTTCAGCGATCCCCGCGTGCGGCGTGCGCTCAACTACGCGTTCGACTTCGAGGAGATGAACAAGCAGATCTTCTACGGCCAGTACAAACGCGTCGTCAGCTATTTCGACGGCATCGAGGAACTGATGGCGACCGGCCTGCCGCAAGGCAAGGAGCTGGAGATCCTTGAGACCGTTCGTGCCGAGGTGCCGGCGGAGGTCTTCACCACCGCCTACAGCAATCCGGTCGGCGGCGGTCCGGAAGCCGTGCGCGACAATTTGCGCGAGGCGCTGCGCCTGTTCAAGGAGGCCGGCTACGAGGTGCGCGACCGTAAGCTGGTCGAAGTCAAGACCGGTGCCCAGTTCGCCCTCGAATTGCTGAATTCGGATCCGAGCTTCGAACGGATCACGCTGTTCTACAAGCCGTCGCTGGAGCGGCTCGGCATCGCGGTCAGCGTGCGGACGGTCGACCCGACGCAATATGAGAACAGATTGCGGGAATGGGACTTCGATATTGTCACAAAGTCCTGGGGTGAGTCGCAGTCTCCCGGCAACGAGCAACGGGAACGTTGGGGCGCCAAGAACGCCGACGTAGCAGGGTCTGACAATATAGCGGGAATCAAGAATCCGGCGGTCGACAAGCTGATCGATCGTGTGATTTTCGCGAAAGATCGCGACGATCTCGTCGCCGCAACCAAGGCTCTTGACCGCGTGCTGCTGTGGAATCACTACGTCGTGCCGCAATGGACTTACAACAAGGTGCGCACCGCGCGCTGGGATCGTTTCGGCCGCCCAGCGGAATTGCCCAAATACGGTCAGTCCGGCTTCCCGTTCATCTGGTGGTACGACGCAGACAAGGCGGCGCGGATCGCAAAGAAGTCGTGAAGGACGCTCCCCGCATGACGCAGATGTCACGCCGCCACGTGCTGGCTTTGGGTGTCGGCGGCGCCATCGGTGCGTCGCTGAATGCACAGCTGTCGCGTGGGGCTCATGCATCGGAAGGGGGAAGCGAGGCGCACGGCATTTCCGCGTTCGGCGATCTCAAATATCCCGCCGACTTCCACCATTTCTACTACGTCAACCCCGATGCGCCGAAAGGCGGCACGTTCTCGCTCATTCCGTCGGTGCGCGCCTATAACCAATCCTACCAGACCTTCAACTCGCTCAACGCCTTCATCCTGAAGGGCGACGGCGCGCAAGGCATGGACATGACCTTCGCGCCGCTGATGGTGCGCGCGAGCGACGAGCCTGATGCGATGTACGGGCTCGCGGCCAAATCCGTTCAGATATCGCCGGATAGACTGGTCTATCGCTTCACAATGCGGCCCGAGGCGAAGTTCCACGACGGCACGAAGCTCACCGCGCATGATGCGGCGTTCTCGCTGATGGCTCTGAAGACCAAGGGCCATCCCCTGATCCTCGTGCAGCTGCGCGACATGGTCGGAGCGGAAGCGGTCGACGATGCAACGCTCGTCGTCACCTTTGCCAAGGGGCGCGCGCGCGACGTGCCGCTCTATGCCGCCGGACTTCCGATCTTCTCGAAGGCCTATTACGCGTCTCGCCCATTCGATGAATCGTCCCTGGATATTCCGTTGGGTTCGGGTCCGTACAAGGTCGGCAAGTTCGAGGTCAATCGCTACATCGAGTACGAACGGGTGAAGGACTGGTGGGCCGCCGATCTGCCGCCCTGCCGCGGCATCTATAATTTCGACGTCGTGCGCTATGAATTCTATCGCGATCGCGACGTCGCTTTCGAGGGGTTCACCGGCAAGAACTATCTCTACCGCGAGGAGTTCACGTCACGCATCTGGGCAACGCGCTACGATTTCGCCGCCGTCAAGGAGGGGCGCGTCAAGATGGAAGTCGTGCCCGACGAGACGCCGTCAGGCGCGCAGGGCTGGTTCATCAACACGCGGCGCGACAAGTTCAGGGACCCGCGGGTGCGCGAGGCCTTGATCAATGCATTCGACTTCGAATGGACCAACAAGACCATCATGTACGGCGCCTATGCCCGCACGGTGTCGCCGTTCCAGAACTCCGATCTCATGGCGAGCAACGGGCCTCCGTCGCCGGAAGAGCTGAAGCTGCTCGAGCCGTTCCGGGGCCAAGTCCCCGACGAGGTGTTCGCAGCACCTTTCTCCCCGCCGGTCACGGACGGCTCCGGACAGGATCGCAGCCTGCTGCGCAAGGCGCAGCAATTGCTGACCGACGCAGGCGTGCCGATCAAGGACGGCAAGCGCGTTCTGCCGAACGGCGAGGTCTTCCGCATCGAATTCCTGCTGGACGAGCCCTCGTTCCAGCCGCACCACGCGCCCTATATCAAGAATTTGGGGACGCTGGGCATTGAGGCCAACATCCGGCTCGTCGATGCCGTGCAGTACAAGGCGCGCCAGGAAGATTTCGACTTCGACATGACGATCCAGCGTTTCAGCATGTCGGCGACGCCGGGCGACGCCATGCGCGCGTTCTTCTCGTCGCAGGTCGCGGCGACCAAGGGGTCGTACAATCTCGCGGGTATCGCCAGCCCGGCCATCGATGCCATGATCGAGAAGATCATGGCCGCCGACAGCCGCGAAGAGCTCACCTTCGCCTGCCGCGCGTTCGATCGCCTGTTCCGCGCCGGCCGTTACTGGGTGCCGCAATGGTATAACAAGACGCACCGGCTGGCCTATTGGGATCAGTTCGGCCATCCGCAGAAGTTGCCGCGCTATGCCAATGGCGTCGGCGCGCCGGACATCTGGTGGCATGAACCCGCCAAGGCCGCCAAGCTCGAGCAGGCGAAATAATCATGAGCGCCTATATCGCCCGCCGCATCCTCCTGATGATTCCGACACTGCTCGGCATTCTCTTCGTCTCCTTCGTCGTCGTGCAGTTCGCGCCGGGCGGCCCGGTCGAGCGCGTGATCGCGCAGCTCTCGGGGGCCGACACCGGCGGCACCTCGCGCATTTCCGGCGGTAGCGATTTTGCGCAGCGTGCGCCGGGGCAGGTAGGAGCCGGGGGCGACGCCATCAACTCGAAATATCGCGGCGCGCAGGGCCTTGATCCCGACTTCATCAAGAAGCTGGAAAAGCAGTTCGGTTTCGACAAGCCGGCACCCGAGCGCTTTGCGCTGATGGTCTGGAATTTTGCCAGGTTCGATTTCGGCAAGAGCTATTTCCGCGACGTCAGCGTGCTTCAGCTCATCAAGGAAAAGCTGCCGGTCTCGATCTCGCTCGGCCTGTGGCTGACGCTCCTGACCTATCTCATTTCGATTCCGCTCGGCATCCGCAAGGCGGTGAAGGACGGCACACGTTTCGACACCTGGACGTCGACCGTGCTCGTGCTCGGCTATGCGATTCCCGGCTTCCTGTTCGCAATTCTCCTCATCATCCTGTTTGCCGGCGGCTCCTTCTTCAACTGGTTCCCGTTGCGCGGACTGACCTCAGACGGCTGGTCGCAGTTCCCCTGGTACTGGAAGATCATCGATTACTTCTGGCATCTGACGCTGCCGTTGATCGCCATGGGGCTCGGTGCGTTCACCACGATGACGTTCCTGACCAAGAACTCGTTTCTGGACGAAATCCGCAAGCAGTACGTGATGACCGCGCGCGCGAAGGGCTGTAGCGAGAACCGGGTGCTTTATGGGCACGTGTTCCGGAACGCGATGCTGATCGTGATCGCAGGTTTTCCCAGCACCTTCATTCACGCCTTCTTCTCGGGCTCGCTCCTGATCGAGACCATCTTCTCGCTGGATGGGCTCGGGCTGCTCAGCTTCGAGAGCGTGCTCAACCGCGACTATCCCGTGGTGTTCGGCACCCTCTACATCTTTTCGCTGGTCGGCCTCGTGATCAATCTGGTCTCCGACCTGACCTACATGTGGATCGACCCCCGGATCGATTTCGAGGCGCGGGAGGTCTGATGACGATTACCGCGCCGACGCCGATCGAGACCACGACACAGTCCCCGCTGGGTGAGGTCGTTCCGATCACGCGCAAGCCCTTCGCGCCTTCGCCGCTCAACAGGCGGCGCTGGCAGAACTTCAAGGCGAACCGCCGCGGCTATTGGTCGTTCTGGCTGTTCATCGCCCTGTTCGTGCTGTCGCTGTTCGCCGAGCTGATCGCCAATGATCGGCCTTTCCTGATCAAGTTCGACGGCCGTCTCTATTGGCCCGCCTTCGTGACCTACTCGGAAACCACCTTCGGCGGTGATTTCGAAACCGCGGCGGACTACCGCGACCCCTATCTGCAGAAGCTGATCAAGGACAAGAACGGCAGCATCCTCTGGCCGCTGATCCGCTACTCCTACGATACCCACAATCTCGACCTGCCGACGCCGGCGCCGTCGCCGCCGACCTGGATGCTCACGGAAGCGCAATGCAAGCCGGTGGTGGAGAAGAAGGGGCTGAAGAGCTGCCGCGACCTCGAATACAACTGGCTGGGAACGGACGATCAGGGGCGCGACGTGGTCGCGCGGCTGATCTACGGCTTCCGCATCTCGGTGCTGTTCGGCCTTTGCCTCACGATCGTCTCGTCCGTCATCGGCATCGCAGCGGGGGCGGTGCAGGGCTATTTCGGCGGCCGGGTCGATCTCATCTTTCAGCGCTTCATCGAGATCTGGACGGCGATTCCCTCGCTTTACCTTCTCCTGATCCTGTCCTCGGTGCTTGTGCCCGGCTTCTTCGTGCTGCTCGGCATTCTCCTGCTGTTCTCATGGGTCTCGCTGGTTGGTCTCGTGCGGGCAGAGTTCCTGCGCGGACGCAACTTCGAATACATCCAGGCGGCGCGGGCGCTCGGCGTCTCCAATCCCGTCATCATGTTCCGCCACCTGCTGCCGAATGCGATGGTCGCGACCATGACGTTCCTGCCCTTCATCGTGTCGAGTTCGGTGATGACGCTGACGGCGCTGGATTTCCTGGGCTTCGGCCTGCCGCCGGGATCGCCTTCGCTGGGCGAATTGCTGTCCCAGGCCAAATCCAACGTGCAGGCCCCCTGGCTCGGCTTCTCCGGCTTCTTCTCGGTCGCGATCATGCTGTCGCTCTTGATCTTCATCGGCGAAGCGGTTCGCGACGCCTTCGATCCGCGCAGGACGTTCAGGTAAACCAATGGACGCGATCAACCAGCCCCTGCTCGCCGTTCGCGACCTTTCGGTGGCCTTCCACCAGGGCGGCGCCACCACGCTTGCGGTCGACACGGTCTCATTCCAGATCAAGCGCGGCGAGTGCCTGGCGCTGGTCGGTGAATCCGGCTCCGGCAAGTCCGTCAGCGCGCTCTCGATCCTCAAGCTGCTGCCCTATCCGAACGCTTCGCACCCTTCGGGCAGCATCCGTTTCAAGGGACAGGAGCTGATCGACCGCTCCGAGCAAGAGATGCGGGAGATTCGCGGCAGCGATATCTCCATTATCTTCCAGGAGCCGATGACCTCGCTCAATCCGTTGCACACGATCGAGGCGCAGATCGGCGAGATCATCCAGCTGCATGCTCCAACCAGCAATGCCGAGGCGCGCAAGCGAACGCTGGAATTGCTGACGCAGGTCGGCATTTCCGAGCCCGAGACGCGGCTGAAGAGCTATCCGCACCAGCTCTCCGGCGGGCAGCGCCAGCGCGTGATGATTGCGATGGCGCTCGCCAACGAGCCGGACCTGTTGATCGCGGACGAGCCGACCACGGCGCTCGACGTCACCGTGCAGGCACAGATCCTGGCGCTGCTCGCCGAGATCCGCTCGCGGCTCGGCATGAGCCTGCTCTTCATTACCCACGACCTCGGCATCGTGCGACGCATCGCCGACACCGTCTGCGTCATGAAGGGCGGCGTGGTCGTCGAGCAGGGGCCGGTCGAGCAGGTCTTCAAGGGCCCGAAGCATCCCTATACGCGCGACCTGCTCGCGGCAGAGCCGAAGCCCGATCCGGCGCCGCCGCAGCCGCACGCGCCGGTGGTGATGTCGGCGGATGACCTGAAGGTCTGGTTTCCGATCAAGCGTGGCCTGATGCGCAAGACGGTCGGCCACATCAAGGCGGTCGACGGCGTCAGTGTCGCGGTGCGCAAGGGCGAGACGCTCGGCGTGGTCGGCGAATCCGGATCGGGCAAGACCACGCTGGGGCTCGCCCTGCTGCGGCTGATCTCCTCGAACGGGCGCATCGTGTTCCTTGGGAAAGACATTCAGGGGCTGCGTTTCAAGGAGATGCGGCCGTTCCGGCGCGACATGCAGATCGTGTTTCAGGATCCGTTCGGCTCGCTCTCACCGCGCATGTCGGTCGCCGACATCATCGCCGAAGGTCTTTCGGTGCATCAGCCGAAGCTGACGCGGGAAGAACGCGAGGAGCGCGTCGTCAAGGCGCTGGAGGACGTCGGGCTGAAGCCGGATACCCGCTACCGATATCCCCACGAATTCTCCGGCGGCCAGCGCCAGCGCATCAGCATCGCGCGGGCGGTGGTGCTGGAGCCGGATTTCGTCGTGCTGGACGAGCCGACCAGCGCGCTCGACATGCTGTTCCAGGCGCAGATGGTCGATCTGTTGCGCGAGCTTCAGCGCAAGCGCGAGCTCACCTACATGTTCATCTCCCACGATCTGCGGGTCGTCGCCTCGCTTGCGAGCCACCTGATCGTGATGCGCGGCGGCAAGGTCGTCGAAGAGGGACAGGCCGCCGAGCTATTTAAAAATCCGAAGACCGATTACACCCGCGCGCTGTTCGCGGCCGCGTTCCGGCTTGAGACGGCCGGAAACGGGGCGGTGGGGACGTAAAGCCGTCATAACCGCTTGATCGCGACCACTTCGCTGCCGGCCTGCCTGATACGCGCGATCGCGGGCTCGATCGGTTCGATCGCGGTCGCCATGTGATGCGCGTTGGCGTGAACCATGGTGGTCCGATCGCGGACGATGGCGACGTGGCCCTTCCAGAAGATCAGATCGCCGCGCTGCAAGCTGCCTCGTTCGTGCGGCTCCAGCGCGCGTCCGAGGCCGGCGAGCTGCATGTCGCTGTCGCGCGGGCAGCCGATCCCCGCTGCCGTCAGCGAGACCTGAACGAGGCCGGAGCAATCGATGCCAAAGCTGCTCTTGCCGCCCCAGAGATAGGGGGTTCCGACGAAGCGCTCGGCGACCGCGACAAAGTCCGGCTCGCGATGATCGAGCGGGGCGAGATGCGCCTTCGGCAGATATTGTCCGTCGCGCGTCACGGCGAAGCTGCCGTCCTCGCGTGTCACGGCAAGCCTGGATCCCATCACGAGCGTCTGGGCCGGCGGCAGCTTGATCGAGGGACCGGGGAAAGCAAATGTCCGGAGCGCGCTGACCACATGGGTCGGCACTGCCGAGGGCTTGATGAGCGCTGCATCCGGCAACCAGCCGACATAGCCGTCGCCATTGAGCTGACCCCACGCCCAGCCCTCGCCGTTGCGGTCGTAGACGGTGACGCGTTCGCCGCGCAGCGCCTCCGTCATCAGCATGGCGTTCGAGGATGGCTGCTCGCGCACAGGCGCGACCGGGTCAACCACCTCAAACTCCTCGCCGGCGACGAAGCGATCCGCCTCGACCTTGCCTTCGAGATATTTCGCGGCGATGTCGGCCCGCGCCGGAGTTATTCGCGGATCATGCATAGCGCTCGCTCAACAAGGCGTAGATGGCGCGCGCGGCCTGGCACTCGCCGCCTTCGGGGCGCGCGGGCTTTGCCGACGGCGTCCAGCCGTAGATGTCGACATGCAGCCAGCTTTTCGCCTGCTCGACGAAGCGTTGCAGGAACAGCGCGCAAATGATTGAGCCCGCAAAGCCGCCCGACGGTGCGTTGGTGATAGTGGCGGTCTTGGAGTCCAGCCAGGAATCGTAGGGCGGCCACAGCGGCATGCGCCACAACGGATCGTTTTCCTGCACCGCGCAGCGCGCCACATCGGCCGCAAGAGTCTCGTCGTTGGTGTAATAGGGTGGCAGATCCGGTCCCAGCGCGACGCGCGCGGCGCCGGTCAGCGTGCCCAGATCGATCAGCAGCTCGGGCTTCTCCTCATCGGCCAGCGCCAGCGCGTCGGCGAGGACCAGCCGGCCTTCCGCATCGGTATTGCCGATTTCCACCGTGATACCCTTGCGCGAGGTAAAGATGTCGAGCGGGCGGAAGGCGTTGCCGGCGACGGCGTTCTCCACCGCCGGAATCAGCACGCGCAGCCGCACCTTCAGCTTCGCATCCATCACCATGCGCGCCAGCGCCAGCACGTTGGCGGCGCCGCCCATGTCCTTCTTCATGATCAGCATGCCGCTCGACGGTTTCAGATCGAGCCCGCCGGTGTCGAAGCAGACGCCCTTGCCGACCAGCGTCACCTTGGGATGATCAGGATTGCCCCAGCCGATGTCGATCAGCCGCGGCGCACGGTTCGAGGCCATGCCGACGGCGTGGATCAGCGGAAAGTTCTTCTCCAGCTCCGCGCCGATGGTGCAGGCAAAGCTTGCTCCGAATTCGGCGGCAAGGACTTGCGCGGTGGCGGCGAGCTCTTCCGGTCCCATGTCGTTGGAGGGCGTGTTGATGAGGTCGCGTGCGAGCATCGCGGCGTCGGCGATCCGCTCGATCTCGACTGCATCCACGCCTTCAGGCGGCACCAGCCGCACGTCGGGGCTATCCGCCTTGCGATAGCGCGCGAAACGATAGCATCCCAGCGCAAAAGCGAGCGCCGCCAGCCGTACATCGTGTGGTGCATTGGCAAAGCGATAGGTGCCCGGCGGCAGCAGACCGGGCAGGGCGCCGGGCCGGAACAGGTCGCGCGATCTAGCACTCTCGTCCTCAAGGCCGAACAGCACCTGCGTGATCGTGCCGTCGGGCGCCGGCAGCGCCAGATAGGCGCCCGGCTTGGCGGTAAAGGCGCATGCCGTGGCAAACGTGCGTTGCGGCGCCGGCAGCGTCTCTGCGATCCGGTCCCAGCTCGATTTGGTGACGAAGCTGATCGGGATGGCGGCGGGAGACGTCTCGAAGACAGAAGGCATTGGCGGGTCCGGATCGTCAGATCGAACGGGTGATGCGAATGGATGAGACTTCGCAGAGTTTCGCCGCCGCCGCAATCGGCTTTGCCGTCACCCTTCGGCGAGCCGCTACTCGCGGCAAGGGGGCCATGATAAGGTTCCGGCGATGGCCGCCGGAGCTGGGACATCAGGCGGCCGAAGCGCGCCGGGAGGACATGCAATGGAATTCGCGTGGAGCGTGGTCACATTCATCGTCGAGGCCATTGAGGCGATTTTTGGCTATGTCGAGCACCACCATTGGATCTTCGCGCTCCTTGCCGGCGGTTACGTTTTCTATCTCCACGACCGCTCCGTCCATGCGCGGTTCGATGCGCTCGACCGGCGCGTCGACGAAATCCGCAAGCGGCTGGCCATCGAATATTGAGGCGGCCATTGCCAACGCATCCGGGGCAAACGGGTGAGGGTGCTCGCCCTTGGCGGTGAGGCGCCGCTGTGAAGCGCGCGGCCCAGGCGCGGTGTTAACCGGCCGTTAGGGTTAACGGTCTATTGCTGGCGCGTTCGGCTCGATCAATCGGCTCGAGAGTTACAGCGTCATGCGTCTACGGTTCAGTCTTGCCCGGCTTGTTGCGTCCACCTCGCTGGTCGCGGTGGTGGCCATGGGCCTCGGCGGCTGCAGCTCGGGCATGTCGAAACTCTCAGACGTGACGGGATCGCTCGGCGGGCCGCGGGCAGAGGCGGCTCCCGCCGATCCGGTGCGCGCCGTCGAAGTCTATGGCGAGCGCTACCGCGCCAATCCCAAGGACGCCGATGCCGCACTCGCCTACGGTCAGGCGTTGCGCGCCAACGGTCAGCGCGCCCAGGCCGCCGCCGTGCTCGAGCAAGCGACCATCGCAAATCCTGGCAACAAGGCGCTGCTCGCTCAATACGGCCGCGCCCTCGCCGACAACGGCAATTTCCAGCAGGCCTACGACGTGCTGTCGAAAGCGCATTCGCCCGACAATCCGGACTGGCGCCTCCTCTCGGTGCAGGGCACCACGCTGGACCAGATGGGCCGTCACGAGGAAGCGCGTTCCTACTACGCAAGCGCACTCAAGATCGCGCCGGGTGATCCCGGCGTGCTATCCAATCTCGGTCTGTCCTACATGTTGTCGAGAGACCTTCCGAAGGCCGAAGAGGCGCTGCGGCAGGCCTACGCCTCGCCGCGTGCGGGCATTCGGGTGCGGCAGAATCTCGGCCTTGTCGTCGGTCTGCAGGGCCGCTTTGCTGAGGCCGAGACCATCGTCAAAGCGGATCTGCCACCGGACCAGGCCGCGGCCAACGTCGCCTATCTCAAGGAAATGCTCAGCCGCAGCGACTCTCCCCGCGGCGCACCGAAGCGGACGCCGGTCGCCTCGCTCAGCCAACGAGACTGATCAGCGCTGATCGTCCCTTCTATCCTGTGATCCTGAAAGCCGACTGCCGAGCCGCATGCGCGGCCCGCGTCTAGCGTCATTGCATCTCGGAAATCTTGATGCCGGTCGGTCCGAGAATGACGACGAACAGCACCGGCAGGAAGAACAGGATCATCGGCACCGTCAGCTTGGGCGGCAGGGCGGCAGCCTTCTTTTCGGCTTCGTTCATGCGCATGTCGCGATTTTCCTGCGCCATGACGCGCAGCGAATGACCGAGCGGGGTGCCGTAGCGCTCCGCCTGCTGAAGCGCGAGACACACCGACTTGACGCCTTCGAGCCCGGTGCGGCGCGCCAGATTCTCATAAGCGACCTTGCGATCCTGCAGATAGGATAGTTCGGCTGTCGTCAGCGTGAATTCCTCCGACAGCGCGATCGACTGTCCGACGATCTCGGTGGCAACTTTCCGGAACGCCATCTCGACCGACATGCCGGATTCGATGCAGATCAGGAGCAGGTCGAGCGCGTCGGGAAAGGCGCGCTTGATCGAAAGCTGGCGCTTGGAGATCGCGTTCCTGAGGAACAGCATCGGCGCCTGGAGGCCGAGATAGGCGGCGGCGATGCAGATGCCGATCTTGATCGGCATCGCCTGCTCCATATGCGCGATCACGAATACGTAGACGGCCGAGCCGATGAAGAGGACGATCGGCGCGACCATGCGGGCAAACAGGAAGGTGATGTAGGGCGCCTGACCACGGTACCCCGCCATGATCAGCTTGTCGCGCGCGGCTTCCTGCGCAAGCCATTTGGTGAGGTTGAAGTCGTCGACGACCTTGGAGACGAGCTGCTTCGGCGTCTGGCGCAGCGTGACCTTTTCGTTCTTGTGAAGGCGCTCACGTTCGCGCTGCCGGATGCGCTCGCGCTCACTGGCCACCGCCTTCATGCGTTTGGAGAGGCCCTCGCCGGCGAACAGGGGCATCACCAGCGTATAGACGGTGGCGCTGGCGGCAATGGCCGCCAGCATCATGGTCATGAAGTGGACGTCATGTAGTTTCGCGACAAGAAACTGGACCATACTGCACCGTCAGAAATCGAATTTGATCATCTTCTTCATCACCATGATGCCGACCGCCATCCAGACGACGCAGCCGACCAGCATGAGCTGGCCGGTGGGATGGGTCCACAGCACCGAGATGTAATGTGGCGTCGTGAGATAGACGAGGAACATCACGATCGGCGGCAGCGAGCCAATGATGCCGGCGGAGGCCTTGGCTTCCATCGACATCGCCTGGATCTTCTCCCTCATCTTCTTGCGGTCGCGCAGCACCTTGGAAAGGTTGCCGAGCGCCTCGGAGAGGTTGCCGCCGGATTTCTGCTGAATCGAGATGACGATGCCGAAGAAGTTGGCCTCCGGCAACGGCATGCGATCATAGAGCCGCGTGCAGGCCTCGCCGAGCGGCATGCCGATGGCCTGGGTCTCGATGATCGCAAGAAACTCGCTGCGCAGCGGCTCGGGGGCGTCGGCTGCGACGACCTTGATCGATTCGAACAGGGGCAGGCCCGCCTTGATGCCGCGGACGATGACGTCGACGGCGTCGGGCAGCGCCGCCAGGAATTTGGCCTCGCGACGCTTTTTCAGGAAGCCGAGCGCCCAGCGCGGCAGGCCGAAGCCGCCGGCAAAGGCGAGGCCGACAGCACCGATCAGGCCGCCGCCGGCGAACAGAGCGGCCGCGAAGAACACGCCCGCCACGACGGCGGACATGATCCAGAATTTCTGCGGAGTCCAATCGAGGCCTGCCTGCGACAGGCGAACGGGGAGCGGTACGCTCTTCTCCTGCAGGCGTCGTGCTTCGAGATCCTTCAGCGAGGTCTCGACCTGCTCGCGGCGCGAGCGCTGGGTCTTCTCGGCTTGGCGGATCGTGGGCGCCTCCGCGCGCGAGATCGAGGCGCGGCGGCTCTCGGCCTTTCGTTCCCCGGACAGCAGCGGATAGAGGAAGACCCAGGCGATGCCGCCGACCGCTGCGGTGGCAAGGAATGCGAGGGCGAGGACCTGCATGTTCATGCTGACCTGCTCACGTCTTCGGCGCGACTTCCGCCGCGTCCAGCGCAGCGGCAAGGCGCTTCTCGTCGCCGTAATAGCGGGCGCGTTCCCAGAACTTGGGACGGCCGATGCCGGTCGAGCGGTGCCGGCCGATGATCTTGCCGTTGGCGTCCTCGCCGATCATGTCGTACAGGAAGATGTCCTGGGTGATGATGGTGTCGCCTTCCATGCCCATCACCTCGGTGATGTGGGTGATGCGGCGCGAGCCGTCGCGCAGGCGCGCCGCCTGGACGATGACGTCGATGGAGGCGCAGATCATCTCGCGGATGGTGCGTGAGGGAAGCGAGAAACCTCCCATCGTGATCATGGATTCGCAGCGCGACAGAGCTTCGCGCGGGTTGTTGGCGTGCAGCGTGCCCATCGAGCCGTCATGGCCGGTGTTCATGGCCTGGAGCAGGTCGAACGCCTCGGGTCCGCGGACCTCGCCGACGATGATGCGCTCGGGGCGCATACGCAGGCAGTTGCGTACCAGCTCGCGCATGGTGATCTGGCCCTCGCCCTCGATGTTGGGTGGTCGGGTTTCCAGCCGCACCACGTGAGGCTGCTGGAGCTGGAGCTCGGCGGCGTCTTCGCAGGTGATGACGCGCTCGTCATGCTCTATAAAGTTGGTCAGGCAGTTGAGCAGCGTGGTCTTGCCGGAGCCGGTGCCGCCGGAGATCAGCACGTTGCAGCGGACGCGGCCGATGATCTGGAGGATCTCGGCGCCTTCCGGCGAGATCGCGCCGAACTTGACGAGCTGATCGAGCGTCAGCTTGTCCTTCTTGAATTTTCGGATGGTGAGCGTGGGGCCGTCGATCGACAGCGGCGGCACGATGGCGTTGACGCGGGAGCCGTCGGCGAGGCGCGCGTCGCAGATCGGCGACGATTCGTCGACGCGTCGGCCGACCTGGCTGACGATGCGCTGGCAGATGTTGAGGAGTTGCTGGTTGTCGCGGAAGCGGATGCCGGTCTTCTGGATCTTGCCGTTGACTTCGATGAAGACGGTGTTGGCGCCGTTGACCATGATGTCGGCGATGTCGTCGCGCGACAGCAGCGGCTCGAGTGGACCGTAACCCAGGACGTCGTTGCAGATGTCGTCGAGCAGCTCTTCCTGCTCGGCGATCGACATCACGATGTTCTTGATCGCGATGATCTCGTTGACGATGTCGCGGATTTCCTCGCGCGCGGATTCGGAGTCCAGCTTGGCGAGCTGGGCGAGGTCGATCGCCTCGATCAGCGCGCCGAAGATGGTCGCCTTGACCTCGTAATAATTGTCCGAGCGCCGGCTCTCCATGGCCGGCG